>TARA_R110002051_G_scaffold38764_2_pt1 | contig 19660 bp, 15 predicted proteins | sample TARA_R110002051 | Tara Oceans TARA_R110002051 (sample SAMEA4397023) | marine metagenome | biome: Polar Biome; feature: [MES] marine water layer (ENVO:01000295) within the mesopelagic zone...; material: water (ENVO:00002006), including particulate matter (ENVO:01000060) such as......
CCGTGGTCGAACGACCCGGCCTCGTTCATCGTCAACGCCCTGCAGCCGGCAGAAGTCGCCAAGGTCGTTCTGGACGAGGATGCCGAGCGCATCGAGGTCGTCGTTCCGGACGAACAGCTGTCGCTGGCGATCGGTCGCCGCGGCCAGAACGTGCGCCTTGCCTCGCAGCTCACCGGCTGGGATATCGACATCCTGACGGAAGCGGAAGAATCCGAGCGCCGCCAGAAGGAATTCAACGAACGCACCAACCTGTTCATGGATGCGCTGGACGTCGACGAGATGGTCGGCCAGGTGCTGGCCTCGGAAGGCTTCGCGGCCGTCGAGGAACTGGCCTATGTCGAACTCGACGAGATCGCCTCGATCGAGGGCTTCGACGAGGATACGGCGCAGGAAATCCAGACCCGCGCCCGCGAGTTCCTGGAGAAGATCGAAGCCGAGATGGATGCCAAGCGCAGGGAACTGGGCGTCATGGATGAATTGCGCCAGATCGACGGCCTGACCGCTCCGATGCTGGTCGCGCTCGGCGAAGACGGCATCAAGTCGGTGGAAGACTTCGCAGGCTGCGCTGCAGACGACCTGGTCGGCTGGAGCGAGCGCAAGGATGGCGAGACGAAGAAGTTCGAGGGTCTGTTCTCCAAGTTCGACGTATCGCGCACCGAGGCGGAAACCATGATCGTCCAGGCGCGTTTGATGGCCGGCTGGATCACCGAAGAGGACCTGGCTGCCGAGCAACCTGAAGAGGTCGAGGAGGCGGAAGCCGTCGTCGAGGAATGATGCCCGAAGGTCAAACGCAGGAGCCGGACGATGATGGGGACTTCCCCGTGAACGACCGTACCTGCATCGTCACACGCGAAGCGGAGGCGCCGGAAGGCCTGATCCGCTTCGTGGCCGGCCCTGACGGGCAGGTGGTGCCGGACCTGAAGCGGCAGCTTCCCGGACGGGGATGCTGGGTCAAGATCGACCGGACGCTCGTCGACCGTGCGGTTCAGCGCAAGATCTTTGCGCGCGCGCTGAAGCAGGATGTGAAGGCGGACCCGGATCTCGGGGCCCTCGTCGACCGGCTGATTGCGGCCGACCTCGTCGGCATGATGAACATGGCGCGCAAGGCCGGCCAGTTCGTCAGCGGCGCGACAAAGGTGGATGCCGCAGTTCGCTCGGGTGCCGCGCTTGCCGTCTTCCATGCGGCGGATGCGGCGGCCGACGGTGTCCGCAAGATCGACCAGGCGAGAAAGGCCTGGAAGTTCGGCACCGACGCCGAAGAAGACATACCGTCCTTTTCGTTCTTCACGAGCGCGGAAATGGACGACCTGATGGGCCAGAATGCGTTTATCCATGCCTGCGCGCTTGCAGGGCAGGCGGGTGACGGTGTAGTGAAGCGCGCAACCATGCTCGATAAGTACCGCGGTGTCGGTCAGTCTGGAGCAGTTGGCGGCGCCCGCCGGCCAAACCTATGACGCGGCCACCGGCACCAGCCGGCCGCCGTACCGAGAGACATGAATTGATAGACGAGGTCTGATGTCGCCATCCGTCCTCGTTCGAAGGAACAGGAACGGAATGACCGACAACAAAGACGACAAGACGCTTGGGGTTAAGAAGACCCTCACCCTGAAACCGTCAGGAGTGAGCCAGGGGACCGTGCGCCAGGATATGGGCCGTGGCCGCACCAAGGCGGTCGTGGTCGAAACCCGCAAGCGCCGTCCGATCCGCCCGGAAGACGACAAGCCTGTGTTCACGGCACCAGCACCAGCGCCGGCCGCACCCGTCGCAGCACCGGCAGCCGCTCAGACACCCGCGCCTGTTGCTGCTGCGCCTCAGGCCGCCCCAGAACCGGTAGCTCAGGCCCCACGACCGCCGCAGCCGGCCCAGGCACCGGTCGCGCGTGCCCCACAGCCTGCGCCGCAAGGCCAGCGCCCGGCACCGCAGGGCCAGCGTCCTGCGCCCCAAGGCCAGCGTCCATCCTCTTATGGTCAGCAGCGTCCAGGCAACCAGAGCCAGCGTCCCGCGCCATCGGCACCGCAGCCGCGCCAGCCGGAGCGCCCACGTGGCGCCGTCCTGCACGATCTCTCGGCCAGCGAAATGGATGCGCGTCGTCGCGCCCTCGTGGAGGCGCAGGCTCGTGAAGTAATCGAAGCCAAGCAGCGCCTCGAAGACGAAGCGCGCCGCAAGGTCGAAGAAGAACGCCGCAAGGTCGAGGAAGCCGCCGAGGCCGCCCGCCGCGCTGCAGAACCTGCACCGGTCGAAGCGCCTGTGGAAGCAGCGCCCGCCGCGACTGCCGCTCCGGCAGCAGAGCGTGCCGGCACCGCACGTCCGGCCGTCACCCGCACCCAGCCTGGCGCTGCAGCGCAGCCGGTCCTCGGTCGTGGCCGCAAGGGCGGCGAAGAAGACGACGATCGCGGCCCGCCGCGTGGTGCACCGGCTCGTGGCCGCGTTGCCACACCGGCGCCCGCCAAGGTTCCGGCCCGCCCGAAGACGGAAGACGAGCGCCGCCGCGGCAAGCTGACGGTCACCACGGTCAGCGTCGACGAGGAAGGCGGCCCGGCTCGCGGCCGCTCGCTCTCGGCGATGCGCCGCCGGCAGGAGAAGTTCCGCCGCAGCCAGATGCAGGAACCGCGTGAAAAGGTCATGCGCGAAGTCATCCTGCCGGAGACCATCACCATTCAGGAACTGTCGCAGCGCATGTCCGAACGCGCCGTCGAAGTCATCAAGTTCCTGATGAAGGAAGGCCAGATGATGAAGCCGGGCGACGTCATCGACGCCGATCTGGCCGAGCTCATTGCCGTCGAATTCGGCCATACGGTCAAGCGCGTCTCGGAGTCCGACGTCGAGGAAGGCATCTTCAACGTTTCCGACGAAGCCGGCGAACAGATCTCGCGTCCACCGGTCGTGACCATCATGGGTCACGTCGACCACGGCAAGACCTCGCTGCTCGACGCCATCCGCCATGCGAACGTGGTTTCCGGCGAAGCCGGTGGCATCACGCAGCACATCGGTGCCTATCAGGTCGAGCATAACGGCCAGAAGATCACCTTCATCGACACCCCCGGCCACGCCGCCTTCACGGCCATGCGTGCCCGTGGTGCGCAGGCTACCGACATCGCCATCCTGGTGGTGGCGGCAGACGACAGCGTGATGCCGCAGACGATCGAGTCCATCAACCACGCCAAGGCGGCCGGTGTGCCGATCATCGTGGCGATCAACAAGATCGACAAGCCGACGGCCAACCCAGACAAGGTTCGCCAACAGCTTCTGCAGCACGAAGTCTTCGTGGAATCCATGGGTGGTGAAGTCCTCGACGTCGAGGTCTCCGCCAAGAACCGCACCAACCTCGACAAGCTGCTGGAAGCGATCCTGCTGCAGTCCGAAATCCTCGACCTGAAGGCCAATCCGAACCGGACGGCCGAAGGTATGGTGATCGAAGCCCAGCTCGACCGCGGTCGCGGTCCCGTGGCCACCGTCCTGGTCCAGAAGGGCACGCTGAAGCCCGGCCAGATCCTGGTCGCCGGCGACCAGTGGGGCCGCGTGCGCGCGCTCGTCGACGACAAGGGCGAGCAGGTCAAGGAAGCAGGCCCTGCGACTCCGGTCGAGGTTCTCGGTCTTTCGGGCACACCCGCTGCCGGCGATCGCTTTGCGGTCGTCGAGAGCGAAAGCCGTGCCCGCGAAATCTCCGAGTATCGCCAGCGCCTCACCCGCGACAAGGCGGCGGCCCGCCAGTCCGGTTCGCGCGGTTCGCTCGAACAGATGATGAGCCAGCTGCAGACCTCCGGCCTGAAGGAGTTCCCGCTCCTCATCAAGGGCGACGTGCAGGGCTCGATCGAAGCCATTATCGGCGCGCTCGACAAGCTCGGCACGGACGAAGTCCGCGCCCGCATCGTACATTCGGGTGCCGGCGGCATCACGGAATCGGATATCTCGCTCGCAGAGGCATCCAACGCCGCGATCATCGGCTTCAATGTCCGCGCCAACGCACAGGCTCGCACCTTTGCCGAACGCTCGGGCATCGAGATCCGCTACTACAACATTATCTACGACCTGGTGGACGACGTGAAGGCGGCCATGTCCGGCTTGCTGTCGCCGGAGCGCCGCGAGACCTTCCTTGGCAATGCCGAGATCCTCGAGGTGTTCAACATCACCAAGACCGGCAAGGTCGCGGGTTGCCGCGTCATCGAAGGCAAGGTCGAGCGTGGTGCCGGTGTCCGCCTGGTGCGCGACAACGTCGTCATCCACGAAGGCAAGCTCAAGACGCTCAAGCGCTTCAAGGACGAAGTATCCGAAGTGCCCATGGGCCAGGAGTGCGGCATGGCCTTCGAGAACTACGAAGACATTCGCGCCGGCGACACCATCGAGTGCTTCCGCGTGGAGCACATCACCCGGACGCTGTAAGCGCTCGGAGCAAGCATCAGGAGCCGCTGGAGAGAGATTTCCGGCGGCTTTTTCTTGTCACACACATCCTGGGAGGAGCGAACCGTGACCGTTTCATTCGATCTTGGCGGCAAGACCGCCATCGTGACCGGTGCCAATACCGGACTGGGACAGGCCATTGCGGTCGCCCTCGCCGGTGCCGGCGCCGATGTGGCCCTTGTCGGCCGCTCCTCCATGGCCGAGACGGAAGAGGCGATCGCATCCGCCGGCGGTGGCCGGACACTCACCATCAAGGCCGACCTCTCCACCATCGCGCCGGTCCAGGACGTGATCGACCAGACGCTGGCGTGGTCCGGTCGTGCCGACATCCTCGTCAACAATGCCGGCATCATCCGCCGCGCGGACGCCGTCGACTTTTCCGAAGCCGACTGGGATGCGGTCATGGACGTCAACCTCAAGACGGTCTTCTTCCTCTCGCAGGCCTTCGCCCGTCATCTCCTCGCCGAGAAACGATCGGGCAAGATCATCAACATCGCCTCGCTGCTGTCCTTCCAGGGCGGCATCCGCATTCCGTCCTACACCGCATCGAAGAGCGGCCTGGCGGGGCTGACGCGCCTGCTCGCCTGCGAATGGGCCGGCAAGGGCATCAACGTCAACGCCATTGCGCCCGGCTACTTCGAGACCAACAACACGGAAGCCCTGCGCAACGACGACGATCGCAACGCTGCGATCCTGGCGCGGATACCGGCCGGTCACTGGGGCCGCCCGGAGGAGATCGGCGGCGCCGCCGTCTTCCTCGCCTCCCCAGCCTCCGACTATGTCCACGGCGTCGTCATGCCGGTGGACGGGGGCTGGCTCGCCCGCTAACACGATACGGAGCGGCGGGCGGCGGATTGGCGCCCTGCAGTCCTCCGGACGATCAGGCTGCGGCTGACGACGCAAATCTGATGCCGCGGCTCAGGATTTAATTGTTGCCAAGCGCAGTCATGTTTATTATCGAAGGCTCGTCATCGGAGCCGGCAAAATTCCGGCCCCGACAGTCGTTGGACCCCTCGCCGCCAGCAGGCGGCAGCGTCCCGCACCCGGAGAGCCGCAACCATGCCGACCGCCTTCACCCGCACCTTCCGCCTGCGTCGTCGCGCCCTTTCCGCTGCCGCAGCGGTGCTGTTCGGCATGCTGACCACGGCACCCGGGATGGCATTCGCGCAGGAGCCGGCCCCGGCCGAGGTCCCTGCGGCACAAGGCGAGACCGGTGGCGCATCAACTCCGCCGGCATCGGCACAGCCGTCTGCACCAGCGCCGGCAGCAGAGCTTCCTGGCGCGACTGAGCGTTCTGCCGAACCGAGCACATCTCAAGCCCCTGCCGAGCCTCTGGCGCCGACGCTGACGCAGCCCGTGCCCGATCAGGCGCCTCTGGAAGACCCGGCGACGGATGAGCCGACGATGCTGGAGCAGCTGCTGCCTGCCGGCGAGCGTTCCGACATCCCGCACGACCTGTCACCCTGGGGCATGTTCATGGCCGCGGACTGGGTGGTCAAGGGCGTGATGCTGGGCCTTGCCTTTGCATCCCTCATCACCTGGACGGTCTGGCTGGCGAAGACGCTCGAGCTTGCCGGCGCCCGCGCCCGTGTCGGCCGTACCCTGAAGGTCATCCGCAATTCCGCAACGCTTGCCGAGGCCGTCGGCGGTATCGCCCAGCGCGGCGGGCCGGCGGCGCTGATGCTGCGATCAGCCGCCGACGAGGTGCGCCTTTCGGAGGCCGCCCTCGATCACGCCGACAACGGCGGCGTCAAGGAGCGGGTCTCCTCCGCCCTCGGCCGCATCGAATCGGCCGCCGGCCGTCGCATGTCGCGCGGCACCGGCGTGCTGGCGACCATCGGCTCGACGGCACCCTTCGTCGGCCTGTTCGGGACCGTCTGGGGCATCATGAACTCCTTCATCGGGATCTCGGAATCGCAGACGACCAATCTCGCCGTCGTCGCCCCGGGCATCGCCGAAGCGCTGCTCGCCACCGCCATCGGCCTGGTGGCGGCCATTCCGGCGGTTGTCATCTACAATGTCTTTGCCCGCTCCATCACCGGCTATCGCCAGCTGCTGGCCGATGCCGCGGCCGGCGTCGAGCGGCTGGTCAGCCGCGATCTCGACTTCCGCAAAGTGCCCCCGGGCAGCCGCAAGGCGCCCGTTTCCCTCGTGGCAGGAGAATGATCCATGGCCGGCGGCATTCGCGAAAATAGCAGCGACGAGCTCTCCGAGAACCACGAGATCAACGTCACGCCCTTCATCGACGTGATGCTGGTGCTGCTGATCATCTTCATGGTCGCGGCACCGCTGGCGACGGTGGACGTGAACGTCGATCTTCCGGCGTCTACGGCCCAGCCGGCAGAGCGCCCCGACGAGCCTCTCTACCTCACCGTCACCGAAGACCTCGGTCTCAACCTCGGCAACGACACGATCGACCGGGCAGAGCTGGCGACCGCTCTGGAGCGGGCCACCGAGGGCAACAAGGACACGAGGATCTTCCTGCGTGCCGACAAGGCCATCGAATACGGGCAGTTCATGGAGGTCATGAACCTGCTGCGCGATGCCGGGTATCTCAAGATCGCGCTGGTGGGGCTCGAAGGCGTGCCTGCGGCTGCGGCCCCGGCCGCCGGCGCAGCCACAACCGATCCTGCCGCCGGGAGCACTCCATGACCTTCACCACGCCCCGATCCAGCCGCTCCGGGCGCTTTGCCGAACTGGCGCTGTGGTCCACGGCGGGTCTTGTCGTGCTGACGGCGCATATCGCCGCTGCCGCGGTGCTGTTGAAGCAGGAGCCGTCCCTGCCGGCCGACCAGGGACCTCCGGCCGCCATCATGATCGAAATGGCTGCCGAACCGGTGGCACAGAATACCGAAGAAGATCAGGTGTCGACGGAAGAGGTGGACTCCGAGGAAATTGCAAGCCGGCAGGTCGAGCCGGTGGAAGAGCCACTTCCGGAGCCGCTGCCCGAGCCCGTCGAGCCGCCGCCACCGGAGGAGGTTGCGGAGCTGGAGCCCGTTAAACCCGAGCCCGAGCCGGTCGAGCCGGAGCCTATCGAACAGCCTGAGCCGGAGATCACCGAAACCATTCCGGAGCCGGCGCCCGAACCCGTGGAAGAGGTCGATCCGCTCGAGCAACAGATGATTGCGGCGCTCGACAACGTCGAGGTGCCGCTGCCGATCATGCGTCCTCCGCCGCCGCCGGAGCCGAAGAAGGAGCCGCCGAAGCGGGCGAAACCGCAGCCGCAGGCCACCAAGGCGTCGCAGAAGGCGAAGCTGCAGACCCGGCAGGCGGATCGAACCGCGGCGACGCAGACATCGCAGGGAACCTCGACGCCTTCGGTTTCGCCGGCCCGGTGGAAATCCAGAGTGCAGGCCAAGATTGCCCGCAACGCCCGTCGCTGCCCCGGTAACGACACCGGCCTGGCGGCCGTCCGCTTCAGCTTCGATGGCAACGGCAATATCACCAATGTGTCGCTGTCGCGGTCCTCGGGCAATTCGGCGATCGACAACTACATCGTCTCTGCCGTGAAGCGAGCGTCACCGATCCCGGCGCCGCCTGCCGGGGCACCCAGGTATCTGGATCAAGGCCTGAGATGTGAATGAGCCGGGCGACCACGCCGGTGTGTCTCGGCAGATCGCCCTTTTAGTCTCATCGTCACCGCGCCACCCATGCATGTCCTGTGATGGGCCGGCTCAGCGCTGAACAGAAATAGCGCGGCCCGAAGCGGGCTTCCGATCTGTATTCAACGTCATCTCACGCATCCAGCGTCAGAAGAGGCCCACGGCCGTCAACAGCTTCAACATGACGGGAAAGAAGCCTCCAAAACGGAAAAAGCCCGACGCGGGAGGAGGTGCGTCGGGCTTTAAACTTGATCGGCAATTGGGAGGAGGAGGAGATTGCCGATCTCATCTCACGACGCTGGGAGGAGGAGTGCGTCGCTTCGATGAGACACATATATGCCCCACCGATCCGATTGCCAAGACGACCTGTTGCAATGCAGCAATGCGTGGAACGCAAAGCTTCATCTATGTCATCCTGCATTTGCCGCTTTCATCGCCGTGCTTGCCGCGGAGCGGGCTCTGTGTCATGCCGTCACCGACAAACAAAGAGGCAGATGATGAGCAGCATTCGCTACCACGAAGGTGATATTTCCACCGCAGACGCCGCCCGCTACACCGGGGCGATCGCCATCGACACCGAGACGCTGGGGCTTGTCCCGCGCCGTGACCGGCTCTGCGTCGTGCAGCTCTCCCCGGGCGACGGAACTGCCGACGTGATCCGTATTGCCGCCGGTCAGAAGGAGGCGCCCAACCTCGTGGCCCTGCTGGCAGACACATCGCGCAGCAAGATCTTCCACTACGGCCGGTTCGATATCGCCGTTCTCTTCCATACCTTCGGCGTCACCACCACGCCGGTCTTCTGCACGAAGATTGCCTCGCGTCTGGCGCGCACCTATACCGACCGGCACGGTCTCAAGGACAACCTCAAGGAAATGCTCGACATCGACGTTTCCAAGGCGCAGCAGCAATCGGACTGGGCGGCTGCGGTCCTGTCCCCGGCACAGCTGGAGTATGCCGCCTCGGACGTGCTTCACCTGCATGCGCTTTGCGAGCGCCTGACCGAGCGCCTGAAGCGCGACGGCCGCATGGAAATGGCCACCGCCTGCTTCGAATTCCTGCCGACCCGGGCCAAGCTCGACCTTCTCGGCTGGGAAGAGACCGACATCTTCGCCCACAGCTGACGCCAGGTCCAGGGCGGCGGTATCCTGCCATCCCGGGTTAACGTCCGATTAAGCGGCTCACCCTAGGCTTCGACGCGAACGCCTGGGGTGGACGAGACCATGGTACTTCCGACGCAGGCCGCCTTCGGGCTGGCCGCCACCAATCTGATGCAATCGACTCTCGACAGTATCGAGGAGCGTCGCAAGCAGGATGAGGAAAAGGCAACCGGAACCAAAAAGGATCCGGTCGCCGAGGCGCGCATGAGCGCCAGCACGGAAGCCAAGCGGTCCGAGGGCAAGATTGCCGAGGCGCTGTTCAGCATCAACAACGTCGACCCCAACGAATTGAAGATGCAGCTGACCGAACGGCTGGCCGCGAAGCTTGGCATCGACCTGGAAGAGGAACGGTCGAACTACTCGCTCGGCAAGGCCATCGAGGAGGCCGTCAAGAACCTCGATCGCACGCAGATCTTGGAGCTCGAGAAAGACCTCGGGCTCAAGGACGCCGGCGTGACGCTCGATACGGTGATCGCCGCAATCATGAACCCCTACGGCGACGACAATGCCCGTCTGATGGAAGGCTTGACCAAGGTCGCCAATGGCGGCAAGGCGGGCTTCGACGTGGCTCGCGTCATTCAGCGTCTCGAAGACGTGGCTGACCCGAAGACGCTGGAAGAGCTGAAGCTCGGCCCGCAGGGCTACGATCCAACCCGTGTCGAGGACGCCGAGACCCGCGCGGAACGCCGGGACGACATTCAGGCTCTGGAGGCTTCCGAAAAGCTCGAAGACGTCCAGGAGATGCAGGACGCGGTCAAGGAGAGCAACGACAAGGCGGTCGAGGGTGCGACGCCCGGCGAACCGTCTGTCGCCGAGACTGCCGAGACTGACGTGATCCTGCTTCTCGGCGCGACGGTCGAGCAGGCTAGGGACACGGAAGCCGTCACAAGCGATACCCCCGAAGCGGTCGAGCTGGACGAAGCTCCTGCATCCGGCGATGTCGCACCCGTCGAGGGAGAGGCAACCACCGAGATGAACGCCGAGGCCATGGAAGAGATGGCGGCCGAGGCGCTGACGGAGGCGCAGACGCCGATCCTGGCCATTTCCGTCGACGACATCGGGCTCTACGAGCTGCTCAAGCAGAAGCTTGCCGCCTGACCCCAGGTCTAGGGGCCCGGCCTTAAGCATCCGCGCTCCATCGCTTCCGCAAAAAATAAGCCCGTCTTAGCGGTTTGTTAACCTCTATCGGGCAATCCTAACCAATCATTCGGCATTTGTGACGCCATGAGGCGTCGCGGTCGCAGCGGGAAACGCTGTGAAACTCCAATACCGCTGTAGCCGGACTGTCTTGCCAACGCGAAGACATGGAGCAGGTCATGCTGCCGCCCCTCGGCGCCGTTTTGAGCGCTTCCGTCGATTACCAGACAGCCGCCCGGACGGCCGTTCCGGCGCAAATCGCTCTGGGCACCGCCAGCAGCAACCCCTCGCTTCCACTGCCGACGAACCTCTTGAGCGGCGGGCGGATCGACATCCTTTCGCTGTCGGGTCAATTGCAGCTGGCCCAGGGTCTGTCCATCTTTGCCGAAGCTGTCGGCGGCTATCTGAAGATCAGCCGGCGGGAAGGCGAAAGCCTGGTCGATTATGCCCACCGGCTGGCGGAAGCCCTGAAGTCGCTGACGGCCTCGCAGCGGGCGGTGCTGGAGCAGAGCCTCGCCCAGCTCGTTCGCGGGATCACCCTGCGGATGTTGACGGACATCCTCAACAACCCGCTCGGCGCCGAGGCCTCCCGACTCAATGCCTACCTCGAGACGGCGCAATTGACGGGTCGTGATCCGGCTGCGCGCGCCGTCGTCAGCTCCTATCGCCAGAATGCCGCCGCCGATCCGGCGACGATGCCCGCCACGGCGTCACCCTCAGGAGCAGCCGCCGCGGCGGATGCGGGACAACACGGGACCGGCAGGACAGGCAATACTCTCGCGCCCACAACGGCTGGTCCTGCTCCAGAGGCAGCCGGAGGCCGGCCGATTGCTTTGCAGGCCCACGTGCAGGATGCAGCGGCCCTTGCGGCAGGGGATGCCAGCGAGCCGTCGGTCCTGGCGCGTGCCGCAGACGAAGCCGCAACAGCGCGCGCACCGGCAGGGACGGCGCCCCGATCGGATGGCGCTGCGCAAGCCCAGGATGCCGCCAAGCCTCCCACACAGACCGGCAGTCTTTCGTCCCTGGAACCCATGGCGGACGATGCCTTGGAGGCTCTTGCAAAAGCGGCGAACTCCGAGGCACGCGGCGCGGCAAAGCCTGATGCAACCATGGCGGCCGATCCACCGTCCGGAACCGTCGGCGCGCGGGCTGCGGCCATGGCCGGTCTCGGAGGCGCCGCCGTGATCTACGACGCCACCGCCCTGATCCGCATGGCGCAGCGGGTTCCGGATGAGGCCGGCAACAGGTTCGTGCAGGAGGTTCTCTACCAGACCGCCCATGCAGCGGACCCCGTCGGGGCAGAGGCTCCCCTGGCGGCGGATGACGGCCCGGGCAGTCTCGTAGCTGCCCTTATTGCCGCCGAGACGGAAGACGCCTTGCCTGCGGTTCTGCGGGCCGATGCGATGCGGACGGCAGCGGGTCTCGATGGGCTGCAAGCGGCGCGGGCCTCCATGGGCGGCGGCGCGGATGACCTTCATCCCCCGCCCCCGGCAGCGGCCGGCGAAGCGGGCACGCGATCCCCTGCTGCCCAACTGCCGTTCGAAGCGGCGGCCTTTGTTGCGGCAGCGCCGATGGTCGCCCGCGAAGGGCTGGCCCAGGCGTTTGTGGCCTATCCGCAGGTGCAACCGCCGCCGAAGGAAGAGGAGCGGGACGTGGAACGGGTTTCGGCCATCGATGAAGATGGCGGAAACCGGCCTTCGCAACAGGATGCCCAGGGAGACGATCAGGGGGCCGAGGACGACGAGGCGTCTGGCAGCGGCGAAGGGGATGCAGCCGGCGGGGACCATGACGGCCACGCCGACCATGCCGAAGATCTCTACTGGCGCATGGCCGATCTGACCTGAATGTTAAAATCGCGCATGAAAAAGGCCGCCGGATGGATCATCCGGCGGCCTTCGATTGTCAGCAACAGCGATTAGTCGTTGCTGCGGTTCTTCAGCGCCGCACCGAGGATGTCGCCGAGCGATGCGCCAGAGTCGGACGAACCGAACTGAGCGACGGCTTCCTTCTCTTCTGCGATCTCGAGAGCCTTGATCGACAGCATGACCTTGCGATCCTTCTTGGAGAAGTTCGTGACGCGGGCGTCAAAAACCTGACCAACCGAGAAACGCTCCGGACGCTGATCGTCGCGATCGCGTGCCAGGTCGTTGCGGCGGATGAAGGAGGTGATGTCGTCGTGGTTGACGAGCTTCACTTCGAGGCCACCGTCGTTGACGGCCGTGACTTCGCACGAGACGACAGCGTTCTTGCGCAGTTCGCCCGAAGCTGCAGCGTCGCCGAGAGCGTCCTTGCCGAGCTGCTTGATGCCGAGCGAGATGCGTTCCTTTTCGACGTCCACATCGAGAACGACGGCCTTGACCATGTCGCCCTTGTTGTATTCCTCGATGACCTGTTCGCCCGGACGGTTCCAGTCGAGGTCGGAGAGGTGGACCATGCCGTCGACGTCGCCTTCGAGGCCGATGAACAGGCCGAACTCGGTCTTGTTCTTGACTTCGCCTTCGACTTCAGTGCCGGCCGGATGGCTGAAGGCAAATGCCTGCCACGGGTTCTCGAGGGTCTGCTTGAGACCGAGCGAGATACGGCGCTTGGACGGATCGACTTCGAGAACGACAACGTCGACGTCCTGCGTGGTCGACAGGATCTTGCCGGGGTGTACGTTCTTCTTGGTCCAGGACATTTCCGAGATGTGGATCAGGCCTTCGATGCCCGGCTCCAGCTCGACGAATGCACCGTAGTCGGTGATGTTCGTGACGGTACCGGAGATCTTCTTGCCGATCGGGTACTTGGCCGAGATGCCATCCCACGGATCCGACTCGAGCTGCTTCATGCCGAGCGAGATGCGGTGGGTTTCCTGGTTGATGCGGATGATCTGAACCTTGACCGACTGGCCGATGGACAGGATTTCCGACGGGTGGTTGACGCGGCGCCAGGCCATGTCGGTGACGTGCAGCAGACCATCGATACCGCCGAGGTCGACGAACGCACCGTAATCGGTGATGTTCTTGACGACGCCGTCGACAACCTGGCCTTCTTCGAGGTTCTGAACGATTTCAGAGCGCTGCTCGGCACGGGACTCTTCGAGAACCGTACGGCGCGAAACGACGATGTTGCCGCGGCGCTTGTCCATCTTGAGGATTTCGAAGGGCTGCGGGTTGTGCATCAGCGGGGTCACGTCGCGGATCGGACGGATGTCGACCTGCGAACGCGGAAGGAAGGCAACGGCGCCATCCAGATCGACGGTGAAGCCACCCTTGACCTGGTTGAAGATAACGCCTTCGACGCGCTCGCCGGCTTCGAACTTGACTTCGAGCTTGACCCAGCTTTCCTCGCGGCGAGCCTTCTCGCGCGACAGAACAGCTTCGCCCAGCGCGTTTTCGATGCGCTCGACATAGACTTCGACTTCGTCGCCGACGTTGAGCAGGCCGTCCTTGCCCTTGGCGCCGAATTCCTTCAGCGGCACGCGGCCTTCGACCTTGAGGCCGACATCGATGACGGCCATGTCCTTCTCGATGGCGGTGACGATGCCCTTCGTGACATAGCCTTCGGCCAGATCCGTATGACCAAAGGACTCTTCGAGAAGGGCTGCGAAGTCATCCCGCGTTGGGTTAGATAGTGACATGAAATCTCCTGAGAGTGCCCTTGCGGACACGCATGCGCCGGTGGTTCGTGTTAAAGATGCTCGAAGCCAAGCCCGCCTCATCTTTGGAGGCTATCCGGCGCTAGGACTGGCTTACGAGATAGGATGACACCCGGACAGAACCGGAAGGCCATCAAGCTTTCTTCAGGGCAGCGTCGATGATGGTCTTCGCGCCTTGAAACGCGGCCTCTATACTCATTTCCGAGGTATCTAGCAAGTGTGCATCGGCCGCGGGCTTGAGGGGGCTGTCGGCACGGCCCATGTCGCGCTCGTCGCGCTTGCGGACGTCGGCGAAAATGGCGTCGAAATCCGCGGGCTTGCCGTCGGCGACGATCTCGTCGTAGCGCCGCCTCGCCCGCACTTCGGGAGAGGCGGTGACATAGAGTTTCACCGGCGAGGACGGACAGACCACGGTGCCGATATCGCGCCCGTCGAGCACGGTGCCCGGCTCGCGCTTCGAGAACGCCTGCTGCGCCTCCACCAGGGCGCGCCGCACCGCGGGCATGACGGCGATCCGGGAGGCGGCCTCGCCGATCTCGTGGCGCGACAGCACGGAGCGGTCGAGCCCGCCAAGATCGACCGCGCGCGCCATCTTCTCGGCCACGTCCTCGTCGTCAAGCGGCAGGCCGGCGTCGAGCAGCGCCTTGGCCGTGGCCCGGTAGGTCAGTCCGGTATCCAGATGCTGAAAGCCGTAGGTCTCGGCAATCCTGCGCGACAGTGTGCCCTTTCCCGCCGCGGCGGGCCCGTCGATGGCGATGACGAAGCCCATCAGGCCGCCCTGCTCTCGACGGCCTCGATCCTGGCGCCGAGGCCGGCCATCAGGTCCATGAATTCGGGGAAGCTGGTGGCGATGATGCCGGCGTCGTCGACCGTCACCGGATGCTCCGACACCAGGCCGAGCACCAGGAAGCTCATGGCGATGCGGTGATCGAGGTGGGTGGCGACCGCCCCTCCCGCCGCATTGCCGTAGCCCTTGCCGCCCGGGCGGCCGCGCACGGTGAGCGTATCCTTGCCCTCGTCGCAATCGACGCCGTTCAGCTTCAGCCCTGCGGCGGTGGCCGACAGCCGGTCGGATTCCTTGACGCGCAGTTCCTCGAGGCCGAGCATGGTGGTCGTGCCTTCCGCAAAGGCGGCGGCGACGGCCAGCACCGGATATTCGTCGATCATCGACGGCGCCCGTTCGGCCGGAACGGTGACGCCCTTCAGCTGCGAATGGCGGACCCGCAGGTCGGCCACGTCCTCGCCGCCGGCAAGCCGCGGGTTCAGCACCTCGATATCGGCGCCCATCTCCTGCAGCGTCAGGATCAGGCCCGTGCGGGTCGGGTTTATCAGCACGTTCTCGATCGTCACCTCCGAGCCCGGCACCAGAAGAGCCGCAACCAGCGGGAAGGCCGTCGACGACGGATCGCCCGGCACGTCGATCACCTGGCCCGTCAGTCTGCCCCGGCCCTGGAGCCGGATGGTGCGCACGCCATCGGCGTCCGTCTCCACCGTCAGGTCGGCGCCAAAGCCCTGCAGCATCTTTTCCGTATGGTCACGGGTCATCACCGGTTCGATCACCGTCGTGGTGCCCGGCGTGTTGAGGCCGGCGAGCAGCACGGCGGATTTGACCTGGGCGGAGGCCATGGGCACCCGGTAGGTGATCGGGTTCGGCGTCGCCGGCCCGCGCAGCGTCACCGGCAGGCGGTCGCCCTCGGCGGCCGTGACCTGCACGCCCATCTCGCGCAGCGGCGCCAGCACGCGGCCCATCGGGCGCTTGGAAAGCGAGGCATCGCCAATGAAGGTGGAGTCGAAATCATAGACGCCGACGAGGCCCATGGTCAGGCGGCAGCCGGTGCCGGCATTGCCGAAATCGAGCGGCGCCTCGGGCGCCAGCAGCGCGCCGTTGCCGGTGCCCTGGATGATCCATTCGGCGCCGACCTTCTCGATCTTCGCGCCCATGGCCTGCATCGCCTTGCCGGTGTTGATGACGTCCTCGCCTTCCAGGAGACCGGTGATGCGGGTTTCGCCGGAGGCCAGGCCCCCGAACATGAAGGAGCGGTGCGAGATCGACTTGTCGCCCGGAATGCGGACGGTGCCCTTCAGATCGGCGGATTTCAGCGAGCGGGCCGGCTTCAACGCAACACCATGCGACATGGCTTGTCCTTCTGTCTCTTGTCCTGAATTTGCGGGCGTGGTTATCATAAAGGTGCAAGCCGGTCATCCAGCTAATTTCGCCCTTGGCGCAAACGGGCAAGTTTACCTTTGACAGGAAAGGGCGCAGGCCTTAAGGGGACCGGCTAGTTTTCATTACCCGTTGACAGCCGCTCCGGCGGCAAGCCGACCTTGATCGGCCAGACTCACGAGGCTTTCACAGTGGCAAAAGCGGAACTCGGCACCAAGCGCACCGACCCCGATAACGGCAAGAAGTTCTACGACCTCAACCGCAACCCGGTTGTCTCTCCCTATTCCGGCAAATCCTGGCCGCTCTCCTTCTTCGAGGAGAACACGGCTCAGAAGAAGATGGAACAGGCCGAGGAGGAGGAGGTCCAGGAAGTCGACACCGAGAACCCGGAAGTCGAGCTGACGACCACCGACGACAGCGACGATTCCAGCGGCGACGACCTGCCGGACATGGGCGACGACGACGTCGAGATCGAAGGCGATGACGACGACGACGACACCTTCCTGGAAGCGGACGAAGACGACGACAACGACGATGTGAGCGGCATCATCGGCGTGACCGGCGACGACGACGAAGTCTGATCCGTCAATTCAGCGCCCGGCGGACGATAAAATTCGCCGGGCCTTCAAATATGGCTTGCACTCTCCCCAAACCGGAAGTATCAAGCCGCCACTCCGGGCGACACACTTGGAGTTTCCCAGGACCGGAACGATTTCCCGGACCACCCTGATGGGGCTATAGCTCAGCTGGGAGAGCGCTTGCATGGCATGCAAGAGGTCAGCGGTTCGATCCCGCTTAGCTCCACCAAATTTCTTTAACTGCCCGTTAAACATTAGAGCATCGTTACCACACCGGTTGCGGACGCTGTCAGTTTGCCTCATATCATAGTTTTGCTATAGGAGGCCACGAGTGAGCGACAAAGCGGAGCGGCTGCATTTACTCATCGAGAGGTTGCGGCAACAGGCTCAAACGCAAATCATCATTAAAGAAAGCGGTCAACAAGCTCATCTAATGCAAGTTGCATTGTGGCGAGCGTTTGAGCCGCTTGCTGAAGCTCTCGGATACGACGACTACGGCAACTTTAGAGATTCATATACTTCTCTGTGCTCATCGATACGGGCCGACGTTACGGTCATGCCTATTCATAAGGAAACCGTTCGCGCAAGCTGGATTTCCTGCATCGCTAACATCTCCGCTGTCTTCGACGCTAAGAATTTTGGGAGTACAACGGCAGAGGTATTTGGCCGACATTTCTCAGAGCGAAATCTTGAGGTTTTGGACTCAATCTCGGAGAGATTCCAAGCGGTCGATTTCCGCGAGAGCAGCAGCGGCGATCTTCAAGACGCATTGAACGCTGTAAGAGACACGATAAAGGCTTTTCATCGCTCCGGGAAGCTGGACGTACGAGTTGCCGCGGTATTGTCCCACTACCTCCAGCAAATGGAAACTGTGTTTTCCCATGTAGATGATTTCGGTGACGAGACTTTTTGGAAGATCTATAAAGAAACGTTCGCGACATTCCTGCAGCTACATCCTATAATTTCCGGGCTGGACAATTCAGATGAAGTGAAAGGAAAACTTGCGATTGTCGCTGAAAAATTGACATTGAAGTCCGTGGCGGGAATTTCAGTTGCAGCGAACATTGCGACAATCGGGAGCTTTGTTCTTCCACATCTTGGAATAGCCTAAATTTTTGTGTCTGAACTTGGCTGAGCATATCTGCAATCTATCAGCGGAGCATGTTTGCTCCAGATCGCTAACTTCAAATTCCCCCACCCCGCATTGACATCCGCCCCCATTCCCGCTGAATACCCCCATGATCACCGGCGCCGCTCATTACCCACGCCGCCTGCTGGCAGTGCTTTTGCCTCTCCTTCTGGCGGCAACCCTGTCGGGCTGTGCCGGGCGTCCCGAGGGGGTGCTGGTGCCGACCGCTTCCGCCGCGGCGCCGGGGGCGCAGGTGGATATCCTGGTGGCCACCACGCGCCAGCCGTCGAAGGATCCCGGCATCCTGTTTTCCGGCGAGCGCGGCCGCGGCCTCGAAGCCACCGACATTGCCGTCTCCATTCCGCCCGCAGCCAGCCGCGAGGTGGGCGAAGTGCAGTGGCCGAAGCGGCTGCCGGCGGATCCCGCCAAGGAATTCGCCACCGTCCGCGTCGCGCCGGTGAAGGGCGAGGCCGAAGCGGGCCGATGGCTGTCGCAGCACCTGCCGCCGAGCAAGCGGGTCTTCGTCTTCGTGCACGGCTTCAACAACCGCTACGAGGAGGCCGTCTACCGCTTCGCGCAGATCGTCCATGATTCCGGCACCGAGGCCGCGCCCGTACTCTTCACCTGGCCGTCGCGGGCCTCGATCTTCGACTACAATTACGACAAGGAAAGCGCCAACTACTCCCGCGACGGGCTGGAGGACGTGCTGGACCAGATCGCCGACAATCCGCAGGTCGAGGACATCGTGATCATGGCCCATTCGATGGGCTCCTGGCTGACGGTGGAAGCGCTGCGGCAGATGGCGATCCGCGACGGGCGCGTGGCGCCGAAGATCCGCAACGTGATCCTCGCCTCGCCCGACCTCGACGTCGATGTCTTCAGCCAGCAGCTCGACACCATCGGCAAGCCGGGCCCGAACTTCACGCTGTTCGTCTCGCGCGACGACCGGGCGCTGCAGCTGTCGCGGCGCATCTCCGGCAGCATCGACCGGCTGGGTCAGGTGGATCCGACGGTGGAACCCTATCGATCCGAATTCGAGGAGGCCGGAATCACAGTGCTCGACCTCACGGCGCTGAAGAGCGGCGACCGCCTCAATCACGGCAAGTTCGCGCAGAGCCCGCAGGTGGTGCAGCTAATCGGGTCGCGGCTGCTCGCCGGCCAGGAGATCACCACCTCGGACGTGGCTCTCGGCGACCGGCTCGGCGCCATTGCGCTCGGCACCGCGCAGACGGTCGGCGGCGTGGCGAGCGCCACGGTCAGCGCACCGATCGCGGTCTTCGATCCTAACACGCGGCGCACCTACGGCGAACAGCTGAACCGGGTCGGCCGCTCGCTGGAAAACACCATCGTCTCCACCGTCGCGAACTGACGCCCCGGCCTAACGGCCGGCAATCACCCTGCCGCTGTCGTCGAAGCGGTGCAGGCTGGCCATGTCGGGCGTCGCAAAGACGATGTCGTCGGCCGCATAGGGGTGTTCGCCGAAGAGCCGCACCGTCAGAAGTCCGGTCTTCTCCGTCTCGATATAGACGATCGTGTCGGCGCCCAGGTGCTCCACATGCTCCACCCTGCCCTGCCAGGTGCCGCCGTCGCGCGACAGCGCGATGTGCTCCGGACGTATGCCGACCGTCTTCGCACCCGCCTCGCCGAGACGTCCCGCCTCGATCAAATTCATCTGCGGCGAGCCGATGAAGCCCGCGACGAAGAGGTTGGCCGGCCGGTTGTAGAGCTCCATCGGCGAGCCGATCTGCTCGATGGCGCCGGCGTTCAGCACGACGATCTTGTCGGCGAGCGTCATGGCCTCCACCTGGTCGTGGGTGACGTAGATCATCGTCGCCTTGAGGCGCCGGTGGAGGGCGGC
>TARA_R110002051_G_scaffold57104_7_pt1 | contig 19658 bp, 10 predicted proteins | sample TARA_R110002051 | Tara Oceans TARA_R110002051 (sample SAMEA4397023) | marine metagenome | biome: Polar Biome; feature: [MES] marine water layer (ENVO:01000295) within the mesopelagic zone...; material: water (ENVO:00002006), including particulate matter (ENVO:01000060) such as......
TGAAACCGACCACCGCTCCATTTCCCGCCACACGCCTGCGCCGGATGCGTCAAAGTCCGGCTTTGCGCGCGTTGTCGCGCCAAAATATCCTTACGCCGTCAGACCTGATCTGGCCGATTTTTGTGATGGATGGCAACGACGCCGAGACCCCGATTGCATCAATGCCCGGCGTCACGCGCAAAACGGTTGATCGCGCTGTGACTGCGGCCCAAGAGGCCTATGCCCTTGGAATTCCTGCTATTTGTATCTTTCCCTACACGGGTACGGACCAGCGCAGTGAAGATTGCGCACTGGCTTGGTCATCTGAAAATATTTCAAACCAAGCGATCCGTGCGATCAAACAGGCGCTGCCCGACATCGCCATCATGACCGATATCGCGCTGGACCCCTACAACATCAATGGGCACGACGGGTTTGTGGAAAACGGCGAAATCGTCAACGACCGTACTGTTGCGGCTCTGGTCAAAATGGCGCTGGCGCAGGCACAAGCGGGCGCAGATATACTTGGGCCGTCTGATATGATGGACGGACGTATCGGCGCAATCCGGTCCGCACTGGAAAACGCGCAGCACCATAACGTGACAATTCTGTCCTACTCCGCCAAATACGCCAGCAACTTTTACGGACCCTTCCGCGATGCGGTCGGCGCCTCATCTGCGTTGACCGGCGACAAGAAAACCTACCAAATGGACCCTGCTAACAGCGATGAAGCCCTGCGCTTGGTTGCGCGTGACCTGTCAGAGGGCGCCGATATGGTCATGGTCAAACCCGGGATGCCGTATCTCGACATCTGCCGCCGCGTCAAAGACACCTTCGGGGTGCCGACATTCGCGTACCAAGTGTCCGGCGAATACGCGATGCTACAGGCCGCTGCAGCGAACGGCTGGCTCGACGGTGACGCCGTGATGATGGAAAGCCTGATGTGCTTTAAACGTGCAGGCTGTGACGGTGTGCTAACCTATTTTGCGCCAGCGGCAGCCAAATTGCTGAACGGTTAACTGCGCCAGAAATACAACGGGTTTGGGGGGTTTCGATCGGTCAAAAGGCTGCATTTCGCTTTTGTAACATCTATCGCGTGACAGATTCGTGCAAATTGCTTATCCTTACCTTGAAAGAAGCGGCAACAGCTTCTCACGACAAGGCATAAAAGGCAGTATAATGACCCATATTTCACGACGGACCTTCGCGCTTGGCGCAGTGGGGGCTACGACTTTGGCGGCTTGCGGCAACGGGATTGGTGGCAATGGTGCCGCGACAATCGATGCCCGCGTCGCCAGCACGCTGAATTTTATGTATGACCGCTATCCCGGCACCCGCGATCTGGCAAACAAATCGGCGGGCATGTTGGTCATGCCATTGGTCACGGAATTGGGCCTCGGAATTGGCGGTTCTTTTGGACGAGGCGCGCTACAAGTTGGCGGATCGACGGTGGACTACTATTCCAGCACCGGCGCGTCGGCGGGTCTGCAAATCGGCGGGCAGCAATACAGCCACGTTTTGTTTTTTATGACCCAAGAATCCCTCTTGGATTTCCGCCGCTCACAAGGCTGGGCCGCCGGCGCAGATGTCGAATACGCGATCAACGACCAAGGCGAAGTGTTAAGGGCCGAAACCACGACATCTTTGGCCCCGGTCATCGCGGTTGTATTCGCCCAAGCAGGCCTGCGGGTGGGTGCAACCCTTGAAGGCAGCAAATACACCCGTATCATCCCGTAAGATATTGAAAACTGCGGGTTTCACACCCGCAGTTTTTCGCCTGTCGGGTCAAATGGCGGCTCTGACAAGACCACACCGCGATGCGGCTTGCCCAAAATCATCACATCAACAGCTGTGCCCGCGGGCACATCTTTCAGATAACACAGCGCAAGCGACATCTCGACGCCGTACCCATATGTGCCCGAAGTGACGCGGCCAACTGGCGTGCCATCGGTCAAGAAAATCGGCTCACCACCGGTCGCATCAGCCGTGGTAACATCGGTGACATGCACCAGTGATAATACTTCGCGTGGTGCATTATCTTTGACGCGTAAGTATGCATCTTTGTTTAAAAATTCTTTCTCAAGCTTGATCAACCCAGCCAGACCAACCTCTTGCGGCCAGTATTCTGGCGAATACTCCCGTGACCACGACCCATAGCCTTTTTCAACCCGCAGCGACATCAATGCGCGGCTACCCACAGGACCTGCACCAACGACGTTACCCGCGTCCAGCAGCGCCTCGTAAAGCTGCAATTGATCGGCTTGGTCGCAATGCAATTCCCAACCCAGATCGCCGGTAAACGACACGCGTAACGCGACCACTGGCACACCGGCAATCTCGATCCGTTGCGAGCGCATAAACGGAAACGCGCCCGTAGATAGATCCGCATTGGTTAAGCGCGCCAACAACTCTCGCGACTTCGGTCCCGCCACATTAAATCCGCACATCGCCTCGGTGCGGCTTTCAAATGTGATGCCCTTGGGCAATGGGACCATTTGCCAGAACCTGCTATGATACCGCTCTGACATGCCGCCGCCGATGATCAAAAACTCATCATCCGCCAGTTTGGTCACGGTGAAATCACCGGCAATCCCGCCACGCACCCCAATCAGCGGTGTTAAACACGACCGCCCAACAGCTTTTGGCATATTGTTCGCAAACACAGCGTTTAACCAATCCGCCGCCCCTGCACCGCGCACAAAATATTTGGCAAAATTAGAGATATCGATGATGCCCGCATGGGTCCGTAGCATCCGCGCCTCTGCACCCACAGGCTCGAACCAGTTTTGGCGGGTAAAGCCATTGGTGTCCTTGGTGCCTGCCTTGTCAGCAAACCACAACGGATGCTCCCAGCCGTAATTCAGCCCCATCACAGCACCCATTGATGTCTGCAATTCATGCGCGGGCCGCACGCGGACTGGACGGCCAGCGCTACGTTCTTCATTGGGGAAATGAATAGCAAACCGGTTGGCGTATTGGTCACCAACACGCGCCTTGGTAAACGCAGCATCCGCCCATTTTCCAAACCGCGCCACATCCCATGCGAACATATCATACTGGCTCTCGCCCTCGATCATCCACTGCGCCGCCATCAATCCCATACCGCCCGATTGGCTGAACCCCGGAATAATACCGTTACAACAGAAATAGTTGCGCAAATCAGGATGCGGCCCATACAGCACGTTACTATCGGGCGACCAGATCATCGGACCGTTGATCACCCGTTTTATCCCTGCCGTGCCGACCACAGGCACGCGGTCAATCGCGCGCATCATATTGTCCTCGATACGCTCCAGATCATCGGCGAATAATTCGTGGCCAAAGCCCTGCGGCGTGCCGTCTTCGGCCCAGAATTTCAGGTTCTTCTCATAGGCGCCCACCAACAACCCCTGCCCCTCTTGGCGCAGATAATACTCGCCATCGCGATCAGCAACAGAAGGCAACCGCCGCTCCATCGCTGCGATTTCAGGGATGGTTTCGGTCACAAAATACTGATGCTCAGTGGGCAAGAGCGGCAGCTTTATCCCGGCCAATGCCGCCACTTCGCGACCCCACAACCCTGCCGCATTCACCACCCACTGCGCATGAATATCACCCTTGGACGTGCGCACGATCCATGTGCCATCGGGCTGTTGTTCGGTCGCCGTGACAGGGCAAAACCGCTCGATCTGCGCACCCATCTTACGTGCACCGGTGGCATAGGCATTTGTCACGCCCGACGGGTCCACGTTGCCACCATCAGGCTCATACATAATACACCGAATACCGTCGAAATTGACCAGCGGATGCAACCTCTCGGCCTCGTCACGGCTAACCTCATGAAAATTCATCTTGTAAAACTTGGCCTTCGCCGCCTGCAATCGTAGTTGATGCTCGCGCGCCTCGGTCTGCGCCAGATACAGACTTCCTGGCTGGAACACTCCGCACGACTGCCCTGTTTCGGCCTCTAACTCTTTGTATAGGTTCATTGTATAGTGCTGGATGCGGCTAATATTGGTGCTATCGTGCAACCCGTGAATATTGGCTGCCGCGTGCCACGTCGACCCAGATGTCAGCTCGTCGCGTTCCAACAAGATACTATCGGTCCAGCCCAGTTTTGCGAGGTGATACAAGATCGAGCAGCCAATTACGCCGCCTCCAATTACAACGGCTTGGGCGTGAGTGCGCATGATAAAATCCTTAGGCGACGTGAGGCATTTTCCAAACTTGACCGAACAACGCCACAAAGGTTTGCCTCACAGCGACATTTTCTTGTCAGGTTTGCTGCACCTCGGGATCAACCTTGGACAATAGACGCGCACGATCCCCCTCGAACGGAATCGCGTCCAAGGCGCGGCGGAACTCTAGTTTGGCGAACGCGAGCGCTGCATCTTGCAGCCCCTGATCCCCATGTCGACGCAAACTTTTCATCGCCTCTTGCAACCTGATATGCACCTCGACGATGGCGGCCCCATCGCGGGCCAATGCGGCGAATCCAGAGCCGATCAATTCCGCAGCCCGCATCGGGCGTACATACACACGGTCATATTTTGCGTCCGATCCACACGCCGCCTCATCTTCGAAGTGAGACAATATCTTGGTTAACCGCGTCATCACGTCGATCGCGGTGCCCGCATCATTGATCCCGGGTGACAATGCCTTGCTGGCCATCTCTCCTAACACCAGCAGCCCAAATCGCGGGTCTTGCTCGAAACTGCGCAGGTCGCCCAAAACAATGGCATCAGAAAACTTCCCACTATCCTTAACCGTACCCGACACATGCGCCACCACGTCGCCCGCAACAACAAAACTACCCACGTCAACGGCAACATAAACGGTTTCACGCGCAGCCTCGGCCTGTTTTTGCAGTTGATCTACATAAATATACTGAACATACCCTGTCACCTCTGCCAAAATCTCTTGGGTGCCTTGCGGCACGTCAGTCAATGGCCGCCCACCAAGGCAAGGCAAGGCTACACGTTCCACCAGCCGTTTGGTGGTGATCTTTTCCAGCTCTCGTGCGGTATCAATCAAACTGCCGAACGACTGCAAATGCAGGGTCCAGCGTATGATATAGACAACAATCACTGCCAAAACGGCAACTGTCAGATAAAATATTAAAAACGCGTGGGCATCCGTTAACACACCTGTTTCACGCAACACAATTCCAACCGTGGCATAGACATATGCGCCGATAAACGTCGCCAGCGTATTCTGTGTTGTGCGGTCCTCAAGCATCAAGCGGTGTATGCGCGGTGTCCATTGGGTAGAGGTTGCGCGGTAAACCGAAACCATCACCGCCAGCGAAAACGTCGTGACTGCCAGCATTGAACTGGAAATAAGCCCGAACATGCGGTCCACCGCCGCGATATCCACCGATCCCGTCAAACGCGCGGGCAGGAAAACCGCACCCAAACGGGCCACCACCAATCCTACAAGCGACAACGCGCCAAATAGAACCACCCTCACCCAAAGCTTACGACTTTGTTGAATGGCCTGATGGACCAGATGCACTGGCAGGTTCAAAAGGCGGATCATGCAGCGTCTCCTTGTTGGACTTGAACAACGGCGCGATATCATGCCAAGTTTACGACACTTAGTGTCGCTCTCAAGCAATCGAAGCACCCCAGATTTCGGTCAGTCTGACATATAACAATCGCAAGAGGCACCCCATGAAAACCACCACCCGCGTAGCCGTCATCGGAGGCGGCGTTGTCGGCGCTTCGGTTTTGTATCACCTGACCAAATTGGGCTGGTCGGACGTGATGCTGTTGGAACGCTCCGAACTGACCTCGGGCTCCACTTGGCACGCGGCAGGCGGGTTTCACACGCTCAACGGCGATACAAACATGGCGGCCTTGCAAGGCTACACCATCAAACTCTACAAAGAGTTGGAAGAAATCACCGGCATGTCCTGCGGGTTGCACCATGTCGGCGGGATCACTCTGGCGGACAACCAAGACCGCTTTGATATGCTGGTCGCAGAGCGTGCCAAGCACCGCTACATGGGCCTAGAGACCGAGATTGTCGGCCCCGAGGAAATCGCCAAAATCGCGCCGATCACCAACCTCGACGGTATTGTCGGAGCACTTTACGACCCGCTTGATGGCCACCTCGACCCGTCTGGCACCACCCACGCCTACGCAAAAGCGGCCCGTATGGGCGGTGCTGTGATCGAAACACACTGCATGGTGACCGAAACAAACCAACGGCCCGATGGCACATGGGATGTGGTCACCGACAAAGGCACCATTCACGCCGAACACGTCGTGAACGCGGGCGGCCTTTGGGCGCGTGAAGTCGGCGCGATGGCGGGCGTCTACCTGCCGCTGCACCCGATGGAACACCAATATCTTGTGACCGAGGAAACCCCCGAAATCTACGAGCGCGACACCGAGCACCCCCACGTCATGGACCCCGCTGGCGAAAGCTATCTACGCCAAGAAGGACGCGGGCTGTGCATCGGATTTTACGAGCAGCCCTGCAAACCTTGGGCGGTTGACGGCACACCATGGAATTTCGGCCACGAATTGCTGCCCGATAACCTCGACAAAGTCGAAGCCTCGATCGAATTTGCCTTCAAGCGCTTTCCTGTGCTGGAAAAGGCAGGTATCAAATCGGTCATCCACGGCCCCTTCACCTTCGCGCCAGACGGCAACCCGCTTGTCGGTCCGGTCCCCGGCTTGCGCAACTACTGGTCGGCTTGCGGCGTCATGGCAGGGTTTTCCCAAGGCGGCGGCGTCGGCTTGATGCTCGCGCAATGGATGATAGAGGGGGAATGCGAACGCGACGTAACTGCAATGGACGTGGCGCGTTTTGGCAAATGGATCACGCCGGGATACACGCGGCCCAAAGTGATCGAAAACTACCAACGCCGCTTTTCGGTCTCTTACCCCAACGAAGAACTGCCCGCCGCAAGACCACACCGCACGACGCCAATGTATGACATTTTCACGGGCTTATGTGCCGTCTGGGGCCAACAATTCGGGCTTGAGGTCGTCAATTACTTTGCGCAAGGCGACGAGCCAACGTTCGAGACCCCGACCTTCCGCCGCTCAAACGCCTTTGCTGCAACCGCCCGCGAAGTGCACGCCGTGCGCACAGCCTGCGGCATCAACGAAGTGCAGAATTTCGGCAAATTCGCCGTCACAGGTAAAGGCGCGCGCGACTGGCTCAATATCATCATGGCGGGCCGAATTCCCAACGTCGGGCGCATGTCGCTCACACCCATGTTGTCTCCCAAGGGGCGCCTGATGGGTGACTTCACCGTGTCATGTCTGGCCGAAGACAACTTCCAGCTCACCGCATCTTACGGCGCGCAAGAGGTGCATTACCGTTGGTTTATGAAGCACTTGCAGGGCGATGTGCATGTGCGAAATGTCTCTGACCGTCGCACGGGTTTTCAAATCGCAGGCCCGAAATCGCGCGACATTCTTGGGCTCTGCACCCGCCATGACGTGACATCGATGAAATTTCTCGACGTGATGCGTATGACAGTCGGCCAAGTCGACTGCACCGTGCAGCGTGTCAGCTATACAGGTGATCTAGGGTTCGAGATCTATTGCGACCCGATGGATCAACGCCAGCTTTGGCAAACGCTCTGGGCCGCGGGCCAACCACATGGCATCACACCGTTTGGGATGCGCGCGATGATGTCTTTGCGCCTCGATAGGCATTTCGGGTCATGGCTCTCTGAATTTTCACCCGACTACACGGCGGCGGAAACCGGCATGGACCGCTTCATCAGCTTTAAGAAAAACGCGGACTTCATTGGTCGCAAAGCCGCCGAAGCCGAGCGCGACACCCCGCCACTCCGCGTCCTCGCCACTTTTGAAGTCGACGCAGATGACGCCGATGTCGTGGCCTATGAGCCTGTTTTCATTGATGATACGGTGCAGGGGTTCTGCACCTCGGGCGGCTATTCTCACCATGCGGGAAAATCCATAGCACTTGCTCTGATCCCGCGGGCCCACGCCACGGCGGGCAAACAGGTCGAGATCGAAATCATGGGTCAACGCCGTGCCGCCACGCTCATTACCAACCACCTGTTTGATCCAGACGGGTCCGCCATGCGCGGATGATCCCCATCCTGATCCTCGCTGCAGGTCAGTCCCGCCGGATGCGCGGGGCTGACAAACTGATGCAAGACGTGCATGGTCAACCGCTTTTGCGCAAACAGATCATATGTGCGAGCCCCATCGGGCCTGTTTTCGTCGCACTGCCGAACAAAAATCATCCGCGTCATACTGCGCTGATCGGCACAACGGCGACCGATCTGAATATCCCACACAGTATCGAAGGCATCGGCGGAACCTTGCGTGAAGCTGTATCACAGCTTCCCCCGGGGCCATTCATGCTGCTACTTGCTGACCTTATAAAATTGAAAACCAGTGACTTGCAGTGCGTTGTTGATGCGATGCATGAACACAAATCCCACGTGATCTGGCGCGGCGCCACATCGGATGGCAAACCCGGCCATCCAATCATCTTCGCAGATACACTGCGCAAAGAATTTGCTAACCTTCGAGGCGACGTCGGCGGTGAAAATCTCGTGAAGCCCTTGAGATCACAGACTTACCTGCATCGCTTTCACGACGACAGGGCGCGGTTTGATCTGGACACCCCCGAAGACTGGGAGGCTTGGCGGTCGCTCAAGACATAAGCTTGGCCCCTTCGGTCCAACACCTCACACCGATCTAACGCCGTCGCCGCTACAAAATTAGTGAAGACACAATAGCGTCAGTCCTTTGTAAAAATAAAAACGGGGCACCATTACTGGCACCCCGTTTGTGTCGCCGCGACCCATCGCGGATTTTTGTTTAGCTGATCAGCAGTTTGGCTTCGTGCTTTTTCAAAGCCTTACGTGCTGATTGATACCCTTCCAGACCCGTTTTAGTGTTGAGTTCAGGGAACAATTCCATGATCTCGTTACGCTGGCTGTTGCCAATACCCTTCAGCGAGTAATCACCAGGCTGGAAGCTTTCTGTCCAAGCACCGTTCGACAAGACAACCTCGTGGCGCTCGAACATAAAGTGCACGTATGTTGTACTCATCACGTCGACCGCATGGATGCCTTGTGCACCAACCATGTGCTTGGCCGCTGCAAATACCTCGTTCTCCTCAAAGTAAAGCTGTGTCAGTTCAGATGCGACAAGCACGCGGTGGTTTGGCGACACCATCATATCACGCTCTGGCAGACCATTACCCAATGCACCCGCCTTGATCAGGATCGGCTTCAGGTGCGCATTCTGCACCAGTTGCTTACCCGTCATCTCTTTGCGGCCAACCCACGCAATCTCTTGAATGCCGTTGTCACGCGTGATGATGCGGTCACCTTCCACTAGCTCTTCAACCAGACGCTCGCCTTTTGCCGTGGCGATCGTGGTCCCCGGGGTAAAGCACGGGATCACATTCTCGATCTCCGAGAAGGTCATGGTCGAACCGTCAAGGAACGTCACGGTGCCGGCTTCCGGATCACCATCAACGTAAGTGATAAAGTCGACGTTAGAGCCAGTTAGATCAAGCACGTCGACATCGCTATTGTCAGCGTCTTCGCCACCCTTAACTACATCGCCGCCATTGCCTCCGTAAAAGACGTCTGAGTTCTGGCCACCATAAAGTGTATCTGCTCCAGCGCCGCCCGTCAGGATATCTTCCCCGTCATAACCCGAGATGATGTCGTTGCCATCGCCGCCTTCTACAACGTCGTTGCCAAAACCGCCGTTCAGGCTGTCCTCACCCGTGCCGCCGTAGAGGCTGTCGTCGCCATAACCACCTTGGATATAGTCGTTTCCAGCGTCGCCATAAAGCGTATCATCGCCAGTGCCTGCACGGATTTCGTCATCATCGTCTCCACCATAAACAAGGTCGTTATCAAGCGAACCCGTTATAGTGTCGTTGCCTTCGTCGCCATAGATCGCGTCATCATCCATGTTGCCTTGGATCGTATCGTCACCCAAACCACCGTAGATCAAGTCCCGACCCGTGCCGCCGTTGATTACATCGTTGCCCTGACCGCCAAAGATGGTGTCATCGCCGCCGTCGCCGTTGATAACATCATCGTCGATTCCGCCATCAAGCACGTCATTGCCGATGCCACCAAACAATGTATCGGCATCGTCACGACCAAAGATCGTGTCGTTACCAGCACCACCATAAATCGTGTCGCGGTTGTCATTGGGTGCTTCGTCGATCGCATCCGGTTGATCAAGAACTTCAGTCACCAGACCGCCATAGATCAGATCGTCACCATCGTTACCTTCAATGATATCTTCACCTTGGCCACCAATGATCGTGTCATTACCAGTGCCGCCCGTCACGCTGTCATTGTCAATGCCTGCATCAATAAAGTCATTGCCAGCGCCACCGTCGATGCTGTCGCTATCGTCGCCGGTAATAATAACATCGTCACCCGCACCACCGAACACAGTGTCCAGATCGTTATTCGGGAACGGATCATTGTCGCCAAACGAAATGGACGGATAGTTATAATCCAACGCCGGGTTGCTATTGTTGCTGGTGTCGATCACGTCGTCGCCGTCATCGCCGTAGACAATATCTCTACCAGAGCCGCCAGTGATGCTATCGTTGCCAGCACCGCCGCCAAGAGTGTCATTGCCAGAGCCACCGAACAACACATCGTTATCAAGGCCACCCCAGATATCGTCATCACCGGCTCCACCATAGATGGTGTCTTCACCTTCAGAACCTTCGATCTTGTCGTTGCCGGAGCCGCCCGAAAGGACGTCATTGCCGGATCCGCCATTGATCATGTCATCGCCATCGCCGCCCTCGATCGTGTCAGTGCCAGCTTCGCCATTCAGCGTGTCATTGCCCGCGCCGCCGTTGATGCCGTCGTTGCCGAGACCACCGTTGACTACGTCGTCGCCTGCGCCACCAAACAAGGTGTCATTGCCCTGGTTGCCGTTCAGCGTGTCGTCGCCGTCACCACCGTAAACAATGTCGTTGCCAAGGCCGCCATACAGCGTGTCGTCGCCGTCGCCGCCACCTACGGTGTCATTGCCGGTTCCACCAAAGACCTCATCATTGCCGTTGCCCGCGTCGATGCTGTCGTTGCCGTCAAAGCCATAGATCAAATCGTCGTTGCCAGTGTCACCCGGCAGGATTGCATCATTGCCATCTACAATATCGCCATCGGCATCCACATACGGGATATCGGGGTTGATAATGTCATCACCAGCCGTGCCCTGCACGGTGCCGTCATTGACGCCAGTGACCGTGAATGTCGCCGTCGCAGTATCTTCTGCGCCGAATTCATCAACAATCGTATAGGTCACGGATGTATTCGCCGTTGCACCTAGTCCCAGATCGTCAAAATCACCGTTTGCATCAAAATCAACAGTGCCGTCCGCGTTGATCGTGAATAGACCGCCATTGTCGCCAATAACCGCTGTGCCCACATTGGCTGCGCTACCGCCGACGGCGCTGACCGTCAGGGCATCGCCTTCAGGATCGCTGTCAACTCCGGCACCGGTATTGTCAGTGATGACATTACCATCCACATCACCGGCTGCTTCGGACCGTGTAACGGTATACGCGTTATCAACAGCAACAGGGCCATCATTCACACCGTTTACCGTGACAGTCACAGTCGTCGAAGACGTCTCGCCGTCAGGATCGGTCACGGTATATGTGATTGATGTCGTCGCCGTTTCACCGCCGGCAAGGCTTTCAAAATCACCGTTTGGATCAAAGCTAGCCGTGCCATCTTCACCGATAGTGAACGAACCACCGCCATCGCCATCGGTTGGCGTGCCAACATTTGCAGGTACGCCATTCACTTCAGAAACAGTTAGGTCTGTATCATCAGGGTCGATATCGTTGCCCAAAACATTGTCGAGCACAACAACCGTGTCCTCATCCGTCTCGCCTACATCCGCCACAGCCGTTGGGCCGTCATTGGTGCCGGTCACTGTGATCGTTACCTTCGTGGACGACGTCGCGCCATCCGGATCGGTAATCGTATAGCTCACTTCAGTTGTGGTCGTCGCGCCATCCGCCAAGCCGTCAAACTCGCCGTTTGGATCAAAGCTGGCCGTGCCATCGGCGTTGATCGTGATCAGACCGCCATTGTCACCCGCAACCGCAGTGCCAACATTGGCCTCCACTCCATTGACCTGCGATACCGTCAGAACGTCGGCCTCTGGATCGGTGTCATTGGCCGTAACAACATTGCCCAGATCAAGCACATCGTTCTGGTTTGCATCCGCAACATCCGCCACAGCCGTTGGGCCGTCATTGCTGCCTGTCACGGTGATCGTGACCGTCGCAGTGGACGTCGCACCATCGGGATCGGTGACCGTATATGTCACCGTCGTCGTGGCAGTGTCGCCATTGCCAAGCGCTTCAAACTCGCCGTTGGGATCAAACGTGATCGTGCCATCAGCATTGATCGTCACCACGCCGCCATTGTCACCCGCAACCGCAGCGCCAACTCCCGCAGGATCACCATTCACCGCCAATACCGTCAACGTATCCCCATCAGGATCGCTATCAACACCATTGCCATTGTCGCCAGTGATCACATTGCCAAGCACTGCCGCAGGATCATCTTCGGTGCCTGTAAAGCTGTCATCGGTTGCAATCGGGCCCGCATTCGCCTGTTCACCGCGAATTTCCTCGATTTCAACAAAATCTATGTATTGATCAGACGGATCACCATTGCTGTCGAGAAACACCAGGCGGCCATCAAAGCCATTGCCGTTGCTGTCGGGGATAGGATCGCCAACACCACCCGGGCCAGTCAAAATGAACTCTCCCTGCCCGGTGACATCCAGAATGTCATAGTCGTCGCCACCGGCACCACCATCAACGATGTCGCCCGCGGCACCAAAGATCATATCACGATCTTCGCCACCGTAAATCACATCAAGGCCTGCACCACCTGTGATAGTGTCTTCGCCACATTCACCAAAAATAGTGTCGTCACCTTCACCACCATCAATCACGTCGTTAAACGTGCCATCTGATGTGCCGCCACCTGCGGTAAGCGACGGATCATACACTTCATAGAAATCACTGTATTGCAGCACTACGTCGTTGCCAGAACCGGTGTTCATCGTTGGGCCCGTGTCCGAAGACTCGCCATTGGTGTCGCCATCAATTGCAAAGAATTCCGTCGGCTCAACGCTCCCGCCCTTTATCGATACGCCAACAGTCACTGCTGCATTCGCCAACTCTGGGTTTTCGGAAACAATCCAATCATTCATCTGGTTGTAAAATGCATCCGCATCATTGCTGATATGGGTCGCCGAGCCACCATCGGGAAAACCGTCAACCTTGACCGAATAATCGATCAGGCCATCACCATCGGTGTCGTAGTAAAACACCATATTCGAGATGTCTTGCTCACGCTCGGGAAAGTAATTGGTCTCATCAGTTGCGCAATCTTCACCGTCGTCGCCGTAAATGACATCATTGCCCGCACCGCCGCCAATGGTATCATCGCCTGTGCCCCCCTGAACGCTATCATCCCCAGCGCCCGCAGCGATGTAATCGTTCCCAGCACCGCCGTCCAGATCGTCAGCACCAGATCCACCGTAGATAGCGTCATCGCCCGCGCCGCCAAACACGACGTCATTGTCGTCCATACCCTCAAGTAGATCGTTGCCAGCGCCACCAAACAGGGTGTCATCGCCGTTTTGACCAACCAGCGTGTCATCGCCAGCACCGGCTTCAATGACATCATTTCCATCGCCACCAAGCACAAAATCATTGCCCGCGCCGCCGTTAATATTATCGGCACCCGCGCCGCCGTAAATAAGATCATCGCCTGTGCCGCCGTCAATGCTATCTGCACCTTCGCCACCATAAACTGTGTCGTCATCCGCGCCGCCATAAATCTCGTCGTCACCGCCTTCGCCAAAGATCACATCATTGCCGGCTTCACCCAGTAAAAGATCATTGCCATCAACATCATCAACAGGTGGAACTGGCGCACTCACGACATATCCGCTTTCCAGAACAGCACCTGACAACAAAACAGAGCCGTATTGGTCGCCTGTTACAAGCGGAACGGAACACGACGTATGAACATTGATGTTTTGCAACAACGTTCCGCCGGCTTCGTCATAAACCGCAATAAATGACTGCGACCCAAACCGGCTTCCATCCAAAGTGGTAACAGTGAAGTCATCGCCAACAGCAACGTCTCCTTCAAACAATACTACGCCGTTTTTGTCGGTAAACACCATATAAGATACGTTGTCGCCATCTGTGCCATATAGTGCAGATGTGCTGTGCTTGTCCTCACCACCTTTTGCCAGCACCAAGCTGTCGGACAGACCGCCAAATGTGAACGTCAGCGAGACAGGCTTGCCGTAGTCCGCTGTCAAATCGCATAGGTCAGTGCCAGTTCCGCCACTAGTGGGAGCATTAGGTAGATCGCCAGTGTCACCATAAATGGTATCGTCACCAACGCTGCCGTAAACAGTGTCATCACCCGTACCGGCTTGCACTTCGTCATCGCCGTCGCCAGCAAGGATTGTGTCGTTGCCCGCACCTGAAATGATCAGATCGTCGTTGCCAGTATCACCAGGCAAAATTGCATCGTTGTTATCAACCAAATCACCATCAGGATCGCCGGTATAATTGACGTCGATCAAATCAGCGCCATTCGTCCCCGTGACGGTGCCGTCGGATATTTCTACGACGTTTTCAATGTCTTTAAATACGGCTGTACCAGTCACATTCCCAGCATCGTCCAAGAACTCGACATAGCCGTCTTCCTTGTCGGAACTGGTGTAGACAACATTTGTCGACCCTGCATCAGACAGGTCAAGCGTGTCATAATCATCGCCGCCGCTGCCGCCGTCAATGTTGTCGCCCGCTGTAACACCTGAGAACGTGTCGCGATCATCTTCACCGCGTAAAATGTCGTTGCCCGCGCCGCCAACCAACAGGTCGTTGCCCTTGCCGCCCTTCAGCTCGTCATTGCCGGTGCCGCCATAAAGCGTGTCATCGCCGTACTCGCCTTCCAGCTTGTCCCGACCAGCATCACCATAAATGGTGTCATTGCCAGCGCCACCCTTCAAATAGCTCTCGTTGCCGTCGCCACCATAAAGCGTGTCATCACCGTCGCCACCAAACAGCTTGTCGTCGGCATCGCCGCCATAAACAACATCGTTGCCGTCACCCGCTTTGACCTCATCCTTGCCTGCACCCGCGTATACCAGATCGTCGTTCTCGGCAGCACCGGGTAAAATCTGATCGTTTGCGTCGATGCGGTCACCATCGGTATCGACATAGTTATAGTCGATCTTATCATCACCAGACGTGCCAAAAACCGTGCCGTCATTCGTCGCGGCGGCACTATCAAACACCAGATTGTCGATTGCGCCAGATCCGCAAAGCTGGACTTCCATGCTATAAACACCATCGACGTTGAACTGCTCGACCGACTGGCCGTTATCAGCGGTCGGATCAATCCACACCGTGTCAATCAACGTGCCGCTCTCGTCGTAAAAACGCACATATGCGCCTTCTTCGTTATCAAGGAACGTCAGGCTTTCAACCGATGTCGCTTCATCAAACACGAACCGCAATGTGCCACCGCGGGCGTTATCATCCGGATCAGAGCTATCACCGTCTTCTGATATGATCAGCGCCTTGTCCAGATTGCTGGTTTCTAAGTCCCAGTCTCCGCCTGTCGGGTTGGCTGTGTCAAAAATCATCGCTTGGTTCGCGCCACCAACGGCAGAAACCGTAACACCTTCCGCGCTATACTCGTTGTCCACAACAGTGCCGCTGGAAAGGTCGTTAAAATTGATGACGGTCATATCGTTATCCTACTCTTTCGGGGCGAAGCCCTTGTCGAAACTGTTCACACGCGTAAGCTTACCCATTTAAGGGCGCGCCAAAACACATCAGCAGCCTCTAACAAGAAACCGCACTCATCTATTCACTACAAAGCTCGGGAAAGACCCAAAATTCTTGCAGACACCACTATTCGCCTAGACGCATATCTAAGCCCAGTCGCCCCAAACGACCGGTGTGCCCCCCAGTTGGGCTCTTTCTAAGTATCGAATGACGAACGTCAAAAAAAGGAAAAAATGCGCCAACCTTTCCCCTCAATCTGACAAAATGACATAATTTTGACAGTTTTCGGGATTGAAAAACCGATGGCAATACGCCCATTGTTTCTTATTCAGTGACAATTAGGCCCTATAACCTATCTAAAAGGGTAGGTTGGTCAGCGTATTTTTGAAACTTTCGGATTTTAAGCCTATTTTCGCGAATTAATTGGTTACGCATTGGCGCCGCATTTACAACAGTTAACCCAGAGTCATTTTCCTGCTCCCCTGATGAATTTAATTCCCGTTACCGTTTCTCTATGCGCGACAAGCCACCATATTTGATTGGATTGTGCAAAAATCTGCAGTCTGAAGCGGCAAAAATGTGTCTTCAACATGAACACATTATGATTCGTAAAGACTGATCAGATATTAAGACAACACAAGATCAGTCCTCCAACAGGTCGCTATCTTGCTTTCGTTCAATGACATCACATAAGCCGCCCGCCACTTTGGACCGACCGCCCCGTTAGGCCACAAACCACGCATTAAATTTTGCACACAACAGACCACTTTGTATCTTGTGTCTTTTTCCAGCCTTAGCTATCCAGCCCCTGTTGGCCGTGTGGTGGAATGGTAGACACGACGGATTCAAAATCCGTTGCTTTAACGGGCGTGCCGGTTCAAGTCCGGCCACGGCTACCAACAAAAAAACGCGACCTGCCCTACGGCATGGTCGCGTTTTTCGTTTTCATACCAATGCAGGTGCGGCGCGCAACATCACCACTATCCGCAAACTGCCCTAATACTGCCCTGACACTGCCCGCGCGCGCAGTCCCGGACCTCTGCCGCTGGCATAATCCGAAATCGACGAACCCCGCACGGTGACACAAGCTTGACGGCGGCGGCGCGCCGTGGCCTAACGCGGCAACGCTAAAAAGGATGCGCAATGTTACGCGGATTATACAACTGGACCATGTCGCTTGCCGCGTCACCCTACGCGCTGTTTGCACTGGCCGCCGTGGCCTTTGTTGAATCGTCGTTTTTCCCGATCCCGCCGGACATCCTTATGATCCCGATGATCATCGCTGCCCCGCGCCGCGCATTTCTGATCGCAGGTGTGGCAACCGTGGCCTCGGTCTTGGGCGGGCTGTTTGGCTACTACATCGGGGCATTTCTGTTTGATACCATCGGACAACCCATCTTTGACTTTTATGGCAAATCCGACGCCGTCGCTGCGTTCTCGGAAAAATTCAACGCGTACGGCGCATGGGCGGTGCTAATTGCGGGCATCACCCCGTTCCCGTTCAAAGTGATCACGATCATGTCAGGCGCGACGGGGCTGTCTCTGCCAATCTTTATTGCGTCATCAATTGTCGCGCGCGCCCTGCGGTTTTACATCGTGGCTACACTACTATGGACCTTCGGCGCACCGATCCGCAACTTCATCGAGCGCCGCCTCGGGCTGGTTTTCATCATTTTCTGTGTGCTGCTGATTGGCGGCTTTTTCTTGATAGGACTGCTATGACCCGCCAAAATCTGATCCGTCTCGCCGTTTTTGGGTCTTTCGCGCTGCTTGCAGGGGCTTACAGCTTTCAGGCGTTTGGCTATCCACCCTGCCAAATGTGCTATTGGCAACGCTGGCCACATTTCGCGGCCATCGGTGTCGGCATCGCAGCAGCGCTCATCCCCGCACGCATCTGGCCGTATTTAGGCGCACTTGCCGCGGCCACCTCCTCGGGCATCGGCATCTACCACTCCGGCGTTGAACGCGATTGGTGGCAAGGCCCCACTAGCTGCACCGGCGGCGCTCTCGATCTGGGCGGCGACCTGCTCTCGACCGCTGGCCCGCGACTGATTTTGTGTGATCAAGTCTCGTGGGAGCTGTTCACGCTCTCGATGGCCAGTTGGAACGCGCTTTTCTCCGCTGTACTTGTGCTGGTCTGGCTAGCGGCGGCTCGTCAGCAGTAAACTGGTCTCCGACCGCGTCACGCCGTCAATAGTGCGGATCGCGGTCAGGGCTGCATCAAAGCTCTCTAAGCTGCCGGTGCCGATCTCGACAATCAAATCCCACGTGCCGTTGGTGGTATGCACCGCCGTGACCGCCAGCATCGCGCGCAGCCGCTGCACAATCCGCTCGGTGCCGCGCCCCGCGATCTCTAACATCATCAAGCCACGCACCGGATGTGTCGCCACATCGGCCCGTGTCTTGACCGTAAACCCCACAATCTCGCCCGATGCCTGCATCCGGTCCATATGCGCGCGCACCGTGGCGCGGGTCACCTTCAGGTCTGCGGCCAGTTCTGACAATGATGCCCTGCCGTCGCGGCGCAACAGCGCAATCAATTGACTGTCCAAATCGGTCATAATATCCGCCCACTTTGCTAAATTACATCACATATCGCACAAAATGCAGGATGCATCCACCGCCATTATGCGTAACATTATGCGCATGACACAAACACATTGCATCTTGATTGGGGCCCCTGTTGACTGCGGAAAACGCCGTCGGGGTTGTCTCATGGGGCCAGACGCCTACCGCACCGCCGGTATCTCTGAGGCCATCACCGCCCTCGGGCACACTGTCACCGACGTTGGCAATTTGGCGCCCGAACCTGTGGAGCCGCTGACCCCGCTCAATCCGGCCGTTTACCAACTTGAAGGAAACATTGGCTGGACCAAGACCCTGTCGAAAGCCGCCAAAACCCACGCCCCCGACGGCATGCCGATCTTTCTTGGCGGCGATCACGCCTTGGCGCTTGGCACCGTTTCTGGCATGGCCGCCCACGCCAAATCGGTCGGGAAACCGTTCTTTGTGCTCTGGCTTGACGCCCATAGCGATATCCACACGCCTGACACCACGGGCAGCGGCAACCTGCATGGCACCCCTGTGGGTTATATCACCGGGCGAAGCGGTTTTGAGCAATTCCCGTCACTCGAGGCCGTCGTCGCATCCGAAAATATTTGCATGATCGGGCTACGCTCTGTCGATGCCGCAGAACATGCAACGCTTCAGGATATGAACGTCGAACTGGCCGATATGCGCCGCATTGACGAAACCGGCATCCGCGCGCCGCTTGCGATTTTTCTGGAGCGTGTCGAGGCCGCGGGTGGCATTTTGCACGTCTCGCTCGACGTCGACTTCCTCGACCCCTCGGTGGCCCCCGCTGTGGGCACAACCGTCCCCGGAGGCGCGACCGAGCGTGAAGCGCATCTTGCGATGGAAATGCTCTGCGATAGCGGCGTGGTCTGCTCTCTCGACCTCGTTGAACTCAACCCTTTCCTAGATGATCGGGGCAAAACCGCCTCGCTCATGGTCGACCTGACCGCCTCACTCTTGGGCCGCCGCGTCTTTGACCGCCCCACACGGAGCCACGCATGATTATCACCCCTTCCAAGCTGGCCATGGTGCCATTCGTCTCTGTGGCCAACATGATGAAACTCGTTCATCATATTGGAATTGAACAGTTTATGCGCGATTTGGCCCATGAAATAGAAGCCGATTTCCTGCGCTGGGAGTTGTTTGACAAAACCCCGCGCATTGGCTCGCATTCCGCTGTAGGCGTTATTGAGCTTATGCCCACATCCGACGGCGAACTTTATGGTTTCAAATACGTCAACGGTCACCCCAAGAACATGAAGGAAGGCTTGCAAACCGTGACAGCCTTT
>TARA_R110002051_G_scaffold7053_3_pt1 | contig 19648 bp, 13 predicted proteins | sample TARA_R110002051 | Tara Oceans TARA_R110002051 (sample SAMEA4397023) | marine metagenome | biome: Polar Biome; feature: [MES] marine water layer (ENVO:01000295) within the mesopelagic zone...; material: water (ENVO:00002006), including particulate matter (ENVO:01000060) such as......
GAAATAAAATGAAAAAGACCTATATCAAATTCCGGTGTTCCATCTATGAAAAGAAGCTGCTCGTAAAAAGGGCGGAACGTGCCGGGATATCCCTTTCGGAATATTGCAGGAACACGGCCTTTGGCCGCAATGTCATCGAGCGGCTTTCTGCCGAACAACTTGAATGCTATAAGACTTTGGTCACCTACAAGAACAATTTCACCCGTATCGGAAACATGTTCAGGAAACGGAATCCCAACCTGGCAGATGAAGTCAAACAATTAGCAAGCGAGATAGGTACACATCTTAAAAACTTCAGAAAATGATAGGCATGGGAAAGTCCATAGCACATACCGGAGCTTCCATGGCATACGGATGGAACAACGAGAAGGATGCCGAAGTGGTACTCAGCCAATATGTGGCAGGAGACAATGCACAGGAGGTTACGGAGGAGTTCAAGATCACGCAGGAGATGAACGCACGGTGTAAGAAGAACACCTTGAGTTTCGTGCTAAGCCCTACCGCGGAGGACGGTAAAAAGCTTGATAATGAAAAGCTCCGTGAGATGGCGGAACGCTTCTTAAAGGAAATGCAGTTGAAGGAACGGCAGGCCATCGCATTCGTCCATAGGGACAAGGAACATACTCATGTACATCTCTATGTGAATCGTATAGACTTTGAAGGCAAGGCCTACAACGATAGTTTTATCGGGAAACGGAGCCAAGCTGTCGCCGAGAACGTGGCAAAGGAAATGGGGCTTACTACCGTCAAAGAAGTTCAGATGGAGCAACAATTACAGTCCGTTGCCATACGTAACGAAATACGGAAGATACATGAGAGGACAATGGCCAATGAACAGCTAAAGACCTTGGATGCCTACATAAAGGACATGAAGGCACAGGACGTGGCCGTTGTACCCAGTATCAACAAAGGGAACCGTTTACAGGGCTTCCGCTTCGAGTACAAGGGACAGAGCTTCAAGGGCAGCGAGGTGCACCGTTCCATGTCGGGCGGTAAATTGCTTAGAGGACTCTCCACGGACATGGACATACAGAAACGATTGGAGGAGGCTCCTTCGATAAACATATCGGGCAAGGCCTTGGAGCTGAGTTCCAATATGGCAAGCGCACTTGCCAAAAAAGTAATCAAGAAAGTCATCAAGCGGGCGATAGATACTGGGATAGGATTTTAAAACAAAGAACAATGGGATACAAAAAACTGGACGAGGTAATGGAACTGCTCACGGACGAACTGGACGGGTTAAACAAGGCCCTGGCCAAACTGCAACGGCTGACCAGGAACGTGGAGGATATCAGGATACTTCCCGACACTTCGGAAATAGAGCAACTGCTGGAAAACCACTTAAAACGGGAAAAGGAAAGAACTTTAAACCTTCAGGAATCCGTCCGTTCATTAAAGGAGCGTTTGGCAAAGGCGAGCGTGATATCTAGATTTCGATTGTGGCTGCATTATTCCATTTGGGCAATCTCTTTACTTCTCATTTGTTACCTAGTTTTTAAGGTTGCTGAAATCGAAGAAATTCGAGAGGAATCTTTCTCTGAAGGACGGCAGGAAGTCATCACAAGTATAAGGGGTTACTTCGACCAATACCCCGAACATTATCAAGCCTATCAAAAATGGATAAAAGAAAATAATAGCGTTCCAAATCAAAAGTAGTGTGCGCCCTATTTCGATTTTACTTTACGCTTATCTATCGGAACACTATAAAATCGAAACAGGATCCGTGCGCAGGTAAGGTTATGGTAAGATTTGGGGGCTTTAAGCTAACTAAATTCTCCTAAACTACTAAGCCCACAACTCAATTTGCCTACTTATTTCCTCTTGCCACGCTCTTATATTCGTATTGTACGACAAAGATATTACACTACACTCGTCTTCACCTAACCGTTGTGGCCCCCGTTCTTTATGATCATAATACGTACCTTTTGAAAAACTAGAAGCGATACCAGGATACACCAAGGCAACTTTCTTGGCCTTATAGTATTTCATATACGCAAACATTTGCCGAAGGTCTTCCGGGGAGGGATTATGATTTTTAATATTCTTCCATTTAGTATCTAAAACTAAACAATCATCTTTGCCCTTATTCAATACAATATCCGGTCTCATTTTTGAATTATAGCCTGAAACGGGTTTCCAAAAGTTTAAGGAATTTTGAGCTGCAATGGTTGTTTCTGTATTTTTATATTTCCTTAAGCTTGTATAAACAAACTGTTCCCATAATAAGTTCATATCAAACATTAGTGCTAGTATATGATTGGAGCCCTTACTTACATCTGGGTGATAATTCAATAATAACAAACGGGCTATTTGAATCGCTTTTTGGTATCCCTGTGTTTTATGGTTTAGAGTTACTTTATTAAAAGTCGCTTCGGAGACCTTAATATCCGGCATTTCTGGAAAATCTAATTCTAAAGACTTGAGACTGCCTTGTATACTTTCATTGGCGTTTATATGAACTAATAGTTTTAAGGCTTTGTACAGAATACAATGCAGTTGATGATTGGTATCGTAGGTCGTATATTGAATGTAAAACCGCTCTTGATGCACCAAGTTTTGACTTATATGCTTACTAAATTTGAGGTTGCCTTTTAGACTCGTACTATTGCCTTCGGTTTTTCTATATTTTTTGACAAGTCCTTGTCGAAGTAAGTATTTTAACTCACTCACAAAGAGTTCAAAATATAAATCAAGAATTGAATTCGTTTTTAATTTGAGACTGCCAGATGTAGGTGCTTTCAATTGGAATAGACCAACGGCATGCAACATATCTATTAAAACCTTACGCCAGCTCTCTTCAGATGTGGTGATACTTCTGTCAATCTTTGGCAAGATTTCAATTAAAGTGTCTCCTACTTGTAATACCCCAACGTATTCACAAAACTTTACGCCATTATGAACCAAAGAATAATAGGGCACACCAGACTCTCCATAAAATTGTTGCAATGATTTTAACTGAGTTTCAGATAGCCTTTTTTCTCCTCTATCTATTCTTAGAATCTCATGTTCAAATACAATGATGTGGTTGTTCTTGTTCAATTTTCTATCCTAAAAGTTGCAGTAGCGCTTTTTTAAATTCCTCATTGCTCATTTTTTTAGCATCTTTTATTCTATATACTTTTCGCTCTACTAATGAACCTAATTCGTAATCTTCAAAAGGTGCAAAAAATTTTTCATCATTATCACCTTGAACCGATTCCACATAGCCAGAACCTAAAACCAATCCTATTTTACCATAATCTCCAAAAAAGTATTCCTGCAACAAGGGTATGACTTTATTAGCAAAAATTGCTTTTAACCCATTTAAAGATTTTGTTTTTAGAAAGTAGCTATGCCCTATAGCATGATCTTTATCCAATAGCTTCTCTATTCGCTTATTAATGGTTTTCAAAAGTTTTACTAAATCAACGGTGTCAATTATACCGTCATTAGCACCATATTGTTTTATGAATTTAGGCTTTGGGGGCATTTCTATAAAGCTGAACCTTCTTCTTAATGCGGAATCTAAGGCCTCCACACTTCTATCAGCAGTATTCATAGTGCCTATGATATAAAGGTTTGGCGGTACACCAAAATATTCTTTACTATAAGGTAATTGCGCTAGTAATGCCTCATCGGCACCAAGCCTTTTATCCTTTTCAATTAGGGTTATCAATTCGCCAAAAATGGCCGATACGTTACCCCTGTTGATTTCATCTATTATTAAAACTATTGGCTTACCGGATTTTCCCTTAAATACTTTTCTGTCCAAAGCAGCTACAACTTCTCTTTTATCCTCCCAAGTGTATTTCCTATCTGCAATGTTTTTAGGCTTATTTAAAACATAATCTTTTTGGATGGCATTCAATACCGACCAATATGCGGTTGAATTACTACCTCCGATTATTGCCCTAAATGAATCATTGATATTCGTTATTTCCTCTAAATTTGTAATGGCCTTTTGGAGTTTAGAAAGCCTGGTTTTAGAAACAGTATATATTCTTTGTCCGTTTAAATGTTTTATCTGAATGTTCCCTTGCGAAGAAATACTATCTACATATACCTTACCGCCATTCTTGATTTCAAGCTCAACTTCATTTTCAGAAGCTAGTCTTTCCTCTAGTTTTTGAAGGAAATGATCATAAGCCAAAGAAAAGTCTAATACATCATCTGTATCCGAAGTATTGTTTTCAATGGCAAAATTAAAGGAAGCCTCAATACAAGCTTTTTTGAATATACCCTCAACCACTTTATAAACCACAGGGTCACCTTCTTTTTCAGGCTCGATCGGTTTAATACCTTCAATAAAATCTTCATAGGACATACTTTGATGAAAGGTGGAAAAAATTATTTGACCTGCCATAACCTTTTCATCATACAATTTCTTTATCATCTTTCTATCTAAACCTTCAATTGTCTCTCCACAAATCTCTAAGGCGAGATTTACCGTGTTATAAGTTTTTCCGGTTCCTGGTGGGCCATATAAAATGGTATTTAACGGATTACTCATAGTGTAGTTTTTAGTATTAGAAATCTCTTCACCCTTAATTATTGCCATTAGACGTTCGTGATAGGTAGGGTACTTAGCATCTGGTGTGGGATAATCGGAAATATTTGTAAGCGTTTTCAATACCAAATTATGACCTGCATTCCATTCTCCTTTCTTTTTCCAATCCATTCTACGGACATGCTTAAATTGACCCCTGTTAGAATCAAACATGTAATCTGAGGCTACAATGCCATATCCCAAAAGTTTGGATGTTCCCTTTTTTACGAATACTACATCACCAATAGACATATGGTTTGCGAACTCATCGTTTGCAGTAGCATCATTTTTTTTAGAACTGTCCGTTTTGAACAAGTCTTGAAGGGCTTTAACTATTTCTTCTTTTGAGTCATACGCTGTTAAATCCCCCAACTCATCCCAACCTAATGCCATTAACCCTTTTGAATAGAAACTATCCCATTCTCTTGCATTTTCCCCAGGTGCGTATAACCAGTAATTCGGCTCTTTGGTAGTGTATGCAAATATTGAATAAATAAAATCCTGTGTAAGAATGTTATCGTCATCTTGCCTAAATGAATTAGGTGTTAATCTATTTTGGTGGATTTGAATAAGCTCATCATCCTCAACAAGAACCTTTTTTACAGCTCGATTGATTTCATTATTGACCAAAATTTGCCGTACAACATGCCCAGCTTTTGGAAACTCTAATTCAAATTCCTCACAGAACTTTTTAAGCACACTATATTTAAACAAAGAGTGTTTAGCAGGATATTTGAAAGCTAATAGTAAACTTATAGCCCTTGCGTCCTGATAATGTGATTTATCAGTTCTCCCCGAAGACTCATTATAACTTTTGAGTAGACCATCCATAACAGAAATATAAGTTGGTATGCGTTGCTCAAGCCGCTGTCTTTCGTTCAACAAACTTTTTAATGCTTCTATTACGGCATCCTGATTAATTTTGGAAAATTCTTTAAGCATATTTATGGGCAGGAAATGACTGCCAGCCCAAAGATTTTCATTTCCAGGAAAAGAGGCATCTAACATTGCAACGAAATCATCTGCATCTAAATGCCAATAATTTTGAAAGTTTTGAATTGCCTCCCATTTATAGAGTTCATCGTATTCTTCAGAATTAACAATCAAATCTTTATACCTTGAAATATAAGGGAGCAATGATTTTTTTAAATCACTATTTAAATCAGATATTTTGTTAGGCTCAATACCATTTCTAAAATCAACATAAAGTTTAACAGCTTGTTTTAAAGTAGCTGAACCAGTACGTTTATTACCATCTATAGGAATTGAATGGTTTGGCTGCTTATTATTAATCTGATCAGCTGTGCTATAAACCAAACTTTCAAGCAGACTGTGGCATTGATCATTTTCAAAAAGCTGGTCTAAATCACCAACATGATTTTCAACTCTCACACAGTTCGAAAATCTTGATTGTGCAACTGTTTTTTTGAATTTTTCACTAAGCCACTTTTTGAATTCTTGTTCTTTCAATTTTTAATGTTTAATAGTGTTCACTTATATAATCTCTAATAACCCCTTTTTCCAGTAAAAAATCGAATCACCCGATACCTACTCGACTGTCTTTAAAAGCCTGGGTATACCTGCCAAAGTGTGCTCGTACTATATAAATATTTTTCATTTTTAACCTTTTAATCCATCAGAAATAAAATCATGTATTTCTTTGATTACTGTTTTTGTACTCTTGTCATCACCTTTATCCACCATTAACATGTTATATTGTTCTTCTACATTATTTGAAAACCAGATACTTTCTTTCTCAATCATGGCTATCTGGGTTCTTATGTTCGCGGCTTGTTGACCAATTGATTCAAGTTTTCTTTCAAAAGTTTCTGGTTTTTCTCTTTGTTCGAGAATCTTAGTAATCAGAGGCAAAAGCATATCATCTTTTAATTTCATGAAATCGGTTTCTTTAATCATGTTACCTTGTTCATCATAACTCTCGTCTATAATTTTATGATAGTCCCTTATTGATTCGTTAACAGTTTTGCTTGCAGGTTGCTCCAAATATTCATTTGGTGGAAATTTAGTTTTATAGTCTGTTAGAAGTTCAGAGCCGTCATCAATTAGTTTACGAAGGTCTTTTGTGACAACTTGTTTTTTATCAAATTTGGTTTTCGCGTGATTATCATAAATGGTGTAGACTTGTTCAAAGAATTGAGGTAAATAATCTAATGCAGAATAAAGTCTATTAAAAGATTTTAGCCATTGTTTATTGGCACTCAAAAAAAGTTTAAAACCCTTATATATTGATAATCTATCTAGATCCAAAATTCTAGTATATCTATTCATGGCCGTTCGAAAAAGTAAGTTAGCATCAAAGGGCTTATTTCTTTCTGCTTCAAAAAAGTCTTTAATTTTCTGGGCCTTATCACTAATGTCTTTTTGTATGATTTCTAAGTCAGAAACTAGTAGGCTTAACTTATATTCGGCATCTTTCCTTTCTAATTCTTCGTCTTTTTCTTTTTCTGCTCTAAGCCCATCCAAAAAAAGCTGCTTTTGAATCTGGTTTGCTTTTATCTGCATGTAAAATGCCAAAAATGTCAATAGTATACCTACTAAGGCAATAAAAGGATTCATTATTCCTCCGATGGTATCACCAACCTGACCGGTTTTAGAGAAATCCACACCTGGTACTATCGCTTTATTAACAAAAATTGCTGGGGCAATAATCGAAAAAACAATAAAGAAAATAGCAACTCCCAATATCCATTTGGTTACGGTATCCCAATTTTTCACCTCCTCAATCTGATTATTTTGTTTATTTTCCATATTCCGCATTTTCCTCCGCAACCATACCCAACTCACTTTTCGCGTCACCAACAGTAACCTGCCCATTCATTAACATAGGCAACAACCAATCGCGTAACTCGGTGAGTTTTTGATTCTCTAGTAGATTTTGTTGCTTCTGCTTTTGTATGGGTTCCATAAATTCGTAAAACTTCTCAACCAAATCCGGGTCAGGTATTGGCACCTTGAATGATTTAACTAAAGAAGAAAACAACAAATTTCTAATGCCACTTGTCTTACCTTCATAATTGAACATATTACCTTGCTCAAACGCTTCCTTCCATGTGTAGTAGAAATTGTAAACGTTTTTTGGATTCTTTAATCTAACAGCTTTACAAAAATTTGCGCAAATTAGAGGAGCTTCGTAACGCGTAAATGTTTCTTCGGTTACAAATGAAATTCTACCTGTACTCTGGGTTGGACTACCTCCAGAAATTTCTACTATCACATCATTTGATTCTAAAATTTTATGAGTCTTATTTTCATGAATATATCTTATAGGAGACTTATTTTCTTTAAACCCATCAAGGCTAGGTAGGTCAGCTCCACGAATACAATTAACTTTTACATTATATTTTCCTACAGGTTCGGCTTCGCCCCAATCTCCATTTGCATCATTTTCAATCCAATCGGCCATAGAATTTGAACCCCAACCCTCCGGAATCTCCCTTTTCAAAGTCTTATTATAAACCATCTTCCCACTAGACGATTTATAAGGCTTACCATTGGCATCTGGAAAATCAAACTGCACAAACCAATAGTTGTAAATGAGTTTGGCCATGCCCTCTAGCTCTGCATTGATTCTGTTGTTAACTTCTATTTTGGCGTCTAAATCGGAAAGGACCTTGACTAAAAAATCTTGTTGCTTTCTATTTGGCAATGGAATTGGACACTCACCAAAAGATTGAGCATTCAGATTTCCTCGAGTACTACCTAATGAAAAATTTTCTACCCATTGTTTGTAGTAATTAGTTATTGTGTAATATCTTAGATATCTTGGATTAACTAATTGAGGATTTAGACTAAATTTTATTAAGAAACCTGCAAAAGCTAATCTGCCATTTTTCAATTCATGAAAGTATGCTTTTCCAGTAGAGTTTCCTGTTCTCGCAAAAACGATATCACCTTCTTCCAGAATATATTTCTCAATATTATCTGATGACACACTTTTTTTACTATCATTCAAAAGTTTTCCATCTTCTGAAATATCAGTAATCCTCAAATACCTTGTCTTATTTATATCATAATCCTCTGCTATTGCAGGTATTCCATAAACACCGCATTTATCAGGAAAACACAAATCTTTTAAAAGCTTACTCTTCATACTTCAAACTTTTCATATTATCTTGAATTTCCTTTTCTAAACTTTTAGATTCAACAAAAAGTGTTTCCAAATTACTTCCAAAACTGTTCATTTTAGTTGTAAACTCTTTCACAGAAATATCTATGTATTCAATCTTTATTTCAAAATATTGCCCAGCACTTAAACTGTAATTTTTTGTTTTAATGTCGTCGTAGCTTACCACCACCGAAAAGTCTTCTACAGCCTCTTTTTGAGTAAACGTATTAATAATGTGTTGTTCTTCTTCTTTGGTCAAAACCGTTTTTTGGTTTTTGCCTTCTTTTACGGTTTCACCTAAATCAGAAGCGTCTAATAGTACAACCCCTCCTTTATTGGCGGCATCTAAAAACACAATGGACACATTGGTACCGGTCGTAGCAAAAATATTAGACGGCATGCTTACCACACCTGCCAACATTTTTTCGTCTACCATTTTTTTGCGAATCTTTTTTTCAATTCCAGATTGTGCCGTTATAAAACCCGTTGGAACTACAATGGCCGCTTTTCCTTTTCCTGCATTTAATGAATACATGATATGCTGTAAAAACAAGTTGTAAATCGCCATGCTTTCCTTTTTCTTCTTGGGTACATTGGGTATTCCTGCGAAAAAACGGGCTTTGTTTTCCTTCTTCTTCAACACATCTACATCATCGCTAAAATCTAATTTAAAAGGTGGATTACTTACGATGTAATCAAACTTTCTCACATCACCATCCTTTTTGTGATATGGGTCGGTCATGGTATTGCCTTGTATCACATTTTCTATACTGTGCACCAATTGGTTCAGTACCAAATTTAAACGCAACAGGTTGGATGATTTTTGTGAAATATCCTGTGAATAGACCGTACATTTATCTGGGCCAATGGCATGAGCTAAATTCATTAATAAGGTTCCAGACCCAGCACTTGGGTCGTAAATGGTAACATTACTCGTAGATTCTGGCACTAAAATATTGGCGATAATTTTAGAGACCGCATGTGGTGTATAATATTCGGCATACTTGCCACCTGCATCGCTATTGTAATCTTTAATAAGGTATTCAAAAATGGTAGAGAAAAAGTCAAAGCCTTCTTCCATGATGTTTTCAAAATTGAAAATCACCAATTTATTCACCAAGGCCTTGGCAAAACCATCACGCTTACTACGTACATATTCAGTAATACGGTCAAATAGCGGTACTTTTTGACCATCTTCGGTCTTTACAGCAAAGAGTTCGTTATTATCGGCTGCAATATCCAATAAGGTATCATCCAATAGTTTGGCAAAGTCAGGTTCATTTTGGCGTTGAAACAAATAGCCCAATAACTGGTGTGGTTGTAAAAAGGCAGTAGCCGCATTCATTTGAAACTGTAACACCGCATAGTCTTCTTCTGGTAGTTGTGCCAATTGGTCTTCCCAATCGTCTGTGCCTTCTAATTCGGGCTTTAGTTTTTTAATCTCATAAGCAAACTTATCGTTGATAAACTTATAGAGAAATATCTGGCTAATGATTTTAAATTCGTTGCCATCATTACCTAAACCATAACTGGCACAAACGGATTTTAACTCGTCAATAAGTGCTTTGGTCTGCTCGGTAAATACTTGTGTGTTTTCTGTTGTCATGCGGATTTTCCGTGGTATTCGTTAAGGTATTCGTCTACTATGAGTTGGGTTATAAATTTGGTGGTAGGCACATCCATTTTGGTGTCTAGGTTTTTCTGAAATTCAGCAAACACCAAACGCGCCACCTGACTGGCAAAATAACTTTCATTATTTAAACTGTCATTTCTGGTCAATACCGCCAAATCGGTTTGTTCTTTTATTTTTTGTAAGGCTTCAATAATCACCGTTTTTAGTTTAGAGGGTTTCCCAGCTTCTAGCAATCGTTTTTGCACACGTGCATATTTAGGGTCGCCTTTGTATTTGTCTTTTAATAAATCATTGCGACGATTAAGTTCCTTGATACGCTCGTGAATAGAACCCAATGAGGTGATGTTATTTTGCATTTCGGTCTGCGATACTTCGTTGAGATTTTTATCGTCAAACAAACGGCGCAATTCTTCGTACAAGCTAATCCATTCTGGGTCTTTTGGGTCAAAGTTGCCACCAAGGGCTTCTCTTGTTTTCTTTAAGGTGTCTTTTAATTCGCCTGCCAGTACCAATTCGCTCTCGCCTACTTTGTGAAAATCGAATATAATATCTTCCAAGGCCATGTTCAACAAATTGCCCACCTCATCGCTATTTTCAAAAGCGTCTTTGGCATTAATAAGACTTAAACGGTTAACCGCTTCAATGCGCAAGGCATTCAGCTTTCTAAAATCCATGCGTTCCAACAACTCATATTCACCAACCAAACGGATGATGTTATATAAGGAACGTGCATCTTCTAGGGCTTTTTTAATTTGTTGCATTTCGCCATGGTCTGAAATCTGCGAAATTTGAGATGAGAAATTCTCGGCATTCTGTAAGTCGTAGTCCGCGAGCACTTCTTTAATATCACGAATGGACGTTTCCATTTCTTCACGAGACATAAACAGATTGGAATAGCTTTCCATCTCATCACCAAGGATGCCTTGCAGTTCATCAAAATAGGCTCTATTGGTTTTATCGAACTCTTGAGAGATATCTGCAAAATCTACCACGTGCCCAAAACGATAATCTTTATAGCGTCTATTCACACGCGTTAAAGCCTGTAATAAATTATGCGCTTTAATCACACGACCTAAATAGATTTTCTTGAGGTGTTTGGCATCAAAACCAGTGAGCAGCATATTATAAACAAAAAGGATATCGATTTTGCCCGCTTTAAAATCGTCACGCCATTGCTCCAATTCATCCTTACTACCAGCATCATACAAAATGAGCGCTGCCTTTTTCACGCGATAGTCGTCTTTGAGTATTTTAAGATATTCAGGTTCTGGTTCAGCGGCTTGAGGTAGTTCTACTTCATTATCAGCTCCATCAGCATATGTTCTATTAAATATCTTGAAGAGTTCTTCGGCCTGGTCGCTACTATCACAAATCACCATCGCTCCAATAGATGAGTCACCCTTAAGCTGCCTGAAATTTTGAAAATCGTTAATGATATAGTCTAACATTGGTGCCACAAATGACGGATGCGAGTACAACTGGCGTTTATCAATGTCTCCTTTTTTGATATCTAAATCGTCGAGAATCTTTTTAAACTTGATTTTATATTCGGTTTCAATTTCCTCCCGAATTAACTTTAAGGTATAACCATCTGCAATCGACTTATTGTAGTAATACTTATGAATGTAACCACCAAAGAGGTCTTTAGACTTAACATCACTACCTATCAGTGGCGTTCCAGTCAACCCAATTTTAATGGCGTTTCTATCAGATTCATTAAGGTTTGCCAAAAAGCTGCCTTCGGGATTATAACTGCGATGTACTTCATCTAAAAAGTACACACGCTGTACATTAATATTGTAATCTGTTGTGGTACTTGCCGTAGGGTCATCCTTAAACTTATGAATATTGACTACGGTAATTTCCCGTTGGCCTTTATCGTTATTAACAGCAGAGGTTTTCTTTAAATCTTTGACAAACTCATCGCGCGAACTAACGGTATGCACTTTTAAACCACGCGCCGTGAACTCATCTCGTGCTTGCGTTAATAAATCCAATCGATCTACAATAAAGTAGAACTTTGGGATGATATGCTGCTTTTGATAGTAATCAGTTAAAAAGTGAACATTGTAAAACGCCAGAGCTGTTTTTCCAGAGCCTTGCGTGTGCCATATAATCCCTTTACGAATGCCTTCGTCCAATTTAGTTTCAATTGCCTTGGTTGCAAACAATTGCGGATAACGCATAATATGTTTTTGCAGACCTGTTGTTTCCTTTACATAAGCAAAAGCATATTGTAACATAAACTTAAGTCTGTCCTTAGACAGCATTGAGGTTAAAATCCGATTGGTTGGTGACTCCGGGTTTTTATTCGATTTGTATTCAGGACTATTTTTTACACTGATGTAGTTGGTGTCTTTTAATAGAAAGTCTTCGACGCTTTCATCTAACGGTTTTAAAACTTGTGATAAATTAAAACCTATTTCCTCTCTAAAATAATTGAATATGGGCTTATGATACGATGGTGAAGCATAATAAGCACCTTGCCAAGGTTCTATTTCATTATCGTCATATTCCATATTATTAGAGAAGATCATGAACTGCGTTAAATTCACAAACTTTCTAAACTTTTTATTTTGGAAGCGTTGATTAATGCGAGAGCGCTCAGCGATGACACCGTTTTTATTATTTGGTTTTTTAACCTCAATAAAAACTAGAGGCATTCCATTGATTAATATTATTACATCTGGTCTAAAGTTATCCTCGCCATTTTTATATGGTAATTCTGTGACTACATGAAAATCATTATTGTTCGCAAAGTCTTCAAAATCTATAAGACGAACACCAGAGCGATTGGTCAACTTATCGAAAAAAGCTTTCCCTAAATCTTCATTTTCTAAATCCAATGAGATTTCTTGGTATAAGCGCTCAATATCGTCATCCGCTAATTCGGGATTAATACGTTTGATTGCCTTTTTGAAGATATCCGTAAAAATATTAGTCTCTTCATCCCATTTTGCCTCCTTTAAAGAAAGGTATTTGTACCCTAACTGCGAAAGGTGCAATATTGCCGGTAGTTTTACCCTGGAGTCTTCGTTGAAATTCATAAATCTTTTCCTAGAAATTCGTTTTTCAACCACTCAAAAGCAGCTCTTTGGTCATACTCTATTTCAGGTCGCAATAAGGCTTCCATATCTCCTGTAAAATTGGGATCTTTTTCCTTTTCTTCCATATTCAGCAGAAATTCTTTTTGGCTTGGTGGTTTACCCACAGAGAACGCCATATATTCATTAAAGCATTGGATGATAGCATCGTGATCTAAACCTAAATGCAACCTAGAATAGTCTAAATCAAATAAATCCCGCCCTTTACTACGTTGATATAAAGCCCTTAACTTAGTGCCTAAAAGTTCATTTATACTATAGGTCCTGATACTAGCCTTGCCAGTAAACCAATCACTTTTTACTTCAAAAGGAAATTCTACCCATGGTAGTACATTAAAATGCTCTTTACAGTTAATTTCTAATTTCAGTCGTAACCGAATGCCCTCATATTCAGAGGTAAAGCGATACAAAGCTTTTGCACCATGGCCGCTAACTTTGGTATTGCGAGGTTCATCAAAAAAGGTGATTACTTCACCTATACGTTCCATTATGGGTTTAATAGGTCCTGGTTTGATTTGAACCAAATCTATATCCTCAGAATACCGTGGTGCAGGATGCAGGTATAATTTATGCAGGGCCGTACCCCCTCTAAATGCCAAATGCTCCCTTAAAAAATCATCAGAAAACAGTTCAACCAAGGTTCTACTAATTACCAAATCTTGTTCAACTTGTGAAAATGATTTCCAAGGAGCATACTCTTGCCAGGCTGCTATGTAGGGTTTGGGTATCATATGTCGCTCTCCAGTTTTATATTGACATCAACTTTCCAATGGTTTGTAACTGCACCCGCACTTTCCTTAGATGATGGGTTGAGTAAAACTGGATAGTATTTTACTTTTTTAAAGTATTCAGTAATCAACAGTAACAATTCATCATCAACTTTGAATTCATCAATGAAATACGCCAATCTTTGCAGTGTACTTTTGTGAGGATACCACGCCAATAAATCTGATAATTGGGAATATGTCACGCTTTCCATAAGTTCTTCAAGAACAGAGAACATTCTATTTAATCCCCCCAATTTATTTTGATAATGAATAAGGTCTACCGCTGTTAATATCGGATCAGAAATTTTAAAAAGCCCAGCATCAGATTTTTTAATAAGGATATTTTTTTCAGGCCAATTTGCCGTGGTAAAAAAGCGTAGATCTATATTTCCTTTATGTATATCAAGTAATGTAGGTTTTGTAGTGATAATATAATCACGTTGAATCTGCTGATGACTAGCGCCATGAAACTTTGCAGCAGAATATAAACCCAAATAATAAGGTCGATTGAGATTCTTAAAAAGATTCTCAATATATAACTGTATGGGCAACTTACCTTGCTTTGAGTACCTAGGAGGGATAATTAGGTAAAACCCTCTTCTTAATGGCATAATGTCTCCTTTTCTTGTTAAGTAAGACAAGTCAGTGGTCAAAGCATCCTTTTCTTTATGTGTAATCGCCTGTAGCTCTTCCGTAGAAAAAGAGTACTCCTCTAACGAAAGTTTTTCTTTTATGAAATCAGCTATATACACTTATAGTAATTTTCCGAGTAAGTTAGCAATAATTACTAATTATCTCGCATTTTTACTAAAATACTTTAATCATGGATAAAAAAATATACACCCGACAAGAATTATTTGACCTCGTTTGGAATGAACCTTTAAGTAAACTAGCTACAAAGTTCAACATCGAAACCCAATATCTTAAAGACATTTGCTTAGAAAACAACATACCGTTACCTACTAGAGGCTATTGGTCTAAAGTCAGGTTCAATAAGGAAATAGAAAAAATTACCTTACCAAAAATTGAAAACAAGAATCCTAAAATAAACCTTGATCCTAGGCAACAACATAAAAAATTTAAAACCGATTACCATAGAAGGGCTTTTGAACTTGAACAGCGGAGAGATTTAAATTTTAAAGTGCCGGCAAGAATCTCAACGTATCATCCATTAATCATGACTTCAAAGAAACTCCTGGAAAAAATAGACAATAGCGAGAAAAGACTTAGATACTGGGAAGTAGCAAATGAAAACGACTTATTACCCATTCATACAGACTTGAAACATAGAGACAGAGCATTACGGTTTATGGACACTTTAATAAAAATCGTGGAAGCCATGGGATGTGAAATTGTATTTTATTGTAATAGTGCACACGTTGAGATGTTTGGTCAAAAAACAGAAATAAACCTAAGGCAGAAGGTATATAGAATAAGAAATAAAGATGAAAGCGGATGGAGCAGAGAATCTTGGGAAAAGTCTGATAAACTTGAATTTCAGGCTGGCCCTTCATTCAATCAAAAAAAATGGATTGACAATACAAAACGAAATATTGAAGAATGCCTCCCTGAAATTATTGCTTGGATTGAAAAAGACTGTAAGTACTGGCATGACCTTAGGGCAGAGCAGGCCATTACAGAGAATAAGAGATTGCTCCAGGAACAAAAACTAGAGGCTCTAAAAAAAGCGGAAGAATTAGAACAGGCAAAAGTGAACCAATTATTTATTGATGCAGAAAATTGGAATAAGGCTCAAATGATAGAACGCTATGTAGACGAAATAGAGAAGCTATCAATATTGGCAAAAGGAACACCTTCAGATAAACAAGATTACATAAGCTGGGCAAGAAAAGTTGCTTACGCCATGAATCCAGTAAATACTGGAAATAAATCACAGTAATAAGGCCGCCGCATCGTCCAAAACAGTACTCCCAAGTTCCTTCAAGTAAACCTGAGTGGTTGTTATATCCTTATGCCCTAGTGATTCACCAATAACATCGGTAGCAACTCCTTTCTGTTTTAAACAGTTTGCAAAACTATGGCGTGCGACATAACTAGATAATGATTTGTTGATACCGCAGATACTAGCTATTTCCTTTAAATCCCTATTATACTTGGCTAATGTTTTCTTTTTGCGATGGTCAATTTGAGCAGGGGTCAGACCATCTTTTAGTAAGATTGGAAACACATATTCCGTAGGCAGGGCATGGACTTGATAGTAACTTAAAATTTCCTTTACAGGGGGAAGGATAGTTATTACAAATCTTCCTTTGGTTTTATTCCTAATATAGGATACGGTCGTGGCATCAATATCCTCCCATTTAAGTACCATCATATCCGTATAATTCATTCCCCTTGTATAAAAGCTAAACACAAAATAATTTCGGGCATCGCGCAAGTGCAAATGCTTTTCAGAGTCGAACTTAATAATCTTGTTCACTTGATCTAAGTGTAGGGCTTTTTTAATACCTTTTCCCTTAAGCCTAGAAATTTTGTAAACCCGGAAGGGATGATTAAAATCCTTAATAATATCTCGTTCTATTGCTTTATTATATAATGCTCGTAATGTCCGCTGCTTAATACTAATACCTCCATCTGTGCCACCTCGTGAGCGAAGCCAGGCTTCGTATTTATTAAGAAACGTATTGTTGATGTCTATAAATCGAATCTTTTTAAAATTACAGAACTGTCGTATGGACTTCATGGTTTCTTCATACATGGTCGCATTTCCCATTCTTCCCCCTAATTTAAGCTCTGAGACTATCTCCTGCCAAAATGGAAAAACATAGTCGTTAGATGGATTACTATCAACTCGAAATCTTCTACTGAAATCATCAAGATTGAAATATTCCTTTTCAAAATCTAAGTCGGCATATACCTTTAAGGCCCGAGCCTTGATTTTTAGCAATAATCTATTGTCCTGTATATAATTAGACCTCTTCTTTTTAAAACAGCCGGTAGCTGCATCCCATTCCTTTTCAGAACTTTTGTAAATTGTGTTGAAATATTTGGTCTTTCTATCTTTAGTTACTCTTAAACAGATTGGAAATGTGCCATCTGAAAGTCCTTTTTTTCTTAAAACGATTTTAATACTTGACATAGGTATAGCTTTAAATGGGTACAACATAGGTACAACAAAGTGGCTTTTAGAACCATATTTGATGACACCCCCTACAAATTTACAAAATGTAAATGACTGATAATCAGACTAAATGACAACAAATGACACTTAATAAAACACGATTTTAATCGTCTGTCACGCAGGGGGTCGCGGGTTCGAGTCCCGTCCAGACCGCAAGAAGCTCTCAAGAAATTGAGAGCTTTTTTCGTTTATAAAGATTTCTTTGGAATAGCACCAACTAGCATGACTAAAAAAGTAACTATACATCCTTACGATATATATAAATCACTTTGTGAAAAACAACTTAATTCCAAGTGGTTTTAAAAAATACCTTCTTAAAGGCCACAAATAATAGTAGTGCGGCAAACCCGACAACCAAGCCTACACCGAACTCAACAAGTATACCTGGTACATTAGGTAAAAGATGATGAAAAAAATCAATGTTGTGAACAAAAATACCACCAGAGACGAGTAACAAGGCAATTGTCCCGATTATCGAAAGTGCTTTAATCACCTTAGGTAGCGCATTAACAAAAAAGTGCCCTATTTTATCGGAGACACTATTCTCCTCTTTGTTAATGTTGATTAATCTAAATCCGAATTCATCCATTCGCACTATAAGCGCCACAATACCGTAAACACCTACCGTTGCTAATAATGCTACGACAGACACCACAGCAATTTGAGTTACTAAAGGTTCTTTAATCACTGCGCCTAAAGCTATGATTACAATTTCTATACTCAGAATAAAATCGGTCACAATAGCTGATTTTACCTTTGTCTTTTCCATTTCCAAGATTTCTTCCGCACCAATATCTTCCATATCAGCACTAGCATGAGCATGCTCATGAGGTACAAAAAATTCATAGATTTTCTCGGCACCTTCAAAAGCAAGATAGACTCCGCCCAATACCAATATCACCGTAACTGCCCAAGGCAAAAATGCACTTAATAAAAAAGCTATTGGTAGAATTATAATTTTATTGAGAAGAGACCCTTTAGTAATGGCCCACAACACAGGTAGCTCACGTTTAGAAACAAAACCAGATGCTTTCTCAGCATTTACCGCTAAATCATCGCCAAGTATACCTGCTGTTTTTTTAGTTGCAATTTTACTCATTGCCGCAACATCATCTAATAATGCTGCTACATCATCTAAAATCGCAAAAAATCCTGAAGCCATTTTTCTATATTTTGGTCAAAAATAATTTATCCAAATCATAATTTAGAATTCTATCCACACAAATGGTAACTTAAGACCCATTTATAGAGTCTTGCTATATTTTGATTGTAGAAATTTCTAATATCAATCCAAAAAACTTTTCATATCAAAAAATAAGACCCGATAAAGATTGCCCTATTTTATGTATCTTGATTTTCTAATTAAACAACCAAGACCTTTTATGAAAAATTTCATATATCTAATAGGAATTACTTCTATTCTATTCATAGGATGCAACCCTAAAAAAGAAGAAATTCCACAAACTAGACCTAACATTGTTTTTATAATGTCTGACGACCATGCATATCAGGCAATTTCTGCATACGACAATAGTTTGATTGAAACACCGAATATAGATCGCATTGCAAAAATGGGAATGCTGTTTACCAATGCAAGTGTCACCAATTCGATTTGCGCACCCTCTAGAGCCGTAATTCTTACTGGAAAGCATTCTCACATCAATGGTAAAATTGACAATCATTTTCCATTTGATACCACCAATGTGACCTTCCCACAGATTCTTCAAAAGGCAGGCTACCAAACAGCAATGTTCGGAAAACTCCACTTTGGAAATAACCCTAAAGGATTTGACCAATTCAAAATTCTACCAGGTCAGGGTGCCTATTACAATCCAGATTTCATTACAAAAAATGAAGGTGAAATCAATGTAAAAGGATATGTAACAGATATCATAACCGATATGACTTTAAACTGGCTAAAGACCGAACGTAAACCAGAAGATCCTTTTTTATTAATGTATTTACACAAAGCACCACACCGTTCTTGGTTAATGGCCGAGCGCCATATGGAAGAATTCACGAATAAAACCTTTCCAGAACCAGCAACACTGTTCGACACTTATGAGGGTCGCCCAGCAGCGGCAGAGGCTGAAATGAGTATACTAAAACATTTAAGTTGGACAGGGGATAATAAAATTTACCCTGAAACTATCGATGAAATGAACGAGCCAGAAATAGGCATCGATAAACTAAGATTTGAAAATTCGGTTGGTCGGATGGATGCTGAGCAAATGGCCAAATTTAGAGCTCAGTACAATAAAATAAATGAAGATTTTAAAACCAACTACCCTTCGCTCAGCGATGAAGACAAAATGAAATGGAGATACCAACGCTATATGCAAGATTATCTA
>TARA_R110002051_G_scaffold150662_3_pt1 | contig 19500 bp, 19 predicted proteins | sample TARA_R110002051 | Tara Oceans TARA_R110002051 (sample SAMEA4397023) | marine metagenome | biome: Polar Biome; feature: [MES] marine water layer (ENVO:01000295) within the mesopelagic zone...; material: water (ENVO:00002006), including particulate matter (ENVO:01000060) such...
TGAGTACGGAACCAATATCGTTGGTGGTGTTACTCCAGGTAAAGGCGGACAAGAGCATTTAGGAAGACCAGTTTTTAATACCGTTCACGATGCTGTTGAAAAAGTTGGAGCAGACACTACAATAATATTTGTACCACCAGCTTTTGCTGCAGATGCTATAATGGAAGCTGCAAATGCTGGAATTAAAGTTATTATAACAATTACAGAAGGTATTCCTGTCGCAGATATGGTGAAGGCAGCAAATTATATCAAGAATATGGATTGTCGTTTAATAGGTCCTAACTGCCCAGGGGTTATTACTCCAGGTGAAGCTAAAGTAGGTATTATGCCTGGTTTTGTTTTCAAAAAAGGTAATGTAGGTATAGTTTCTAAATCAGGAACACTTACCTATGAGGCTGCTGATCAGGTGGTGCGTCAAGGATTGGGTATTACGACAGCTATTGGTATAGGTGGAGATCCAATTATCGGAACAACAACTAAAGAAGCTGTTGAGTTATTAATCAATGATCCTGAAACGGAATGTGTGGTGATGATTGGTGAAATAGGTGGTCAGTTAGAGGCTGATGCTGCTAAATGGTACAAAGAAAGTGGTAGCAAAAAACCAATTGTAGGTTTTATTGCAGGTGAAACGGCTCCTGCTGGTAGAACAATGGGGCATGCAGGTGCTATTGTTGGTGGTAGTGATGATACTGCTCAGGCTAAAAAGCGAATCATGAAAGAATGTGGAATTCACGTGGTTGATTCTCCAGCTGAAATAGGTAAAAAAGTTAAAGAAGTAATGGGATAATTAATTATTCTCATTAATATGATATAAAATTCCGTTTAAACTGAAACAAATGCAGTGTATGCGGAATTTTTTTTCGTTAGTATATCAAACAAGACTTATATTTGAATATCAACTGAACAAACAATAGAAAAATGAAGTTATTAGAAGGTAAAAATGTAATTATCACAGGTGCAAGTAGAGGTATAGGAACTGGAATAGCTCAAGTCTTTGCTGATCACGGAGCTAATATAGCCTTTACATATAGTTCAAGTGAAGCTCCTGCTTTGGTTCTTGAAAAGGAATTAATGGCAAAAGGTGTTAAAGCAAAAGCATATAAAAGTAACGCTGCAAGTTATAGCGATTCTGAAGCTTTGGTAGCTAAAGTTTTAGAAGATTTTGGAGGTGTTATAGATGTATTGATTAATAATGCGGGAATCACAAAAGACAATCTTTTAATGCGTATGTCTGAAGAAGATTTTGATTCAGTAATCGACATTAATTTAAAATCCGTTTTTAATATGACAAAAGCGGTACAACGTACTATGTTAAAACAACGTAAGGGTTCTATTATAAATATGAGTAGTGTTGTTGGTGTAAAAGGAAACGCAGGACAAACAAATTATGCGGCTTCTAAAGCTGGAATGATTGGATTTACAAAATCTGTTGCCTTAGAGTTAGGTTCAAGAAATATTCGTTGCAATGCTATTGCTCCTGGTTTTATTGAAACTGAAATGACGGATAAGTTAGATGAAAAAGTAGTACAAGGTTGGCGTGATGGTATTCCTTTAAAAAGAGGAGGAAGTACAGAAGATATTGCCAATGCTTGTTTGTTTTTTGCATCAGATCTTTCTGCATACGTTACAGGTCAAGTATTAAACGTTGATGGAGGAATGTTAACCTAATAAATAAACACATTGAATTTTATATATTTTCAGTAAAATAAATTATGCAAATACAAACAATACTAGTTCTTATTTTAGCTGTTTTTGTTGCTTTAGGACTAGTGTGTTTTCAATATTATTATAAAAATAAAACGAGAGGAAAGCTATCTATAATCCTCTCGTTTTTGCGTTTTATAGCTTTATTTTCTATTTTTTTATTAATAATCAATCCTAAATTTATTAAAAAAGATTATGTGATTGAAAAAACAAATTTGGTTGTTCTTACAGATAATTCTAGTTCTGTAATGCCTTATCAAAAATCAATTGAAACTGTATTAGAAAAAATTAGAAATAACATCGATTTAAATGAAAAGTTTAATATAAAAGAATACAAATTTGGAGAACAATTAAAAATATTAGATAGCTTAAATTATAAAGATTCAAACACAGATATTTCACAAGCTTTAAAAGGTACCTCTAATGTTTATTCTAAACAGAATATGATTGGAGTTTTAGTTTCTGATGGAAACCAAACTATTGGGGAAGATTATGAGTTTTATTCCAGCAAACTTAAATACCCTGTTTATTCTGTAGTAATTGGAGACACAACTAGATATGAAGATATCAGAATTACCCAAGTAAATACTAATAAATATGCTTTTTTTAAAAATAAATTTCCAATTGAATTTTATGTCACTTATGATGGTGACAATAACGTAACAATACCAATTACTATTTATGTTGATGGTAGAATTGTTTATCAAGAAAGAGGTCAATTTTCTGCAACAGAAAAAAATAAACGTATAAATACTTTTTTGGAAGCTAGTAGTATTGGTCTTAAAACAATTAAGGTTGATATTGGAGATTTAAAGAACGAAAAAAATACAGTAAATAATCATAAAACTATTGCTGTAGAAGTTATAGATGAAAAGACCAATGTTGCTATTGTATCTTCAATAAATCATCCAGATATTGGTGCATTAAAAAAAGCTATTGAAACTAACGAACAGCGCTCAGTTTCAATTATTAAGCCAAATACAACGCTTGATGAGCTCAATAATATAGATGTTTTTTTACTTTATCAACCAGACACTTCTTTTGAGAAAATTTATAATTACATATTAAATAAAAAAACCAACACTTTTATTATTGTTGGTATAAAAACCGATTTGAATTTTTTAAATAGGATTCAGAAACAATTTCAAATAGAAACAGGTTATCCAATTCAAGAAGTTTTCGGAGTTACAAATCTCTCATTTTCGAAATTTGATATTTCAGATTTTAAATTAAATGATTTCCCACCTTTACAGACTTCTGTGGGTGAGGTTAGTTTTTCTAACTCAAGCGAATCTCTTTTGCAAATGAATATTAAAGGAATTGATTTGCCAAATTCTTTGCTTGCAATAGTAGATTCAAATAATTCTAAATTAGCCGTTTTTTTTGGAGAAGATATATGGAAATGGCGTTTGCAAGCATATAGAAATAATCGAAATTTCGAAAACTTTGATCAGTTTATTAGTAAACTAATATTATTTCTATCTGAAACAAAACAAAGAGATCGACTTAATATTGAGTATCAGTCTATTTATGAGGGTGTTGGAAGTGCTAGAATTACAGCAACGTATTTTGATGAAGCTTTTGTATTTAATGCAAATGCTAATTTAGTTTTAAAATTAAACGGAAATAAAGAGGTACCAATGTTACTTAAAGAAAATTATTATGAAGCTGATTTAAGTGATTTAAATTCAGGTGATTATAATTTCACTATTAATGTCCTTAATGAAAACATAGCAAAATCTGGTAAGTTCACAATATTAGATTTTGATGTAGAGCAGCAATTTTTGTCTTCAAACTATAAAAAAATGCAAAACTTTTCTTCAAATACCAATGGGAAATTGTTTTATACTAATGAAATAGATGATTTAATAATGCAATTGAATTCAAATAATCAATTTCTTCCAACTCAAAAGAGCGTTGAAAATGTTGTATCTTTGATAGATTTTCAGTTGCTTTTGGCACTCATCATTACAACACTCGGTATAGAGTGGTTTATCAGAAAATTTAACGGATTAATTTAAAAAAAATCATGGACAAATTACCAAAAATTGTTTTACCTGCAATATTTATTCTTATTGCAGTAGTTGTATTAATTTCAAAATCTACTGTTACGGTAGACTCTGGTCAAGCTGGAGTTTTATATAAGCAATTCGCAGGAGGTGTAGTCACAGATGAGCCACCATTGGGAGAAGGTTTTCATTTTGTAGCACCTTGGAATAAGGTTTTTATTTATGAAATACGCCAACAGGAAGTACTTGAAAAAATGAATGTACTATCAAGTAATGGGTTAGATATAAAATTAGAAGCATCTGCATGGTTTCAACCTATTCGTAAAGATTTAGGGAAATTACATCAAGAAAAGGGAGAAGATTATATACAAAGAGTTCTTTTGCCAACAATAAGATCAGCGGCTCGTTCTGTAGTGGGGCGTTATACTCCAGAGCAATTATATTCTAGTAAAAGAGATGCAATTCAACAAGAGATTTTTGATGAAACTCAGAAAATAGTGAATGGTGAATATATCCAATTGAATGAGATATTGGTACGTGATGTTACCTTGCCACCTACAATAAAAGATGCAATCGAGCGTAAGCTAAAGCAAGAACAAGAATCACTAGAATACGAGTTTCGTTTGGTGACAGCAAAGAAAGAAGCTGAAAAAGTAACTATTGAAGCACAAGGTAAGGCTGATGCTAACCGTATTTTAAGTGCCTCTTTGAACGATCAAATTTTAAGAGATAAAGGAATTGATGCTACATTGAAATTAGCGGAATCTCCAAATTCTAAAGTTATTGTAGTAGGTGGAGAAGGTGGTTTACCACTTATTTTAGGTAATAATTAATATGTTAGTTTTCACAGGAAAAGACGAATAGTTGTTAAAAAAACGATTTTTAATTTTTTCAGAATAAAAATAATTTTACTTTTACAGTATAATGAAAAATAACACTACACATCATCATCATTTTTATTCTTGCTCTCAAGCGAGGTAGAAATGTATTGTAGTAGTACAACATATTTTAAACCCGTTTGAGCAATCAAACGGGTTTTATTTTTAACTCTTTTTGATTGCCAAACATAAAAAAAAGAAAATGACAAAAATTAGAATTGCAATCCAAAAAGCTGGACGCTTAAATGAAGAATCAATTGATATATTAAAAGATTGCGGAATCTCTATAGATAATGGGAAAGATCAGTTAAAAACTTCTTCAAGAAATTTTCCTATGGAGGTCTTTTATTTGCGTAATGGAGATATTCCGCAATACCTACGTGATGGTGTGGTTGATATTGCGATTATCGGCGAAAATGTATTGATAGAGAAAGGAGCAGATATTTCTATAGCAGAGAAACTTGGATTTTCTAAATGTAAAGTATCGTTAGCAGTCCCAAAATCTGTAAAATATAATTCAGTTAAAGATTTTGAAGGAAAACGAATTGCTACTTCTTACCCAAATACCGTTCAAAATTATTTAACAGAAAAAGGAGTAAAAGCCGATTTGCATATTATTAGTGGTTCTGTTGAAATAGCACCTAATATTGGTTTGGCAGATGCTATTTGCGATATTGTTTCAAGCGGTAGTACCCTTTTTAAAAATAACCTCAAAGAAGTCGAGGTTATGCTTACTAGTGAAGCTGTATTGGCAGTCTCTCCAGAAATTTCAGAAGACCGAAAAGAGATATTAAAAAAGTTGCAATTCAGAATCCAATCAGTTTTACGAGCAAGACAATCAAAATATGTATTGCTTAATGCTCCCAATGATAAGTTACCTGCAGTTTTAAAATTATTGCCTGGAATGCGCAGTCCTACAGTTTTGCCATTGGCAGAAGAAGGTTGGAGTTCTGTACATACGGTAATTAATAAAGATAAATTTTGGGAAGTTATTGATGAATTGAAGCAAGTTGGTGCTGAAGGTATTTTGGTTTGTCCTATTGAAAAAATGGTCTTGTAAACTATTAATATGAATAACACTTTTAAAATAGAATTGATTCCATATGATAAAATGGATTCAATTATACCACTCGTAATTCAGCTAAATTTAGGTAAACTAACTGAAGAGGTATTGAAAAGTAGGCTGAAGGATATGCTCGCTATGGGTGGGTATCAGTGTATAGGTGTTTACGCTGATAAAAAGTTAATTGCCTGTTGCGGGTTCTGGATTTTGAATAAATTGTATGCAGGAAAACATGTTGAGCCAGATAATGTTTTTGTTGAAGAAGCTTATCGGAGTTCAGGAGTAGGTGAGTTAATAATGAATTGGTTGTTCAATCATGCTATAACTATAGGTTGTGAGGGTGCAGAGGTAAATTGTTATGCTCGTAATGAGAAAGGAAAAAAGTTTTGGGAACGTCAAGGTTTTGAAGCTTTGGGTTATCATATGATTAAGAAATTTGATTGAATTTTATAATGAACAAAATATACAATCCTAAAAAAGAAGATTGGAAGCTTATTCTTAACCGTCCTACCAAAACAATAGCCGATATAGAAGCTGTTGTTAATGAAATTTTTGAAGAAATTCAAGAAAGCGGAGATTCTTGTTTGAAAAAATATACCGAAAAGTTTGATGGCGTTTTTGTTGAAAATTTATTGGTAACTGATGATGAGATTTTAGAGGCAAACAGTTTAGTGTCTTTAGATTTGAAAGAAGCGATTCTTTTAGCAAAAGACAATATTGATGTTTTTCATACAGCACAGAAAACAAAAAGTGTTGAAGTAGAAACTACGCCTGGGGTAAAATGTTGGCAGGTTAAAAGACCAATTCAGAAAGTTGGATTGTATATTCCTGGAGGTACTGCACCTTTGTTTTCAACAATTTTGATGTTAGCCGTACCTGCAAATATTGCGGGTTGCTCTGAAATTGTTTTGTGTTCACCTCCAAATAAAGAAGGAAAAATTCATCCAGCAATTTTATATACTGCGAATTTATGTGGAGTGACTAAAATTTTCAAAGTAGGGGGTATACAAGCTATTGCAGCTATGACCTTTGGAACAGAAAGCATACCTCAAGTATATAAAATTTTTGGACCGGGGAATCAATATGTAACTGTGGCTAAGCAAATAGCAACTAAACATGGTGTTGCAATTGATATGCCAGCAGGTCCAAGTGAACTTTTAGTGGTAGCTGATGACACTGCCAATGCATCATTTGTAGCCTCAGACTTATTAAGTCAAGCAGAGCATGGTGTTGATAGTCAAGTTATTTTGGTTTCTTTATCTAAAGTATTTATTGAATATGTTGAAAAAGAAATCGAAAAACAAATACAAGATTTACCACGTAAAGAAATTGCCCAAAAAGCAATTGGTAACAGCAAGTTGATTTATGTAGAAAACGCTCAAATAGCTCAAGCATTGATTAATGAATATGGTCCAGAGCATTATATTGTTTGTGTAGAAAATGAAGAATCTTATTTGCAAGCAATAACAAATGCAGGATCTGTTTTTATCGGAAATTATACCCCTGAAAGTGCTGGGGATTATGCTTCTGGAACCAATCATACTTTGCCGACTAATGGATATGCTAAGCAATATAGTGGTGTGAATCTTGATAGTTTTATGAAAAGCATGACCTTTCAAAAAATATCAAAAAAAGGAATTCAGATGATTGGGAGTGCAATTGAATTAATGGCTGAAGCTGAAGGATTGCAAGCACACAAAAATGCGGTAACTATACGATTAAATAGCTTGGAAGATGAATAAAGTGAATATACAGAACTTAGTTCGTGAGAATGTAAAAGGCTTGAGTCCGTATTCTTCTGCGCGCGATGAATATGTTTCCGATGGATCAGAGATGGTTTTTTTGGATGCTAATGAGAATCCGTTTGAAAATGGAGTAAATAGGTATCCTGATCCGCAACAGCGCGAATTAAAAATGGTTTTGGCACACCAAAAAGGAGTGTCTGTGACAAATATCCTTTTAGGAAATGGGAGTGATGAAGTTTTAGATCTTATTTTTAGAGCTTTTTGTGAGCCTAAAGAAGATAATATTATTACGTTGCCTCCCACTTACGGCATGTATAATGTGCTTTCTGTAATTAATAATATAGAGAATAGAGAAGTGTTGTTAACGTTTGATTTTGAGCCTGATGTTGAGGAAATTCTAAAAAAAACCGATTCAAGTACAAAAATTATATTTCTCTGCTCTCCTAATAACCCTACAGCAAATAGCTTCTCTAGAGTTAAAATTCTGGAATTACTTACTAATTTTAAAGGATTGATTGTTTTAGATGAAGCATATATTGATTTTTCAAAAGAAGAAAGTTGGTTGAGTGAATTGAATAATTTTAATAATTTAATCGTGACCCAAACCTTATCCAAAGCATATGGTATGGCAGGAATTCGCTTAGGTATTTGTTTTGGTTCTGAAGAAATTATCACTGTTTTGAATAAAATAAAGCCACCATATAATGTAAATGAATTGACGCAACAACGAGCATTAGAGCGAGTTAAAAAAATAAATAGTGTAAAATCGGAAATAGCTGATATATTGAACGAAAGAGATTTGTTATCTAAAGCATTACTTGAATTAAATTTTGTAAGTAAAGTGTATGAAACTGATGCCAACTTTGTATTGGCAAAACTAGATAATGCTACTGAACGCTACAACCAATTACTTAAAAAAGGAATTGTAGTTCGAAATAGAACAACACAGCCTTTATGTGAAAATACTTTGCGCTTTACGGTGGGGACAAAAAATGAGAATCAAAAATTAATTCAGGTTTTAAAAGAATTACAATAATGAAAAAAGTGCTTTTTATAGATAGAGACGGTACCATTATTAAAGAAACTGTCGATGAGCAGATTGATGCTTTTGAGAAAATGGTCTTTTATCCAAAGGCATTTACTTTTTTAGGTAAAATAGCTAAAGAATTGGATTATGAGTTAGTGATGATTACCAATCAAGACGGATTAGGAACGGATGTTTTCCCTGAGAATACATTTTGGCCAGTACATAATTTTATACTGAAGTCTTTTGAGAATGAAGGGGTGGTTTTTGATAAAGTATTTTTAGATCGAACTTTTCCACATGAGAATGCTAATACAAGAAAACCAGGAACAGGATTATTAACGGAGTATTTTTCTGAAGCTTACGACTTAGTGAATTCTTTTGTTATTGGTGATCGTTTAACAGATATGGAGTTGGCAAAAAACCTTGGAGCAAAAGGTATTTTTATTAATGATGAAACAAATCTTGGTACTGGGGAAATTACAGTAAAAAGAAGTGAATTGGATGCTTTTATTGATATAGAAACTAATGATTGGGAGAAAATTTACGAATTTTTAAAATTAAAAGATAGGGTTTCTGAAATCAGTAGAAAAACCAATGAAACTGATATTCAAATTAAAGTAAATCTTGACGGAACAGGGAAGAGCAGTATAGCGACAGGGTTAGCTTTTTTTGATCATATGTTAGACCAATTAGCGCGTCATGGGCAAATGGATCTAGATATTAAAGTTAAGGGTGATTTAGAGGTTGATGAACACCATACTATCGAAGATACAGCTATTGCTTTGGGAGAGGTTTTTCATAAAGCATTGGGTACAAAATTAGGTATTGAGCGGTATGGTTTCTGTTTGCCAATGGATGATTGTTTGGCGCAAGCAGCCATTGATTTTGGAGGTCGAAATTGGTTAGTGTGGGAAGCAGATTTTAAACGAGAAAAAATTGGGGAAATGCCGACAGAGATGTTTTATCACTTCTTTAAATCATTTACCGATGGTGCGAAAGCTAATTTGAATATTAAAGCAGAGGGTGTTAATGAGCATCATAAGATAGAAGCTATTTTTAAAGCCTTTGCTAAGGCTATAAAAATGGCAGTTAAACGAGATGTAGAAAAAATGGTGTTGCCCAGTACAAAAGGAATGCTATAAGTACACATCAATACTGAAAGAATGAAAATTGTAATTATAAATTACGGAGCAGGAAATATTCAGAGTATAAAATTTGCTATACAACGACTTGGTTTTGAGGCAGTTTTGACAGATGATGTAAATGAAATTTTAGCTGCTGATAAAGTCATATTTCCAGGGGTAGGAGAGGCGAGTAGTGCAATGACTAAATTGAGGTTAAGTGGTTTAGACACCCTTATTCCTAAACTAAAGCAACCTGTTTTAGGTATTTGTTTAGGAATGCAATTAATGTGTAATACATCAGAAGAAGGTGATACAAAAGGTTTGGGTATTTTTGATATTGATGTGATTAAGTTTACGAATTCAGTAAAAGTACCGCAAATAGGTTGGAATCAGATTGTAAATCTTCAAACGAATTTGTTTAAAGGAGTTCCTGAAAATGGATATGTTTATTTAGTCCATAGTTTTTATGTACCTAGCTGTGTTGAAAATATTGCAACCTGTGAATATGGAATAAGTTATAGTGCAGCGCTAAACAAAGATAATTTTTATGGCACCCAGTTTCATCCTGAAAAAAGTAGTGAAATTGGCGCACAGATTTTGAGAAATTTTTTAGAGTTATAAATTATGTCGTTTTATATTTCAACAGAGAAAAATAGTTTGGATGTATACAAAATTCAACAATATATAAGTAATGAGTCTTATTGGGGTAAAGGCAGGACAATTGAAGAAGTGCAAACAACAATTGATCATTCTTTTTGTTTTGGAATTTATAATTCTAATAAACAACAAATGGGATTCGCAAGACTTGTAACGGATTATATATTGTTTGCTTATGTAATGGATGTGATTATTTTTCCAGAATATCAAGGTAAAGGATATGGAAAAGAATTAGTTGCTTATATTATGGCACATGAAATAATAAAAAAAGTAAAAACAGTAGCTTTAAAAACGAAAGACGCGCATGAATTATATGTAAAACACGGTTTTAAAGTTGTTGGAGATTCACCATTTTGGATGTCAATAGATAAAATAAAATTATAATGCGAATCATACCGGCAATAGATATTATAGATGGTAAATGTGTACGACTCTCGAAAGGAGATTACGATACTAAAAAAATTTATAATGAGAACCCATTAGAGGTGGCCAAGGAATTTGAAGCACATGGAATTGAGTTTCTTCATTTGGTGGACTTAGACGGTGCCAAATCAAAACATATCGTCAATCATAAAGTTTTAGAGCAAATAGCTAAACAAACCAATTTAAAAATTGATTTTGGAGGAGGTTTAAAGACGAATGATGACTTGAAAATAGCTTTTGATAGTGGAGCAAGTCAAATTACAGGTGGGAGTATTGCCGTGAAAGATAGAGAAACATTTTTAGGGTGGATCAATACCTATGGTGCGGAGAAGATTATTCTAGGTGCTGATGCGCTTAATGAAAAAGTAGCAGTTTCTGGGTGGCAAGAAGATTCTAAAGAAGATTTAATTCCCTTTATAAAAGCATATCAAGAGAAAGGAATTGTTTTTGTCATCTGCACAGACATCAGTAAAGATGGGATGTTAGAAGGCCCCTCGTTCGATTTATATCAGAAAATAATAAATAAAACTAAAATTGATAGTGATAAATTAGGTATCAATCTAATTGCATCTGGCGGAATTTCTACTTTTGATGAATTACCTAAACTTGCGGCATTAGGTTGTGAAGGAACTATTATTGGGAAAGCAATTTATGAAAACAGAATAAGTTTGAAACAATTAGAATCTTATATATTACAAAATAATTAGAAATAATTTTAAAGACTTTTTAAACTGAATAAATGTTAACAAAACGAATCATCCCTTGCTTAGATATTAAAAACGGGCGCACTGTTAAAGGAGTGAATTTTGTTGATTTGCGTGATGCGGGTGATCCGGTTGAGCTTGCGGAGATTTATGCTAATGCTGGAGCGGACGAATTGGTATTTTTAGATATTTCAGCGACAGAAGAACGTCGTAAAACTTTAGCTGATTTGGTATACCATGTAGCGGAAAAGGTAAATATCCCGTTTACAGTTGGTGGTGGTATCTCTTCAATTGATGATGTAGATATTCTATTGCAAAATGGTGCAGATAAGGTATCTATAAATTCATCGGCGGTAAAAAATCCGCAGTTAATTAATGATTTGTCAGCAAAATTCGGATCGCAATGTATCGTAGTTGCTATTGATGCTAAGCAGATTGATGGCGAATGGATAGTACATTTGGTTGGTGGTAAAGTCCCAACAGAAATTCGATTATTTGATTGGGCAAAAGAGGTAGAACTACGTGGTGCTGGCGAAATTTTATTTACTTCAATGGATAATGATGGGACTAAAGATGGTTTTGCAAATGACGCATTGGCAAGATTATCAAAAGAGTTGAATATTCCAATAATTGCTTCAGGAGGAGCAGGAAGTATCCAACATTTTACGGATGCTTTTTTAGTTGGAAAAGCAGATGCTGCCTTAGCGGCGAGTGTATTTCATTTTAAAGAAATTGAAATAAAAGATTTAAAAGAAGAATTAAAAAAGAATAACATTCTTGTTAGACTATAAAAATATGGAAATAGATTTCACCAAAAATTCAGATGGATTAATACCAGCAATTATTCAAGATGCAACTACTAAAAATGTGTTGATGTTGGGTTATATGAATGAAGAAGCGGTAACAAAAACACTAGAAACAAAAAAAGTAACTTTTTATAGTCGTACAAAACAAAGGTTATGGACTAAAGGAGAGGAGAGTGGTCATTTTTTAAATTTGGTAGGTGTCAAAAATGATTGTGATAATGACGCTCTTTTAATTAGCGTTCATCCTATTGGACCAACTTGCCATACAGGTAGTGATACGTGTTGGAATGAAGATAATAAAAGCTCTTTCGGGTTTTTATCAACTTTAGAAACTATTATTAAAGATCGTAAAGATAATTCTGAAAATGAAGATAGTTATGTAGCTTCGCTTTTTAGAAAGGGAATGAATAAAATAGCTCAAAAAGTAGGAGAGGAAGCTGTTGAAGTGGTTATCGAGGCAAAGGATAATGATGATAAATTATTTTTAGATGAAAGTGCCGATTTATTATTTCATTACCTAATATTATTACAAGCAAAAGGCTTCGCCTTAAAAGATGTTGAGGCTGTTTTGAATAAACGACATTAATTTATTTTATTTAATGCTATTTGAAAATAGTAATCAATATAAAAGTCAAAATATAAGCAAAGATTGGTGTTATTCCCCAAACAAGAAAAAAGCGTTTAACTGTTTTATTCCGAAAGGTATTTTTAAAGCCATTTTTGCTAACACTCAATGCTATAAAAGCCGCTCCATTTAATTGCACTAATGATGTAGGTATGCCTTTAGTGATAGAAGCAACAAGTAGTAAAGTCGCAACAATCATTGCGATAATTGTTGCATAAAACGGACTTATTTCTACGATTTCTTTTCCTGTTTTTTCAGTAACCTTATGTCCTAATAAAGAACTTCCAATAGCAAAACAAGGAGCAACTAGTAAAACAGATAGTATAATTATAGGAAGAAAATTTGGAATTGCTTCTCGTCCTATTTCATTTGCAGTTAATGAAGCTATTGGTGCTGCCGCGTTAGCTACATTATTTGATCCTATTGAAAATGCAACATATAAAGATGAGCCTATCAATATGACTTTTAAGAGCTTGTGTTTTTGCAAATGTGAATAGTCATCAGTAAACACTTTTTTTTGAATGACAGGAAAAATCCATTTAGAGAGAAGTAACATGATTAGAAAAGAAATAATTGGTAAGATAACCCAGGTTGGAATAATTTCGTAGAAAAGCTTATGTGTATTTAAGCTATTTAAAGCAGTAGCTGCTCCTGCAATTGAGAGTACAGTTGCTTGGCTAGTTGATTGTGGAACGCCAATCAAATTTGAAATTAATAAAGATAATCCTATAGAAAGTAAAATTATGGAAGTGTTTAAAGGAGTGAAGAAAGATTGATCTAGAAGTCCTTTTCCAAGTGTTAAAGATACTTTTTCACCTGCAATTAAAGCTCCTGCCAATACCATAATGCCGAAAAGACCTGGAATTAAGCTTCTTTTAATGACATTTGCACCATAAGCAGCGGAAAAAGCGGGAGAAGTTCCGCTACCACCCATATTTATAGCTAAAAACATAGCTAACAAAAAAGGAATGGTTAAAACATTAAATAATTCTGACATTTTTACTTTGATTTAGTTTTTTAAAATTTACTGTTTGATGTATAGTTAATCGAATTATATGACGATTGTAAAAATCAACTCCTGATGCACGTTCTTGAAACCAATTCATATATCCAATTTCAAAACCCAAATTTTTTAGTGGCATGTGTTGAATGTTTATACCGTATCTATTTTGATCAAAAACATTATGAACTAGATTTCCACCAATATTTAATAGAATTTCATCAAATATTTTCAAAGTTGTTTTTGATGTAATAGTATAGTTTAGCTCAAGTTTATAGCGACTGCGATTGTTAGAATAATTGAAATATCCTCCTTGCTGTTCAATAAATCTAAATTCTGACCAATACCTGTGATTTATGCCTATTTTATCTGATAAGTTTTGTTGATAGGTAACTTCTAACTGTGGGCGCAATTCAGAAACATTTGTAAAATTATGTATTTCTGGATCTTGAGGGATAGATTGTGAAGAATAAACAAGACCAATTCCAGTATCCAATCTATTATCTAATTTTCTACTTAAGAGTGTTCTGGTGATAAATTGATGTTGGCGCCATGGTGACCAAAATGTTCTTTCTTCGAATTCTTGCTTTATTTGGTAAGTTTCATTTAGTTTTAATTTTAAATAATAACGAGTCCAAAGTAATTTTTGAATGTCAATATTCTTTTGAGAATTTGCATGATTGTTGATTAAGATTATTATAATATATAAAATCAGAATAGCATTTCTTTTTTTCACCAATATCTTAAATTAGAGCACAGCAAATTAAGTTTATCCTATTTAATCTACCAAACAACTAGGATTAAAAATATGAAACTAAAATTTATAATTACTTAGTCAATAATCATGAATCATGTAATGTGTTAGAGTAGTGCCTTAAAGTTTGTAATGGTTTAATTGATACTCGTATTTCTGATTTAAAGCTTTTAGAGAAAAAATAGTGTAGTAAAAAAGCGTAATTATAATATTATTCAATATAATTACGCTTTGTAAATTGTTGTATATATTACTGTTTAACTGAAGTACTATCAATCGGTAATATTTTTATTGGCTGCTCTACAGGCTTTTCTGCAGCAGAACGTAAATCTAAGGTAGTGATGAGTTCTTGTGTATTTTGATACACTCTTTTGGTATAAAAGCGACCTCTATCCCAATCTGGAGCATCTACTGCATGTTCTAAATCACTAATTGTATTTTCTATTTTCAGCTTGAATTCTTCATCTTCAAACTCTTCTAAATATTTATATATCTTATCGTATGATTCTAATGCTTTTTCTGAATAAAAACGTTGATGGTCAAAATTATTTGATTCCATCGCTTTTTTTGCATGATTTAATGCATATGTAGCATTCGTGTAAATTGCATCCCATTCAATTTCAGGGTTCGCGCTGAAAGAATTAAAAAAAACGGTTAGTAGGATTAAAATTTTTGTCATGAATTTGGGTTTTAATTGTTTAAACGTTCTATAAATAGGTAAAGTATGCAAGATGCATTTAAAATCATTAAATTTCGATACAAATAAAAATAACTCGTTAAAATACACTTATGAATTACAGACCGAAGTTATCACCAAAAAACTATAAAAAACTTTTCTAGTATTGTAGTTGATGTTTTCATCCATACCATTGGAGAATTCTGATTGTTTAGCCTCTCGCATATAACTAAAATTATATCAGAAAAAGATTTCCAAGCTAAATTATCATGTGGTTTTAGTATCCACTCTTGTTTTGAAGGGAGGTAATACTCTTTGTTCTTAAATTCAGTAGTATTAAAGTCTTTTAGCCTTAGCCAATAACCTGCGATGCATTTTTCATTAAATGGAGAAATGATAATGTTTTTATTATGATATGGAGTGAATAATTGAGCTTTAAAACAAACTTTTGAAGTTATGTTTATTGTGTCTATATTATTGTATTTCAGTATATTGTAAACTTCTTTTGTGTGTATTAGTTTAAACTGTTTAATTTTTATTTTTTGTAGCTTTTTATAAAATGAATCTTTCTGATTTGGACCTATTAACTGATGTATTATTTCGGTTATTGAATTGTCAATTATATAGAATTTATACGTTAATTCAATATGAATTATAGATTGATTTTTAATATGTTGAACTATGCAATCAATTTCACCTATGGTTATTTTATCTCGCTTAATAGGTTGATTAAAGAGGACTACTTTATAGATTTTTGAAAATTCTAATAATTGAAAAAATAAATGCTCAATTTGATGTCCAAGTCTTATGTTTTGAGGAATCGGTTTTGGTTTAAAATTAGTTAAGTCAATCTCAGGAAATTTGAATTGCTCCACATTAAAAAATGAAGATTCCCATAATGCAGGAGTATCTAAAAAAACTCGTGACTGTTCTAATTCCATATGTGATAAAGTTACAATAATGCAACGATATTATTAAAGTCATGTGACTATCAGAAATTATAAATAACTATTTAAGTTTTATAAGCACAAGCATAAATTTTTAAATGAGAACTTATAATCGTTAACTTTTCATTAAAAGATATGTTTTCATTTCTAAATATATTAATTTTAAGGTATGGCTATGAATACAAGAAAAGGATTCCGATTTGCTACTTATAAAGCACCGGATCAAACTCCTTTTGAAAAACTATTTGATATTTTTCAAGAACTGATTACACATACTTCTGGAGATGTGGATGAGGCATTGGATTGGCTTAGAGAGTTAGACAAGGAGTATGAACTTACAGATGAGAATTACACTATTGAAGATTTTATTGAAGATCTGAAAGCGAAAGGGTATTTGCGTGAAGAATTTAAGGATGGAGGTGGGGAACCACCAGAAGGAGAGGAAGGCGAAGGTACAGGTGGTGGAAATTTATCAATCACTGCAAAAATGGAACGTATTATCCGGCAGCGAGCGTTAGATCAAATTTTCGGCAAGCTAAAACGTAATGGTGCTGGGAATCATAAAACAGGAAAATCTGGACAAGGAGACGAACATACTGGCGAGTTAAGGGAATATCGTTATGGTGATGGTTTAGAGCATATTTCGATGACGGAGAGTCTTAAAAACGCTCAAGTGAATAATGGGATTGGTGATTTTACATTAAATGAAGAAGATTTAGTAGTAGAAGATACCCACTATAAAGCTCAAATGAGTACTGTATTAATGATTGATATTAGTCATAGTATGATCTTATATGGGGAAGATAGGATTACGCCTGCTAAAAAAGTGGCAATGGCTCTAGCTGAGTTAATTACAACACGTTACCCAAAAGATACTTTAGATATTTTGGTGTTCGGAAATGATGCTTGGTCAATTCCTATAAAAGATTTGCCTTATTTAAAAGTTGGTCCATATCATACCAATACGGTTGCTGGTTTACAATTAGCGATGGATATGCTACGAAGAAAGCGAAACACTAATAAACAGATTTTTATGATTACCGATGGAAAGCCCAGTTGTTTGCGAATGTCAGATGGTACTTATTATAAGAATAGTGTAGGTTTAGATGATTATATTGTTGAGAAATGTTACAATATGGCACGGCAAGCGAGAAAGCTACATATTCCAATAACTACTTTTATGATTGCTCAAGACCCTTATTTAATGCAGTTTATACGTCACTTTACAGAAGCAAATAAAGGGAAAGCCTTTTTTACAGGTTTAAAAGGTTTGGGCGAAATGATTTTTGAAGATTATGAAGCAAATAGGAGAAAGCGATTAAAATAATTACACAATACAAGACAAGAAATTTTAAGTTTGAAAAAGAAAATATATGCAATTGAATTATAAAGAAATAAACACATTAGGTACTCTTAAAAAAGCTGGTTACGTAAGCAAAACAATAAAAGATGAGCTTCGTGATAATCTGATAAGCAAAATAAAATCGGGAGAAGAAACTTTTACAGGAGTTTGGGGTTACGAAAACTCAGTAATCCCAGAATTGGAAAGGGCGATTCTTTCACGACATAATATTAATCTATTAGGGCTAAGAGGGCAAGCCAAAACACGTTTGGCTCGCTTGATGGTGAATTTATTGGATGAATACATTCCAGTAATTGAAGGTTCAGAAATTAATGATGATCCATTAAAGCCAATGTCTCGCTTTGCTTTAGAATTGATAAAAGAAAAACAAGATGATACTCCAGTAACTTGGTTGCATCGAGAAGAGCGTTTTTATGAAAAATTGGCAACTCCAGATGTTACTGTAGCCGATCTTATCGGCGATGTAGATCCTATTAAGGCGGCAAATTTGAAGCTTTCGTATGCCGATGATCGTGTGATTCATTTTGGTATGATACCGCGCGCAAATAGGTGTATTTTTGTGATTAATGAATTGCCAGATTTGCAGGCGCGTATTCAAGTATCACTCTTCAATATTTTACAAGAAGGCGATATTCAAATTCGTGGGTTTAAATTACGTTTGCCATTAGATTTGCAATTTGTTTTTACAGCTAACCCAGAAGATTATACCAATAGAGGAAGTATAGTTACTCCTTTGAAAGATAGAATTGGATCTCAAATTCTTACGCATTATCCAGATGATATTTCAACAGCAAGAAAAATTACAGATCAAGAATCTAAATTAGACGCTCGTCAAAAAGAAGTAGTTTATGTGCCAGATCTTGCAAAAGATTTACTAGAGCAAATAAGTTTTGAAGCAAGAGAAAGTGAATATGTAGATGCAAAAAGTGGAGTAAGTGCAAGGACAAGTATTACTGCTTTCGAAAATTTATTAAGTACAGCAGAACGCAGGGCTTTGATAAATGGGGCTGATAAAACGATGGTTCGATTAACTGATTTTTTAGGAATTATTCCATCAATTACAGGAAAAATAGAATTGGTTTATGAAGGGGAACAAGAAGGTGCTGATGGCGTCGCTGCTATTTTGATTGATGATGCCGTGAAAACATTATTTCCTTTATATTTCCCTAAAATAAATAAACTAGAAAAAAAGGGAGAAGAAACACCCTATGATGAACTTTTGAATTGGTTTTTTCAAGGAGAAGGTTTTGAATTGTTAGATGAGTATACTGATGAAGAATATAAGCGTGCTTTAGATGACATACCAGCATTAAATCAATTGATAAAAGAACATCAATCAGATTTTCCAAAAAAAGATATATATTTTCTTAAAGAGCTTTTATTATGGGGTTTAGTAGCCTATAAAAAGTTAAACAAGCATCGCTTTGAAGAAGGATATCAATTTAAAGATTTATATGGCAGTTTCATAAGTGGACTTTAAACAAAAAATCCCTTTCAATTTCGAAAGGGATTTTTTTATTCAGTTTACCAAGAATCACTATTGTCATTTAATTCTTCAAAGTCATAAGATCCTATATATTCTTTTCTGTATATAATAGTAAGTAATGTAACAATTAGAAGTAAAAAATGAATTAACACAAGAAATATCCCTATTGGAATAAATGTTTCTGGCATAAAATCATTTTCAAAATCACTATAGGTAGTTAATTTGTATATAGATTCTAAGAACTTAAAAATATATACCATATAAATAAAGTAAATAACATATTCAATGTTACGCATTTGAATATCAGGTGGCTCATGTTCTTTAGCTTTAAACCAAATGGCATATAAATATATAAAATGAACTATTGTTAATATTGGAAATATATAGTTGTCGAATTTTAAAAAATAAAATTTATTAGTATATAATCCGTAAAAGCTAAAGACATTAAGGGTCAGTAGCAATAATACAGACAAAATCATAAGTGGCCTTAGTGGAAAAAGGCGAAATAT
>TARA_R110002051_G_scaffold125530_3_pt1 | contig 19499 bp, 17 predicted proteins | sample TARA_R110002051 | Tara Oceans TARA_R110002051 (sample SAMEA4397023) | marine metagenome | biome: Polar Biome; feature: [MES] marine water layer (ENVO:01000295) within the mesopelagic zone...; material: water (ENVO:00002006), including particulate matter (ENVO:01000060) such...
CAAACGTCTTGGCGTTAAAATGTACGGCGGTCAGTCGATCATTCCTGGCAACATCATTGTTCGTCAGCGTGGCACTGAATTCCATCCCGGCAAGAACGTCGGTATGGGCAGGGATCACACCCTGTTCGCGAAAGCGGCTGGCGTGATCAAGTTCGAAGTGAAGGGCAAGTTCGGTCGTCGCTACGTGAATGTCGTAGAAGCCTGATACTACCCTGGTTCGAAGAAGCCCTGTCTGACGACGGGGCTTTTTTGTTTGTAGTAACCTTAACCCATCCCAAGTTGGGAGGGAGCTAGATGAAATTCGTTGATGAAGTGTCCATTACGGTCAAGGCCGGCGATGGTGGAAACGGCTGTATGAGCTTTCGCCGGGAAAAATTCATTCCCAAGGGCGGGCCTGATGGTGGTGATGGTGGTGATGGTGGTTCTATCTACCTGGAAGTGGCAGATAACTACAACACCCTGGTGGACTACCGCTATACCCGCCGCTTCAATGCCAAGCGCGGCGAGAACGGCAGCGGTAAGGATTGCACTGGTAGCAAGGGTGAGGATCTGATCCTGCCTGTACCGATTGGCACCACCGTAATTGATGCCGGTACCCAGGAAATCATTGGCGATCTGACCGAGCCAGGCCAGCGCTTGCTGGTGGCGCAGGGTGGTTTTCATGGTTTGGGTAATACGCGCTACAAGTCCAGTGTTAACCGCGCACCGCGCCAGACGTCAAACGGCAGTCTGGGCGAGCAGCGTGATCTCAAGCTGGAATTGAAAGTGCTGGCAGATGTCGGTTTGCTGGGTCTGCCGAATGCGGGCAAGAGTACCTTTATTCGTGCCGTATCAGCGGCCAAACCCAAAGTCGCGGACTATCCCTTTACCACCATGGTGCCAAACCTGGGTGTGGTCGATGTGGGGCAGTTGCGCAGCTTTGTGATTGCCGATATTCCCGGTGTGATCGCCGGTGCTGCCGAAGGCGCGGGCCTGGGTACGCGCTTTCTCAAGCACCTGTCGCGCACGCGGCTGCTGCTGCATATGGTCGACATGCTCCCGCCAGATGGCAGCGATCCGGTCGAAGCGATCGAAACCATTATCCACGAGCTGGGTAAATTCAGCCCGGCCCTGACCATGCGCGAGCGCTGGTTGGTGCTGAACAAGTGCGACCAGTTGCTGGAAGATGAGCAGCAGTCGGTGCTGGATGATGTGGTCGAGCGTTTGGAGTGGGAAGGCCCGGTCTATGTCATCTCAGCTTCAGAACATCAGGGTACTGATGAGCTGGCCAAAGACGTGATGAACTGGCTGGATGAGCGCAACCAGCGCATGCTCGACGATGAAGAGTATGCCGCCGAAGTCGCTGCCCTGGATCAGCAGATCGAGGACGAGGCGCGGGCGCACATTCAGGCGCTGGATGACCGCAAGGCGCTGCGCAAGCAGGGCTTGTTGACTGACGACGAAGATGAAGATGATGACGACGAAGATGACGAAGATGGCCCGGAGGTCATTTACGTGCATTGATGGTGTTGTTTGATTCCGCTTCGCGCCGAGGCCGGCGCTCCCACCTGACAGCCTGTTTTGGTCTTGGTGGGGGCGCCGGCCTCGGCGTTTGTGGGTGTGCCGGGAAGGCCGGTGGTGCCGCCTGGGAGTGTCGAGTTCCATCTCGACATAACGGCGTCAGCCGCAGCACCGCTGGCCGAGATGGAACTCGGCCTTCCCGGACAGCAGCCCGCCCGGCCTTCCCGGAACAGCATCCCACCCGTCAAGGCCTGTGGCGCCGTCTCCTGGGAGTGTCGAGCTCCATCTCGACACGGCGGTATCAGCCGCAGCATCCCTGGCGGAGGTGGAGCTCGGTCATTCCCAGAACAGCAATCTACCCATCATGTTTCCTGGGAGTGTCGAGTTCCATCTCGACACAACAATGTCAGCCGAACCCCCGCTGGCCGAGGTGGAACTCGGCCATTCCCGGAGCAGCAACCTTCCCGGCGAAGCCCATTCGCACGGGCTGCGAATAAGGTAGAATGCAGCGATTCAACTGACACTTTGCTTCTGGATCGAATATGCGTGACAAGGTAACCAATGCCCGTCGCTGGGTAGTCAAGATTGGTAGTGCGCTGCTCACCGGTGATGGTCGCGGGCTGGACAAGGACGCTATGGCTGTTTGGGTCGAGCAGTTGGTCGCGCTGCGCAAGAGTGGTGCCGAGCTGGTGCTTGTTTCATCCGGCGCAGTGGCGGCGGGCATGAGTCGGCTGGGTTGGACCGAACGCCCGAAAACCATTCATCAGATGCAGGCCGCTGCCGCTATTGGCCAGATGGGCCTGGTGCAGGCCTGGGAGTCCAGCTTTCAGGCGCATGGGCTGTCTACCGCTCAAGTGCTACTGACTCACGATGACCTCTCCGACCGCAAACGCTATTTGAATGCGCGCAGCACTCTGCGGGCACTGCTGGACCTGGGCGTGATTCCGGTCATCAATGAAAACGATACCGTGGTGACTGACGAGATCCGTTTTGGCGACAACGATACCCTGGGTGCGCTGGTGACCAATCTGGTGGAAGGTGATCTGCTGGTCATCCTCACTGATCGTGACGGTCTCTATACCGCCGATCCGCGCAATAATCCTGATGCCGAGCTGGTCAAACAGGCGATGGCGGATGATTCATCGCTGGATCAGATGGCCGGGGGTAGTGCCGGTGCGTTGGGCCGCGGCGGCATGCTGACCAAGCTGCGTGCGGCACGTCTGGCAGCCCGTTCGGGAGCCGGCACTGTGATTGTTGGTGGGCGCATCGAGCGCGTCATAGAGCGGCTGCAGGCGGGCGAGGAGCTGGGCACTTTGCTGCTGCCGGAGAAGGGTATGCTGGCTGCGCGCAAGCAGTGGCTTGCCGGGCACCTGCAAACCCGCGGACGTTTGTTAATTGATGAGGGTGCGGTAAAGGCTTTGGCCTCTGGGCGTCGCAGCTTGCTGCCGGTGGGTATCCAGGCGGTAGAAGGCAGTTTCCGCCGGGGCGAGATGGTCGTGTGTGTCGGCCCGGATGGTCGGGAAGTTGCTCGCGGGCTGGTTAATTACAGCGCTCAGGATGCTGCGCGTATCTTGGGTCAGCCGACTGACGCGGTGGCGAAGATTCTGGGTTATCTGGATGAGCCGGAGATGGTGCATCGGGATAATTTGGTGTTGGTTTGAGTCCGGTTATTGATGTGCTCGGCTAAGTCCGTCAAATGGATCCCCGCGTTCGCGAGGATGACCGGTTCTACCTCGATACAGCAGTGTCAGCCTCGCCACCGCAGGCCGAGGTGAAACTCGGCCACTCCCAGGGCTGCGGTCTGCTCGGCGGGCCTTGCGGGTGTGTCGAGTTCCATCTCGACACGGCAACGTTAGTCTCGCCACCGCAGGCCGGGGTGGAACTCGGCCACTCCCAGAACAGCAGTCAGCCTGTTAGTGCAGCTAGAGATTGGCGGGTCGGACTCTGTGTGGCAGGAATAATAGGGGTGCAGGGAGCGCGGTGTGTTCGGAAGCCGCACCATTTTCCGCAGGCGGCAGCGTAATCCGGCCAGCCCCCAAACTAGCGCTATCCGCGCCCTAAAGGGTCGCCTTCAAGCGCCACCAGCAAACACGGCCACAATCTCCGCCCACAAAAAAACCGGCTCGTAAGCCGGTTTTTTCTACCACAAGGAATGCGATCAGGCGGCGGTAGCCATTGCCTTGATGTGTGCATTCAGACGGCTCTTATGACGAGCTGCCTTGTTCTTGGGGATAATGCCCTTGTCAGCCATGCGGTCAATGACCGGCACTGCTGCAGTGTAGGCGGACTGTGCTTTCTCGAGGTCTTTGGCTTCAATAGCCTTGACTACGTTCTTGATATAAGTACGAACCATGGAGCGCAGGCTTGCATTGTGATTGCGGCGCTTCTCGGCCTGCTTGGCGCGTTTCTTGGCTTGAGGTGAGTTGGCCACCGTCGTGCTCCTCAGAAAATCGTGATGAATAAGGTACAAATAAGGCCGCGTACTATGCCGCCGAGATACCCTAATGTCAAGGGTTGATAACAGTCTCAGGCAGGTAGGATTGATAACAATCTATAGCCGCAGGCTGAAGGCCGGAAGCTTGAGGCTTTTATCGTCACACTACAAGCCTTTGCTGCGCCTGACCCTCGCCACGCGGTGGTCGCGGAGGCTATCATCGCGGTTTTATCCGGCGGCCTGATGCATGACTGATTCCATTCCACCCGCGGCACCTGAGCCTAAAGCCCCCACATTGCTGCGCTCAGGCATGGTCGTCAGCATAATGACCATGCTTTCGCGCGTACTGGGCATGGTCCGCGATGTGGTGGTGGCGGCCTATTTTGGCTCCCAGTCCGAGGCCGACGCGTTTTTTATCGCCTTCAAAATACCCAACTTTTTGCGTCGTCTGTTCGCCGAGGGCGCATTCGCCCAGGCGTTTGTGCCGGTATTGTCGGAATATCGCACCAAGCGCACGCTGGCGGAGGTCAAGCAACTGGTTGATCGGGTGACCGGTACTCTGGGGCTAACGCTGGTAGGTATCACCGCCTTGGGCGTCGCCGGCGCGCCGTTGTTGATCACCCTGTTCGCGCCAGGGTTTCATGACCAGACGGAAAAGCTCGCGCTGGCCACCGATATGCTGCGCATCACCTTTCCGTATTTGTTGCTGATCTCGCTGACCGCGCTCTGTGGTTCGATCCTCAACAGTTATGGCCGTTTTGCCGTGCCGGCTTTCACCCCGGTATTACTGAATCTGAGCATGATTGGTGCGACGGTATTGATGACCCCGTATTTTGATCAGCCGATTATGGCCCTGGCCTGGGGTGTGTTGATTGCCGGGGTGGTGCAGTTACTGTTTCAGCTGCCGTTTCTGGCGCAGATCAAGCTGTTGCCGGTGCCGCGGCCAGATCGCAAGGATGAGGGCGTTAAGCGCATCATGACGCTGATGCTGCCGGCGCTGTTCGGCGTGTCGGTCAGCCAGATCAACCTGTTGCTAGACACCGTACTGGCCTCGTTTCTGGAGACCGGCAGCATTTCCTGGCTTTACTACGCTGACCGGCTTTCCGAGCTGCCGCTGGGGGCCTTTGGTATCGCCATTGGTACCGTGATATTGCCGGCGCTGTCGCGCCAGCATGCAGGGGCAGACCCGAAAGCTTTCTCCGCCACGCTGGATTGGGCGATACGCATGGTCATGCTGGTTGGCGTGCCTGCGGCCCTGGCCTTGCTGTTGCTCGCCGAGCCGCTGATTGCCACTCTGTTTCATTACGGCGCCATGACCGAGCGTGACGTGGTGCAGGCAGCCGCTGCGCTGCGGGCGTATTCGGTCGGGGTGATGATCTTTATGCTGATCAAAGTGTTGGCGCCCGGTTACTTTGCCCGCCAGGACATCAAAACGCCGGTCAAGATCGCGATCATCTGTATGGTCGTCAATATGGTGCTGAACCTGATCCTTATCTGGCCGCTGGCGCATGTCGGTCTAGCCCTGGCCACCTCCATGGCGGCCATGTTGAATGCTGGCCTGCTGTGGTGGGGGCTGAAGAAAATGGGTATTTACCAGGCTCAGCCGGGTTGGTGGGTGTTTGCGCTCAGGTTGGTGACCGCCTGCGTGGCCATGTCGGCCGTGGTGATCTGGATGGTGCCGGCTACTGAGCAGTGGTTCGCCTGGGGCTGGCAAAACAAAGTCTGGGAAATGGCCTTGCTGGTAGTCGTCGGCATTGGCGTGTTCACCGCTACCTTGGTGGCCACCGGTATGCGCACGCGGCATCTGCGCCAGGGCTGATGCTCCGGGAGTGGCCGAGTTCCATCTCGGCCAGCGATGCTGCGGCTGACGCGGTTGTGTCGAGATGGAACTCGACACTCCCAGGAGGCGGCACCGCAGGAGGCAGCGGACTGATTGCTGTTCTGGGAAGGCCGAGTTCCACCTCGGCCAGCGTTGGTGCGGCTAACGCGGTTGTGTCGAGATGGAGCTCGACACTCCCAGGAGGCGAGTCACGCGGGTTGCTGTTCCGGGAAGGCCGAGTTCCACCTCGGCCAGCGTTGGTGTGGCTAACGCCGTTGTGTCGAGATGGAACTCGACACTCCCAGGAGGCGGCACCGCAGGAGGCAGCGGACGGATTGCTGTTCCGGGTAGGCCGAGTTCCATCTCGACCAGCGTTGGTGCGGCTGACGCGGTTGTGTCGAGATGGAACTCGACACTCCCAGAAAGTGGTGCCAGGCGGTTGCTGTTCCGGGAAGGCCGAGTTCCACCTCGGCCAGCGGTGTTGCGGCTGACGCGGTTGTGTCGAGATGGAACTCGACACTCCCAGGAGTTGCCCATGGCAACTCGGCGCCTGCGCATGACGCGTGGGGCGCTAACCCTGTATACTTGCGCGTTTCGACCCTTTAAGCCAAGCATCGAGCATTATGGAACTGGTCCGCGGCATACAGAATCTGCGGCCCCGGCATCGGGGCTGCGTGGCGACAATTGGTAACTTCGATGGCGTGCATGCTGGGCATCAGGCGATTCTCAAGCGCCTGCGTGCGCACTCTGCGCGCATGAATCTACCGGGTTGCGTGGTCATATTCGAGCCCCAGCCTCGCGAATACTTCTCGCCTGGCGATGCGCCGCCGCGCCTGACGCGGCTGCGTGACAAGCTCGCACTGCTGGAAGCGCACGGCGTTGACCGGGTGCTGTGCCTGGCCTTCAATCGGCGTCTGCGTGAGATGAGTGCCGAGGAGTTTGTGCAACAGATCCTGATCGATGGTTTGGGTGTCAAGCACCTGGAAGTGGGTGACGATTTTCGCTTTGGTTGTGATCGCTCTGGCGACTTTGCCTTTTTGCAGGGCAGCGGCGAGCGCCATGGCTTTACCGTGGAAGCCGCCAATACCGTTGCTGAAAGCGGCGAGCGCATCAGCAGCACGCGGTTGCGCCAGGTGCTGGCCGAGGGCGATTTCCCCCTGGCCGAACGTTTGCTGGGTCGGCCTTTCAGTATCAGTGGCCGGGTGCTGCATGGCCAGAAGCTGGGCCGCCAACTGGACGCGCCAACCGCCAATGTACAGTTGAAACGCTTGCGGGCGCCGCTGCAGGGTGTCTATCGCGTCAGCGTCGAGTTGGATGGCGTGGTGCAGAAAGGCGTGGCCAATATCGGTGCGCGACCGACGGTCGATGGCGACGGCAGTGCCCATCTGGAAGTGCATTTGCTGGATTTTGACGGCGACCTCTATGGTCGGCGAATTACCGTGGTATTCCACGAAAAACTGCGTGATGAACAGCGATTCGATTCGCTGGACGCCCTGAAGGCGGCAATTAAGGCAGATTTTGCTGCCGCCCGAGCCCAATGGGGCCTGTGACTCCAATCAAGTGAGCCTGGAAAGAAGATGACTGATTACAAAGCGACGCTGAACCTGCCGGAAACCGCCTTCCCAATGAAGGCGGGCCTGCCCACCCGTGAGCCGGAAACCCTCAAGCGCCTGGACAGCATCAATCTCTACCAGAAAATTCGCGAGATCAGCCGTGGACGGCCGAGCTTCGTGCTGCACGATGGCCCGCCCTACGCCAATGGTGATATTCACATTGGTCACGCGGTGAACAAGATCCTCAAGGACATGATCACCCGCTCCAAGACCTTGTCCGGTTTTGATGCCCCTTATGTGCCGGGCTGGGACTGTCATGGCCTGCCGATTGAGCACAAGATCGAGGTCACCCACGGCAAGCACCTGGAGCCAAGCAAAACCCGCGAGCTGAGCCGCGCCTACGCCACCAAGCAGATCGAGGGCCAGAAGGCCGACTTTATCCGCTTGGGTGTGCTCGGCGAATGGGACAACCCCTACAAGACCATGGACTTTGCCAACGAGGCCGGCGAAATTCGCGTGCTCGGCAAGCTGGTCGAGAAGGGCTTTGTGTTCAAGGGCCTGAAGCCGGTCAATTGGTGTTTCGATTGTGGCTCGGCGCTGGCTGAAGCTGAAGTGGAGTACGCCGACAAGCAATCACCGACCATCGACGTGGGCTTCCCCTGCGCTGAGCCGGAAAAACTGGCTGCAGCCTTTGATCTGAGCGAACTGCCGAAACCGGCGCAAATGGTGATCTGGACCACCACGCCCTGGACCATCCCGGCCAACCAGGCGCTGAACGTGCACCCCGAGTTCAACTATGCGCTGGTGGATGTCGGTGATCGTTTGCTGGTACTGGCCGAAGAGCTGGTCGAGAGCTGCCTGGCGCGTTACGGCCGCAGCGGCGAGATCATCGCCCGCAGCACCGGCGAGCGTCTGGAACTGATCAACTTCCGCCACCCGTTCTATGATCGTTTGTCGCCGGTTTATCTGGCCGATTACGTCGAACTGGGTGCTGGCACCGGTATCGTGCACTCCGCCCCGGCCTACGGCGTGGATGACTTTCATACCTGCAAGCGCTACGGCATGGTCAATGACGACATCCTCGGCCCGGTGCAAGGCAATGGCGTGTATGTCGATTCGCTGGAATTCTTTGGCGGCCAGTTCATCTGGAAGGCCAACCCTAACGTGGTGGCCAAGCTGGAAGAGGTGGGGTGCCTGCTGGCCCACGAACAGGTCAGCCATAGCTACATGCATTGCTGGCGGCACAAGACGCCGGTCATCTACCGTGCCACCGCCCAGTGGTTTATCGGCATGGACACTCAGCCGCACGAAGGCACGCCACTGCGCCAACGCGCGTTGGCCGCGATTGAAGAAACTGAATTCGTCCCAGCTTGGGGTAAACAGCGCCTGCACAACATGATTGCCGGCCGGCCCGACTGGTGTATCTCCCGTCAGCGCACCTGGGGCGTGCCGATTCCGCTGTTTCTGCACAAGCAAAGCGGCGAGCTGCACCCACGCAGCATCGAGCTGATTGAGCAGGTAGCGCAGAAAGTAGAGCAGGGCGGTATCGAGGCCTGGTTCTCGATGGAGGCCAGCGAGCTGCTGGGCGCCGAAGCGGATCAGTACGACAAGATCAGCGATACGCTAGATGTGTGGTTTGACTCCGGCACTACGCACCTGCACGTCATGCGCGGCTCGCACCCCATGGGCCACGAGGAAGGGCCACGTGCCGATCTGTACCTGGAGGGCTCTGACCAGCATCGTGGCTGGTTCCACTCCTCGCTGCTGACCGGTGCCGCGATCGACGGGCATGCGCCGTACAAGGGGCTTCTGACCCATGGTTTTGTGGTCGACGAGAATGGCCGCAAGATGTCCAAGTCGTTGGGCAACGTGGTCGCCCCGCAGGAAATCAACAATAGCCTGGGTGCTGACATCCTGCGTTTGTGGGTGTCCTCGACCGACTATTCCGGCGAGATGGCTGTGTCCAAAGTCATTCTGCAGCGCAGTGCGGACGCTTACCGGCGTATCCGCAATACTGCGCGCTTCCTGCTCTCGAACCTCAATGGTTTCGACCCCAGGGAGCATCTTCTCGCACCGGAACAGATGCTCGACCTGGACCGCTGGGCAGTAGACCGCGCGCTGTTGCTGCAACAGGAAATCATCGAGGCTTACGATACCTACAAGTTCTGGAACGTGTACCAGAAGGTGCATAACTTCTGCGTGCAGGAGCTGGGTGGTTTCTATCTGGATATCATCAAGGATCGCCAGTACACCACCGGCGCCGACAGCACCGCACGGCGCTCGTGCCAGACTGCGATGTATCACATTGCCGAAGCTTTGACGCGCTGGATCGCGCCGATTCTGTCCTTCACTGCCGAAGAATTCTGGCAGTACCTGCCGGGCGAGCGCAGCGATTCGGTCATGCTGACTACCTGGTACGAGGGCCTAACGGCGTTGCCAGAGGGCGCTGCGGCGCAAGGCTCGACACTCGATCGCGCGTACTGGGAACAGGTCATGGCGGTCAAGGTTGCGGTTAACCGCGAACTGGAAAACCTGCGCAATGCCAAGATAATTGGCGGCAACCTGCAGGCCGAAGTGACCTTGCACGCGGATCAATCGCTGACCGACACCCTGGCCAAGCTGGGTGACGAGTTGCGTTTTGTATTGATTACCTCCCAAGCCGGTCTTGCTCCATTGGCGCAAGCGGGCTCAGACTGCGTGGAAACTGAACTGCCGGGTCTGAAGTTAAAAATCGTCAAATCCGCGCATACCAAGTGCGCACGTTGCTGGCACTTCCGCGCAGATGTAGGTTCGCATGCGGAGCACCCAGAGATCTGTGGTCGCTGTGTCGACAATATCCAGGGCCCGGGCGAGGTGCGCAAGCATGCCTGATCTGCGCAATGGCAGTCTGCGTTGGCTGGTACTGACGGCGCTGGTTATCGCCCTGGATCTGCTGAGCAAGTGGTTTGCTGAGGCAAGCCTGCAGATGTATCAGCAGGTGCCGGTGATTGACGGCTTGTTCAGCTTCACCCTGGCCTACAACCCCGGCGCAGCCTTCAGCTTTCTGGCCGATGCAGGTGGCTGGCAGCGCTGGTTCTTCGTTGCTATAGCGGTGGGTGTCAGCGGCATGCTGATCGTCTGGTTGGCGCGCTTGCCGCGCCACAAGGTGATGGAGCCGCTGGCGCTGGCGCTGATATTGGGCGGCGCACTGGGCAACCTGTACGACCGTATCGTGCATGGGCATGTGGTGGATTTTATTCTGGTGCATTGGCAGCAGAGCTGGTTCTTCCCGGCATTTAATATCGCCGATAGCGCCATTACTGTAGGTGCTGCCTTGCTGATTCTGGATATGTTTTTTGGTGGCAAAAATAAGGCGGGTGTTGAGCCCAAGGCCGGCTAACCCCATCGCGGCGAGGCCGCCGCTCCCACCAGGCCTGCGCCGCTGCGGACCAGGTAGGCGCGGCGGCCTGGTGGGAGCGGCTGCTCTTGTGGGAGCGGCGGCCTCGCCGCGATAGGGTTTTGGGCAACACACCACCCAAATAGGGAGCAACCCCTATAAGGGACCACTGCTGTAAGAGCTGCTGCCCCCGTAGGAGCGGCGGCCTGGTGGGAACAGCGGCCTCGCCGCGATGGGTTTAGGCAATACACACCGCTATAGGGAGCTCCCCAGCCCCAACCAAACCACCGCACTGACACCATTTTTTAATTAAGAGGCAAGCTCATGACCGACACCCGCATCAACCATGACACGGAAGTGACCCTGCATTTCACCCTGAAACTGCCCAATGGCGACGTGATAGACACCACCACCGACAAATCCCCCGCCACCTTCAAGGTAGGCGACGGCAGCCTGTTGCCAGGTTTCGAGCAAAGCCTGTTCGGCCTCAAAGCGGGTGACCAGCGCAGCTTCAATATCGAGCCAGAACGCGGTTTCGGCCCCGGCAACCCGCAGAACATGCAGAGCGTGGCCCGGGATCAATTCAACGAAATGGAGTTGGAACCTGGTCTGCTGGTGATCTTCCGCGACGCCGCTGGTGGCGAGTTGCCCGGCGTGGTCAAAACCATCCACGACACCACCGTGGATGTAGACTTCAACCACCCGCTGGCGGGCAAAGTGATTACCTTTGATGTCGAAATCATCGAAGTTAAATTGCTCTGAAAACGGCTATGCGTGGGAGCTGGTCTTTGAAATCATCTGGATTCCCGCTATCCCCAGTCATTCCTGCCACCCCAGTCATTCCCGCTACCCAGTCATTCCCGCGCAGGCGGGAATCCAAGCGGGCCGTCGGCCAGTCCCGTTTACGTGCCCCTACCGCCACTCCCGCAGCGCCGTCATTCCCGCATACGCGGGGATCCATTTTGACCTTCAGTCGATTTACCCCGCGAGATCATGAATAATGGTTTTTAGACCCCCTCACCACTCAACCGAGGCTCCCATGCAGATCAAACTGGCCAACCCCCGCGGCTTTTGTGCCGGTGTTGACCGCGCCATCGAGATCGTCAACCGCGCCCTGGAAGTCTTCGGCCCGCCCATTTATGTGCGCCACGAAGTAGTACACAACAAGTTCGTGGTCGAAGACCTGCGCAACCGCGGGGCCATCTTTGTTGAGGAGATCGAGCAGGTGCCGGACGATGTGATCGTCATTTTCAGCGCCCACGGCGTTTCCCAGGCGGTGCGCAAAGAGGCCGAAGACCGTGGCCTGAAAATCTTCGACGCCACCTGCCCGCTAGTGACCAAAGTGCATATGGAAGTCGCGCGCTACAGCCGTGATGGCCTTGAGTGTGTGCTGATCGGTCACGCCGGTCATCCTGAGGTGGAAGGCACCATGGGCCAGTACGACGCCCGCAACGGCGGCGCGATCTATCTGGTCGAAGATGAAAGTGACGTAGCCAAGCTGAAAGTCCAGAATCCCGAGCGCTTGGCCTTTGTAACCCAGACCACACTGTCGATGGACGATACCGCCCGTGTCATAGACGCTCTCAGAGCGCGCTTCCCGGCGATTGACGGGCCACGTAAGGACGACATCTGCTACGCCACGCAAAACCGCCAGGACGCCGTCAAGCAGTTGGCCAGCGCCTGTGACCTGGTGTTGGTGGTAGGTAGCCCGAACAGTTCCAACTCCAACCGTCTGCGCGAACTCTCCGAGCGCATGGGCACTCCGGCCTACCTGATCGATGGTGCCGACGAGATCCGGCCGGAGTGGCTGGAGGGCGTCAAGCATATAGGTATTACCGCCGGCGCCTCGGCACCCGATATTCTGGTGCGTCAGGTTATTCAGCATTTACATGGGCTGGGCGCCAAGGGTGAAGAAGAGTTGGCCGGGCAGGCGGAGAATATTGTTTTCAGCATGCCCAAAGAGCTGCGGGTGGTGTCGCTGGATTGAAGTCGAAACGCTGATCTGCGCGTTAGCTGGAAGCGTTTCCTGGCCATAAGCCAGAAATACCAGCAACGCCTTGGGCGCCGATAGCCTGAGCTTGATCCAGATCATTCGCGTTTAAACCGCCCAGCAGATAAACCGGCATATTGGCCAACTCAATCAGCTCGGCGGCACGGCTCCAGCCGAGATGCGGCGCTCCTGGGTGGCTCTGGGTAGGTAACACCGGAGAGAGGGTGACAAAATCTGCGCCAATCTCCGCCGCCATCTGCAGCTCCTCTGCATCATGGCAAGAGGCCGCCAGCAACCCATTCCAAACAACCCCATCACTCTCAGGCCGCCGCTCCCACCCGGATTGGGCATACTCCACTCCGGCGGTGCTCTCTGAACCCTGTGGGAGCGGCGGCCCCGCCGCGATGGGCTCCAGGCCCAACTCCCCAACCTCATCGCTCTCAGGCCGCCGCTCCCACCCGGATTGAGCATACTCCACTCCGGCGGTGCTCTCTGAACTCTGTGGGAGCGGCGGCCCCGCCGCGATAGGCTCCAGGCCCAACTCCCCAACCTCATCGCTCTCAGGCCGCCGCTCCCACCCGGATTGGGCATACTCCACTCCGGCGGTGCTCTCTAAACCCTGTGGGAGCGGCGGCCCCGCCGCGATAGGGCCCCCCTTACACCACCCAGCCCCATGCAACGCCCGCAACTGCCGCCCAGTCACATGCCACCCAGCCCCGTTTAATGGCGGCTGCTCACCTTTCAATATCCATACAAATACATCACCAAAGCGGTCCATCAATGCCTCAGCAAGGCGGTCATACTCCAACTGACTCAACCCCGTCTGCCGCAACTGCACCATCCGTACACCAAGCCCGCTGGCAATCTCCAGCCCCGCCATCAAACACTCGGCATCAGTACCATCAGGGGTGATCAAATAGCGTCGCGGCAGGGTGGCAGCAGCTACGATAGGCCTGTTCGCCGCCGGAAAGGCATACTGCCCAAGCTCCTGCGGCTCCACCCAGCGCACCTGCTGCCCCTCCGCGCCATGGGCTACTCCCGTGAACACAGAAACGCTCCACACATCCAGGCGTATGGACTTGTCCGGGTAATCATGGCGGATATCAATCAGCGGGTGAGCGCAGGTGACCTGAATGCCCAGCTCTTCCGAGAGCTCGCGGGTAAGACCGGCCAGGCGCGGTTCACCGGCTTCAAGCTTGCCCCCCGGAAATTCCCACAGCCCGCCCTGATGCGCTGCATCGGGGCGTTTGGCAATCAGAATGCAGCCATCCGCTCGGCGAATCACCGCTGCCATCACATGAATACGGCGCATGCGGTCAGCGGCTCATTGCTGGGGTAAGTCGCCTGAATACAAATCCTGCTCAAGCTCTTCGCCCGGCACCACGTGCTCTTCGGAGGCCCAGGCACCCAGGTCGATCAGGCGGCAGCGGGGTGAACAGAAAGGGCGGTCTGGAAAGCTGTCGTCCCAGGTAACTGGGGCCTTGCAAGTAGGGCATTCGACGCTCAGGGTCATGGGGTGGCTCCTGTGGTCATGGCCAGGTAGCGTTCATGCAGCGCATCCACTTGCGCGTGCAGTGTCGCCAGATCCTGGTCATTGAGAATAATGTCATGGGCATGCCGCAGGCGCTCTTCACGCTGGGCCTGGGCCTGCATGATAGCCTTGATCTGCGCTTCAGGCACGTTGTCGCGCTGGGCAGTACGCAGTATCTGCATGGCCTCGGGCACATCGACCACGATAACGCGCTCGGTCATGGCGTGCTGACCAGACTCGACCAGCAGCGGTGAGACCAGCAGCGCGTAAGGTGAGGTGGCCGAGGCAAGATCCGTAACGATTTCTTCGCGAATTAGCGGGTGCAGCAGCGCTTCCAACCAACGGCGTTGATCCGCATCCTGAAACACCCGTTCACGCAAGGCGGCACGATTGAGCGCGCCGTTTTCAAGCAGTATGGCGTCGCCAAAGCGATCAACAATATGCTGTAACGCAGGCCGCCCAGGCTCCACCACGACGCGGGACTTGATGTCCGCATCCACCACATGGATACCGTGCACAAAAGCAAAGCGGTCAGCCGCAGCGCTCTTGCCGCTGCCGATGCCGCCGGTCAAACCTATGATCATGCTTAGAATCCGGCAAATTGAAGGTATGTGCCGGTAATTGTGTCACCCCAGATCAATGCAATCCAGCCGGCAATGGCCAGATAAGGGCCGAAGGGCAGGGGGGTGGCGTTGGACTGGCCGCGGGTTTTCAGGATGATCAGGCCGAGAATGGCGCCGACCAGTGACGAGAGCAAAATAGTTAATGGCAGAATCTGCCAGCCGCCCCAGGCACCGAGCATGGCCAGTAGCTTGAAGTCGCCATAGCCCATGCCTTCCTTGCCGGTGACCAGCTTGAATGCCCAAAACACCAGCCACAGGCTCAGATAGCCTACAACAGCGCCCCAGAGCGCCGCGTTGAGATCGGTGAGTAGCGCAAAGCTGTTGAGAATAAGGCCGAGCCAGAGCAGCGGCAGTACTATCGAGTCCGGTAACAGCTGGGTATCGGCGTCAATCAAACTCAAACTGATCAGCCCCCAGGTCAGCACCAGCATGGCCCCTGCAGCCCAGCCAAAACCGAACTGCCACGCCACGACCATCGATAGCACTGCTGTGAGCAGCTCTACCAGCGGATAACGCGGGCTGATGCGCGCTTTGCATTGCCCGCATTTTCCGCGTAACAACAGATAGCTCAGAATCGGCAAATTCTGCCAGGCCTTGATTTCCGCATTGCAGTGCGGGCAATGGGAGTGGGGCAGAATCAGGTTGTAGGTAGGTTCTTCCGGTTGCTCGGCATCAGGCTCCAGCATCTCCCGCGCCTGCCTTAGCCAGTCGCGTTCCATCATCTTTGGCACACGGTGGATCACCACGTTAAGGAAGCTACCGACAATCAGGCCCAGCAGGCCGGCGATCAAAATAAAGGCCAGCGCGTGGCTGGCCAGGTAGTCGATAATGGGCATATTTAGACGACGTTGCCCAGTTGGAAGATCGGCAGATACATGGCGATAATTAAACCGCCGACCAGCACGCCCAGTACGACCATTATCATGGGTTCCATCAGCGTAGTCAGATTGTCTACCGCGTTATCGACTTCCGCTTCATAATAGTCCGCGACTTTGTCGAGCATGCCATCAAGATTACCTGACTCTTCACCAATTCCGGCCATTTGCACGGCAAGAGAAGGAAAGATGTTGGTAGTCCGCATGGAGAAGTTTAGCTGCGAGCCAGCTGATACATCTTCCTTGATCTGCATCACCGCATTGTAAAACACCACATTGCCCGCCGCCCCAGCGACTGAATCCAACGCATCGACCAGAGGTACACCTGCTGCGAAGGTGGTCGAAAGGGTGCGGGCATAGCGGGCAACTGCGGCCTTGTAAATGATATCGCCAACGACTGGGGCTTTGAGTAAAAGCCTATCTTCACCGTCACGGAATTTCTTTGATCGCACATGCGCTTGAGTGTAGGCGTACCCAATGGCGACAATTCCCACCAACGCAACAAACCACCAAGCCTGCAGCCACTCTGATATACCCATGACGAACAGTGTGAAGGCGGGTAAATTCGCGCCGAAGCTGGAGAAAACCTGCTGAAACTGAGGTACCACTTTTAAAAGCAAAATAGCTGTCACAATAATCGCTACCACCACCACCGCAATGGGATAGGTCATGGCTTTCTTGATTTTGGCCTTCATGGCCTCGGTTTTCTCCTTGTAGGTCGCGATACGATCAAGCAACGATTCCAGGCGGCCGGATTGTTCGCCAGACTCTACAAGGTTGCAAAACAGATCATCAAAATACTTGGGGTGCTGCCGGAGGGAATCCGCCAAGGTGTTGCCTGCGGCAACATCCACTTTGATTTCGTTGATCAATTTCTGAAAATTAGGGTTTTCTGTACCTTCGGCAATGATGTCAAACGCCTGAATAATAGGTACGCCAGAAGCCATCATGGTCGCCAGCTGCCGGGTAAAAAAGGCGATATCCAAAGGCTTGATTTTTTTGCCTTTGCTGCTGAACAGGGTCGATTTTTTGCTGATCTTGGTCACCAGCACGCCCTGTTTGCGTAGCTGCGCCTTGATTAACGCAGGGTTGGTCCCTTGCAGCTCGCCAGCGACCTTGGTGCCTTTACGATCCTTGCCTTCCCATTTGAATGGGACGGTCTTGGGCTCTTTTTTGGCAGCGGTCTTTTTTATAACGGCCGTCTTCCTTTTTACAGCTGCTTGTTGCGCCATGACTTAATCCTTGGTCACTCGGTTGACTTCCGCCAAGCTGGTTACGCCCTGTTCGACTTTTAATAGTGCGGACTGACGCAAGCTCCTGAAACCTTCACTTTGGGCGACATCTGCAATCTGGATGGAATTGCCGTCTTCCATGATAATGCGCTGCATCGCCGGGGTGATGCGTACAACTTCATATATCCCCAAACGTCCTTTATATCCATCTTTACAATTTTCGCAACCCACAGGGCCGTAAATTGTGAAGCCTTCAGCTATTTTTTCCTGGCTGAAGCCTTCTTCCAGCAACACATCCTTGGGTACGTCCATGGGCTGTTTGCATTGTTTGCAAAGCCTGCGCGCCAGACGTTGGGCAATGATCAGGTTAACCGAGGTGGCGATATTAAACGACGGAACGCCCATGTTGCGCAGACGCGTCAGTGTTTCAGCAGCGCTGTTTGTATGCAGGGTAGACAGTACCATGTGCCCGGTTTGCGCAGCTTTAATGGCGATTTCCGCTGTTTCCAGATCACGTATTTCGCCGACCATGATGATATCCGGGTCTTGACGCAGGAAGGCCCGCAGTGCTTTTGCGAAGTCCAGCCCCTGTTTGATATTGACGTTAACCTGGTTCACGCCTTCAAGGTTGATTTCAACCGGGTCTTCGGCAGTGGAGATGTTGCGCTCCACGGTATTAAGGATGTTCAAGCCGGTATAGAGCGAAACGGTCTTGCCTGAACCGGTAGGACCAGTCACCAGGATCATGCCCTGGGGTTTGGCCAGGGCGTTGAGGTACATTTGCTTCTGGTCTTCTTCATAGCCCAGTGCGTCAATGCCCATCTTGGCGCTTTCGGCGTCCAGAATCCGCAGCACCACCTTTTCGCCCCACAGGGTCGGCAGCGTGTTTACCCGGAAGTCGATGGCCTTGTTCTTCGAGATCTTCATTTTGATCCGGCCATCCTGCGGCTTGCGCCGCTCGGCCATATCCATGGCCGACATCACTTTCAAACGCGCTGCTATACGCACGCCAAGCTGCACCGGCGGTTTGGCCACCTCATGCAGAATCCCGTCGGTACGAAAGCGCACCCGATAGATTTTCTCGTAGGGCTCAAAATGCAGGTCAGATGAGCCCATGCGCACAGCATCGAGCAGCATTTTGTTTACAAAGCGGACGATGGGCGCGTCATCCCCGTCGCCGCCAACGCCTTCGGCTTTATCATCGTCCCGGATGGTCTGTACGTCCAGGTCATCGAGGTCAGCATCGCTCATATCCCCCAGCCCGCCGGTGGGGCTATCGAGGAACTTGTCAATCAGGGTATGTAGTTTGTCATCTTCAACAATCACCGCATCGGTCATCAGGCCGGTGCTGAACTGCACGTCGCTTAAGGCCAACTGATTGGTTGGGTCGGAAATACCGAGGAATAGCCGCGAGCCGCGCTTGAACAGCGGCAGCACCGAATGCTGGCGGATCAATTTTTCGCTGACCAGATCCTGCGGCTGGGAGTCTTTGTCGATGGCATTCAGATCGCAATACGGATAGCCGAACTCTTCAGCGCAGAGCATCGCCAGATCGCGGGCATTGGCCAGTTTGTTCTGTACCAGGTAAGTAATAAACGGAATTTTGTCTTGCGTGGCCTGCTTGCTGGCTTTGCCGGCGGCCTGAGCGTCCAGTAGTTTGTCCTGAACGATACGCCGGGCTAATCCGGAGAGCGCGGGGGTATCCATAGGCTGGGTTGGGTCTCAATGCGTTGTGTTTATAGGCTATTGGTGCCGACTATAGTACAGAGCGTGTGCTGTGTGCACCTGCTGGGTTTAAAAACATCTTTGGTGGCTGGGGAGGTGACGAAAAACGTCACTGGGTGACGAATAAGATCCTGCTTAGTAACGCTGTTATGGGATTGTTGGCTAATAGAGCTCGGTATTTCGGGGTTGTAGGTTGTTGGCATGGGTTCTGCAATGGGTCGTTCAGCCCCACAGGCTAAATCACACTAATGGAGTAGTATATGAAAACTAAAATGCAGAAAGGTTTTACTTTGATTGAGCTGATGATCGTAGTTGCGATTATTGGTATTTTGGCAGCGATTGCGATTCCGCAATACCAAACTTATGTTGCTAAGTCTCAGGTAAGCCGTGTTATGTCTGAATCTGGACAGCTCCGTACTGCTGTTGAAGCTTGTATTTTGGACGGCAAGACAGCAGTGGGTGATGGCGCTGGTCAGTGTGATCCGGGCGCAACTGGTTCCAATCTGTTGACGGGCGCAAGCCAAACTACGTACACGTTGCCTACAGGCACTGGCGTTCCGCAGGTTCAAACTCCTCTCACTGCAACTACTCAAATCAACGCGGCGTTCGGTGGCAACGCTGCTATCGATCTTACTGGCGACTTTCTGCGTTGGACCCGTACCGCTGATGGTTCTTGGGTTTGTACTACAGATGTGGATGTCAAATACCGTCCAGCTGGTTGCGCAGGCGACCTGTAATAAGTGGGGTGAAAAATCGGGGCCAGAGCAACGTTTATCTGACTCGCTTCTGACCTGATCTGATCTTCAGTTTTACCAACAGCCCCGGATTTCCGGGGTTTGTT
>TARA_R110002051_G_scaffold18221_3_pt1 | contig 19495 bp, 22 predicted proteins | sample TARA_R110002051 | Tara Oceans TARA_R110002051 (sample SAMEA4397023) | marine metagenome | biome: Polar Biome; feature: [MES] marine water layer (ENVO:01000295) within the mesopelagic zone...; material: water (ENVO:00002006), including particulate matter (ENVO:01000060) such as......
TGAATGCGATCCTGGCCAGTTGAAGCTCGAGCTGACCGAATCGCTAATGATGGAAAACCCCGAGCAGGCCCGCCTGGTGCTGACGAAGCTCAAGGAGATCGGCCTCGGGCTCGCCCTAGACGACTTCGGGACCGGCTATTCCTCGCTCGCCTATCTGACGCAATTTCCGTTCGACACGATCAAGCTGGACAAGGCCCTCGTGAAGGATGTGCAGGACCGGCGCGCCGTCTTGCTGCGCTCCGTAATCAGCATGGCCCGCTCGCTGGAGATGGACGTCGTCGCCGAGGGCATCGAGACCGACGAGGACGCGGCGGAGCTGGCGAAGATGGGCTGCCAGTTCGGCCAGAGCTTCCTGTTCGGCCCGCCGACCACCGGCGAGGCGACGCTTCGGCTGCTGAAGGAACGGTTCCCGCTGACCAAGCGCGCCTGACGCAGCACCTCCAGACCGCAGACGCAGAAAAGCCCGCTCCGGCAACCGGAGCGGGCTTTTTCATTCAGGCAATCAGATCAAGCCTTGTCGACGATCTTCTTGACGCCGTCCTTGACCTCACCCTTGGCCTGCTGGCCATGGCCCTTGGCTTCCTGAGCGGCGCCCTTGGCTTCCATCTCGTGGTTGTCGGTGGCATCGCCAGCGGCCTGACGCGCCTTGCCGGCCATTTCGTTAGCCTTGCCTTCGATCTTGTCGCCAGTGCTACCCATGTCAGGTCTCCTTCTTGATACGGCCGGGATGGCTCGTTGGGAAGAAGAACGCGGGGCCGCAAACATCGTTCCGATGCGCCCCGCAGCGGCGGCGGATCAAGCGTGTCCGGCTTCGCTCGACAGGGCGGCCGGCGAGATGCCAAGGAGCGCCAGCGCACGCTCATACTTGGTGTCGACCGAAGGGTCGAAAATCAGTTCGTCGGCGGAGGGACAGGTCAGCCAGCCATTGCTGGCGATCTCGGTTTCAAGCTGGCCCGGGCCCCAGCCGGCGTAACCGAGCATCATGGTTGCACGCTTCGGCCCATTGCCCTTGCTGATCGCCCGGATGATGTCCAGGGTTGCTGTCAGGGAGACCTCATCCGTCACCGGAATGCTGGATTCCCCGACGTAATCGTCGGAATGGAGCACGAAGCCGCGCCCCGATTCCACCGGCCCGCCCATCAGTACCGGGAGCTGCCGCACCTCGCTCGACAACTTCGTGAGGTCCTCGCCGCCGAGTATGTCGAGATGCTCCAGCACATCGAGGAAGGAAACGGGTTGGTGGCGGTTGATGATGAAGCCCATGGCGCCGGCCGGCGAATGCGCGCAGACGTAGATCACGGTGCGTACGAAGGTGCCTTCCTGCAGGCCTGGCATGGCGATCAGGAACTGACCATCCATAAAGCTCCGCTCGCTCTTGTCCAGTAGAGAAGCTACCACGACTTCCGCCTCCGTTTTTTCCCGGGTCATGGCGATGCGGTGCTCACGCCCCAGGCTGGTGATAACTGAAAGATGGGGCAAGGCACTCCGGCAATCAACCTAAAATGATCAGCCGGCACCGCCTGATGGCTGGTTCGTGCGACAGACTTCCGATAGAGCATTGCCTCCATGACCACTGACCCAACCACACACGTTTTCGCGAGCCGCCGGCCGAGGACTTCGATCGCCTCGCTGCTCGTCCTGCTGGCGGCGCCCCTGCTGGCGTCCGCCGTGCCGGTGCAGGCAGAGATGACCGACTGGGCCACGAACGAGGGCGGGCGCATGCGGCTGGTGGCCCTGCCGCCGAGCCAGGACGGCACCGTGCGTGGTGCCTTACAGATCGAGCCCAACCCCGGCTGGATCACCTACTGGAAGGAGCCGGGCGACGCCGGCATACCACCGCAGCTCATCGTCTCTGCGGATGACGGCGTGACGCTCGACCGGCTCGATTACCCCGTGCCCAAGCGTATCGACAACGGGACGCTGCGCGACATCGGCTACGACCATCCGGTGACCCTGCCCTTCGAGCTTCGCGTCGAGAAGCCGGCACAACCCCTGAGCATCGGCGTGTCCGCCTTCGTCGGTCTCTGCCGCAACATCTGTATCCCCTTCCAGGCGGATTTTGCCCTGCAGCTGGCCGGCACCGGCGCCGCGCCCGTTCAGGAAGCCATGCTGCTTGCATCGGCGGAGGCAAAGCTTCCCGAAGCCCCTTCAGGCGACTTTGCACTGACCCATTACGCGCTCACCGGCAACGACAGGCTGCGCCTCAGGCTGCGCCTGCCGGGCGCCCTCGCCGCCCCACCCCAGGTCATCGTCACCGGGCCGCAGGGACATGTCTTCTTCGACAGCAAGGACGGGCGCCAGGATGGCGAGGACTATGCGCTCGAGGTCCCGATCGAGAAGCTTCCCAAGAACTACGACATGCGCGGCAAGCGCTGGGGAATTCTCGTCATCGCCGGCGATCGCGCCATGGAAACCTCGCTTGCCTTCAATTAGCAGGGACCTATAGTGCGCCCACCGGCCAAGGCGCCGACGCAAGAGGAGACCTGCCCATGACCATCGCTATCGGAGACAAGCTGCCAGCCGCGACCTTCAAGGAGAAGACGACGGATGGTCCCGTGGAAATCAGCACCGATGAGCTGTTCAAGGGTAAGCGCGTGGTGCTCTTTGCCGTCCCCGGCGCCTTCACACCCACCTGTTCGCTCAATCACCTCCCGGGGTTCCTGGAGAACCGTGATGCGATCCTCGCCCGCGGCGTCGACGACATTGCCGTTGTTTCCGTCAATGACTGGCACGTCATGGGCGCCTGGGCGCAGTCTTCCGGCGGCATGGGCAAGATCCACTTCCTGTCGGACTGGGATGCCTCCTTCACCAAGGCGCTCGGGCTCGACATCGACCTCTCCGGCGGCGGCCTCGGCCTCCGCTCCAAGCGTTATTCGATGGTGGTCGACGACGGCGTGGTGAAATCCCTCAACATCGAGGAGAGCCCCGGCCAGGCGACCGTCTCCAGCGCCGCCGCGATCATCGAACAGCTCTGAACAGCTGCGATTCAAGGCAAGATGAAAACGGAGCCAGCTGGCTCCGTTTTTTGTTTCAGGTCTCAAGGTCGAAGATGAGCAACCCTGCCAGTCCGCCGTCCGTGGAGGCGACGATTCGCTCTCCGACCGCCACATGCTCCGGATGCACGAGATAGGCGTCGCGGGCATCCGCGTTCTCGAACGTGACGACAAAGCCGTCGCGGAAGCCGCCGTTCAGCCCCTCCGGAGAGACGTTGGGGCCGTATTTGACCTCCAGCATGCCCGGGACCACGCTCTTCAACGCCGCCACTTCCTCGTAGAGCGCCTGCTTGTCGCTGGACTGCAGGGCAGATTTGAATCTCAAGAACACACAATGAAGGATCATTTGCTACCTCCGCAATCTCCCGTCCGGGCACAATAAGAAGAACGCCACGAAGGGCAACAGGATAAGCGCATTCAGGCGATGTCGAGCAGCAGGGCGCGATGGTCGGAGACTTCCGGCTCCGCGACGACATCGAAGCGCTGCACGTCGACCCCGCCATCCACAAGAAGGTAGTCGGCATAGCGACCGGCCTTCTCGTACCAGGAGGTCCTCGTGTCGGTGAAGCCTCGGCCGGTGACGAGGTCCGTCAGCCCCAACCCGCCCAGGATCTCGAATGTCCGTCTGTCGGGCAGCACGTTGAAATCGCCGCAGACGATCAGGCCGTCGTTTGGCTGCCGCACCTGATCGATCACCCTTGCCAGGGCGTGCGCCTGCGCGATGCGGGCAGGCGTGTCCTGCTTTCCCGACAGTTCCCTCAGCCCATGCATCTGGGCGACCGTGAAAAACCGGCGGCTTTCGGCGCTGTAGATGCGGAAGCAATGGGCATTGCGCGAGCGGGGATGCGGACCCCAGCCATCCGCAGAATAGCCCCCGTGGACGAAGGAGAGGGCCTGGCCGACGATCGGGTAGTTGCTGCGGACGAAGGTCGCCAGTCCGAACTCCGACGACACCACTTCGTCTCCATCGAAGAGGTCACCGCGTGCCACAGGGGCGAAGAAGGCATCGTGATCCGGCAGGGCGGTCCGGAGGTCGGCAAAGAGGTTGGCCCGCTGCGGCAGCTCCAGCGGGCCGTCGCGGTAGAGAAGCCAGCCGTCGGTGCGCCCGGCGGTACGGGTGACCTCCTGCAGGCAGAGCACGTCGGGATCGGCCTCGCGCAGATAGTCGATCAAGGGGGCATGGAGACGGCCGCCCCAGGCGTTCAGGGAGATGATGCGCAGCGTCATGGTTCAACCCTCCCCCGTCGATGCCCGCAGGCACCTTCGTGCCGCACCATGCGGGTGGCTAGCGTTTCTTGAACGGCGCCATGCCGAGCCGGGCCAGTTCGTCGGCCCGTTCATTTTCCGGATGGCCGGCATGGCCCTTGACCCAGTGCCACTTGACCTTGTGGCGCTGGTTGGCCTTGTCGAGCGCCTGCCAGAGCTCTCCATTCTTCACCGGCTTCTTGTCGGCGGTCTTCCAGCCGTTCTTCTTCCAGCCGAAGATCCATTTCGAGATGCCGTCCATGACGTATTTGCTGTCGGTGTGCAGATCGACCTCGCAGGCGTCCTTCAGCGCATCCAGCGCCGTGATGGCGGCCAAGAGCTCCATGCGGTTGTTCGTCGTGTCGGCCTCGCCGCCGAAGAGTTCCTTCTGGACCTCGCCATAGCGAAGGATGGCGCCCCAGCCGCCAGGACCGGGATTTCCGGAGCAGGCGCCGTCGGTGTAGATGTCCACGTGCTTCATGATGCAATATCCGGTGCTAGGCCATATTCAACGCTGGAAACGATGGCGCGGTGGAAGCGCAGCTTCTTCAGGTACTCCAGAGGATCCTTCTTGACCACGAGAGCCCCGGCCGGCGTCGTCAGCCAATCGTAGAGGCGGGTCAGGAAGAAGCGCAGAGCCGAGCCGCGGGCAAGCACCGCGAGCGCATCCATTTCCTCTTTCGAGAGCGGCCGCACCTCCCGGTAGCCCTCCAGCAGCGCCATGCCCTTGGTGAGATTGTAGGAGCCGTCCTTCTCGAAGCACCAGGCGTTGAGGCAGATGGCGACGTCATAGGCGTAGAAATCGTTGCAGGCGAAATAGAAGTCGATCAGCCCGGAGAGGTCGTCGCCCAGGAAGAAGACGTTGTCGGGAAACAGGTCGGCATGGATGACGCCGGCCGGCAGGTCGCGCGGCCAGTGCGCCTCGAGGAAGGCAAGCTCCTCGGTGATCTCCTCCTGCAGCCCCGGTTCGACCTCGTCGGCGCGCTCGGCCGATTTCTGCCACAGGCCTTTCCAGCCCTCCAGTGACAGGGCGTTCGGGCGCTTCAGCTGGAACCCATCGCCGGCGACATGCATGGTGGCCAGGGCCCTGCCCACCTCGCGGCAATGGCGTGCTTCCGGCTTCCTCAGCCACATGCCTTCCAGGAAGGTGATGATGGCGGCGGGGCGGCCGGAAAGCTCGCCGAGCAGTTCCCCATCGCTGCGCGGCAGGGGCAGCGGGCACGACAGTCCATGGGCCGCCAGATGCTGCATCAGCCCCAGGAAGAACGGCAGGTCCGCCTTCTCCACCCGCTTTTCGTAAAGCGTCAGGATCAGCGGGTCGCGCGTCGTATGCAGCAGGAAATTGGAGTTCTCGACACCCTCGGCGATGCCCTTGTAGGAGGTCAGTTCGCCGACGTCGTACTGGGTGAGAAACGCTCTCAGGTCGTCTTCGCTGATGTCGGTATAAACGGCCACTTCGGGTCCTCACAGATCAGGGGGCTGCCGCAGTGGCGCCCTGCGGCGCTTCCCGCAGGAATCAGCGGCTGTTCTACCTTATCGAAGGCCGGCGCGTCACCCGTTGACGAAGGCCATGTCTTCGCGGGTGAGCGGCACGTTGCGCAGCTCCCTGTTGACCAGGAAGTTCTCCGTCTCCTCGGCGGTGATCGCCAGCTCGACCGTCGCGGCATAGCGGGAACGGAAGGCCTCGATGATCTCCTCGACGATCACCTCCGGCGCAGAAGCGCCGGCCGAAATGCCGAGCGTACCGATGGCACCGATCTGGTCCCAGTCCAGCTCGGAGGCGCGCTGCACCAGCATGGATTGTTTCGCCCCTGCCCTCAAAGCCACTTCCACCAGTCTCTTCGAGTTGGACGAATTGGGGGCGCCGACGACGATGAAGAGATCGCAGCCGGGGGCGGCTTCCTTGACGGCATCCTGGCGGTTGGTGGTCGCATAGCAGATCGAATCGGCCGCCGGGGCCTGCAGCAGCGGGAAGCGCTCATGCAGCTTGGCGATCACGCCAGCGGTGTCGTCGACCGAGAGCGTCGTCTGCGTCACGAAACCGAGGTTGGCCGGGTCTGCCGGGACATAGACCTCCGCGTCCTCGATCGTCTCGATCAGCGAGACCGTCCCTTCCGGCAGCTGGCCCATGGTGCCGATGACTTCAGGGTGGCCGGCATGGCCGATCAGGATCACATGACGGCCGAGGCGCTGGTGGCGCATGGCCTGCTTGTGGACCTTGGACACCAGCGGGCATGTGGCGTCGAGGTAGAAGAGGTTGCGGGCCTGGGCATCCTCAGGGACCGACTTCGGCACCCCGTGCGCGGAGAAGACCACCGGCTGCTGGCGGTGCTCCGCCGGGATCTCGTCGAGTTCCTCGACGAAGACGGCGCCCTTGGCTTCCAGCCCTTCGACGACATAGCGGTTGTGGACGATCTCGTGGCGGACGTAGACGGGCGCGCCATAGGCCTTCAGCGCCAGCACGACGATCTGGATCGCCCGGTCGACGCCGGCGCAGAAGCCACGCGGGCCGCAGAGGCGGATCGTCAAGGGCGGCTTTTCGACTGGCTGATCGACGTGAATATTCATTCCGTTCCGCTGCTTGGTGATTGGCAGATGAGGTTCATATAGGCGAGCGTGTCCGCGCTCGCCAAGGAAAACTTTCGTCAGACCGCATCATCCGGCTTTCGCCGGCGCAGGCCGACGGCGATCACGACCACCACCAGCGCACCGGCCAGCCCGTACCAGGTGACGGCATACTGCAGGTGATTGTTGGCCAGGGAGAACTGGGTGACCCCACCCTGCGGCAGGCCGCCGGGGACGGTCTGGGAGGCATCGACGTCCATGAAGAAGGGCAGCACGAGCTCTGCGTCCACCCCCGTGGTGGATGTCATCGCCGACAGGTCCTTCCAGTAGAAGATGTTCTTTGCCGGGTCGTTTTCGGGAACGATGGCGGACGGCTTCTCCAGAAGCTCGGCACGGGCGTAACCGGTGACGGTGACTTCGCCCGTGACCTGTCCTTGCGCCCGCAGCGCCGGGTCCTTCAGATCATAGGGCACGAAACCGCGGTTGACGAAGAGAACCGCCCCATCCTCCAGCCTCATGGGGGTATAGACGTAGAAGCCGGGCTGGCCGTTGTGGGTGGCGAAAAAATGCCGCTCGCCCGCATGGTCGAAGGTGCCGCTGACGCGCATGGTGCGGTATTCGATGTCCTCGCCGCGCGAGAGCATGGCGGCCACCTCTTCGGCGCCGATCGGCGGTGCATTGCGCCGCGCCGCCATGTCGGAGAGCAGTTGCTCCTTCCACTGCAGCCGCTGGACCTGCCAGGTGCCGAGTGTCAGCAGGACCGCCAGGACCGCCAGCACCAGTACGCCGGTGATCGCCATCTTGGTTCGTCCGCCACCGTATTTGCGCGGTGTTTCCGTCATCTGGTGCGTGCCCTGTGTCATGCAAATCCCTCGAAAGCAGAAGGGCGGCTTACGCCGCCCTCCCCCTTGAACTTGGTGATCGTGATCGCCCGGATCAATGGGCGAGCGGCGCGCCCCAGCCACCCCAGATGTAGATGGAGAAGAAGAGGAAGAGCCAGACGACGTCGACGAAGTGCCAGTACCAGGCAGCCGCCTCGAAACCGAAGTGCTTGGTGGGGGTAAAGCCACCGCGCATGGCACGGATCAGGCAGACCAACAGGAAGATCGTGCCGACGAAGACGTGGAAGCCATGGAAGCCCGTGGCCATGAAGAACGTCGCGCCGTAGATCGAGTTGGAGAAGGCGAAGGGTGCGGTTGCGTATTCGTAGACCTGCACGAAGGAGAACAGCAGACCGAGCGCCACCGTCAGGGCAAGACCGCTGACGAGGCCCTTGCGGTCGTTGTGCAGCAGGGCATGGTGCGCCCAGGTCACGCAGGTGCCCGACAGGAGCAGGATGACCGTGTTGTAGAGCGGCAGGTGCCAGGGATCGAGAACCTCGATGCCGGCCGGCGGCCACTGTCCGCCCAGGAATTCCGTCCGGGTCGCCTGGATGGCCTCATTGGCATAGAGGCTGGCGTCGAAGAAGGCCCAGAACCAGGCCACGAAGAACATCACCTCGGAGGCGATGAACATGATCATGCCGTAGCGCAGGTGCAGCGAAACGACGCGGGTGTGGGCGCCCTCGCGGCCTTCCTTGATGGTATCGCCCCACCAGCCGACCATCGTGTAAAGAATGATCGCCAGGCCGATGTAGAACAGCCACGGCGAGGCCCAGTTGACGCCGAGCATCTCGAACGAGCCACCATTCAGGTAGCGCATATAGCCGACACCGCCGAACGTGATGACGAAGGCACCGATGGACGCCAGAAGCGGCCACGGGCTCGGATCGATGATGTGGTAGTCGTGATTTTTCTGATGCGCTTCGGCCATGTCAGAATCCCCAGGTCCATGCTTCTCTGTCGGCGAACCGGCAGAACCTCTCAAAGTTGCCCATTGGCTGACTTACCCTTTTCCTGCACTGCTGCAACCGGCTTTGCGGGTTGCGCAGGGTAGAAAGTGTAAGACAACGTGATCGTCTTGATGTTTTTCGTCTCTTCGGCCTTGGTGATCTCCGGATCGATGAAGAACACCACCGGCATTTCCAGCGTCTCGCCGGGCTGAAGCGTCGTCTCGGTGAAGCAGAAGCACTCCACCTTGTTGAAATAGGCTCCGGCTTCCATCGGCGTCACGTTGAAGACGGCCGTGCCGGTGGTCGGCTGGCTGGAGCGGTTCTTCGCGGTGAAGTTGACCTGAACCGTCTCGCCGATCTTCGGCACGATACCCTTGGCGGCCTTGAACTCCCAGTTCAGACCGTTCGACGTATTGGCGTCGAAGGTGACCGGCATCGTCTGCTCGAGAATGGTGTCGGAGTACTGTTCGGTCCGCTGTGTCGTGCCGTTGTAGCCGGTGACCTGGCAGAACAGCTGGTAGAGTGGAACGGCCGCATAGGCCATGCCGACCATGCCGCCGGCGAAGACGAAGCAGAGCGCCATGATCGCGCCGTTGCCGAGGCGCTTGCTTTGCTGAGGCTTCGAAGCAGGGTTCATCGTCATCTCCTCAGTTCCCCAGCCCGCCGACCTTGACGAGCGTGATGACGTAGAAAAGCAGCACGAGACCGGCCAGGACGAGTCCGAGCGCGACATTGCGGTTGCGGCGCGACTTCTTCTGCTTTTCGGTGACTTTGACGGTTTCGATCACAGCAGACCTCCTGCGAGGTTGAAGAGCCCGGCCGCAAAGTGATCCGCGAGCAGCGCCGAGAAGATCGCAAACAGGTAGAAGACGGAATAGGCGAACATCTTCTTTGCGGCGACCATCTTCTCATCGCCGTCCGGCATCCGCCAGACGGCGATGGAACAGTAGATGAAGACGGCGCTGAGGACGGCGGCAAACAGGCCATAGCCGATCCCCGCGAGGCCGGTGAAATAGGGGCCGACGGCGACCGCCGCAGTCAGCACGGTGTAGACGACCATCTGGGTCTTGGTGGACCGCTCGCCGGCGACGTTCGGCATCATCGGAATGCCAACGGAGCCGTAGTCGCGCATCTTGAACAGGGCGAGCGCCCAGAAATGTGCCGGCGTCCACAGGAAGATGATCAGGAAAAGGAGGATGCTGTCGAGCGTCACGCCGCCGGTGACGCAGGCATAGCCGAGCATCGGCGGGAAGGCGCCGGAAGCGCCGCCGATGACGATGTTCTGCGGCGTCGAGCGCTTCAGCCACATCGTGTAGACGACGGCATAGAAGAAGATCGTGAAGGCGAGAAGCGCGGCGGCGAACCAGTTGACCGCCAGGCCGAGGATGATAACCGAAAAGACGGAGAGCGTCAGGCCGAAGGCAAGCGCCTCCCGCGGCTCGATCCGGCCGGTCGGAATGGGACGCTTTGCCGTGCGCGACATGATGGCGTCGATGTCGGCGTCGTACCACATGTTGAGCGCACCGGAGGCGCCGGCGCCGACGGCGATGCAGAGAATGGAAATCAGGCCGAGAACCGGGTTGATCTCACCCGGCGCAAGGATCAGGCCAACGAAGGCCGTGAAGACCACGAGCGACATGACGCGGGGCTTCAGGAGCTCGAAGAAATCGCGAGCACCGGCTTCCGACAGGTGGAAACCCCCGTCCAGACCTACTGCTTCGTGATTGTCTATTACCGTCATCATGCCGTCCTGTCTTGGTTTCAGGGCACCGCTGGCGCGGTGCCCTGTCTGTCTGATCAGCGGATCTTCGGAAGCTGTTCCCACTGGTGGAACGGCGGTGGCGAAGACAGCTGCCACTCGAGGGTGCTGGCGCCCTCGCCCCAGGGATTGTCGCCGGCGATACGCTTCTTGGCGAAGGCTTCCCAGGTCAGATACAGGAAGATCAGGACGCCGACGAAGGACAGGTAGGAGCCCATCGACGAGACGTAGTTCCAGCCTGCATAGGCATCCGGATAATCGATGTAGCGACGCGGCATACCGGCAAGACCGAGGAAGTGCTGCGGGAAGAACACGAGGTTCACGCCCACGAACATGACCCAGAAGTGCAAGTTCCCGAGCCTTTCGGAATACATGTAGCCGCTCATCTTCGGGAACCAGTAGTACCAGCCCGCGAAGATCGCGAAGACGGCGCCGAGCGACAGGACGTAGTGGAAGTGGGCCACGACGTAATAGGTGTCATGCAGCGAGCGGTCGAGGCCGGCGTTGGCGAGCTGGACGCCCGTGACGCCGCCGACGGTGAACAGGAAGATGAACCCGATCGCCCAGATCATCGGCGTGCGGAAGGTCAAGGAACCACCCCACATCGTCGCGATCCACGAGAAGATCTTGATGCCGGTCGGAACCGCGATCACCATCGTGGCGAACACGAAGTAGCGCTGCGCGTCGAGCGACAGGCCGACCGTGTACATGTGGTGGGCCCAGACGATGAAGCCGACGGCGCCGATCGCGACCATGGCGTAGGCCATGCCCAGGTAACCGAAGACCGGCTTCTTGGAGAAGGTCGAGATGATGTGGCTGATGATGCCGAAGCCGGGCAGGATCAGGATGTACACTTCCGGGTGACCGAAGAACCAGAACAGGTGCTGGTAGAGGATCGGGTCACCGCCGCCTTCGGGCGAGAAGAAGGTCGTGCCGAAGTTGCGGTCCGTCAGCAGCATGGTGATGGCGCCCGCCAGAACCGGCAGCGACAGAAGCAGCAGGAAGGCGGTGACGAGCACAGACCAGCCGAACAGCGGCATCTTGTGCAGCGTCATGCCGGGCGCGCGCATGTTGAGGATGGTGGTGATGAAGTTGATGGCGCCGAGGATCGACGATGCACCGGAGACATGCAGGGCAAAGATCGCCAGATCGACCGCGGGTCCCGGATGACCGGCCGACGACAGTGGCGGATACATCGTCCAGCCACCGCCTGCGCCGTAGGCACCGGCAGGGCCTTCCACGAAGAGCGAGAGCAGGAGGAGCAGGAAGGACGGCGGCAGCAGCCAGAACGAGATGTTGTTCAGGCGCGGGAAGGCCATGTCCGGAGCACCGATCATGATCGGGATCATCCAGTTGGCGAAACCACCGATCAGGGCCGGCATGACCATGAAGAAGATCATCACCAGGGCGTGCGCCGTGGTGAAGACATTGTACATGTGCTTGCCGCCATCGATGGCAGCATCGCCTTCGAAGCCGTAGACCATCGCGGCGAGGCCGTGGAAGATCTGGATACCCGGCTCCTGCAGCTCCATGCGCATGACGACGGACATCAGGCCGCCGACGATACCCGCAGTGATCGCGAAGATCAGGTAGAGGGTGCCGATGTCCTTGTGGTTGGTCGAGAATAACCAGCGGTTGACGAAGCCCGGCTTATGGTCGTGGTGTCCGTGCGCGTGTGCATCGCCGTGCGAGGCATCGCGAGGATGAGCATGATCGTCGTGAGCAGTTGGTCCAGCCATTGTCCTCACTCCTCGTTAGTTGTTTTCGGTCGCCGCGACGCGGACGCCAGCTTCAGTCGGCTGACCGGCCGACGCCATGAGCGCACGGTTGGCACCGGTGAGGTCCTCCTGCGCAGCCGCCGCCCAGAGAGCATACTGCTCGTCGGAGACAACACGGATGGCAATCGGCATGAAGGCATGGTCCTTGCCGCAAAGCTCGGAGCACTGCCCGTAGTACAGACCTTCTTTTTCAGCCCTGAACCAGGTTTCGTTCAAGCGACCCGGCACGGCGTCGATCTTCAGACCGAAGGCAGGCATGGCGAAGGCGTGGATGACGTCGGTCGGCGCAGCCGTCACCAGAAGCCGGACAGTCTTGTTGACCGGGACGACCATCTCGTTGTCGACGGCCAGAAGGCGCGGATAGGCCGCGACATCTTCCTTGCCGATCTCGGCGCGGTCGGCGTCCTGCAACATGTAGGAATCGAAGGCCAGCGGCTCTTCTGCACCCTCGTACTCGTAGTTCCAGAGCCACTGCGTCGCAGTCGCCTTCACCGTCAAGTCGGGATTGGTCGGCATCGTCAACTGGGCGTTCAACAGGTTGAACGACGGAATTGCGATGAAGAAGAGCACGAGAACCGGACCGATGGTCCAGAAGATCTCGATCAGCGTGTTGTGGCTGGTGCGCGACGGCACCGGGTTGGCGCTGGCGCGGAACTTCATGACCACGACCACCAGAAGGATGAGCACCAGGAAGGTGATCGGGACAATGAACCACAGGGTGTAGTTATTGAACCACTTGATTTCCTGCATGATCGGGGTGACCGGGGCCTGCAGGTCCACCTGCCACGGCGTCGGCTGGTCGGCAAAACCGGCAGAAGCAAAAAGCAGACAGATGAGCGCCGTCATCACCGCAAGAGCTCTGTTCATCACAACTATTCTCCTCAGGCGTTTGATCTCAATCAAATCGAAACGCAGAATCCAGGCTATGTGGTCTGCTTCAATCACAGTTTGCCGGTTGCCGCAATATCTTGCGGGAAAACCCCGTGCGGCATTTTTGCGCTCTGTCAAATGCATATGCCGAAACGTGTTTTAGCGCCTTTCGACATCCTCCGGCAACGGCACAGATCCACCCGGGTCCCATTTTTGCCTCACTCCATTGGAATGAGGGCGGGGCTTTTCATTTCGGGCGGCGAACGCCATGAATAGCGCACCGATTCGCCATCTAGGGGGTTCCATGGGTCGTTCTTCGATCATCGCCGCTTGTCTCGCGGCTGCCGTTGCCGGCTCGCCGCTTCCCGCAGGGGCCCAGCAGCCTGCTGCGCCGGTTCCGCAGGCGCCGAGTCAGGAACGAGTGCCGCAGCCGACGTCGCCGCAGCAGCCTGGAACGGTCCGGGAAAATCACGGCGCCTGGTCGATCATCTGCGACCGCCCCGCCGGTGCCACCACCGAGCAATGCGCGCTGATGCAGAACGTCATCGCCGAAGACCGCCCGGAAGTCGGGCTTTCGGTGGTTATCCTGAAGACCGCCGACCGGAAGGCAAAGATCCTGCGCATCCTCGCGCCGCTCGGCGTGCTGCTCAAGGACGGCATGGAACTCTTCGTCGACAACAACAACATCGGCCGCGCCTATTTCACCCGCTGCTTCTCCGAGGGCTGCTATGTGGAGGTGGAGATCGACGACGAGCTGATGCGGATCCTGCGGGCCGGAAAGAACGCCGTCTTCGCGCTGCGCGAATCGGTGGACCAGGACCGCGTCGGCATTCCGATCGAGCTCAACGGCTTTGCCGCCGGCTACGACGCCCTGCCCTGACCTTGCTTCGGCCTGCCGCCGGACCTACATCGGTCGAAACGCTTCCGGACATACAAAGGGAAGCGAAGGAGCCCAAGCATGACCAACGATCTTCTCAACCTGTTCGACTGCGACGAGGCGCGCCTGCGGCGTATCCTGGCGGAGACGCTGAACGGCGCTGACGACGGCGAGCTTTTCGTTGAGCACGCACAATCGGAATCGCTGACCTTCGACAATGGCCGGCTGAAGGGCGGAAGCTTCAACACCGACCAAGGCTTCGGCCTGCGGGCGGTGGCCGGCGAAGCGGTCGGCTATGCCCACTCGGGCGAGCTTTCCGCTGCAGCGCTCGATCGCGCGGCTGACGCCGTGCGCGCCGTCACTGCCGGCCATTCCGGCTCCTATGCGGCCGCGCCACAGCGCAGCAACAAGAAATATTATGGCGACGAGAACCCGATCGGCCAGCCGAGCTTCGAGGAGAAGGTCAGGCTGCTGACGGAGATCGACGCCTATCTGCGCGGCAAGGACCCTAAGGTTCGGCAGGTGACGGCGACGGCTGCGGCGAGCTGGCAGGTGGTCGACATCCTGCGGGCCGACGGTCACCGGGTCCACGACATCCGCCCGATGACGCGCGTCAACATTTCTGTCGTGGTCGGTGACGGCGACCGGCAGGAGTCCGGTTCCTTCGGCACCGGCGGCCGCATGGGCTTTGGCGATTTCGTCGCCTCCGGCAACTGGCAGACCGGCGCCGACGAGGCGCTTCGCCAGGCGCTCGTCAATCTCGACGCCATCGACGCGCCGGCCGGCACCATGGATGTGGTGCTCGGCAACGGCTGGCCGGGCGTGATGTTGCACGAGGCCGTCGGCCACGGGCTCGAAGGCGACTTCAATCGCAAGAAGACCTCGGCCTTCGCCGGACTGCTGGGCGAAATGGTCGCCTCGCCGAACGTCACCGTCGTCGACGACGGCACGATCGACAACCGGCGCGGCTCGATCACCGTCGACGACGAGGGCACGCCCTCGGCCTACAACGTGCTGATCGAGAAGGGCAAGCTCGTCGGCTACATGCAGGACCGGCAGAACGCCCGGCTGATGGGCATGGCACCCACCGGCAACGGTCGCCGCCAGGGCTATTCGCATGTGCCGATGCCGCGGATGACCAATACCTACATGCTGTCGGGCGAGAAGACGCCGGAAGAGATCATCGCGTCGGTGAAAAAGGGCATCTATGCCGTTTCCTTCGGCGGCGGCCAGGTGGACATTACCTCCGGCAAGTTCGTTTTCGGCTGCACCGAAGCCTACATGATCGAGGACGGCAAGATCGGTCCGGCGATCAAGGGCGCGATGCTGATCGGCAACGGGCCGGAAGCCATGCAGCGGGTTTCCATGGTCGGCAACGACACCCAGCTCGACACCGGCATCGGCAATTGCGGCAAGGGCGGCCAGTGGGTTCCGGTCGGCGTCGGCCAGCCGCACCTGCGGATGGACCAGGTGACCGTCGGCGGCACCCGAACCTAAGTCGCGTGCCGGGACACGCCGGGGCCTCAGGTCGAGGTGACCTGCTTGACAGCCAGTGCGATGCGAAGCGAGATGCGTCTCGCCCGCCCGCCGAGCCCACCTCATATGTCCCTCTTCGACCATCTCGCCGCTCAGATCGCTGACCTGTTGATCGCCCATCCGGTGCAGCAGATCGCGCTTCTCTTTGCGACCGCCCTGGTTGCCGGCATGGCCCGCGGCTTCTCCGGCTTCGGCGGTGCCCTGATCTTCGTTCCGCTTGCGAGTGCGCTTGCCGGCCCGAGGGTTGCCACGCCGCTGCTGCTGGTCATCGACGGAGTCATGACGCTCGGCATGCTTCCGGATGCCCTCAAGCGGGCCGATCGCCGTCAAGTCGCCACGGTGCTGATCGGTTCGCTGGTCGGTGTCCCGGCCGGTACAGCGCTTCTGGCGCTGGCGCCACCGCTTGCACTGCGCTGGGCAATCTCGTTGATCGTGTTGGGGCTGCTCGTCTTCCTGATCAGCGGCTGGCGCTACAAGGGACGGCCGAAGCTGCCGCTCAGCATTGCGACGGGCACGGTCGCCGGCCTGTTTGGCGGCATTTCGCAGCTTTCCGGGCCGCCGGTGGTCGCCTACTGGTTGGGTGGTGCCATTCCGCGTGCGACCGTCCGCGCCAATCTCGTGGTCTATTTCGCGCTCGCCTCGGTCATCTCGGCAATCTTCTACGTCAGCGCCGGGCTCCTGACGTCGGCAAGCCTGCTGCTGGCCTTCGCCGTGGGGCCCGGCTACGGCGTGGGCCTGCTGATCGGTTCCAGCCTCTTCGGCCTCGCAGACGAGGCGACCTTCCGGCGCATCTGCTACACGCTGATCGGCGCAGCCGCCCTGATCAGCCTGCCGCTGATGGACAACCTCCTGCCGTAGAGCCACCGGCAATCCTTCGATTGCCGCGTTCAAGAAACATTAAGGCCGCGATCATACCCTTCGTCTCCGGAGGTATGGGTCGTGAAGCTAATCGATATACAGCACAGGGCAAAAGGCGTCTGGCGCCGGGGGGGAAAGCGCAACCTGATTGCCGGTGCGCTCAATGCCGCCTATTTCGTCAGTCGAGCCGGCCTGATGGGCCAGGCCCGGGGCCGCGGCGCGATTTTCACGCTGCACCATGTGCGCCCGCTGCAGCAGCCCGTCTTCGAGCCGAACGCGCATCTGGAGGTCACGCCGGAGTTCCTCGACGCGGCGATCTGCAAACTGCGCGCAGACGGCTACGAATTCGTGCGACTGGACGAGGTTCCGGCGCGCCTGCAATCATCCAGTACGACGCCCTTTGCCGCCTTCACGCTGGACGACGGCTACTACGACAACGCGCAGCATGCCCTGCCCGTCTTCGAGCGACACGGCGTGCCATTCACCATCTTCATCACCCGCGGCTTTTCCGAGCGCACGCACTCTCTCTGGTGGGAAACCCTGGAAAAGATCCTTCCCCGGCGCGACAGCCTGGAGTTCGACTTCGGCAAGGGGCCGGAGACGATCGACCTCTCGACATCCGTGCGGGTCCAGGACTGTTTCAAGAAATTTGTCCGATACGTCTGGGAGAACGACGAAGCGGACGCCGTCCGCCACATCGAAGCCCTGGCGCGCCGGAACGGGATCGATCCGCTGGCGCTGACCGCACGCCTGGTGATGGGGCCGGACGACCTGAAGAAGCTGCTCGAGCATCCGCTCGCCTGCCTCGGCGCCCATACGATCAGCCATCGGGCCATCAGCCGCCTGTCTCCGGAAGATGCCCGCGAGGAACTGCGCCAGTCCGCCGACTGGCTGGAGAAACTGACCGGTAAACGTCCGGCAACCTTCGCCTTTCCCTACGGGACCCGCGAGGCGGTGTCGGCGCGCGATATCGACATCGCCAGGGAGCTCGGCTTTTCCGTCGCCGTCCTGACCCAGCCGGGCACACTTTCGGAGCAATCCCTGGACAAGCTGACAGGCCTGCCGCGGATTTCCCTGAACGGCTATTTCCAGCGACCGAAATATGTTTCCGCACTGGCGTCGGGCATTCCGTTCCTGGCTCCACGGCGCTAGAGCATTTTGACGCAGCTCCGTACGCGAAACCGGTTCCCGGTTTCGCGTACGGAATTGCTCAGGTCAGGGGTACATCCTGACCTTTTCCCAGGCGCCCTCGGGAGAGGAGCGCCGGAACTCCATGCGGTCGTGCAGACGAAACGCGCCGTCCTGCCAGAACTCGATCGAGAGCGGCTTGATGCGGAAACCGGACCAGTGCGACGGCCGGGGGATCTCGCCGATGGCATAGCGGGCGGTGTATTCCGCCACGGCCTTCTCCAGCGCAAAGCGTCCCTCCAGCGGGCGGGACTGCTTGGAAGCCCAGGCGCCGATCCGGCTGCCGCGCGGGCGGGTCGCATAATAGGCATCCGCTTCGGCGTCGGTCACCACCTCGACCTCGCCGCGCAGGCGCACCTGACGCCGCAGCGACTTCCAGTGAAAGCACATCGCCGCCTTCTTCTGGCCCAGAATTTCGGTGCCCTTCTGGCTCTCGAAGTTCGTATAGAAGACGAAGCCGGCCTGATCGTAGCCCTTGAGGAGCACCATGCGGACGTTGGGCAGGCCGTCCCCATCCACTGTCGCGAGAGCGACGGCAGAGGGATCGTTCAGCTCGGACGCTTCCGCATCCTTCAGCCAACGGCCAAACAGGGCAAAAGGCTCGCTCTCCTCGGTAAAGTCACCGGTTGTTAACCCGCTTACAGACATATTGACTTAATTACTCCCGACTGATGAATTTGCCCGTGACTCACGCCCGGACAGGACGCAAGGTGGTACTGATAGCAAAGTCGAACACCCGCACAAAGGGGGCCATGCGCAAGGTTGCGTGTATCCTCGTCCTGGGGCTGGCGGCGCTCTCAACTGTTTCCTGTACCAGCAGCCTGGACCTGTTCGACAGCGCGCCGAAGCCCGATCGTTCGATCTCCACGGGCAGTGTGCCGGAAACCCGCTCCGAGACCACCCTTTCCGACGAAGCCACCGTGCGCAATGCCGTGTCCTCTGCAGACCTTGCAAAGGTGGGGAATGCGCCGCTGCCCTGGGCGAACGCAGCAACGGGCAGCGCCGGTGTGGTCTCGACGATCCGGGAAGCGCGCAGGGCGGACCAGGTTTGCCGCGACTTCACGACGACGCGCCATTCCTACGAGGGAATCGCCATGTTCTCCGGCCAGGCCTGCCTGACCGGCAACGGCGACTGGTTACTGACAGCTTTCGATCGTCAGTAGACCTTTAACCCTGACCGCGGCTTGTCGGACTCCGTAACCACTGATTCAGGACTCTGCTGGTAGCCTCCGGACACGTGGGGATTTCCGGATCAGAGGAACCGGCAGACTCCACTGGCGTTCTACACGAATATCGGGGTCCGATCAGCGGACCCTACCCAGTTGAACCGGTGGTCATTGATGCGCGATCCCTATTCTGTCCTTGGTGTCCAGCGAACTGCCGATGCCGACGAGATCAAGTCGGCATGGCGGTCGAAGGCGAAATCGATTCACCCTGATCACAATCAGGACGATCCGACGGCCACCAGCCGGTTCGCGGAAGTGGGCCGTGCCTACGACGTGCTGAAGGATCCGGAGCGTCGCCGACGCTACGACCGCGCCGCCGACGCCCATCAGACCATCCTGCAGCAGCGCCAGGCGGCACGGGAAGCGGCCGAACGCGCCGCAGCCTCCAAGGCCAACGCCGAGAAGGTCATGGAAGAGCTTGCCCGGGCGAATGCCCAGCGTGCGCAGGCGCAGGCAACAGCCAAGGCCCAGGCGAAAGCAGATGCGGGCGCTGCCGGCGAGCCCGCGGAAGACATGGTCGAGCGCATATTCGGCGCCGCCGGCGATCCGAAAGCCAAGACTGCGGGTGCCGCGCCAGGAGCATCATCCGGAGCGCAGCAGAAGGCCTCCCAGACAGCACCCAATGCCGGTGCCGGTGCCGGTGCTGGTGCAGAGGCCGGAGAACAACCGTCAGCCGAGGACAGCGCCAAGCCGGATGCCGACGTGGAGCCCCAGCCGCTGGCCATCCAGGCGGTCGATCTGATCGCTTCGCTGGTGCGCCGGATCCGCG
>TARA_R110002051_G_scaffold30008_2_pt1 | contig 19494 bp, 27 predicted proteins | sample TARA_R110002051 | Tara Oceans TARA_R110002051 (sample SAMEA4397023) | marine metagenome | biome: Polar Biome; feature: [MES] marine water layer (ENVO:01000295) within the mesopelagic zone...; material: water (ENVO:00002006), including particulate matter (ENVO:01000060) such as......
CAAGATAAGCATCCAATACATCCAGCCGGATCTGGCTTTGCTGTCAGAAGTGCAGAAGCAACAAGAAAAGATTGTTAGAAACATTTTACAAGAATATGCTCGTTCGGGACTTATCGAACAAATTATTCTGATTGATAATTTAGAGGTGGAAAAGGGACTCGGCGGAATTCCAATTACGGAGTTTTACACTGTTCTCAATCAAGCCATAGTCAACACGCTACATATGATCAATGTCTTCAGAAATTCTGAAGCCATCATCGGTAATTTTATCAATCCTTCCGAACTCAGCCGAGTGGCTACAGTCGGGATCTTAGACGTAGAGAAGGGTGAAGAAAAGTGGTTTTTTCCCTTGACTAACCCCAGAGATGTGGTATACTACTACGGTATCAACAAGGAGACGCTACGGACTGACGGTACTTTGTTTAAAAAGATCACTGATTATGTCAAGTCGCGCTTGAAGGAAAACATTAACATTTCTTACGGCGTGTTCGAGACTAGTTACGATCAAAAATATTGTTATTGCATGAAGTACTCTTCTATGGTACAATCGTTTATAGGCACTTAGGATATTTGCTAAGTGTACTTTAACCCAACAAAAAAGGAAAATAAAACATGGGTATTGATTTAAATAAGATGCGAGAGAAGCTCGCTTCACTTAAGGGGAAGGGCTCTAAGTCCGACTCGAAATTTTGGCGTCCACAAGACGGCACACAGACGATTCGGATTGCTCCGACTCCAGACGGGGATCCCTTCAAGGATATGTGGTTCCATTACAACGTCGAGCAGGCGGGATTTCTATGTCCGAAGCGAAACTTTAATGAATCCTGTCCAGTCTGCGAGTTTGCCTCTCAGCTATGGCGCGAGGGTGTAGATAAGAACGATGAAGAGAGCAAGAAGGTTGCAAAGCAGCTTTTCGTTCGTCAGCGATTCTTCTCCCCGGTGCTCGTCCGTGGAGAAGAGGAAAGTGGGATTCGAGTCTGGAGCTACGGAAAGAACGCATATGAGAGCCTTCTTGCTTTGGTTTTGAATCCGGAATACGGAGACATTACCGACGTAGATGCTGGTACGGATTTGGGTCTTACTTATGGTAAGCCATCTGGCGCGTCCTATCCTGTAACTAAGCTTGTTCCTCGACGTTCTTCCTCGGCCCTTTGTGAAGACATGGATCCGGATAAGTGCGCCGAACTATTGGAGGCTACCCCCGATTTCGGGACTCTTTATCCGCGTATGACTCCAGAGGAAGTTCAGACGAAGCTTGACGCTTTTATGAACTCGCAGGTGACTGACGCGGAGGGTGATAGCTCAGAGACGCAGAAATACGGGAACTCAACTAATTCTGAAACCGATGCTGTAGACAAGGCATTTCAAGAACTAGCGGGTTAACCCGGGATACCCACAGGGAGGCACAGGGTTATCAGGTGCCTCAACTTATTTTAAAAAGGAATTCAAAAATGGGCGTTATAATGGACGTGTTGAAAGAACACGAGATTAATCAGGATGATTATATTTACCTGAGTTATGAAAATGGAATTGACACTTTCCATTATGAAGGGAGAGACATTGAAACGGCATTGCATCAGACAGATGTAGCCGACGTTATGGCAGAGGCCCTTGCGACCAAGGGAATCAAGATTTATGATGAATGGGATTATGAGATTTTGGATGTGATGCGTAAAGAAGGTCTCCTGACTGAATATCAAAACGATTTTACTTTCGAACAATATTTATCAGACGTGCTCCGCATACATTCTCAGGAATATGAGTTTCTAACTGCTGAAACCAGAATTTATGATCACAAGCGAGGATATACTACAGTTCAGGCCAACATCAAGGTGAAGGCAGGAGAATTTATGTCCTTGCAGGATCCGGAAAACTTCGTTAATGGCTGGAATATAAGTGTTCAAACTGGCAATGGAAAGTTGCAAGTAAAGTAATTGGCAAAATCAAAAAAAGCTAAATCGGACGCTGGAAAGATCTCAATCAGTGGATTGAGGGAACTTATTAATAAAACTTCGGGGATCGAAGTCGCTCACAATCTGAATGAAGCGAACCCGACGGAAGTAAAGGAGTGGATCCCTACCGGCTCAAGATGGCTAGATTCCATCATTTGTCGTGGGAAAATCGCTGGTATTCCAGTGGGTAAGTTCATTGAACTGGCGGGACTGGAATCAACCGGCAAGTCTTTCATGGCTGCCCAAATTGCCGCCAATGCTCAGAGGATGGGGATGACGGTTATTTATATGGATGCCGAGTCTGCAATCGATCCGAGCTTTATGGAAAGAGCGGGCTGTGATCTGGAAACTCTAATTTATGTTCAAGTCCAGTCGGTGGAACATGTTTTAGAGACAGTTGAGAACATTCTCGGATCCGGTCAGCAGCGAGTGCTGTTTATCTGGGATTCCCTTGCCCTAACTCCTACGATCTCTGATATTGAGGGGGATTTTAATCCTCAATCTACGATGGCTTTCAAGGCGAGGGTGTTATCCAAAGGAATGTCGAAACTGACTATTCCGATGGCTAATGGAAAGTCTGCATTTTTGGTCTTGAACCAACTCAAGACGAACATTACCAGATCTATTTCCGAAACACTGACCACTCCGTATTTCACTCCCGGCGGCAAGTCTATGCATTATGTATATTCCTTGCGAATCTGGCTTACTGGCCGAAAAGCGAAGGCCAGCTTTGTTGTTGACGAGAACGGATTTCGAATCGGTTCTGAGGTCAAGGTGAAGCTAGAAAAGTCAAGGTTTGGAACACAGGGCCGCAGATGCAATTTCAAAATTCTTTGGGGAAATGATATTATAGGGATTCAGGACAAAGAAAGCTGGCTTGAAGCGATCAAGGGATCTGAACACGTTACGAATGCGGGCGCATGGTTTACTTTACATTACCCGGAAGTACCCGGGGAAATTACACCAGCAAGCGAAAAGTTCCAGACTTCCTCTTGGATAGCCAAGCTAGAAGATGAGAAATTTAGAAATCGAGTGTTCGAAATAATGGATGAATTCGTCATCAAGAAGTTCGATGCAAGAGAAGGAAATGCCGACGATTTTTACGATCCGGTTTAACTAACAACAAAAACATAACTTCAAGAAGGCTCCCTATGGGAGTTTTCTTGTTTATAGGAGAAAAAGTGAAGAGATTATTGATTATTGATGCCCTAAACGCTTATTACAGGAATTACATTGTAAATCCCAGTTTATCAGCAAATGGGCATCCCATCGGCGGCCTTAAAGGGACGCTACAGACCGTTCAAAAAATGGCAAGAGAGATTAACCCGGATATGATTGCGATGGTGTGGGACGGGCCAGGAGGATCGATTAGCCGACAGCAACAAAACAAGAACTACAAGCAGGGACGTAAACCTATTCGAATCAACAGGGAGACGATCTTATCTGAAGACGAGCAAGGGAAAAACAAGGTTTGGCAGCAGATCAGGCTGATGGAATATCTAAATGAATTTCCGATTGTACAACTTCAGTTCGAACAGGTCGAAGCCGATGACGTTATTGCCTATTTGACACAAATGGAAGAATTTGCTGGTTGGCAGAAGGTAATTGCTTCTTCGGATAAGGACTTTCTTCAGCTTTGTGACAAAGAAACTATCCTGTTTCGACCAATTCAAAAGAAGATTCACAATGTAAATAATATTTTGGAAGAATACAAGATTCACCCCCGGAACTTTGCTGTGGCCCGAGCAATTGTTGGGGATCCTTCGGATAACCTTCCCGGCGTTCCCCGAGCAGGCTTGAAAACGGTTGCAAAAAAGTTCAATTTTCTTTTGGAAGATAAGGACGTGGAATTGCAGGAGATTTTCGATTATTGCGAGAAAACCGAAGAAAACGGCAAAATATTTACCAACATTTTAGAGTGCAAAGAGATAGTTATACAGAATCTGAAGCTCATGCAGTTGTCGAACCCCCGGCTCTCGTTACAGTGTAAGAATAAAACGAAATATGCTATTGCCAACTTCGATCACAGATACAACAAAACAGAAATTATAAAAATGATGAATAAAGACGGGTTTGGTGTCTTTAATTGGGAGAGTATTCACAGTATTATGAACAGGGTTAGCATTGACAAGCCCTTGGAAATGGGGTAAAGTAGGAGTATGAAGCAACTAATGACAAACACCAAAAAAGACAACTTAAACTTTTCAAAATACGGGAAGTCCTTTCAAGAAAAGTTGTGCATGGTAATTCTAGAAGATCGGGTCTTTGCTGACCAGATCGAAGAAGTCCTCGATATTAATTTCTTAGAATTGAATTATCTTAAGGTTTTCTTGAACAAAATCTTTGATTACAGAAAGAAATATGGTGTTCACCCCTCTCGGGACATTATCAAAACCATTCTCAGATCGGATCTGGAGAATGAAAACGATCTTGTAAAGACCCAAGTCCGAGAATACTATGTTAGGTCCCAGATTGCTGACTTGAGTGACCAAGCATATATTAAGGATACCGCTCTTGACTTTTGCAAGAAGCAAAACCTTAAATCTGCGATGCTAAAGTCGATCGGACTACTTCAGACTTCATCTTTTGATGAAATCTCAAAAGTCATTAATGATGCCCTTAAACTGGGAGACTTCAGTGATGATGGGCACGATTGGGCTAAGGATTTCGAAGAGAGATTCGTCCCCAAATTTAGAAATCCAATTTCTACCGGTTGGCCTTTGATCGATGATACCGTCGGCGGCGGTCTTGGACAGAAGGAGTTGGGAGTAGTAATCGCCCCTACCGGCGCCGGAAAGTCCATGGCACTTGTCCATTTGGGGGCTAATGCTCTCAAGCAGGGTAAGAATGTAGTACATTACACGCTCGAATTGCAAGATACCGTTATAGCCTCGCGTTACGACTCTTGCTTAACCAAAATCCCCTTGGGGAGTCTAATGTCTTTCAAAGAGAAGATTTTTGAAGAAGTGCAGGAAATCAAGGGTAGATTGATTGTTAAGGAGTATCCCACCAAGTCAGCGTCAACTAATACCATTAAGGCACACTTAGAGAAGCTCAAGATGAAGGGATTTCAGGTGGATATGATTATTGTAGATTATGCGGATCTTCTTCGTCCGATTAACTCTCTAAAAGAGAAGAGGATCGAACTTGAAACGATTTATGAAGATCTGAGAGGTATGGCATCGGAGAATGTGGTCCCAATTTGGACCGCAAGTCAAACAAACCGATCCGGCTTGAATGCCGAAGTTGTCACGATGGAGTCCATTTCAGAAGCTTTTAACAAGTGTTTTGTATCAGACTTTATTTTCTCTCTTTCAAGGACCGTAGACGATAAGCTAGCTAACGGTGGCCGCATCTTTATCGCTAAAAACAGAAACGGTCCCGATGGTTTGGTTTTCCCTATCTTTATGGATACCTCTTGTGTCGCTATCAAAGTTCTAGACCCGTCAGCAGCAGAGGTTGATGTGAGTAGTAAAACTCAAAAAGAGTCACTATTGAAGAAATACAAGAAATTCAAGAACAACACAGGAGGATAAGATGTATAGTTTAGAGGAAGTGAAAGAAGCCACAATGGCTTACTTTGGCAATGATGAATTGGCTACCAACGTATTCATGTCAAAGTATTGTCTTCGCGATCAGGAAGGTAACTTTATAGAGAAAACCCCCGATGAGATGCATCGGAGAATGGCAAAAGAGTTTGCTAGGATTGAAGGTTATTTCGATACAGAAGACGGTCTTATAGGGCTCAAAGAAGAAGAGATCTATTCTTACTTTAAAGATTTTAAATATATAGTTCCTCAAGGATCCCCGATGATGGGGATTGGAAACGATTATGTAAATGTTTCCTTATCCAACTGTGTGGTCGTTGAATCTCCAGAAGACAACATTTCCTCTATTTTTGACGCCGGGAAAGATCTGGCAAATCTCTTTAAGAGACGTTGCGGCGTCGGGATCGATATTTCAAGTTTGCGTCCCGAAGGGACTGCGGTTAACAATGCTGCCAGAACCACAACAGGGGCTTGGTCATTTTCAGATTTTTATTCGTATGTATGCAGATTAATTGGACAAAATGGCAGACGTGGAGCCCTGATGGTGTCAATAGATGTTCGCCATCCTGATATCTTTAAATTTGTTAAGATGAAGCAGGATTTATCCAAAGTCACCGGAGCAAATGTTTCGGTAAAGATCACTGATGATTTCATGGAGGCAGTAACTCACGATGATACGTTTACTCTTCATTTCCCCGTCGGGTCCGAGAATCCGTCGCACACAAAAGAAATTAAAGCTACGGAACTTTGGAAAGTCATTGTTGAGTCTGCCACCGAAAATGCCGAGCCGGGATTGTTGATGTGGGACAACATTATCAAAAACCTTCCCGCTCACTGTTATCCGGCGTTTAAGACCGTTACAACCAACCCGTGTGGAGAAGTTCCCCTGTCGGCATATGATAGTTGCAGGCTTATTTCCCTAAACTTAAAGCATTTGGTGGAAAATCCATTCTCCCCCGAAGCAAGATTTGATTTCAGCAAGTTTGAGGAAATAGCCTCCGTCGGAATGCGACTATCAGACGACTTGGTTGAACTGGAATTAGAAAAATTAGAAACCATTCGGAATGCGTGCGACACCCCCGATGAAAAAGAATTGTGGGAAAAGCTACTGAATGCGGCACTTTCTGGCCGACGGACCGGTTTGGGGACTCATGGATTGGCTGATGTGCTGGCGCGGCTAGGATTGGCTTACGATTCGGACGCCGCCCTTAAAATTACAAAAAAGATATACGAAACGCTAAGAAATATGGCGTATATAGAGAGTAGCCTATTAGCCCAGGAGAGAGGAGAGTTCCCGGCATTTAATTGGGATTTGGAAAAAGACAACGAGTTTATCAAGAGGCTCCCGACGAGAATTCAAGAAATGATCAAACTTCATGGTCGTAGAAATATTTCTATTCTCACTAGTGCTCCCACCGGCTCTGTTTCCATAATGTCCCAAACCTCGTCGGGACTAGAGCCTGTATTCCGGAATTGGTATATCCGCCGCCGCAAATTGTCCCATAACGAGCAGGATGCAGTAGAAGATTTTACTGATGACCTGGGAGATCGTTGGGTGGAATATAGAGTCTTTCATCACAATTTGCAAGAATATCTGGATTTAACCAAATCTAGGGTTATCCCTGATTTTTTTGTAGAATCTGATTCGATCGATTGGGAACAGAGAGTTCTCATTCAGGCAGCCATTCAGAGGTCTATCGATCACAGCATTAGTTCCACTATCAATCTTCCGAAAGGAACCGACTCCGAGGTAGTAGCTTCCATCTATGAGAAAGGTTGGGCCGAAGGGCTAAAAGGAATCACTGTTTACGTTGAAGATTCCAGAACCGGAGTTCTCTTGACCGAAAGAGAATCTAGTGTGGATCTTTTCCCGCAGCACTCGGCTCCTAAGCGCCCATTGGAATTGCCATGCAATCTTCATCACACAACTATAGACGGAGAGAAATGGATTATTGTGGTTGGGCTAATGGACGGAAAGCCTTACGAAGTTATGGGCGGTCGTTCTGATCTGATTGAGATCCCAAGAGGCAAGGCAACAGGGTTTCTTATTAAAAACGGATTCAAGACAAAAAACTCGGTTTATGACTTAAAAATAGGGGCTAACGGGGATACAATTATTGTTAAGGATTTGGTAAAAGCCTTTGCCAACCCGGATCACAGCGCCTTTACGCGATTAATCTCTTTATCTCTAAGGCATGGAGCAGACATCAAATATGTGGTGGAGCAGATGCAGAAAGATCGTGACAGTTCTTTACATTCGTTTGCTCGCTGTATTGCAAGAATTCTAAAGAATTATATCGTAGATGGAGTTGAAGCAAGCGAGAAAACATGTGGGGAGTGTCACACCGACGGGCTCATTTATGTTGAGGGCTGTGTGACCTGTACAAACTGCGGCTTTTCCAAATGCGGCTAGTTATATAAATGATTAGTTTTACCGACGCTGCTATTAAACAACTTGCGACTGCCTTGGGAGAGGGTGAAATGGTGCGTGTCGCCGTTCAAGGCGGGGGCTGCTCGGGGATGAACTATGCGCTGAACATAGAGACCGAATTTGACGAAGAAGATATTTTGCTTGACACACCCGGGTCCACTGTTTATATTGACCCCAATAGTGCAGAGATCTTGCAGGAGACGAGCATTGATTATGTGGCAACCCTACAGCAAAAAGGCTTTGTATTTAACAACCCGCGTGCCAATACCACCTGTGGGTGCGGATCATCATTTAGCTAGGAGAGACCATGGCATATTCAAAAAAAGTATTAGATCATTTCGCCAACCCCAAAAATGTAGGGTCGTTGGATAAAACAGACAAAAATGTGGGGACCGGCATCGTCGGCGCCCCCGAATGCGGGGACGTAATGAAACTGCAAATTAAGGTTGATGAAAAAGGGTGTATTAGTGATGCTAAATTTAAGACATTTGGCTGCGGATCCGCAATCGCTGCTTCATCGTTGGCAACCGAGTGGATCATAGGAAAAACCCTAAAAGAAGCCGCCGCCATAAAAAACACAGACATCGTGGAGGAACTAAGTTTGCCTCCCGTAAAAATACACTGCTCTGTATTGGCCGAAGAAGCCATCAAAGCAGCAATAGAAGATTTGGAGAAAAAGTGAAAAAAGAAATGGTTAACCACCCAGAACATTACAATCAGGGCAAAATAGAAGTGATAGATGCGATTGAAGATTGGGATTTGAACTTTGCCGAAGGCTGCATAATAAAATACGTGACAAGACATAAACATAAGAAGAGTTCAATTGAGGATTTGGAAAAAGCCAAATGGTATTTAGAGCGATTAATAAAAATAAAATCAAAGGAAAACAAATGATACTTACACCAGTAAACAATTACCTCACGGTGCGAGCCGTAGAGATCGAGAAAGAAGGAAGCAGCATATTGCTACCGCAAGACTACAGAGCGGCCGAGAGCCCATTTGCGGTGGTTGAAGTAGTCAAATGCTCGGGCGAAAACGGAACCCTGTTGTGGCCCGCCGGATTACGGATTGTTGTGGAGGCACACATGCTCCGTGAAATCCAACACAACGGCGAGACCTTCACGGTTATCAAAGAGCAATACATTATTGGGACTTTATCGGACAGTTAGGCTATTTATAGGTGGAGACATCAAGATGAAGCTTATAATGGAAACTTGGAACAGATTTTTAAAGGAGCAAACCGAGACAGCCCCCTTTGAAGTGGGAGACGTTGTGGAGGATTCCTGGAGCGGGGCCGTTAAGGGTGAGATCGTTCAAGTCTACCCGCCGCCGCCGTCCCCGGACAGCTACGGCTATCTCATAAAAATAATTTCCCACCCCGAAGAAGAGATTGTTGGGCGAGAAGTAGAATATGAGCCAGATGATCTAATTGATTATGATTTCATAAAAGTTGGCTAACTATCCGATATCGGACAGTTAGGCTATTTATAATACGCGGAGAAATAAATAACCCCTTGACCTAATCATTCATCAGTGGTATAGTAATACCATGTCAAGCCTTCCCCCCATTAAGTTCGATTTTAAGAATGTAGTGATCGGCTGGAGGAAGGAAGCCGTCACCTTTGCAGCCCAGAATGATTATCATCTAATCGTTAACGGAGACCAACGACCATTTCACCATGTTTACCGCTACGATACTATAGAAAGCGAGTGGTACAAAGGGATCTTTAATCTGGGGATTAAATCCCTCCTGCCGGTCCCCTTTGATCTTCAGTCTATTTCTTTTGAGGGCAAAGATTTAAAAATAATCACAGAGAGAAATACAAAAGTTTTAATTTCTTTTGAACAACTGCACATTTTCGATCTGGATGTGTTCTCTGGCGCCCATATCGAAGAGAGTATTGAGGACTATATCGTCTACGACTACTTCAATATTAAAAAGGGTTCCAAGCAGGATCCTATGATTCTACCCTTCAGTGGTTCTTTTGTTCAGGAAGCAAAGTTTGTTTACACAAATAGAGTTAAGCGGCCTGACGGGATCGCTTACAAGGATATAATCACGAAGTCTCTCATTCCTGGCGCCGAATTAGAAAATTTTGATTATTCTCCTGCAATCATTAAAGTGTTTTTAGAGAGAACATTCCGAGAAAAAGACATTCGCGCTCCAATAAGTAATCGGTGCTTAACAATAGAACACTCTTATCGAGTCGCCAACAAAAACAGGTTTCAATTTAAGGAATTGAGTAAGCTAGACGAAAGAATCCACCTTCATGGCCTCTAAGAAGAATATCCCTGGCATTATTCCAGTTGCGGGGCTTACATCGGAATTTGGAATGGAGTGGGATGCCTCACTGGTTCCCATTTCTCCGAATTATACTGCCCTGGAGGCTTCCGTATATGAGTGCTTGAATGTAGGTTGCTCGTCCATTTGGATTGTTGCTACTGATAAAACCGCCCCCCTTATACGACACAGACTGGGAGATCGAGCGACAGACTTGGAGAGCGTTTACAGAGGACGTTACATCAAGAGACAGACTGATAATCACATAGAGGTTCCCATTTACTATGTTCCAATCCACCCGAGACACAAGAAAAAGAACGATTGCTACTCATGGTCGGTAATATGGGGCGCACACGTTGCGTATTCGATCATGAAGAAATTCTCCAGATGGACAATACCAAAACAATACTATATTTCCTTTCCATTGGGAATTTTAGATCCGCAAGAGGTTTACAAGTATAAATCAGAACTAAAGAGAGAAGTTCCATTCTATTTTTCATACAAGGGTAAGACCGTAAAAGATGGTTTGCCGATTTCGTTTATGATTGATGAAAAGGAATGGATGAGAGCAAGAGACGTAATTGTGAAGAATACCGCTATATTCGCAATGCCGGAAAACCCGGATGATATGCCGTATGAGATGTTGCCAATCGAAGAGCGCCGCAAGAGTCTAAAGTACGATCTGGAGGACGTTTTCGGTGATGGTCCCGAGGGCTATCAAGTAGAAGTCAATCAGTATTATGACTTGACAGGCTGGGATTCCTATGTTAAGCTTCTTGCATCGGAACTGGGTGAGCGCAGCAAGCGTCCCCCAAGGACGATTATGTACATAAAGGAGACATAGTGGATATAGAAGGATATAAGCGTCTTGTTGGAGAAATTGAGCTTGCGTTGATAGGCTCGAAACCGCCTCCCTCAACCTCCCCGGATGCTTGGGGAGACTTGGCAATACAAGTGGCGTGTTACGTGCTACTTCTTCAGCTTCATGGGCCCGGTCTGGGTAAGGTTAGCGAATGACTAAAAGTAGAATTAAGAGTAAAATCCCCTTCGTGGGGCTTCACGCGCATACTGTCGCCGGATCAATTTTTGATGCCATCGGCTATGCAGACGAACATTTCGACTTTTGCTACTCCAACGGCGGCGAGGCAATGGCAATTACGGATCATGGGAATCTAAATGCGTTTCCCCATGCCTTGCTTCATTGGAAAAAGATGAAGGCTTCCGGAAAAAATTTCAAACCTATCTTCGGGGTCGAAGCATACTTTTTGCCCTCTATTGAAGAGTGGAAGCAAGAATACGACCGAATTAAGGCCGATAAGAAGCTATCTAAGGGAATTTCCAAGGAAGGTGCTTCCGGGGCTACCATCGAAGATGAGGAAGCTTCTAAGAAGGCTATAAAGTCGATTTTGAATCGTCGCAGGCATCTTGTCTTGTTCGCTCAAAACCAAACGGGATTAAACAATCTCTTTTCGCTTATTTCCGAGTCTTATGAGGAAAAGAATTTTTATCGCTATCCTCGTGTAGACTATGAGATGTTGTCTCGTCATAGCGAAGGCATCATGGCAAGTTCCGCTTGTCTCGGGGGACCTTATTCTGGAAACTATTGGGAAAACCGAGATAAGGGTCCCGAAGCCGTACTTGACGCGATGCGAGAAAGCACACGTCGATTTGTGGAAATTTTCGGGGATCGCTGGCATGGTGAGTTGCAATGGAATGCAATTCCCGAACAACACGAAGTCAATAAGCATATTATCCAAATGCATGAAGAATTTGGGATTCCCCTCATTTCGACTGCTGATAGTCACTATCCTAACCCCGATGCGTGGAAGGATCGTGAGTTATATAAGCGTTTAGGCTGGCTCGGTAAGGGAACTCCCGATTGGGCGAACGGCACTGAATTGCCCGCTGGTGTGGAAGAGATTGGATATGAGATTTATCCCAAAAACGGGGATCAGATGTGGGAAGCCTACAAGCGCTACTCAAAGGAGTGCAATATAGAGTATGATGATGACTTGGTCCTCAAATCAATCACTGAAACCCATAACATTGCGTTCAATCGAGTAGAAGATTACGAACCGGACGTAACTGTAAAGCTGCCGGATTTTGTGGTTCCTGCTGGATTTACTGCTGATGAAGCTTTGTTGAATTTCGCCTTGGAGGGGTTACGTTCACGTAAGCTCCATGACAACAAAGAATACACCGACAGGCTAAAGACCGAATTGAAAGTAATCGGAGATAGAGGTTTTGCAAAATACTTCCTTACGATGAAAGCAATTTCGGATAAAGCAAACGAAGTACAATTGACCGGCCCCGGACGCGGTAGTGCTGCGGGCTCTTTGGTCGCTTATATACTTGGGATTACTCAGATTGATCCTATTCAATATGGTCTACTGTTTGAGAGATTCTTGAGAGCAGACGCAACAGATTATCCCGATATTGATTATGACGTAAGTGAGCCAATGCTCCTCAAGGAACGCTTGGCTGCCGATTGGGGTAGCAACACAGTTGTTCCGATTTCTAACTGGAACACCCTACAGCTACGTTCTCTTATTAAAGATATTTCCAAGTTTTACGGGATTCCGTTTCCCGAAGTGAACAAAGTAACTGCGGTCATGGTGAATGAGGCATTGCCCGAGGCAAAACGACGCCACGGGATCAAGGCTGGAGTTTATGTTCCAACTTGGCAGGAGGTTATGGAATTGTCCCCAACTCTACGCGGATTTCTTGTTAAATATCCAGATGTTAAGGCTCATGCACAGAAGCTTGTCGGACAAGTTAAATCATGTAGTCGTCACGCAGGCGGCGTTCTGGTTGCGGACAATATTAACAAATACATGCCACTCATTAATTCGGGTGGTGTTAGGCAGTCTCCCTGGGCAGAAGGACAAAACGTCCGTCATTTGGAGCCGCTTGGTTTCATTAAGTTTGATTTGCTTGGCTTGTCAACACTTCGTATGATTGAGGGGGCGATTCGTCTCGTTCTTCGTAGACACTGCAACATTGAGAATCCGACCTTTAAGGATGTGAAGGCTTATTATGATGAGCATCTTCACCCGGATGTGATTGATTTCAATAATCAGGAAATCTATGAAAATGTGTTTCATAACGGCAATTTCGCGGGGACATTCCAATTCACTGAACAAAGGGCGCAAGATTTTTGCAAAGCTGCAAAACCAACATCCCTGATTGATACTGCTGCAATTACAGCGATTTATCGTCCTGGGCCACTGTCTGCAAATGTACACAAGCAGTATATCAACGCGAAAGCGGATCCTGATGAAGTCGAATATCTAAATGACGAAGTGAAGGGGCTTACAGAGGAAACTCTGGGATTCCTGATCTTTCAGGAGCAGATTGCACTTTTGGCTCACAGATTGGGCAAGAACATCTCTCTGGATGAAGGAAACATTCTTCGGAAGGTGTTGACTAAGAAGGGCACCGGAAAGGCAGCACAGGTTAAGGAGAGTCTATATAATCGATTTATAGAGGGGTGTGTTGAGAAGGGGATCCAAAAAGCCGCTGCACAAGATTTGTGGCGAACATTTGAATACTTTAGTGGATACGGCTTCAATAAGTCACATGCCGTCGCGTACTCTGCAATCTCTTTCCAGTGTGCGTGGCTGTGGCACTACTATCCTTGCGAATGGATGGCAAGCTTCCTTGATAAAGAGCCCGAGAAGAGAAAAGAACAGGCGATTAACATTGCAAAGAAAAATGGGTTCTCCATTAGGAAAGCGGATATTAACACTTCATCGTTTGTTTGGGAAATCGATCCCAATGACGACAAGGTACTGTTCCAGCCACTTTCTGCGCTTAAGGGTTTGGGTGATGCCGCAATTGAACAAATCGTCAATAATCGCCCTTTCAACAATGCAGAAGAACTATTGTTCACTCCCGAGGTAGTATACTCAAAGTTGAACAAGAAGGCCCTTGATGTATTGATTCGTGCTGGAGCAACTGATAGTATTATCGATGAACAGTTTACAGGTAGGAAGCATTTCTGGTCTGCGGTTGCTGTTGATCGTCCGAAGAACAAGAAGAAGTTTCAGGAAAATATTATACAGTATGCTCCAGAAGGAGACTTCAGCCAAGAAGAAGAAATCGAAAACATTTCATCTCTTACTGGTATCTTCCCGCTTGATTTGGTAATGGGCCCCGAGGTTCGCCAGAAGTTGGAAGAGAAGTTTGTTCTTCCGATCTCAGAGTATGATCCAGACTTGGGCTTGGTCTGGTTCATTCCGAGAAGTATCGCCAAGAAGAAGACCAAAAACGGGAAGGACTATTGGATCGTTACCGTAGTAGATTCCAACTCTGTCTTGACAAAGATACGTTGCTGGGGTATACTACCGAAGAAGGATGTGCTCCACGTCAACCGACCGTACATGTGCCGCCCCCAACACAATTCTACATGGGGGTTTTCGGTGCGATCGGTTCACAAGACGATGAAGCTTTTGGGATAGAATAAATGAACAAATCAACACAAGAAGTAATCTTTTCATCTAAGTCCGACGAGTGGTCAACTCCGAAAGACTTTTTTGATAAACTGAACGCAATCTACAATTTTACTTTGGATCCATGCGCGACCGATGAAAATCATCTATGTGAAAAGTATTTCACAGCCGAAGACGACGGATTATCCCAGTCTTGGGGAGGGGAATCTGTTTTCATGAATCCCCCCTATGGTTCCGGAATTGGCGATTGGCTTGAGAAGGCATGGGGTGAAGTTAACGCGACTAATAATCCTGCAAAAGTGGTTGTTGCATTGATCCCGTCGCGCACGGATACAAAGTACTTTCACAGTTATTGCTTGAGAGCAGACGAAATTCACTTTGTGAAGGGGAGGCTTAAGTTTGGAAGCTCAACCAATAGTGCCCCCTTCCCATCTTGCGTTGTAGTCTTCAGACCCAAGCCTCCCACTTATCCAAAAATGAGTTCAATCGGAAGAAAGTAGTGGGAATTCTGGTCATCACTTGCACGTATTGCTCCGAGCAATTTACTGCAATTGAGAACTTCATGAAACACCTGAATACCTTTCACCTTAAGTGTGAGTGTGGAGAAGTATTCTCAGCAGTAGAGAGTACGAAGGATTCAATAATAAAATGTGGCAAATGCCGAGAAACGGAAGAGAATGTATAGAACGAAGATTGTAACGGACATTATTGTCGGGACTTCACTCGGAGACGAGGGAAAGGGAAAAGTAGCTCACCACTTATTGAAGAGCGGTGAATATACTCATTGCATTAGATACAATGGTTCCAACAATGCTGGACACACAATTTATCACAATGGTGTGAAACATGTTGCCCATGCGATCCCTATGGGTGTCTTTTTTGGTATAAAGTCCATCATCGGCCCCGGATGTACGGTTAATTTGGATCAGTTCTATAGAGAAATTAAGGAGTTAGAGAGTGCTGGAATTAGCACCGCTGGTCTTGTCTTTATCTCGAAAAATACTCATATTATCACGGATGAACACTTGACAGAGGACCGCATGGATGCTACCATAGGGACTACTAGACGAGGTAACGGGCCTGCTTATCGAGATAAGTACAATCGGACCGGCCTCCGTGCCGAACAAGTCCCTGAGCTTGAAGAAGGAGGTTTTTTGATTGATTTGTATCACGAACTACATGACGGACTAATTGATCCAATCATTCTCTGTGAGGGGGCACAAGGCTTCGGGCTTGATATTGATTGGGGCGGATACCCTTATGTCACCTCAAGTCACTGCACGACAGCAGGGGCGCTCTTAAATGGTATTCCTCCGCAGTCTATCCGAAATGTTTATGGTGTTGCTAAAGCCTATGACACATATGTCGGAGTGAAAGACTTTCACGGCAAGGATAGTGTGTTTGATTTGATTCAGGAAGTGGGTGCTGAATATGGTGCCACGACCGGCCGCCCGAGACAATGCAATTGGATGAATATTGATCAGCTAAGGAAGGCAATCAATATCAACGGAGTCACCCACCTGATTATCAACAAAGTTGATATTTTACGAAAAGTAGGTAAGTGGGGCCTACGTTCATACGAAGACGACAGAATTTTCATCAAGCTTGGCTGCGAGACAGCCTGGAAACAATATATTAAAAGATATCTGGAAAGTGGCGTTAAAATCATCTTTTCAGATTCCCCGGAACACATTTAAGAAAGGTACTAACTGTGACTGATAAAACTAAAGAAGACTACATGATTGACTACATCAAGAGTTTCGCGACTATTGAGGAATGCATGGTTCCATATAAGGAACAAAGAAAGGATCTGCGTAAGAATTACGTGGACAATGGGTGGCTTGAGAAAGCCGATCTAAAGACCGCTGTACGGGCTTATCGCCTAATGAAGCAGTGCGTTGATTTTGAAGAATTAAAATTGGTGTACAAGACGCTCAATAGCAGCAAGCAAATTACCAACAACCTCCCAGAGATGGAGTAACTATGATTCTACAATATCATATGATACGTGAGCATGTATTCCCTCCGGTCCGTTCAAACCCCAGCGATGCTGGCTTGGATCTTCGATGGAGTCCGTCAGACCATACGGTTCGCGGAATGAGGATTGAGCCGGGAGAAAGCGCAGTAATTCCAACAGGTTGCAAGTTTGCTATTCCTCACGGATTCATGATGGAAATCAAGAATAAGTCCGGAATTGCGGTTAAGAAGAAGCTTTTGGTGGGTGCTTGCGTGGTAGACTCTGGCTATGACGGAGAAGTGTTTGTTAATCTTCACAATATCGGAAAACATGCACAGTTATTTGAACCGGGCGACAAGGTTGCACAAGCGGTGATTGTTCCTGTCGTTCATGCGCGCTTTGTTTCGTCTGAAACTCCTGATATCTACGAATGGCATCCAATCACTATCTCTGATAGAGGCGACGGCGCTTTGGGCAGCACTGGCAAGTAAATGATTATAACTCACGTTTCGCCCTCAGTGCCTATCAAGATTTATATTGCGGGGGATATGGCAAGTGCCAAGAACTATATTCGTAAGTTCTGTATGGAACGCGGAGCTTGTTTTACCTTGTCTCCGACTGACTTTATCTATACTGGTGGTGCCGAGAGTGGAATGTGTATTGGATTGGAAAACTATCCTCGCTTTCCTAAGCTGGGAGAGGACCTTGTCGAGATTGCTCGGGATTTAGCAGAAGGTCTTCTTGACGCTCTGTATCAGAAAACTGCGATGGTAGTTTCGCCGGACGATACGTTTTGGTTTGAAAGGGCTCAATGAATCACGAAGAAGAGTATAACTCAAATGTTAAGTAGATTCTTTTTATATCTGTCCCGACTGTTTGACAAAAACAAAGACAGAGGACACGAAAGAGACGGAACTTACCACAATTGGGAGAATGAAGAATGAGTTCAGATATCCTGATCAAAGCCAACAAATGGATCAATAACAGCTTGGAACTTTGCATAAAAGCAAATGGGATAGAAATCGTTTCGTTTGGGGAGGCTTCATTGGAAAATTATGAACTCGATGGTCCGATAATATGTCATCGGTTTATCCGGGGCAACGTCGAGGATAGGGAGGCATTGGAGAGACTTTCAGGCATACTTCAGCATCAACTAACCATCTGGAACTCTCTTGAGGAGAACGAAGAATGAATATTACAGAAGAGCAAAAGAAAGCGCTACTCGAAGTGCTGAAAAGGCACATCAGCAGGAGCCATTCCGATAGAGACTTTTTTCCAACAGAGCAGTATTACTCGATACAACAAATAATCATAATGCTGGAGAACGAAGAATGATACATAAAGGAATTAAGGGAAAAGAAAATGAATAATCGCAGCCTGAGTACTCTTGAGAGTATGATTCGGGATGCCTTGGCGGCAAATAAATTTTCTGCTATGGTTCCCGATGATGATGATTTTGAAGAAATCATGACGGTTATCGGAGAAACCATCGAAGAGTGGCACGCAGATCAAAATCTGGATGAAGACGATGACGAAGAATAAAAAATTAATTATTAAAAGGAGATCTTCCTCGGACCGCACTCTTATATTCGATTTTCGGTTTGCGTTTCCAGAGTCTACGGACGAGCAAGAGCTGAAAGAAATACTGGACGAGGTTATGGCAGTCCCCGGCCCTTTGGGCACTTGCGAGCCACTTAGTGAAAAGGGGTTTATCGAAAGTTCATTCGACGACCTCGACAATACTGATTTGGCGAATGCTGTGTGGGAGCCTGTAAAAATAATTTGACATGTTGAAGCCCAAAAAATCAAACTGGACAACCGTTTTTTCTTGGATTGCGATCAGCCTGTGGGTTACTTGCTTATTCTTTCTGTTATATACTTCAACATGCCTCGCCCCATGACAAAAAAGCTGCAATTGAAAACAGCCCTAGATTTACTAGGAAAAGCAGAAGTAATGCTTAAGATGGTCTCAGTTACGGCGGACGAAGAATTCCTATTGAAAGAGATAGGGAACTTTTTAGATTTAACCTTATTGAAGGAGAAGTGAAGGAATATAATGAGTAAACAAAAGAAGATAGAGAAAAGCGCTAAAATGAAGGAAAGGATCATAGAAGACAAACGATTGGCAATTGTGCCAGAGCTTTTGTTTATCTGTGAACCGGATCCTCCGTCATGGACGCCTTCAAGCTATACCGATTGGTATAGGAGTCTTATAGACAAATATGAAAAAGATTAGAAAAGTCAATACGAAGAAGCGAAAGCAAGATCGTAAAGAAGCAGAAAAACGTCTTTCCGATCAAACGTCGTTAATGATGAACCACCCAACTGAATGTTGCGTATGTAAGAAACCGTTTGAGCGAACGAACGAAACTGTCTTAAGTTGGCAAGTTGTGATAAGGAATAATACTGTGCGCTTGACTTGCCCAAGCTGCCATGCTACTATACAAGAGTTCGTGGAGAGAGACAATGTTTAAAGAAAGCCTAGCCTTTGGAGACGTACTGTTGTCTCCACAATACTCGAATATTACTAGCCGCAGAGAAGTCTCCCTAGAGTCTGCTCTCGGGAATCTGAAGTTTACAATTCCGATTATATCAAGCCCTATGGATACCATTTCCGAAGTGAAGATGGCGCAAACATTGGGAGATTACGGCGGCTTATCAATTCTTCATCGGTATAACTCGATAGAGGAACAGGTCAGTTTGGCAATTGACTGTGCTGGAACAATGGTAGGTGCAGCAGTCGGAACATCAGGAGATTATCTTGAAAGGGCGGCTGCTTTAAAGCCCCATGTCGATGTAATTTGCATTGATGTAGCCCACGGTCACCATCTTCTAATGAGGGATGCAATTAAAGAATTGCGTAAAGTCGTTGGC
>TARA_R110002051_G_scaffold175795_5_pt1 | contig 19486 bp, 17 predicted proteins | sample TARA_R110002051 | Tara Oceans TARA_R110002051 (sample SAMEA4397023) | marine metagenome | biome: Polar Biome; feature: [MES] marine water layer (ENVO:01000295) within the mesopelagic zone...; material: water (ENVO:00002006), including particulate matter (ENVO:01000060) such...
CAGGCACTGACCCTTTATGAGCCCGAGCTTCGCCCGACGCTCAAGAAGGGTGGCTTCCTGACCCGCGACAGCCGTGTGGTTGAACGCAAGAAGTACGGCAAGGCCAAGGCCCGTCGTTCGTTCCAGTTCTCCAAGCGTTAATCCATCGCTTCCCGATTTTTGGAAAGGCCCGCTTCTGGCGGGCCTTTTTTGTTTGCTTTAGGGGGTGGTCATCGACCGTTTGCATCTTATATAGGCACCTCTGGCCAGAGGGCGGATTTCCATGAATATGCAAATAACGACTGCTGAACCTGCGGTAGCGGTTCTGGGTCTCAACAAGACCTATGACACGGGCTTTCACGCCCTCAAAAATATCAATCTCGACATCAGGGTGGGCGAAATTTTCGCGCTGCTCGGGCCCAATGGCGCGGGAAAGACCACGCTGATCGGCACGATCTGCGGCATGGTTCGCCCCACGGACGGGCAGATTCTGGTCGGCGGGCATGATGTCGTCACCGAATTTCGCAAGACCCGCGCCATGATTGGCCTGGTGCCGCAGGAATTGAGTTCGGATCGGTTCGAGACGGTTTGGGCGACCGTATCGTTCACCCGGGGCCTGTTCGGCAAACCGCGCAATGACAAGGTCATCGAAAAGATCCTGCGTGACCTCTCGCTCTGGGACAAACGCAACGACAAGCTGATCACGCTTTCGGGCGGCATGAAGCGGCGGGTGTTGATCGCCAAGGCGCTCAGCCACGAACCGGAAATCCTGTTTCTCGATGAGCCCACGGCTGGCGTCGACGTCGAACTCCGGCGCGACATGTGGAATGTGGTCCGCGAACTGCGGGAAAACGGCGTCACGATCATTCTCACCACCCACTATATCGAAGAAGCCGAGGAGATGGCCGACCGGATCGGCGTCATCTCGAATGGCGAAATCATTCTGGTGGAGGAAAAGGCCGAGCTGATGCGCAAGCTTGGCAAGAAGGATCTTGCCGTTCAGTTGCAGGAACCGCTCAAGACCCTGCCGCAATCGCTGACAGATCTCGGGCTCAAACTCTCCGATGATGGTGAGGAACTGCGCTACAGCTATGACAGCCAGGCCGACCGGACCGGCATCGCGACCCTGATCGGAGCCCTCAATGCCGAAGGCATCAGGATCAAGGATTTGTCGACCCACCAGTCGTCGCTCGAGGAAATCTTCATTGGCCTTTTGAGGGACCGGACATGAACTACTACGCGATCAAGTCCATATATGTATTTGAAATGGCGCGCTGGTGGCGCACTGTCACCCAGTCGATCATTTCCCCGGTCGTTTCGACATCGCTTTATTTCGTGGTGTTCGGCGCGGCCATCGGCTCGCGCATCGAATCGGTTGAAGGCGTCAGCTATGCGGCGTTCATCGTGCCAGGGCTCATCATGCTCTCGTTGCTGCAGCAATCGCTGTCGAACGCATCCTTCGGCATTTACTTTCCCAAATTCGCCGGCACGGTCTATGAAATCCTGACCGCGCCGATCTCCCATGTGGAGACGGTGATCGCCTTTGTCGGCGCGGCGGCAACCAAATCGGTCATTCTGGCGCTGATCATCCTTCTGACGGCCAGTTTCTTTGTGGATCTCCATATCCAGCATCCGATCTGGATGATGGCGTTCATGGTGTTGACCGCCGTCACCTTCTCACTGATCGGCTTCATCATCGGCATCTGGGCGGACGGGTTCGAAAAACTCCAGCTCATCCCGCTGCTCATCGTTACGCCCCTGGCGTTCCTGGGCGGCACCTTCTATTCGATCACCATGCTGCCCGAGACCTGGCAGAACATCGCGTTGCTCAATCCCGTGGTTTATCTCGTGAGCGGTTTCCGCTGGAGCTTTTACGGGGTGGCCGATGTCGATGTGTGGATCAGTCTGGGCATGACGCTGGTCTTCATGGCCGCCGCGCTGGCCATCATCACCTGGATTTTCAGGACAGGCTACAAGCTTCGGGCCTGATCACACAAAGCAGAACCCGGCGACTGGAGACAGTCGCCGGTTTTCTTATGCCAGCTGGCGCGCGCTGCGCGGATGGTAATTGGCCATGACCCGCTCGATAACCTTGATTGCCTTGCCGGTCCCGTCTTCGGCCCGCAATTGCGCGCCGATCTTTTCGGCGTTGCGGGCAAAGCCGGGGTTGGAATCGAGCTGGCTGAGCGCATCGGCCAGCGCCTCTGCCGTCAGCTTGCGGCGGCGCACGGGTTTTGGCCCGCAGCCCAATTCATGCACGCGCCCACCCCAGTAGGGCTGATCGACCATTTGGGGCACGATGAAGGTCGGCTTGCCAAGAATGAGACCCGAGGCCGTGGTTCCCGCGCCCCCGTGATGGACCACCGCTTTCACGTATTTGAAAAGCTGGTCGTGCGGTGCCCGGTCGATAACATAGACCCGCTCCGAAGGCAGATCGTCGGGCTTGATGCCCCCCCAGCCGCGCCCCACGACCACGCGGCCCTCCCACATGGTCAGCGCCTCGCGCAATATATCGGTATTGCGATCCGCACCCCACGGCATGGACCCGAACCCAACATAGATCGGCAGTGGCCCCTCATCGAGGAACGTCTTGAACTCTTCGGAAGGCTGCCAGCCCGAATTGTCTGGCAGCATCCAGTAGCCGGTGACGATCGAGGTTTTCGGCCAGTCGCGCGGACGCGGTGAAATGGTTTCGGAATAGGCGTTCAGCGTCCACAGCGGGGTGCCGTCAGTGTCCTTGAAGAACCCCCCATTCTTGCGCGGTCCCAGCCCCATCAATTCCCGACGCAGCTTGTTACGCGGCAGATTGTAATAGATCTGCTGCACAGTCATCGTCGAATAGGTCAGCCGGTTGATGGTTTTCCCGAAGGTCGGCCCGTAATAGATGCAGAGCGGAAATTCGCTCGTCGAATTGAGCGGCTGCAGCGCGGCAACGATGGCGGGAATATCGAGCGCTTCGGCGATGTCGATCGAAAAGCTCGTGTTCATGTTGAGCATGATGCAGTCGGCGCCCTGGGCCATGTCCCAGGCGGAGCGCGCGGCGCGATCCACGATCTTCTGGCCCTGCCGGAGCAGGGCGGGGGCGTTGACCAGAAGGTTCTGGTTCATGGCGCGCTCGAACTGGCTCTGCTTGACGAACTCCTGCATCGAGGGGCCAAGGCTCCAGAACTCGATGCCATATCCGGTGACCATGGGTTCGAAATCATCGGTGGTGCCGATGACGACCGAATAGCCTTGAGCGATCATCGCTCGCGCCAGGGCAACATAAGGCTGAACGTCACCTTGCGTGCCCAGGGTGGCCATCGCAATGCGCTTTGTCATCTTCACCTCAAAACCCCTGCCGCGGCGGGTGCGCTCATGGCGCGTGGGTCATTTACATTGTCGTTACAGAGCATTATGACGACCCCTCGCGTGTTTCATTTACACAATCGGACAACGAGGGCAAGTCAGATGCAGTCGCCTAAGACAGCCGCACTTCTTGGTGCTTCCGGGTACACCGGAGCTGATCTTTTGCGACTTGGCGTGCGTCATCCGGGCCTCAAATTTGTGGCACTGACCGCCAACACCCATGCTGGCAAGCCGATGGCTTCGGTGTTTCCGCATCTGGCCGTGGCCGAACTGCCCGACCTGGTGGCCAACGAGGACGTGGATTTCTCCGATATCGACGTGGTGTTCTGCGGGCTTCCACACGGAACGAGCCAGAAACTGGTTGCCGAAATCGCCCAAGAAAATTCCTCCCTGCGTGTCATCGATATGGGGGCCGACTTCCGGTTCCGCAATGCCGAGGACTACGGTCCGGTCTATGGCGCAGATCACGTTGCGCCCCATTTGCAGGACATGGCCGCTTACGGGCTGACCGAGCACAATCGCGATGCGATCCAAAACGCCAAGATCATCGCGTGTCCCGGCTGCTACCCCACGGCAACGCTGCTGGCGCTGCTGCCGCTGGTCAAGTCTGGTGCGATTTCGACCGACGATCTCATCATCGACGCCAAATCGGGCGTCACCGGAGCGGGCAGGGCACCCAAGCAGAATACGCTTCTGGCCGAAGCCGGCGAAAGCCTGACGCCTTATGGCGTCGGCGTGCACCGTCACGCGCCCGAAATCGAACAGGAAATCGGCCTGGCCGCGGGAAAGAAGGTTGCCGTCAACTTCACCCCCCACCTCATCCCCATGAGCCGTGGCGAACTGATTACCGCGCATGTGAAGCTCGGCAGCGCCAAAAATGCCGACGAAGTGCGCAAGGTCCTCGCCGATGCCTATGCTGGCGAACCGTTCATCCGCGTGGCCGAAAAGGGCGTCATCCCGTCGACCGGCCATGTGCGCGGCTCGAACTATTGCGTCATCAATGTGTTTGACGACCGCATTCCCGGCCGGGTGATCGTCATCGCGGCCATCGACAATCTGGTGAAGGGGAGCGCCGGGCAGGCGATCCAGAACTTCAACGTGGCCTTCGGCTATCCCGAGGCGACCGCTATCGAGGCTCTGCCGCTCTTCCCGTAATGCATGATCCCGAAAAGTGGACGCCGGTTTTCGGAACAGATCATGCAGGAAGGAAAAGCGACAGGGCCGGTAAAGACCACGGCGCGGCCGGTCTTTTTGTCTGATGCGGACGCCCCGTTCACACTTTGAACACCATGATAGCCAGATACTGCGTCTCTGTTCGCCGCGCGTCCCATTCGCGCCGCGACGCCGGGACATAACGGGATCGCACCCGATCCCATCGAGGACAAAATGAGCGAAGAATTCCATCGCATCCGCCGCCTGCCACCCTATGTGTTCGAGCACATCAACCCGATCAAGGCCAAGGCGCGCGCCGAAGGCGTCGACATCATCGATCTGGGCATGGGCAATCCCGATTTGCCGACGCCCACCCATATCGTCGAAAAGCTCAAGGAAACGGTCGCCAATCCGCGCACCCATCGCTATTCGACCTCGCGCGGCATTCCCGGCCTGCGCAAGGCCCAGGCTTCCTATTATGGCCGCCGGTTCGGCGTAAAGCTCGATCCCAACACCCAGGTCGTTGCAACGCTGGGCTCCAAGGAAGGCTTTGCCAATATGGCCCAGGCGATCACCGCGCCGGGCGACGTGGTGCTGGTGCCCAACCCGACCTATCCCATCCACTCGTTCGGGTTCATCATGTCGGGTGGCGTCGTGCGGTCAATGCCGGCCGATCCCAATGAGGATTTCATGCGCTCGCTCGACCGGGCCGTGCGCCATTCGATCCCCAAGCCGATCGCGCTGATTCTCAACTACCCGGCCAACCCCACGGCCTATGTCGCCTCGTTCGACTTCTACAAGGAAGTGGTGGATTACTGCCGCCGCAACGAGATTTTCATCCTCTCCGATCTCGCCTATTCCGAGATCTATTTCGAGGACGAGCCGCCCCATTCGGTGCTCGAAGTGCCCGGCGCAATGGACGTGACGGTCGAATTCACGTCCATGTCGAAAACCTTTTCCATGCCCGGTTGGCGCATGGGCTTTGCCGTGGGCAACGAGCGGCTGATCGCGGCCCTGGCGCGCGTTAAATCCTATCTCGATTATGGCGCGTTCACCCCCATTCAGGTGGCGGCCGCCTCCGCGCTCAATGGCGATGATTCCTGCATCGAGGAGGTGCGCGGCATCTACCGCCATCGCCGTGACGTTATGGTCGAAAGCTTTGGCCGCGCCGGTTGGCACATCCCGAGCCCGGCAGCCACCATGTTTGCCTGGGCCCCGATCCCCGACCAGTTCGCCGATCTGGGTAGCCTCGAATTTGCCAAGCTGCTGATCCGGGAGACCGGCGTTGCGGTGGCGCCCGGCGTTGGCTTCGGTGAATATGGCGACCAATATGTGCGCCTGGCCTTTGTCGAAAACGAGCAGCGCATTCGTCAGGCCGCACGGGCCATCAAGAAGTTTCTTGGCGGCCAGGCCAGCAACGGAAACGTCGTTCCGCTGGCCAAAGGCTGAGGTTTCACCCTCACAAGGGTTGACGTGTAGGCAAATTCCTATTCATGGTCGCGCGCAATCTCAAACCTGCGTGCGACCATGAGTGATATCGACAGTTTCAAATCCTCCATAGAGACCTTCATCTCCGAACGCGGCTGGACACCGACCCGGTTCGGCCGGGAGATCGCCGGAGACCCGCTCTTTGTTTTCGATCTGCGTGAAGGCCGCGAGCCGCGCAGTGAAACCCGCCAGCGCATCGCGCGCGCCATGCAGGTCTATGCCAGCGGCGAAGGTGAAGAAATGCGCCCGCTGCGCATCGGCATCGCCGGCCTGGGCACTGTCGGTGCCGCATTGATCCGCATTCTCACTGAAGACGGCGATGCCATCGCCCGCAAGCTTGGGCGTCGGCTCATCGTATCGGCGGTCTCCGCCCGCTCGCGCTCGCGCGACCGGGGTGTGGACATCTCACCTTTCAAATGGTTCGACGATCCCGTCGCCCTGGCCCGTTCGGGCGAAATCGACCTTTATGTCGAACTGATCGGCGGCGAGGACGGTCCGGCCCTTGCCTCGGTTACAGCCGCGCTCGAAAACGGGTGTCCTGTCGTCACGGCCAACAAGGCTCTTCTGGCGCGGCACGGCGTGGCGCTTGCCGCAGCAGCTGAGGCCGCCCACGCCCAGCTGGGATTTGAAGCGGCCGTGGCGGGCGGCATACCGGTCATCAAGACGCTGCGCGAGGGGCTCGGCTCGGCTGCCATCACGCGCGTTTACGGCATCATGAACGGCACCTGCAATTATATCCTCACCCGCATGGGCAACGAGGGAATCGGCTTTGAGGAATGTCTCAAGGACGCGCAGACCCTTGGCTATGCCGAGGCCGATCCGACATTCGACGTGGAAGGATTCGATACGGCGCACAAGCTGGCCATCCTTGCGAGCCTCTGCTTTGAAACTGAAATTTCGGCGGATCAGGTGCTTGTGGAGGGCATTTCGCGCATCACCCAGGCTGACATAAAAGTTGCCGCAGACCTCGGATACAAGATCAAGCTGCTGGGCATGGCCCGCAAGGTCGAAAACGGGATCGAGCAGCGCGTGCATCCAACGCTAGTCAGAAAATCGAGCGCCATCGCCGGCGTGGATGGTGTTCTCAATGCCGTGGCGCTGGAAACCAACCACGTCCAGGAGCTGCTTCTGGCCGGACCCGGTGCCGGCGGCGAGGCGACAGCGGCTTCGGTGCTGTCCGACATTCTCGACATCGCCCGCGGCACCCAGGTTCCGCCCCTCGGCGTGCCCAGTTCAGAGCTCAAGCCCTGCGAACGCGCGCCCATGCGCATTCATGAAGGCGGCTATTATATAAGACTGAATGCAAGGGATGTTCCCGGCGCTCTTGCCGCCATCGCCACCCGTATGGGCGAGGGCAACATCTCGCTCGAAAGCGTCATTCAGCGCCCCGATCTGCGCGCCAGCGAGCCCGGCGTCGAGGAGGAAACCTCGCGCACGGTGGTGCTCATTACCCATGAAACGATCGAAAGTGCTGTGCGCGAAGCGCTTGAACGGATTGCCAGGGACGGGTTTATCGTGGGACAGCCTCAATTGATCCGTATCGAGGAGTTCTGACCCGTGGCCCAGTCCGCCCCAGTCCAAGCCAAGGTCGATGGCAATCTCACCCTTGAGATCGCCCGCATCACCGAACGCGCCGCCATCGCGGCCGCCGGTTGGCGTGGGCGCGGCGACGAGATGCGCGCCGATCAGGCCGCCGTCGAGGCCATGCATCTGGCACTCAGTCACATCGATATCGCCGGCACGGTCGTGATAGGGGAGGGTCGGAATGCCCCCCTGCTCGGTTTCGAGGAAGCCGTCGGCACTGGCAAGGGTCCCGATATCGAGGTCGCCGTCGACCCGCTCGAGGGTGTGACCGGATGCGCCAAGAACCTGTCGGACTCCCTTTCCGTCATGGCCTTTGCCGAGCGCGGCGCCCTGCTGCGGGTGCCCGATGCCTATATGGAAAAGATCGCCATCGGCCCGGGCTATCCCGACGGCATCGTCGATCTCGACAAGACCGCCACCGAAAATGTCGCGGCGCTGGCAAGGGCCAAGGGGGTCGCCACGGCCGATATCGTCACCTGCGTGCTCGACCGTCCGCGCCACGCTGCACTGATCGCCGAACTGCGTGATCTGGGCGTGGCCGTCAAATTGCTGCCGGACGGCGATATTGCCGCCGTCATTCACGCCGCAAACAGCGACGACACCGGCATCGACATCTATCTGGGCTCGGGCGGCGCGCAGGAAGGAGTGCTGGCCGCCGCCGCCATGCGCTGCATGGGTGGCCAGATGCAGGGCCGCCTCATTCTCGATACGCCCGACAAGCGCGCCCAAGCCCGCGAGATGGGCCATTCCGACCCCACCACGAAATTTTCAGCCCTGGACATGGCAAAAGGCGATGTGCTGTTTGCGGCCACCGGCGTGACCGACGGCAGCCTGCTTCGCGGCGTAAAGCTCATGCCGCGCAAGATCGTCACCTCCAGCGTGGTCATGCGCTCCTGGTCTCATACCATCCGCTGGATCACCGCCGAGCACGGCCGGGCGGGATAGGAGCTAAAGGGTCGGTTCCGCGGGTGCAGGCGTTCCCATGCTGGAATACATCGCTGCCTCCGACGTCAGCCGGTTGCGGATTGCATCTTTGTGACCCTGGATCATCCCTGGTATCAAAAATGCGTCGATGAGAACCCAGATACCCAGAATCGCAAGGACGAGGAAACCGACAAAGACCGCGACAGTGGCCCAGCCGACAACGAACAGCACCAGTTGAAAAATTGCAGTTCCAGTCTTGCCGAGATAAAATCGATGGCCGCCAAGCCCACCCGTGAAAAACCACAAGAGGTAGGCCACACCAGCGGACTTTGCATCATTGGTAACCCGCTGCTCAATAAGCATACGGTCTTGCGTCGTAAGTGCCATTCTCGCCCCCAAGCATTGGCATTCTCATCTAAAAAGAGCCTACGCCGCATTTTTAACGCGGCGCAAGCAGATTTGTTGTCCCAGGAACCGCACAGCAAGGCAGTGATCGTCGCCTCGCCGCCAGGGCGTTTACTCCAGTCCCAGAACCTCTCGTGTGCGTTCCTCAGCGGTATCGCCCGCAGCAATCACTTCCTGCGGCGATTGTCCCAGCGCGCGCGCCGCCTCCTCGGCGGCATTGCGCACATTGGACACGACCTGCAGTTTTTGCTCGTCGGTCATATTGTCGTCGCGGACCTCGGCGGCATTGGCCACGAGCCCGTCAATCTGAACTGCGATGGCGTCCGAGGCCGATGTCATCTGTTCGCTCAGCGCGCTCATCGCATCGTCGCCCATCTGCACCAGATTGTCGCCGGTTTCCTCCGTCTCCTCCATGATGGATTCGAAGGTCTGCTGGGCATCCTCTTCGATTTCCTCGCGGCGCTGCTGCATTTCCTCGGCCGACATCGTTTCGCTCGGCGTATCGGTCTCCTCGAAAGGCTCTGCGAAAGCCTCGGGATTTCCAGCGTCGGGATCGGGAGTCTCGGGCGCGTCGCTGCTGTTTTCGCAGGCCGCCAGCGCCAGCGTGGAAATCAATACAAATGGCAAAATGAGCTTGGTGTTCATTGGTAATCCCTCGAAAGAACCAGTAATGGGGCGATCGGCAACCCGTCCGCGAGAAAAACGGCGATAAGGCGGCGGATGTTCCCTCGCCGCGTGCGCATGTTGCCGGCCCGATGCAAATTCGGTGCAAAAATGCCGCTATCGGGCTATCGATCAAACCGCATCACCGTCTATAGATACCCCATGAAGCCAGAGCCCCAAGCCTTTCTCAACGTTGAAAGATCGGTGTGTGGCAAGCGCTGGATCGATCGGCTCGACCTTGCGGCCGGCCGCATGGCGGGCGCCATCGCCCAGCAGACCGACCTCTCGGAAATTTTGGCCCGCATCATCGCCGCGCGCGGTGTCGCGGTCGAGGACGCCCAGACCTTTATTGCACCGACCATTCGCGCGTTGATGCCCGACCCGTCGACGCTGGCCGGCATGGACGCATTGGCCCAGCGCCTGGCCCGCGCCATTTTCGACAACGAGCCCATCGGGCTGTTTGGAGACTATGACGTGGATGGCGCAAGCGCCGTGGCGCTCATGGTCCGATATCTTCGCCATTTCGGGCTCAATCCGCCCACCCATATACCCGACCGTATATTCGAGGGCTACGGGCCCAACAACGCGGCCATGGAAAGCCTTGTCGAACAGGGCGTCTCACTGATCGTGACCCTCGATTGCGGTACCGCCAGCCACGCGCCCATTGAACATGCCAAGTCGCTTGGCGCCGATGTTCTGGTCATCGATCACCACCTGGCACCCGATACGCTTCCCGATGCCGACGCGCTGGTCAATCCCAACCGTCGTGACGACATTTCCGGGCTCGGTTACCTATGCGCCACCGGCGTAGCGTTCATGGTGCTGGTCGCCACCAACCGGGTCCTTCGCGAAGCGGGCAGGGCGGGCCTGCCCGACCTCATGGGATGGCTCGATCTGGTGGCCCTGGCCACGGTATGCGACGTGGTTCCGCTCAAGGGACTCAACCGCGCCTTCGTGCTGCGGGGCCTCGATGTCATGCGGGCCGGGAAAAATGTCGGGCTCTCGAGCCTGGCTATCGCGGCTCGCGTCTCTGGCCCGGCCAATGCGTATCACCTGGGCTTCGTACTCGGGCCCCGCATCAATGCCGGTGGGCGCATTGGAGATGCCGGGCTCGGAGCCCGACTTTTGTCCACCGATGACGAGTACGAAGCGCTCGCCTTGGCCCAGCGCCTGGACGAGCTCAATGCCGAACGCCAGCGCATCGAAGTCGCCGCCGTCGAACAGGCCATGGCCACCGCGGAAATGGAAATCGGCGACGGCCCCGGACCGTCGGTGCTGGTGACCGGCTCCTCGGACTGGCATCAGGGCATCGTCGGGCTGGTGGCGGCACGTTTGAAGGAACGCTTCGGACGCCCCGCCTTTGCCATTGCCCTGGGCGCCGATGGTGGCGGCACCGGCTCGGGCCGCTCGATACCCAGGGTTGATCTGGGCGCCGCCGTCGTCGACGCCGTACGCGGCGGCATCATCGCCAAAGGTGGCGGCCACGCCATGGCGGCAGGGGTGACGCTGACGCCGGGCCAACTCGGACCCTTCCGCCAATACCTCAACGATACCCTTGCTGACGATGTTTTGGCGGCTCGCGCCGAAGACGGGCTGAAAATCGACGCGGCGCTCACCGCCCGGGGCGCCAATCCAGAGTTCATCCACCAGATCGAGCGGGCCGGCCCGTTCGGCTCCGGCAATCCCACCCCCATCTTTGCGCTTCCCGCCCATCAGATCCGCTTTGCCGACATTGTCGGGGCCGGGGGGCATGTGCGCTGCACGGTCAATTCAGGCGACGGTGCCAACCTCAAGGCCATCGCCTTCCGCGCTGCCGGAACACCTTTGGGCGAAGCCCTGCTCAAGGCCCGCGACGGCCAACGTCTGCACGTGGCCGGTACACTCAATATTGATCACTGGCAGGGCCGCGAAACCGTGCAATTGCGGATTATCGATGCAGCCATACCGGGTTAGCCAGACTTGCATCGCCCGGCATGGCGGTTAAGATCGTCTGTCGGCGCACTAATCTGGAGCCGCTTCCGGTTCGTATAGGGACAAACACAGCAGCTTCAGTTGCCCGTAGGCAGGGGATGAGAATCAATGAGTCAGGCAACGTTTGATCGGGAGCAGCCGCGGCCCGGCTTGGGTACGCGGATCAAGTCGGTGTTGCTCGAAAAGGTCGGCGCAGCGCTGATGGGCATTCCGCACAAGGGCGCCATAACCGTAACGTTCCCCAGCGGACGCTGCCGCACGCTGGGTGACGCCACTACCGGCGAGCACGCCTTTCTCAAGCTCAATAATTTCAAGGTGCTCAAGGCCGCAATGCGGCGCGGTACGCTCGGCTTTGCCGAAGCCTATATGAGTGGCGACATCGAGATTAAGGATCTTACGGCTCTTTTCCGGTTTTTTCTCCAGAACCGCGACATTTTCGACAAGGCCAATCCCGGCATTTTTCGCCGCACGGCCCAGGATCTGGCCTACCACATGTCCCGGCCAAACACCCGAGAGGGCAGTCAGAAAAACATCGCCGAGCACTATGACCTCGGCAATGATTTCTACGCCGAATGGCTTGATCCCTCCATGACCTATTCTTCGGCCTATTTTGCCGGTCAGGACATTTCTCTCGAAGAGGCTCAGCGCGCCAAATATCAGCGCATCATGGTAATGGCCGGCATACGGCCGGGCCATCATGTGCTCGAAATCGGCTGCGGCTGGGGCGGCTTTGCCGAGACCGCCGCGCGGACCGGAGCGCACTTGCGGGGGATCACGCTGTCGCGTGAGCAGCTCAAATACGGTGTCGACCGGCTCGAGAGCCAGGGGCTCTCCGATTTCGGAGAACTGGTTTTCGAAGATTATCGCGACACCAGGGGCGCCTTCGATCACGTCGCTTCCATCGAAATGATCGAGGCGGTCGGCGAGGAAAACTGGCCCGACTATTTCAAGACCGTCCACGACAGGCTCAAGCCGGGCGGCACCGCCGCCATTCAGGCCATCACCATCGCCGAGCGTGACTTTGAAACCTACAAGGCCTATCCCGACTTCATCCAGCGCTACATCTTCCCTGGCGGCATGCTGCTCACCAAGACGGTGATGAAAGAGGCTGCATCCAGGGTCGGGCTCGTGCTCGAAGCGACCGATTGTTTCCGGCTCGATTATGCCCGCACCCTGCGCGCCTGGAGCAAGCGGTTTATCGAGCGTTGGGACACCATAGCAAAGCTCGGCTATGACGAGGCTTTCAAGCGCAAATGGCTCTACTACCTGGCCTATTGCGAAGCCGGATTCACCGAAGGCACGATCGACGTGGGCATTTATCAATATCGGCGCCAGCAATAGCGCAGGTGCGCGGGCGCATTTAACTTGACTGTCTAAATCATAAAATATAGCTAGGCCCAATTCCGCTGACTATCGCCGGAGCGATTGGCCACGTGACTGCTATTGCCGAACAAGCTCAGGCTGCACGCCGGCCCGGCGTCGCCGCAAACAATGCCCGGCGCTTTTTGGGGCTGATGATCTGCCTTGCAGTGCTGCTTGTGGCGGTGCTCGCCAGTATCGCCGTCGGCTCCCGCGACATCCCTGTGCCCACTGTCATCGATGCGCTGTTCGCCTATGACGATTCCAACGACCACGCCATCGTCCGGACCCTGCGCCTGCCGCGCACGGTGCTCGGGCTCTTGATCGGCGCAGCGCTTGGAACGTCCGGTGCGCTCATTCAGGCTCTGACCCGCAATCCCCTGGCCGATCCGGGCATTCTCGGCGTCAATGCGGGCGCGAGCTTTTTCGTATTGATTGCCGTGGGCTATCTCGGCATGACCTCGCTGCAGTCTTACATCTGGTTCGCCTTTCTCGGCGCCATCATCACCACGGTGATGGTCTATGTCGTGGGCTCATCGGGGCGCAACGGGGCCACCCCGGTCACGCTGACCCTTGCCGGCGTCGCCATCGGGGCGATCCTCGGTGGTGTGTCCACGGCCCTCACGCTCCTCAACCCCACGGCATTCGATCGCATGCGTTTCTGGGCTGCCGGTGCGCTGAGCGGCGGCACCTATGAGGCGGTGACGACAGTGGCGCCCTTCCTCATTGTCGGCCTGCTGCTGGCCGTCCTGATGGCCCGTCCGCTCAATGCGGTCGCGCTGGGCGACGACCTGGCAAAATCGCTGGGCGCCAACATCGTGCGCGTTCGCACGGTGGTCGTGATCGCGGTCACGCTGCTTGCCGGCGGTGCGACCGCTGCCGTCGGCCCCATAGGGTTTGTGGGCCTGATGGTGCCGCACGTCGCGCGCTGGATCGTAGGGCCCGACCAACGCTGGATCATGGCCTATACCGTTGTTCTGGCACCGGTGCTGCTTTTGATCTCCGACATCATCGGGCGCATTGTCATGCGGCCCGGCGAAATCCAGGTTGCCATCGTCACCGCCTTCATCGGCGCGCCGGTGCTGATCCTTCTGGCCCGCAGGCGCAAGGTAAGCGGACTATGAGCGCCATCGATTTCGGCCGGCCCACGAAAATTCTGCGCCTGTTCGATGGCCGGGTCACCATGCGGGTCGATATGCGCGTCATGGCGCTGGTCGCCATCATGTGCGCAGCCGCCCTCGGTGTTACCTTGCTGGCGCTGGCGAGTGGTGAATATCCCGTCGCGCTGCCCGATGTCATCGCGGCGCTGACCGGGCAGGCCGATGGCCGAATCCACATGGTGGTCGTCGAATGGCGCCTGCCGCGCTCCCTGCTGGCGGTCATCCTTGGCGCCGCCCTGGGGATGAGCGGCGCCGTGTTCCAGTCGCTCACCCGCAATCCGCTCGGCAGTCCCGACGTGATCGGCTTCAATTCGGGCGCCTACACTGGCGCGCTGATCGCCATCATCGTCTTTTCGGGCAATTATTATCAGATCGCAGGCGGAGCTTTGCTCGGTGGCGTGCTGACCGCGCTCGCCGTCTATGCGCTGGCCTGGCGGCGCGGCGTGCAGGGCTTCCGGCTCATCATCGTCGGCATCGGCATGAGCGCCATGCTCTCCTCGCTCAACACATGGCTGATGCTGCGCGCCAAGCTCGAGGTGGCGATGGCCGCGGCCGTATGGGGCGCTGGCTCTCTCAACGGGCTCGGCCTGGACAAGCTCTGGCCGACGCTCGTGGTGCTCGGCGTTCTGATGCCGCTGGTGCTGATCCTGGGACGTCCCATGAAACAGCTCGAAATGGGCGACGACGCAGCGCGCGCCCTCGGTATTCGCGCCGAGCCTGTGCGGCTGGCCCTGCTGGTTCTCGGGGTGGCGCTGACGGCGACCGCGACCGCCGTGGCCGGACCGATTTCGTTTGTTGCGCTGGCCGCCCCGCAGATCGCCCGCCGGGTGACCGGTGCCGCCGGGGTGGCGCTGCTTCCGTCTGCGGCCATGGGCGCGCTGCTGCTCGCTGTAGCGGATTTTCTGGCGCAGCGCGTCTTTGCGCCAACCCAGCTGCCGGTGGGCGTGGTCACCGTCTCCATCGGGGGGCTGTATTTCGTCTGGCTGCTGATGCGGGAAGCCAGGCGGCAATGACAGGGGATTTGAAAATGAACAAGCATGTCGATCCCGCCGGACCGGCCGGCATGTCGCGGCTTTCCGCGGACAAGGCGACCATCGGATACGACAACCGGGTGATCTCGCGCGAACTTTCGGTCCAGATCCCCGACGCCGGCTTTACGGTTATCGTGGGCGCCAATGCGTGCGGAAAATCGACGCTGCTGCGGGCTCTGTCGCGCCTCATCCAGCCCAGCCAGGGCCAGGTCATGCTCGACGGCAAGGCAATTTCACACTACCCGGCCAAGGAGGTCGCCCGCCGTCTGGGCCTGCTGCCGCAGACCTCGATTGCCCCCGAGGGCATAACCGTCGCCGACCTTGTGGCGCGCGGCCGGTATCCGCATCAGAAATTCATCCGCCAATGGTCGGTGGAAGATGAAGCGGCGGTCGTGGGCGCCATGGAAGCCACAAAGATCACGCCGCTGTCACACCGGCTGGTCGATGAACTCTCGGGCGGCCAGCGCCAGCGCGTCTGGGTGGCCATGGTTCTGGCCCAGCAGACCCCGATGCTGCTGCTCGACGAGCCGACCACCTATCTCGACATTGCCCACCAGATCGAGCTGCTCGAACTGTTGAGCGCGCTCAATGCGCGCGACGGCCACACCGTTGTCGCCGTCCTGCACGATCTCAACCATGCCTGCCGCTATGCAAGCCACATCATCGCGATGCGGGACGGCCAGATTCTCGCCGAAGGCGCTCCGGCCGAGATCATCACCGCAGACCTTGTCGAAGAGGCCTTCGGACTGCCCTGCATCATCATCGAAGATCCATTGGCCAAAACGCCCATGGTCATTCCCCGCGGTTCGATTCCTCACGCCGAACCCCAACCGGCTCAAACATGAGGACATCATGAGACATATTGCCTTGGCAGCGGCATCCGCCGCCGCTCTGATTGCCATGCCTGCCACCGGACAGGATGCCTTTCCCGTAACCCTCGATCATTTCTATGGCGAGACGGTCATCGACGCCGAAGCCGAGCGCATCGTCACGCTCAGCTGGATGGCTCAGGATACCGTCCTGGCGCTGGGTGAGGTTCCGATCGCCATCCAGAGCCAGACATGGGGCGGCGATGAAAACGGCTATCTGCCTTGGGTAAAGGAAGCGGTGGAGGATCTGGGCGCGGACCTTCCCCTGGCCCTCGACACGGCCAACGGCCTGCCGTTCGAACAGATTCTCGAACTCGAGCCCGATCTCATCCTGGCCCCCTATAGCGGTTTGAGCCAGGACGACTATGACCGCCTCTCCGCCATCGCACCAACCGTCGCCTTCAAGGAAGCACCCTGGACCGGCAGCTGGCAGTATGTGGTCGAAACTGTCGGGGCTGCCATGGGGCGGAGCGAGGAGGCCGCCGGACTTGTCGCGAACACTCAGGACGGCATCGCTCGGTATGCGGCGGACAATCCCCAGTTTGCCGGCCGCACCTTTGCCTTTGGCGGCGGTTCAGACGCGGGCAATGTGGGGTTCTATATCCCTTCGGACCCCCGCGTGCATTTGATGGAGGACCTGGGGCTGGTACCGGCAGAGGCGCTAAACGATCTGCCGACCGACAATTATGTCCAGCAGGTCAGCTTCGAGCAGCTCGACACCGTCGACGCTGAAATTTTCATTGCCTGGTACTCCAGCCAGGACGATCTTGACACCCTCATGGCAAACCCGCTTTTTGCGCGCTGGAAGCCCATTGCCAACGACCGTTTCGTTCCGCTGATCGATCGGGCCTTCGTCATGGCGCTGTCGGCTCCCTCGCCGCTGTCGATCCCCTGGATGATGGACCGTTTCGTGCCGATGCTCGCCGAGACCCTCGAACAGTAACCCAAGCATAAGGGAGCGTTTCATGAAACGCCTGACGATCACATCTGCCCTTGCCGTCCTCATGGCGGCAACGGCATCCATGGCCATGGCTCAGGACTGGAGCTTCACCGACGGCGCGGGAAACACGGTTTCCCTCGACAACCCGCCCGAACGGATCGTGGCCTTCTCGTCCTCGGCAGCCGGGCTGATGCAGTTCGGGGTGAACCCGGTCGGAATTTTCATCGACGAGAGCGCCTCGGGGAAAAGCTACGCCGAGTTCGACCTGTCGGGGATCGAAGTCATTCGCACGGCCTGGAACGAACTGCAGCCCGAGAGCCTCCTGGCCCTGGACCCCGACCTGATCGTTACCGAATACTGGCCGCGCACCCAATCATACAGCGGGGGTGACCAGATGAGTCCGCAAGGCCAGTTTTCCGGCGTTGCGCCCATCATCGGCATTGAACAGGGCGCTTCCATTCTCGGTTTGATCGAGGCTTATGGCGAACTCGCCGAGGCGCTCGGGGCCGATCTGGATGCACCCGAAATCGCCAGCCAGCGCGAAGCTTTCGAGCAGGCTCGTACCGAACTGACCGCTGCGGTAAGCGAGAAGCCCGGGCTCAAGGTCATGGCCGCCTATGCGAGCGACGAGAGCCTGATGGTAGCGGCTCCCGCCGGGGCGGCCGAACTGCAGGATTTCACCAACTGGGGGCTCGATGTCGTCGTGCCCGATGCCCCTGAAGGGGAATACTGGGGCATCCTGAGCTGGGAAAACGCCGACACCTATCCTGCCGATGTTCTGCTCCTGGATGACCGCAGCGGAGATGACGTCCGCACTGCTGTTGAAAATCAGCCGCTTGCGGAAATCATCGACGCCGTGCGGGCCGGTCAGGTTGGCGATTGGCCAGCCTGGTGGATCCGGACCTACGGCTCCTATGCGGCCGAGCTCGAGGAACTGACCGCACTGATCGAGCGCTCCGAAGTGGTGACCCAATAACGAAACGGGCGGCCATTGCGCCGCCCGTTCTCATTTTGACGGCTGTGAAATCAGCCGCGACATCAGGGCAAAAAACACCGGGTAGGGCAACAGCCGGATCGTCTTCAGGATCAGGACGAACGGCAGGGGGAATGCAATCTCGAATTTTTTCGAGTTGAGCAGGCCATCGGCTATCCGCTTGCCCGCATCGTCGGCTTCCATGAGAAACGGCATCGGAAAATCGTTCTTGGCCGTGAGGTCGGTCTTGACGAAGCCCGGGCAGATAACCCGCACCGATATATTGTCGGCCGCAAGCTCTGTCCGCATGGTCTCGGCCAGCGTAATCATTGCCGATTTTCCCGACGAGTAGGCCGCCGAGCGCGGTAGCCCGAAATAGCCCGCGACCGAGGCCACCAGCGCGATCTCGCCAAACCCCTGCTTGCGCATCTGAGCGACGACCGGATCGATGATCCGCATGGCGCCCAACAGGTTTGTGTCTATGATTTTGGCGTAGCTCTCGTAATCGTACCGCCCCGGCTCGGTGACCTCCCAGGCAGCGACTGAAAACACAACGAGATCGATCTTGCCCAATTCCTCGGCGATACTTGCGAGGGTGGTCTTGACCGCGTCGAAATCGGTCACGTCGAGCGGGTAGGGGCGCGCGCCATGGCTGACCGACAGCGCATTGAGCGGCTGTTCGCGTCGTCCCGAAATGGCGACGGTCCAGCCGCGCTGGCAAAGCTGTTTCACCGTCTCGGCGCCGATTCCCGAACCACCGCCAAGCACCCATGCAACCTTAGCCATCGCTTGCCCTTTCGATCGATCTGACAATCAATACGAAACGGGTTCGCTCTGGATCAGGTTGCGCCGTTATTTCGACAGCGCGTCGAGCACCCGGACCCAGGACCGGATTCCCTTGTGGTAGCTCTCGAGATTGTACTTTTCATTGGGCGAGTGGATACGGTCGTCGGTCTGGGCATACCCGATCAGCAGCGAATCCATGCCCAGCTTGCGCTTGAAATCGCCCACGATCGGTATGGAGCCGCCCGAACCCGCAATAGCGGCCTCACGGCCCCACTCGTCGGTCAGCGCCCCGAGCGCCTTTTGCAGCATGGCGCCGTCCGAAGGCACCACCGATGCCGGGCTCGCACCATGTTCGTGGAAGGTCACAGTGCAATCTGCCGGCACCCGCGCTTCGACATGGGCGCGAAAGGCCTTGCGGATCTTGTGCGGGTCCTGATTGCCCACCAACCGGAACGATATCTTGGCTCCCGCCTTGGCCGGGATCACCGTCTTGAACCCATCGCCCGTATAGCCGCCCCACATACCGTTGATCTCGCAGGTCGGGCGTGAGGTGATCTGTTCGAGCACTGAGCGGTTTTTCTCGCCGGCGGGCTCGGAAAGGCCCACAGCGCTCAGATAGGCCTTTTCGTCGAACGGCAGCCGCTTCCACTGTTCGGCCACCTCGGCGGGAAGTTCGGGCACGTCGTCGTAAAAGCCCTCGAGCGCAACCGAGCCATCGGGATTGCGCAGCGAGGCGATGATTTCGGCCAGCACCTGATTGGGATTGCGCGCCGCGTTGCCATACATGCCCGAATGCAGGTCGCGGCTCGCCGCCTGGATCTCGACCTGGTCGGCCATCAACCCGCGCAGCATGG
>TARA_R110002051_G_scaffold2845_8_pt1 | contig 19462 bp, 19 predicted proteins | sample TARA_R110002051 | Tara Oceans TARA_R110002051 (sample SAMEA4397023) | marine metagenome | biome: Polar Biome; feature: [MES] marine water layer (ENVO:01000295) within the mesopelagic zone...; material: water (ENVO:00002006), including particulate matter (ENVO:01000060) such as......
AGGAGACAGGCGATGAAATAGAGGAGGTCTGTCTGAGGCTGAATGGTGCCCGGAGGCGGATTTGAACCACCGACACGCGGATTTTCAATCCGCTGCTCTACCAACTGAGCTATCCGGGCATCGAGGCTTTTTTGAAGCCTTCCGGTCCAGGACCGGCGGGGGGTGTCTCCCCCGGAAGCGAGCGGGGTTATAACATCTTGCGAGGCCATGTCCAGCACCGTCGACGAGTTTTTTTGGCCTCCCCGATCGTTTTCCGGAGGGGGTCGAAAATGCCGGCCGAAGCCATCACTCCTCGTCGTCATCCGGCCTGGACTCGTCGTCGGAAACGGGGATGGCGTAGGATCCCGTCAGCCATCGGGAGAGATCGAGCGTGCGGCAGCGATCGGAGCAGAAGGGATAATGGTCGCGGGCCGACGGCTTGCGGCATTCCGGGCACGGCAGCGTCTTGCGAAGCGGCTCCACCTTGCCGCCGGGTTTGATCGGGGACGCCATGCTCAGCCCTCCGGCCATGCCGCCTGCACGTCGAAGCCTTCGCCCGACAGCAGTGACAGGGTCTCGTAGAGGGGCAGGCCGACCACATTGGTGTAGGAGCCGACGAGCTTCTGGACAAAGCTGCCGGCAATGCCCTGAATGGCGTAGGCGCCCGCCTTGCCGCGCCACTGGCCCGACGCGATGTAGTTTTCGATTTCGGTCGCCGACAGGCGCTTGAAGCGGACCTTGGTCAGGACGACCTTCTGGCGGAACTGGCCGCCCGGGGTCACCAGGCAGATGCCGGTATAGACCGAATGACCGCGGCCTGACAGCAGATGGAGCGCGGCCGAGGCCTCCTCCGTGTATTCCGTCTTTTCCAGGATCCGGCGGCCGACGGCCACAACCGTGTCGGCGGAGAGAATGTAGCTGTGGCGCCAGGCGAGATCGCCCTTTATGGCCGCGAAGGCCGCCTCGGCCTTTTCGGTCGACAGGCGGCGCGCGAGCGAGCGGGGGTGTTCCGACTTCTTCGGCGCCTCGTCGATATCCATCGGCATCATGCGCGCAGGTTCGATGCCCGCCTGGTTGAGCAGGTCCAGACGCCGCGGCGAGCCGGAGGCGAGGATGAGTTTTTGATCAGACGCCATGATGCTTCAGTCGTTCTGCCGCTTCAGGCGCGTCACTTGAACCGGTAGGTGATGCGGCCCTTGGTGAGATCGTAAGGCGTCATTTCCACCGTCACCTTGTCACCGGCGAGCACCCGGATGCGGTTCTTGCGCATGCGGCCGGCCGTGTGAGCAATGATCTCGTGTTCATTTTCCAGCTTTACGCGAAACGTTGCGTTCGGCAGGAGTTCTGTCACAATGCCCGGGAATTCAAGGACTTCTTCTTTAGCCATCTATGGGTGTTCTTCCTGTCAGTTGGGTGTTCGGCCAGGCGAAAGCGCCTGCCTGCAAATTTGCGCGGAAACTACACAATCGTGTCCTGTTTGTGAACTCGCATAATTCCAATTCGATTCGTGCCTCACAGCGCTGCTGCCGGGGGTTTCCTGAACCCCGAAAACTGCGCCTCTATGCGCCTCCAGAGATAGTCCCTGACTTCGCGATAGGCTGCGAGCCGCTGCTCGCGGGTACCGGTTTCCACAGTGGGATCCATGGTCGGCCAGTAGATCACGTTCACTGGACTTGACCGCGTCAACTCGAGCGCCGAATGGTGAGCTTCCGGCGTCAGCGTGATGATCAGGTCGAAGAAATCATCCTCCAGATCGTCCAGCGTCCGCGGCCTGTGCCTGCCGATCGACAGCCCGACCTCATCGAGGACGGCGTCCACGAAGGGATCGCGTTCCCCGGAGCGGACGCCCGCCGACTGGACATAGATATCGTGTGGCAGCAGCCGTTTGGCAATAGCCTCGGCCATCGGCGAGCGGATCGCGTTCCATCCGCACATGAAGAGGACTGCGCCCGGCTTCTCCGTCATCGTCCAGGAGGCCGGCGCGTCGCCCATCGCCGTCATCCCCGCCAGTAGAGGACGCAGACGAGTGTAAACAGGCGCCGCGCCGTGTCGAAGTCCATGCGCACCTTGCCGTCCAGCCGATCCATCAGCGTCTGCGAGCCCTCGTTGTGAATGCCTCGGCGGCCCATGTCGATGGACTCGATGCGGCTCGGCGTCGCCGAGCGGATCGCCTCGTAGTAGCTCTCGCAGATCATGAAGTAGTCCTTGATGATCCGGCGGAAGGGGGTGAGCGAGAGGATATGCGCGGCGACATCCTCGCCGGCCTCCGTCGTGATGCTGAAGACCAGCTTGGAATCGACCAGCGACAGCTTCAGATGATAGGGTCCTCCCGGATGGCCGACCGGCTCGAAGGCATTTTCCTCCACCAGATCGAAGATGGCGACCGCCCGCTCGTGTTCGACGTCCGGCGTCGAACGGCCGATGGATTCGTCAAGGACGACGTCGGAGAGACGGAAATCGCCCTTCGTCATCCTCAGCCCCCGCGGTTCAACCGTATGGCAACGGAACGGGCATGGGCGTCGAGCCCTTCGGAATGGGCAAGCGTGATGGCCGAAGGCGCAAGCGCTGCCAGCTGCTCCGGACCCAGCCGCAGGATAGAGGTGCGCTTGACGTAATCGAGCACCGAAAGGCCGGAGGAGAAGCGCGCCGAGCGGGCGGTGGGCAGGACGTGATTGGAGCCGCCGACATAGTCGCCGATCACTTCGGGCGTATAGCGGCCGACGAAGATGGCGCCGGCATTGCGGATGCCGGGGATGAAGGCATCCGGGTCGGCAACCGCCAGCTCCAGATGCTCGGCCGCGATGCGGTTGGCGAGCGGCAGCGCCGCCATCAGGTCGGAAACGAGAACGATGCCCCCGAAATCGGCCCAGCTACGGGCCGCCGTCTCGGCGCGCGACAGCGTCTTCAGCTGGCGCTCGACGGCCTGTTCCACGGCCTCACCGAAGGCCCGGTCGTCGGTGATCAGGATCGACTGGGCGCCGACGTCATGCTCGGCCTGGGCCAGCAGGTCGGCGGCGAGCCAGTCCGGATCATTGTCGCGGTCGGCGATGACGAGGACTTCGGACGGGCCGGCGATCATGTCTATGCCCACCTGGCCGAAGACCTGGCGCTTGGCGGCGGCCACATAGGCGTTGCCGGGGCCGACGATCTTGGCGACCGGCGCGATCGTCTCCGTTCCATAGGCAAGTGCTGCAACCGCCTGGGCGCCACCGACGCGGTAGATCTCCGAGACGCCGGCAATGCGGGCGGCCGCCAGAACCGTCTGGTTGATCGCCCCGCCGGTTGCCGGCACGACCATGACGATCCGCGGCACGCCGGCAACCTTGGCAGGCAGCGCATTCATCAGAACCGAGCTCGGGTAGCTTGCCGTGCCGCCGGGCACATAAAGGCCCACCGCATCGATCGCTGTCCAGCGCGAGCCGAGGCCGACGCCGAGGGAATCCTCGTAGACATCGTCCTTCGGCATCTGTCGTGCATGATGTTTTTCGATACGCTCGGCTGCGAACCGCAGGGCGTCGAGAACCGCCGGTTCCGTTGCGGCCACCGCCGCATCGATCTCCTCTTCGGCGACCCTGAGGCCTACCGCAGCAAGATCGACCCGGTCGAAGCGGGCGGAATAATCGATCAGTGCGGCATCCCCACGGGCACGGACGTCGTCGATGATCGCCTTGACGACGGCATTCACATCGTCGGAGACCTCCCGCTTGGTCGACAGGAATGCGGAAAACCGCTCCTCGAAATCACCCGATGCCTGCTCCAGCCAGATCGCCACTCGACAGTCCCCTCAATGCATGCGCCCCAAGGCGCCAGAAAATCAGTCCCCTTTGGGATGCCGCGGCATCCGTTCGGTCTCCCAGGCGCCGCCCGTATCCATCATCTGCACCTCGATGCATTCGACATCGAGGCTGATGGCAGCACCTCCGGCCAGGATCAGCTCGACGGTGCCCTCCGGCCCGTCGCCCTTCTGGTCGAAGCGCATGGCCATCAGCGAGCACACCGCGTCGGGGTTGCTGCGGTCGACGCCGAGCGTGCGAACCGCCTCCACCCTCTTGAATGAAATGACGGAGCGGCGGCGTTCGAAACCCTTGTTCTTCCGGTCGGCCTTTTCCCAGACGAAGCGGTTGAAGACCACCATGAACTGGCGGCCGCGCGCGTCATAGCTCAGGTCTGCGACGCGGAATACACTGTCCTGCATATATGCGGAGACGATTGCGAGATCATCCTGGTCGAGAGCAAGAAGCTTGAGGTCCGCCATGGTTTCCATTTCCAGTCGAGACGCCGGTCGGCGTGTGTTCATCCTGCCACGGAGATAGGATGACCCGGCACGATCCGCAACGCCACCGGAACCTTAGTCGCTGACACGTTCCACGTCGGCACCGCATCGCGTCAGCTTCTCTTCGAGGCGTTCGAAGCCACGGTCGAGATGATAGACGCGGTTGACGACGGTTTCGCCCTCGGCAACGAGGCCGGCGATCACCAGCGACACGGAGGCGCGCAGATCGGTCGCCATGACCGGGGCGCCCTTCAGGCGATCGACACCCTCGATGCGGGCCATCTGTCCCGACAGAGTGATGCGGGCACCGAGCCGCGCCAGTTCCTGCACGTGCATGAAGCGGTTCTCGAAGATCGTCTCGGTGATGTGCGAGACGCCGGAAGAGCGGGTCATCAGCGCCATGAACTGGGCCTGCAGGTCGGTCGGGAAGCCCGGGAAGGGTTCGGTGACGATGTCGACCGGCTGGATGCCGTTGCCGTTGCGCACCACGCGCAGGCCGCTGTCGGTTTCCGTCACCTCGGCGCCCGCCATGCGCAGTGCGTCGAGCGCGGTGTCGAGAAGGGAGGCGTCCGTGCCCTCGAGCGTCACGTCACCACCGGTCATGGCAACCGCCATCGCATAGGTGCCGGTCTCGATGCGGTCGGGCAGCACCCGGTGGCGCGCGCCGGAGAGCGAGGTGACGCCCTCGATGGTGATTGTGCTCGTGCCGGCGCCCGAGATCTTGGCGCCCATGGCGTTCAGGCATTTGGCCAGATCGACCACTTCCGGCTCGCGGGCGGCGTTGTCGATCACCGTCGTGCCGTTGGCAAGCGAGGCTGCCATCATCATCACATGGGTGGCGCCGACCGAGACCTTGGGGAAGGTGTAATGGCCGCCGACAAGGCCGCCCTTCGGGGCCGTGGCGTTCACATAGCCGGCGTCGATCTCCATGATCGCGCCGAGCGCCTGCAGGCCTTCGAGAAACAGATCGACCGGGCGTGTGCCGATGGCGCAGCCGCCAGGCAGCGAGACGCGCGCCCTGCCCTCGCGGGCAAGAAGCGGGCCGATGACCCAGAAGCTGGCGCGCATCTTCGACACGAGGTCATAGGGTGCGGTGGTATCGACGATCGTCCGGCAGGTGAAATGGATCGTGCGGGAATAGCTCTCGCCCTGGCTTTCGCGCCGGCCGTTGACGGAGACGTCGACGCCATGATTGCCGAGGATGCGCAAGAGCTGTTCCACGTCGGCCAGATGCGGCACGTTTTCGAGCGTCAGCGTATCGCTGGTCAAAAGCGAGGCGATCATCAGCGGCAGGGCGGCGTTCTTCGCCCCGGAGATCGGGATGATGCCGTTCAGCTTGTTGCCACCGCGAATTCTGATGCGATCCATGAGGTCAAGCGGGGTTGAACCCGTCCTTTTGTTGCGAGTGCAGGCGCGAAGCGGCGTGCTTAGCGGAAAAGCCAAGGCGCTTCAAATGATTTGGAACCGAGTGTTCCCATGAACATCCTGTCAGTCCGATTCGTCTTTTTTTGCGGCAGGCAGGCCGAAGGCCTCGTCGGCGGCCCCTGAACGGCGCGCCCGCGCCTGTCCCTTGCGGCGCATGAGGTTCTCGCGAAGCTTTTCGGCGGCGCGCGCCTTGCGCTCCTCGGCACGGGCCTCCGCCTGCCGCTTGCCCGCCGCCCTGCGCTCTTCCGCCGGTATTTCCGCATCGTCCTTGGTCATGGCTCCCGCTTAGCCGAAAAGCGACCGGGAAAAAAGAGCGCCACTTGCGGCCGGGAGACGACGGAACTTGAAATTGCGCCTTGCGCTCATTGTGAACCTATGGCAATAGGCCCCTCGCCCACGGACGACCAAACCGAAACGGGCCTAAGCTGCTATAGCTCAGGGGTAGAGCACTCCCTTGGTAAGGGAGAGGCCGAGAGTTCAAATCTCTCTAGCAGCACCATCACTTCCCATTGATTTCATTGAAGCTCTTGCATCCTGGGGGCTTTCGTACATTCTTCCGTTACAAACTTGGTTACAAAACGGAAGGTTCAATGGCTCGTCAGCCACGCTATCTGCTCAACCGGAACGGTCGATACTTCGCGCGCCTGGTGATCCCGAACTCGCTTCGCCCTTTCCTGGACAACAAAACAGAGCTGCGCGAGGCCCTTGGCCCGGATCGTCGCGTCGCACTTTCGAGGCTGCACAGCGCCGTCGCAAATCTACAAAGCAAGATCGCGGTGGCTGACCGGCAGCAGAGGGCAGAGCGTGGAGAGCCGACGAAGCCGGGCCGCTACCCTCTGACGGTGGAACAGCTGGCGTTAAAGAACTACAACGAGCGCCTCACGCTGGATGAGCAACGGAGAAACACCCTTCCGGGATGGGCGGACGTCAGCATTGACGACATGTATGTCGCCGATTTGCGAGCCGGCATCGCCGGAAAGCTTAATGACGCTGCCCTGCAAGAGCTCGTGGGCCCGCAGATCGGGAGATACCGACTTTTGGGGAACACAACCGCCACCTTCGGATCCGACGAATGGAGGGTTGTTGCTCGGGCAATGTGCGTATCCGAACTGGAAGCCCTAGCTCGCCTCGTTGAGCGAGACGAAGGTGACTACTCCGGTAGCCCTGAACATCCTCTTCTGAAGAACGCCAAGCCGATAGAGGAGGAACGGCCTCCGGTTCTAATCCGCGATCTATTCAATCGATACATCGCGGAGCTGAAGGCGAATGGCAAAGGCGAAGGAGCAGAGAAGCGCTGGCGCCCTGTCATTGAGGATCTTATCGCCTTCACACGAACCACAGACGCTCGCCTACTCAAGAAGAAAGTGTTGGTCGAGTGGAAGGACGCCAAGATGAAGACACTGGCGCCGCGGACCGTCCGTGATGTCTACTTCACCGCGCTCAACGCGATCCTGAATTGGGCAGTTGCGAACGACATATTGCCGGACAACCCCGCCACAGGCATCAAGATCAAGGTCGCGGCGAAGCTCGTGACCCGACCCAAGGGGTTCACAAAGGCTGAAGCCCAGCATGTGCTGAAATTCTCGCGTTCTTATCGGCCTACAAGAACAGGAAATCCTCAGACGGAAGAGGCGCCGCAAACCGCTGCTGCCAAGACATGGGCTCCCCTTTTATGCGCCTTCACAGGCTCCCGTATCTCGGAGATTACGCAACTGCGGAAGGAGGATGTGAGAGAGGAAGATGGCATCCACTACATCCGAATCACTCCCGATGCCGGTCGGGTAAAGAATCGACAATACCGTGACATTCCACTCCACGATCAAATTGTGAAGCTCGGTTTCCTCAACTTCGTTGCGTCATCGCAACCGGGCCCTCTGTTCTACCCGCCTTATCGGGGGACTAGGAAGGCAGATCCTGCGCAAACCGTCTCAGGCCGTATATCGAACTGGCTCAAAGCGAAGGGCGTAATACCGTCAGGCGTGTCGCCCAACCATGGCTGGCGTCACGCATTCAAGACGGCAGGTCTGGAGGTGGGCATAGATGCACGCGTTCTCGATGCTATTCAGGGGCACGCTGCCCGCACCGCCGGCGAGAGCTATGGCGACGTCACGCTGTTGGCCAAGAAGCGGGCGATTGATAAGCTGCCGGATTTCGACATCTCGCAGGTGTTTGACGTGCCTTCTCACGCCAGTTTTCTTCCTGTCGCAGAGCAAATACAACGTAAGAGCTCAGTGATGAGCGACAGCGTGAGACGCTCTGCGAACTGCCAGAGCGTCAAACTTTAGTTGGCAGCGAATTGCTGCCAACTCTTTTCTTCACGCGGCTCCGAAGCAAGCGGAAGTCGTGCCACTGCTAGTATGCTTGTGCACCGGCCGACACGTTAGGTGTGATCGCCAACAGCGGTCTCGCCCCTTCAATCAACCCGGCTGCCTATGTACGTTCCGAAACCCGATGGTCATTCCCGTTTGGCATGGTCAGCGCCGCCATAGCGGCTCCACCCGCTCAATGCGATACCTCTTGTCGAATTCCTTGAGCACCATCTCCAACGTTGCCTCGAAAGCACCCCGATCAAACATCGTGGATTTGGGCTCATGAAGGTAGCGCCAATCAACAAAAGCATCCTTGTGCTGATACAGGATGTCACGAATACTGTAGTCAACATAAAAAAAGGAGGGATGATAGGGCACCACCGAACGCCTGAATTCTGCATCAAGCTTCTCCTGGCTTTCGGGCTTTAGCTTATTGAATAGTTCGGCGAGGTCGTGCGATCTGACAGCTTTTGGATCATCGAAGTCAAACACGAACCACGCCTTGAGTGCCAACTCCATCGACAGCGCTAGAAGCATCGGCTCTACACCGACATGTTCGAGTTGGCCAACATCCCCAAGTTCCTCAAATCGATCTGGAAAGCTTTGAGTCTTTCGCAGAATCGCCTTTGCGGCTTCGCCGATCTTGATGGCTGTCGTTAAGCGAGCACTCATATACGTTCTTTCGTATCGCGGATCTGACTTTGGAGGCTGGATCAACGCATTGCAAAGGCTACTCTCGGCTGCCCCAGGTGACGCAGAGTAGCTTCAAGGCTGGTCTCGCGGTGAGGCCCCCCCCTTTAAAGAACTCTCGGAAGCTAACACAGGGGCGCCATCGGCCACGTGCCCACTTTGCGCCTCCATTCCGGTAAATTCCTGTGAACGCGAGGTATGCCCCGAAGCTGCCATTGCAGCGATCTTCTCGAACATCTCCGATGCGCAAGAAGCGGTCGTTCGCGCTGGAGACCTGGGACGCTCAATAGACTGACCTTCGGTGGGGTGGTGGTAGGAAACCGCTCGCGCAGTGAGCTAACAGCCGACACCGGCTTATAGCGCACGCTGTCGTTGTTGTATCGACACGATGTACGCGCTAGACGTAAGCGACAATCTTTGGCCACATAAAGATGACGATCCGAAAGGTGCGGAATGCCTATAGACAGCGCGAAGTTTCTCAAAATTTCAGATACGCTTCGTCAATATCGCCGAGCTGAATTGAAAGATTTTGAAGATGACTTGGGTGTAGACCCCTTAAAGAAGCTCTACTGCGACCCGCTTCCTGGGGATGGCATCCTAAACACCGTCATGTCTTCCAATACTACCTTCGTTCTTGGTCGAAAAGGCACCGGTAAGAGCACCGTGTTTGCACGCGCGCAATCAATATACAGGGAGGGCAAGAATGTCATTCCTATCTACATCGATGTAAAAACCTTAAATGACCTCGCCTCAAATAGAGAGGGGTTTGCTACAATTATTGAACCTGGAGTTGATGGTAGTGTTTTGCAGGCTCATTTGCTTCGTAAGAAGTTTCTTTCAAGTGTTGTTTCCGAGATAATCGCATCAATATCAAAAATATGCGATGAAATGTCACTATGGGATCGATGGAGTGGGAAGAAACGGACTTTGGAGGAACTGAAGAATTCCTTTGAAGGCTTTAGGCGTGAGCTATCCAAACAGCAGTTTGAGCAGACCGAAATCCCTGTATTAAGGACCATAACACATTATTCGAAATCTCGGAGATCTGCAGAAGAAGCTAGCGAAGTATCAGCGAACGCCAACGCCAAGGTAAATTTGATAAAGCCGTCAGCTGATGCTGGTCTTTCAACAAGGGATTTTGATAAGACTCTGGAAGACACAGAGCTCTATAAAGAGTACTCCGACATTGTTTTTTGTAATTTTCCGTTCTCTAAGCTTCTTGATGATATCAAGGATTTGCTTAGTGAGGCGGGCTTAAAAAAGCTCGTCATTTTTTTCGATGACTTTTCCGAACTTAACTATATTGACCAAAAGCTTTTCGTCGACGTTATTCTGTCCCCCTTGAATAACTCAAGCCAAGAAATGGTGAAGCTCAAGGTCGCCGGTTATCCTGGTCGTGTCTATTATGGAAAGATAGACTCGACCAAAGTTGACACCATTCACTTGGATTTCTCTGAGCTGTACGAGGCGTCCGAGGTGCAGATTATGGAGGCATCAGCGCAAGCCTATACGAGACGACTTCTTGAAGCTAGGTTTACCGCTTTCAAGTGCAATGTCGAAGACTACTTTGACACCTCGTCCGCCGAGATGGATGATTACTACCGTACTCTTTTTCAGGCAACTTTCAATGTGCCTAGACTAATGGGGGCAGTGCTTCATATCTGTTACTTGGATGTGGTCTCGAAGGGGAGGCCCGTAACACTTTCAAGTATCAGATTGGCATCTCGGAAGCATTATGAGAACACTATATCTCAGTATTTTGACAGAATGAATAGATTTGCCCTTGAGCCGTATGAGAATAAGGTTGATAGGCAAAATCAAAGACGCCTCCTCGATTCTATTGTTGAGAAGGCTAGAGACGTACGAAACGGGATAGTGCGGGGGCAAATTGGTGGCTCATATTTTGCGGATCTCAGCTCTCCGCCAGTGAGCCACTTTTCCGTCTCTGCGAGCTTGGCGGATGTATTTTCGTCCTTGGAAGCGAACTTCTTCCTATCGCGGTATAAAGACACCCGTGACAAGAATGGTAAAACGGCGACTGTATACGCACTAACTATGGGGCTTACCGAGTTAGAAAGGTTGAATTGGGGTTATCCTGATGGCCGGCAGTATCGAAACTACTTTGTTCAGCGCTGCTTTGACTACAACATTCTGATACACAACTTTCTGACGCAAAATAAAACAATTCGCTGTGACTCATGTGGTGCATCCTTCTCAATGGAGCAGAAAGAGCATTTTGAGTTCTTCAGATGGACCTGCCCTGAGTGTAAAGAGGGCAGGTGCGCTGTAACAAATCTAGCGGGCGACCTTGAGGATCTTGCTGATATTGCGACCGAAGAGGTTCAACTTGAACCAGTAGAGCTCGAGATCTTGGAGACGCTTCAGAGCGAGGGTCGTGAACTCGCAGCTGGAGAGATCTCTGCCGCCATTGATACAACATATCAACTGGTAGGGCGGCGCACATCTAAGTTGCGAGACAAGGGGCTGGTCGTAAAAGAAATGGATAAGAGAGACGATAGGATGAAAAGCGCTATCTCACAGCGCGCAAAAGACACCTACTTTGCGAGTTAGGTGTTTTTGAAACTTAGCTTTGGTGCGTGATCTCGGTAAGCCCGAGACGGCCTCGGGCTGGGTCGGCGGCTCGCTAACCCAATCGCGAACGGCCGCTTTCTGACTGTGGGTCACCGATGCTGCGGCAGGCACCAAAGCCGGTAATGGCCGGGAACGGAACTCCACCGAGTCCGGGCGCAGATGTCCGTTTTGGCAGAATTGCCTCCATTGCGTGCTAGTCTTCTCCCAGCGCGTGATCCGCCCTGCTGCGGCCACGTCCCTGTTGGCGCTGATGGCCGCAAGCTACGATCCAGACGAACACGTTGAGGAACGGCATCCATTTGCTTTCCATAGCGACATCAAATGCCCCATTGGAAGATCGAAGTCCTAGGAAAGAGAGCTCGACCTGTGCAGGATGCACTTCCCTGCGCCAATAGTTCAGGCCTCAACTACCTGTCCTGCAGGGACGGAGGATGGCTTCTTAGAGAGATGGCCGCATTAGCGACATTGCGTTTCACAACCTTAAACCTAACACGTTCTTTACCAAAAGTTGACAGCTCGGACCGAATGTCTTTTTTTTCCGACTTTGTAAAGAAAAGGCAAGGCGCCGCTAGCGAGGCCGACGACAGTAGTTAGCCTCAGAGGTTTCCGGCAGCTCACGCAACGGCTTTCACCAAGCAATACCCAGGTTCAAGTCACCGATTTCTACTCGCTCTACACCAGCCGTCTTAGAAAAAGTGCTGCAAAATCAGGCTGGATATATAGTTCCCCACTCAGCCGCCAGGAATATGCCACGCCTCAGTTGAAAGCTCTGAAGCCTTCCCGATGCGTCAAACGCAAAGCAGGATGCGCAATCGGCCTAATATAGATAAGCTTACAGGAAATTCAGGCAAATACCTTTCTCAGCGCAGCCAGATCCTCGATTGTCTGTCCACTTCTTGTCTTGCCGCCTGCCCGTGAATGGATTACCTGACCTGCCCTGCGTGTAGCTTTATTCTGCGGTGAAACGCTCTGACCCAGCTGAGGACGATAAGCCTCACAGGCGGCTCCTAGCTTCTATCACGCTGCACGCTTTCGCTGCGTCGACGGCTCGACATAGTTTGCCATTGCGTCTCACCGCGTCTATGGGCGGCGCAGCTGGTTCGTAAAGTGTCTAGCACCCTCAACCTCGCGTTCGTACCCGATCCGCCACTGGGGCGCGGCATCGAGCGCTGCAGCATAGCGCCACCTTTGCTTTGTCCGGGCGTCTACCCATTTTACGGACATGCGTTTCCCATTCTTCAACGCGTCGTGGATAGCAGCTTGCATGCGACGGGTCGGCTTCCAGGGAACTAAACGAAGCCCGCGTTGCTCAACCTGTTCCATCAAAAAGCGGGTAATAAAAATTATGTCGATGTCGCTTACCAAGTGGCCACGATCAGCCAACGCCGAGCTAACCGAGTTACGCAGGATCCGCCACATCTGAAGGTCAAGCTCTGCTCCTGGCCGACCTGAACAATCTCCACTCATGCAACAGGTCTCTTACCTGGAGCGTCTTCATGAGTCGAAAAAGCGGCCGACGATGAATGACAGCGGCTACAAGGTCCCCATCGAGATTGGCTCGTCACCAGCGACGGTAGAGCTCGCATCCTACTTCTGCCCTCGTAAGATATCCGCTGTCGCCAATACCAGTCTCAAGAGTTCCAGATCTGCCTCCTCCGGCGGGCGCGGTTCACCGGCGAAGGCTACAATGAGCAGCCTCCACCATTCATCCTTCAGCGAATGATCCACGTTGCTGAACACTTCCTCCACATATTCGATTGCATCGATGCGATGAAATTGCGCCAAATGACATTTCACGGCGGCTACCGGGTCCATACGCAGGAGTTCGACGTACTTGCGGCACTTATCTAACGGGAAGTAGTTGTGGCCTTTCAGCATCCCGATCGCATTCGCTGACTTGACCTCCATTGCAGATTGGAAGTCGTCTAACGACAGCCCCAGCTCGTCGAGCCGGGCAATAGCGGCTTCTGCTAATATACGTCGCGGACAACCATGAATCACCATTTTCCAGCCTAACAATCATTTTCACTATGTATGACGCTGTCTGGACGCCGGTCCATTACACTTCCTGGTAATAAATCAATACTGATTTAGCACGACATTGCCCGGCAGGATTTTGACGGGGAGCACCCGTTTCTGGAGAAACGCTCATCTGACCAACGCCAGCTCCCCTCTTGATGAAACGCGTGAAAGCAAATAGCGTGTTCCACATTCGTTCTTATCATTTCTAGGCAAAGATGGCAGACACACGCTCAGCAAGAACTTTGACAGAACTCAGGGGCTGGATGAAAACGAACATATTCCATCGCTTCATTACCCTCACCTTCAATGACCTGGTTTCCGAGAACGTATGCCGGGAACAGCTTAAGCGATGGGATGCTCGCATAAGCCGGGAGATACTGGGACCACAATGGTCCAAGATGCGTGACGCACGCCCGTTCGCATTCTATGGCATGGAAAAACAGAACCGAAACCCACACTGGCACGGCGTCGTCAAGCTTTGCAGCACCGACACCAAGTCGCTCGCACAGATCTGTTCTAACTTTGATGACGTAGCAGAGCTCGCTTGGAAAGCGCTGGTTCCCGCAGGAACGATGGACCTCAAGGAGATTGACGGCAGATCGAGCAGTGATGTGTTCGTGGACTACATCACCAAGTCGGTCACCTTCGAGGACAATCTTGCTAAATTCATAGTGCCCGACGAATTCAGCCCTCAATACCCCTCGATCACCCTGGTGAAAGCGGCCTGAACTCAAAACCACCTTTCCTGCAGATGCAGGATCGTTTACAATATCTGTTGGTAACGCCTGTCAGGATCCGCAGTGTTCACGCTTGCCACGCTTGGAGAACGAGTAGCCTGACTTTTCATAACTAGGAAGCTCTCAGTGCCGGTGACAAACCAGCGCAAGTGTAACTATTGTTTGGTGGTTATGTTTTCTTCAGAGCTCCAGGCGTCTCTTGCCAAATCTCATCCGACATGAATGAAGCTAAATCCGCTTCCACCGCTAAGGTACGAGACTCCTAAACCTGTGAAGCCGAAACTCAAACCAGAGCCTCCACCTTCTCCCATCCCAGCATGTGCTCGTTCTTGTCGAGCCAAGCCTTCCTCTCCTGCCAATCCGGCAAGACGCGCCCCACGAGATCCCAGAATTCCGGTTCGTGGTTGCGGTGCTTCAAGTGGCACATCTCATGCACGACCGCATATTCAAGCACAGGCTTCGGCGCGAAGATCAGGTGCCAGTTGAGGTTGATCTGTCGGTCCTGCCCGCAGCTGCCCCACATGTGCTTCTGGTCCTTGATCTGCACGCCGCGCGGCCGCAGTTCGTGGCGCTCACCATGCCGGTGGACGAAGTCGTTGGCGTCGTCACGCACGCGACGTTTCAACCAGAGCCGGAGCGCGCTCTCGATCACAGCATCCGATGACTCCGGCGATAGGTCGGCGGGCTTGCGGATCTGAAAACCGTTGCGGTAACTCACCTCGACCAGGGAGCGATCGAAGGGCTCGATGGTGAGCCTCGCCATCCGGCCACGATACGGGACCTTTGCGCCGGTCACGAATTGGTAGACGCGCGTCTGCGCCTTGGCGCGTTCGGCCATGTGCTGCACGGTCTCGATGATCCAGGCCCGCCTGCGGTCGAGCACGGCGCTGATCTGCTCGTCGGTGGCCCCCTCCGGCACCAGGAGCTCGAAGGATTTCGGCGTGACGCTGAGGCTCGCCTTACGGGCCCTGGGCGATCGCCGCAGGGTGTATTCGATCTCTTGGCTACCGATGCGATAGACGGCCATGTCACTGCCCCGCGAAATGCTTGAGCGCGTAGGCCTCGACTTCTTCTGGGATCTCCCTGAGCTGCGTCAGACCGGCGAGATGCGCCATGGAACGCACCTGCTGGCGTAGGCTCTTGCGAAGACCGTCCTTCGCCCACCAGCCTGATGGAGCGGTCACAGGGTCGGTATAGAGCCCCTCCAGCCGGATGGCCAAATCCTCGCCCTCTGGTCCCGAGGTGAAGCCGTTGAGGATCTGCAGGATGCCATAGGCGCCAGGAGAGAGACCCGCCTCTACATGCGCGGCGTCCTCAGCCGTGATGTCCTTCGCAAGCTCTTCGGCTGCCTTCAGCTTTTCCGACCAGGAGAGTTGCGCGCTTCCGAGCTTGTCCAAGAGCTGGCGCAGGCGCTCGGAGAATTTCCCATATTGATGCGGGCTGTCGTCGATCCGTTCGGTGACTGTCTTGCGCAGCTCCGTCGTCTTGCGGATTGCCGCCGTCATCAGGTCTTCCTCGGTCTTGTCCGTCGGATCGAAATCCTCCCAGAATTCCGGATCGGTGATGTGGCGCAGCTTGACGGTGACGCTGAGACCCGTCGCTTCCAGATGCTTTTCCAACATCTCGCGGATCTTCTCGCTGTAGTTCATCTGGTCGAAGGCCTGGCGCTTTTCGAAGTGCTGGGTGCCATAGAGCAGGAAGTTGGCCACCCATTTTAGATCGGCGGTAAACTCCAGAACGCTCGGGTCCGGGCTCAGCGTCTCATAAAGCGCGATGAAACTGCGCGCCTTAGCCTTGAAGTTGAACCACTTGTCCTCGGTGCCGAGCAGCTTCACGAAGGCATCATATTCCGACTTTAAGGCGTCCTTGTCGCTCGCCTTGCGTTTCAGCGGCTTCATCAACGCGGCAACGGCCGAATGCGCGGCGCGTAGCTGATTGCGCAGATCGTCCAGGTCGCGCATGGCGTTCTTCACGTCATCGGCGCGGTAGGAGGAGAGCGCTTCTTCCAGATGGCCGGAGACACCGATGTAATCGACAATCAATCCGTTGCGCTTCCTTGCGTCAGACACGCGGTTGGTGCGGGCGATCGCCTGCAGCAACCCGTGCTCCTTCAGCGGCTTGTCGAGATACATCACGCTTTCGACGGGGCAATCGAAGCCGGTCAAAAGCTTGTCGCAGACGATCAGAAACTGCGGATCATCGCCTTTGCGGCCAAAAGCCTTCTTCGCCAGCTTTTCCGCCTCGGCATCCAGATAATGCGCCTTTAGAGCGGTGCGGATCGCCTGCTTGTGGGCATCCTCGCTCGGTTTGCTGTCTTCCTGGTTGATGGAATAGACGCAAGCCGACATGGCATCCGCGCGGGCGAGCGCCTCGGCGGGCTCCATGCCTTGCGCCTCAAGATCCTCGGCAATCACCTTTGTCAGTGCTTGCTTGTAAAGGATCACCGCCTCGCGATCGATGGCGACGATCTGCGCCTTGAACCCGTCCGGCCGGGCATAGGCCTTGAAATGCGTCCAGATGTCATAGGCGATCAGTTCGATGCGGCGCGGATGCTTGACCAGATCCTCGATAGCGACGCCGCGCTTCTTGATCTCGTTCAGCTTGTCATCATCAAGCTCGGCAAACCAGGTGTCGAACAGGATATCGATCTTCGCCTCGTCGATATGCCAGTCGGTCTTGCGGCCGGTATAATAGATCGGCACGGTCGCGCCATCGGCCACGGCGTCGTCGATGCCGTATTTGTCGAGATAGCCTTCGCCCGGCACTCCAAAATTCTCATAGGTGTTCTTGTCATCCTTCTTCACCGGCGTGCCGGTAAAGCCGAAGAAGCGGGCGTTCGGCAGGGTCGCGCGCAGATAGGCACCGAGATCCTTTTCCTGGGTGCGGTGCGCCTCATCCACCATCACGATCCAGTTTTCGGAATTGGTTATCGCCTCTTTCGAGCCCTGAAACTTGAAGATGGTGGAAAGCGCCGTGTGCCCGTCCTTGCCGCTGCGGATCAGCGCATGCAGATCCCTGATGCTGTCGATCGCCGTCGGGTTTGGCAGACCGCAGGCGACAAAGGTGCCGCTGATCTGGGAATGCAGATCCACCCGGTCGGTCAGCACCAGAATGTTCGGGTTCGTCAGCGCCTCGGACTGGATTGTCCGGTGTGTCTTCAGCTTCAGCGCGGCAAACACCATGGTGAGAGACTTGCCGCTGCCCTGCGTGTGCCAGATCAGCCCCTGCCGGTGCCTGCCCTCGATCACGCGGTCCACAATGCGGTTGACGGCGCGGAACTGCTGGTAGCGGCAGATTTTCTTGATCGTGCCGGTTTCGGTTTTTTCGAAAACGACATAATGGGCGATCAGGTCCAGCAGACGGCCGGGCTCCAGTAGGCACCAGAGGCCCTTGGAAAGCGTATCGGGAAAATCAGCCTCCACCTTCGGCCACGGATCGCGCCATTCCGCATAATACTTCGAGCCGGAGCCGGTTGCGCCATAGAGCACCAGCGCACCGTCGGTCACCACGTTGAAGACATTGGAGAAGAACAGGCGCGGAATATCCTGCTCGTATTGGCGGATCTGCTCAAAAGCTTCGCCGGTCTTGTCCTTCACATTCAGCGGGCTTTTTGCCTCGATCACGACAAGCGGAATGCCGTTGACATAGACCACGATATCGGGCCCTGCGGGTGTTTTCCGCCTTCACCCTGAGCTGATGCGTCACGCAAAATTGGTTGTTGCGGGGCTCAAGAAAATCGATGACCCGCAGCGTCTGGCGCGTCTCCTGCCCGGTCACCTTGCGGGCATAATCGCCGCGCAGCACTTTCAGCCAGGCCTCGTTACCGCTGATCGCCGCAAGCTCGCCATAGGCGGCCTCGGCCGATGTGCGGTCGATGCCGTTGATGCGCATCAGCGCCTCTATCAGCTGCGGGCGAAACAGAACCTGGTTCTCGCCCTCGCGTAAACCGGTGTGCTCTGCTGGTGCCACGAAGCCATAGCCCATGGCCTGAAGATGCTCGATTGTGGGGCGTTCGGCAAAATGCCATTCGGGGCCGTGGCTCATGGGGCGCCTACTCCGCTGCCATGGGCAGAGCGTCGGTGACGCGCTTGCGACCGGTGAGGAGGTCGGACATCAGGGCGGATTTGCAGTCTTTAAGGCGCGATAGAGCTTCCTCGTTACTGTCCAGCGCCTCATCCAGTGAGCTGAGGGTGGAAGTCAAGCGCAACTGAACCTCTTTGGGAGCCACAGGTAGAGGTAGCTCACGAACATCTCCCACCCGCAAGTGGCCGACTGTAGAGCCGCCAGCGCGCCGGAACATTTCCTTTTTTACCGGCCCTGACTGAAGCGCATACAGCAGGAAGTCGGAGCTAACGTGAGATGTATCTGGGCGCAGGAACATCATCCGTTGCCCCAGACAAAACGCCATAGCAGGGGCCATGCAGACCTCGCCATATGGAGCCTCCCGGGTGAAAAGAATATCTCCTGCTCTGGGCACACCCTTCGCTGTCCATTCTTGAAAGCTCTCCTGGTCAGTGAATTGAAGTCCATCATACCGAAAGCGACCGTTACGAACATTCGGCGTTCGAACAACTGCATAGCCATCTTCGGTCACCGGAGGAGTGCGATTTTTGCAGTCAATAATGCTCTCGCATATGCTTGAAGCAGGTTCTATCGACCATCCTTTGAAGGTGTCACCCGCAGTTGACCGCCCCGCAGCCAGATCTTTTGGGAAGGAGACGGTGAGGATCTCGGAACGAACCTTTCTGGTCTGCTCTATCACCGCCCGCGTTGCTGCAATGGCTTCATCGACGCTGGACAGGATTTCGGCGATGCGGCGCTGTTCGTGGAGCGGGGGAATCCACACCTCCGTCTGCATGTAGGTCGAAAAATCGAGATTCCTGATTCCCGTGGTGGCCTTTTGCAACCGCTCTGTGGCTCCAATGCTGTAGAGCCAAGCCATCAGGTAAAAGCAGAACTTAGGTGAGGCGTTTTCCCTGTCCACGCGCATGATCTGCATAAAGTTGGACGCAGAATAACCAGGCCCGCTGGCGAAGAAGCCCACCCTACCTACCGGCTGCGTAGGGCTGCCTCCTGACCTCTCAAGGATGATGTCTCCGACCTGCAGCGCCTTTTGCTGCAGCTTTTTTTCTGGGAAGCTCCTGAGCGCCGGTCTGCTCAGATCAAGTCTGTTGTCTTTAGTCAGGTTCGTAGCGCGCAGGACTTGGACATCGCCGGAGCCCGTGGGCTCTTGACCCCAAAACCCCGGGGTGTTCGTGGTGAATAGCACCTCCAGCGAACCACATGACCACCCCTCCGGCACCTCACGCGACATAGCCAAGCTCCCGCAGAAAGCCCATCATCCGCGCTTCAGCCGCATCCCGCTCGGCCTGAAGCTCGATCAGCTTTTCGTAAGCGCTAATTTCGGCGCACCTTTTTCCATCGACGCCTCTGCC
>TARA_R110002051_G_scaffold4192_1_pt1 | contig 19410 bp, 21 predicted proteins | sample TARA_R110002051 | Tara Oceans TARA_R110002051 (sample SAMEA4397023) | marine metagenome | biome: Polar Biome; feature: [MES] marine water layer (ENVO:01000295) within the mesopelagic zone...; material: water (ENVO:00002006), including particulate matter (ENVO:01000060) such as......
GAATGGATAAGTTACCTAAGATTGCGTTACCCGCAATATTTATTTTTATTGTATTGATTATTGGAATTTCTAAATCCACCATAACCATAGGCTCCGGGCAAGCAGGAGTTCTATATAAGACCTTTGGAGGTGGTGTTGTAACTGATGAGCCCCCAATGGGTGAGGGTTTTCACATTGTTGCGCCATGGAACAAGGTTTTTGTTTATGAAGTACGTCAGCAAGAACTTTTTGAACAAATGAAAGTATTATCATCGAATGGTTTGGAAATTCAAATCGATGCCTCTGCTTGGTATCAACCAGTTCCGAACGAATTAGGATTTCTGCACCAGAATTTAGGGGAAAATTACTTAGATCGTGTAATTAAGCCGGCCATTAGAAGTGCGGCCCGTAGCGTAGTTGGGAGATACACCCCAGAACAGTTATATTCCAGTAAGCGAGATGCCATCCAAGATGAAATATTTGAAGAGACAAAAAAGATTTTGGATAAACAGAATGTTCAATTAAATGAGGTTTTGGTACGTGATGTTACCTTGCCGGGAACTATCAAGGATGCTATTGAGCGCAAGCTTAGACAGGAACAGGAATCCTTGGAATATGAATTTCGTTTGGTGACCGCTAAAAAAGAGGCTGAAAAAGTAACCATTGAAGCACAAGGGAAAGCAGATGCCAACCGTATTCTAAGCGCTTCATTAAATGACCAGATTTTAAAGGATAAAGGAATTGATGCTACCTTAAAATTAGCGGAGTCCCCAAATTCTAAAGTGGTCATTGTGGGTGGTGGTGGAGAAGGTCTACCATTAATTTTAGGTAATAACTAAAACACGAAGGCTAAAGTTTTTGTTTCATTTTAAACATTTGTTTTGTGAAATCAAAAATACCTTATACTTTTACAATATAATGAAAAACAGAACTACACATCATCATTTCCATACTCACGCTCAGGCGAGGTAGGAATGTATTGTAGTAGTACAACATATTTTAAAACCCGTTTGAGCAATCAAACGGGTTTTGTATTTAACTCTGTTTTGGTTGGTCAAGCATTAAATTAATAAAATGACAAAAATTAGAATTGCTATTCAGAAGGCAGGACGACTTAATGAGGAATCCCTTCAAATATTAAAGGACTGTGGAATTTCCATAGATAATGGAAAAGACCAGCTCAAAGCTTCCTCGAGAAATTTTCCTATAGAAGTTTTTTATTTGAGAAATGGCGATATTCCTCAATATTTAAGAGATGGAGTAGTAGATATCGCAATTATCGGAGAAAACGTATTAATTGAAAAAGGCGAGGATATTTCTATAGTAGAAAAACTAGGTTTTTCTAAATGCAAAGTTTCCTTGGCTGTACCAAAATCTGTGAAATATAATTCGGTTAAGGATTTTGAAGGTAAGCGCATAGCCACTTCCTATCCAAACACGGTTATAAATTACCTAAAGGACAAGGGAGTTACTGCTGATTTACACATAATTAGTGGTTCTGTAGAAATTGCTCCAAATATTGGTTTGGCCGATGCAATTTGTGATATTGTATCTAGCGGAAGTACCTTGTTTAAAAACAATTTAAAAGAGGTAGAAGTAATGCTTACCAGTGAAGCAGTTTTGGCAGTTTCACCAAAAATAACCCAGGAAAGAAAAGAGTTACTGGATAAGTTACAATTTAGAATTCAATCCGTTTTAAGGGCAAGAGGCTCTAAATATGTATTGCTTAATGCTCCAAATGATAAATTAGATGGAATTCTAAAGTTATTGCCAGGAATGCGCAGTCCAACTGTTTTACCCTTGGCCGATGAAGGTTGGAGTTCTGTACACACCGTAATAAATAAAGACAAATTCTGGGAAGTAATTGATGAGTTGAAGAAGGCAGGGGCAGAAGGCATTCTCGTTTGCCCAATTGAGAAAATGGTATTATAAGATAGTAATGAGTTTTAAGTAGTATTCGGAATTGATATTAGTTGAAAAGTTTATTGTTCTTTTTACATTTTGTAAAAGAGCAACAAACAACCATCAACCAACAACTAAATAAAAATGAATAAAATATTTAATCCCAAAAGAGAAGATTGGGACTCTGTTTTAAAGCGTCCTACACAGACCGTAGCCGATATTGAAGGATTGGTAAATGGTATATTTAAAGAGGTTGCCGATAATGGAGATGTTACCCTTTTAAAGTATACAGAACAATTCGATAAGGTTGTACTAGCTAATTTATTGGTTTCCCAAGCAGAGATTAATGAAGCGGATTTATTGGTTTCTGAGGAGCTTAAAGACGCTATTCAACTTGCTAAATCTAATATAGAAGTATTTCACAAAGCCCAAAAAACGGGTCGTGTAACTGTAGAAACGTCACCTGGAGTCTCTTGTTGGCAAGAAAAAAGACCTATTCAGAAAGTGGGTCTTTATATTCCTGGGGGAACGGCACCTTTATTTTCAACAATTTTAATGTTGGCCGTACCTGCTGTCTTAGCTGGATGCGCGGAAATTGTATTATGCTCCCCACCTGATAAGAAAGGGAATTTGAATCCTGCTATTTTATATGCCGCCAATTTATGTGGTGTAACCAAAATTGTAAAGGTTGGAGGTATTCAGGCTATTGCCGGTATGACATTTGGAACTGAGACCATTCCGCAAGTGTATAAAATTTTCGGACCAGGCAATCAATATGTTACAGTAGCAAAACAAATAGCAACAAAGCATGGTGTTGCTATTGATATGCCAGCCGGGCCTTCAGAATTACTTGTGGTTGCTGATGATACTGCAAATGCGGCCTTCGTTGCTTCCGATTTATTAAGTCAGGCGGAGCATGGGGTCGATAGTCAGGTTATTTTGGTTTCAACATCTAATATGTTAATAGATTCCGTTGAGAAAGAGGTTTTGTCTCAGTTGGAAGTTTTGCCAAGAAAAGAAATTGCGAGACAAGCAATAGTCAATAGTAAATTGATTTATGTAGATAATGATCAAGAAGCTATTGACTTGATCAATGAATATGGGCCAGAACATTTTATTGTTTGTGTAGAGAATGAAGATTTTTATATCGAAAATATTCAAAATGCGGGGTCTGTTTTTATTGGAAATTATACGCCCGAAAGTGCTGGGGATTATGCCTCTGGTACCAATCATACCTTACCAACAAATGGCTATGCTAAACAATATAGTGGGGTAAATCTTGATAGTTTTATGAAAAGCATGACTTTTCAAAAAATCACCGAGAAAGGTATAAAGGCTATAGGAAACGCTATAGAACTTATGGCGGAAGCAGAAGGTTTACAGGCACATAAACATGCGGTTACCTTAAGATTAAAGAGTTTAAAAAATTAATTGTTGTCCGGTCGAGCGCAGTCGAGACCTAATTTTGTACTAATGAGTTTCAATTTAAATAACATAACAAGGGCAAATGTAAAGGGGTTAAGTCCGTATTCTTCCGCACGTGACGAATATGTTTCCGATGGTTCTACCATGATATTTTTGGATGCGAACGAGAATCCGTTCGAGAACGGGGTAAATCGGTATCCAGATCCGCAACAAAGAAGTTTGAAAGCCATTTTAGCGGACCAGAAAGGTGTTGATGAGGCGAATATCCTTTTAGGTAATGGTAGTGATGAAGTTTTAGATTTGTTGTTTAGGGCTTTCTGTGAGCCTAAGCAGGATAATATTATTACACTTCCACCAACTTATGGAATGTATAAGGTACTTTCTGGCATCAATTTGGTAGAAAATAGAGAAGTGTTGTTAACTAATGATTTTCAGCCTAATATTCCTGAAATTAAGAAAGCTATTGATGTGAATTCTAAACTATTGTTTATTTGCTCTCCTAATAATCCTACAGGAAATAGTTTTTCCACGAATTTAATAGAGGAACTATTAAATTCGTTCAACGGGCTCGTAGTTATTGACGAGGCTTATGTCGATTTTTCACCCGAAGAGAGCTGGACATCAAAACTTGCAGATTTTCCAAATTTAATAGTCACGCAAACATTATCCAAAGCCTATGGCATGGCAGGTATACGGTTGGGCATTTGCATTGCATCAACTGAGATTATTGCTGTTTTAAATAAAATTAAGCCCCCTTATAATGTTAATCAATTAACACAGGATAAGGCAATTACACGAGTGTTGGATAAGGCATCCGTTAAAAATGAGGTGAATGAAATTTTAAATGAACGCACAAAACTTATTGATGCCTTAAATACGATTTCCTTTGTTGAAACAATTTATCCAACAGACGCCAATTTTGTATTGATAAAAGTGGATGATGCAACATTAAGATATCATCAGTTATTGGCAAAAGGTGTTGTCGTTAGAAATCGTACAACTCAACCTTTATGCCAAAATACACTGAGGTTTACCGTTGGTACATCCAAAGAAAATAATAGTGTAATTACCGCTTTAAAAGCAATATCGAATTCATATGAAAAGTAAAAAACGAGTATTATTTATAGACCGTGACGGTACCATTATCAAAGAAACCATTGATGAGCAGATAGATGCTTTTGAGAAAATGATATTTTATCCTAAGGCATTTACTTTTCTAGGAAAAATTGCTAAGGAGTTGGATTATGAGTTGGTGATGATTACCAATCAAGATGGTTTAGGTACCGATGTTTTTCCTGAAGATACCTTTTGGCCAGTGCACAATTTTATTCTAAAATCCTTTGAAAATGAAGGGGTTTTCTTTGATAAGGTATTTCTAGATCGCACTTTTCCGCATGAAAATGCCAATACTAGAAAACCAGGCACTGGATTGTTAACCGAATATTTTTCCGATGTATACGATTTGGAGAATTCTTTTGTAATTGGGGATCGATTAACAGATATGGAATTGGCTAAAAACCTAGGCGCTAAAGGTATTTTTATCAATGACGAAACGAATTTAGGCACTGCTGAAATCACTATAAAACGAGATGAACTAGAAAGTTACATAGCCATTGAAAGTAACGATTGGGAAAAGATTTATGAATTTTTGAAATTAAAGGATAGAACTGCCGAAATTCATAGAAAAACCAATGAGACCGATATTTCCATTAAACTAAACCTTGACGGTACAGGTAAAAGCGATATCAAAACCGGATTGGCTTTTTTTGACCATATGCTGGACCAGTTGGCACGGCATGGACAAATGGATCTAACCATAAAAGTTGATGGTGATTTGGAGGTCGATGAGCATCACACGATAGAAGATACCGGTATAGCATTAGGCGAGGTTTTTCATAGTGCATTAGGGAATAAATTGGGCATTGAACGCTATGGGTTTTGTTTGCCAATGGATGATTGTTTAGCGCAATCCGCAATTGATTTTGGAGGGCGAAATTGGTTGGTATGGAATGCAGACTTTAAGCGTGAAAAGGTAGGGGATATGCCAACCGAAATGTTTCATCATTTCTTCAAATCATTTACTGACGGTGCCAAAGCCAACCTAAATATTAAAGCAGAAGGTACCAATGAACACCATAAGATCGAGGCCATATTCAAAGCTTTTGCAAAGAGTATAAAAATGTCCGTAAAACGTGATGTAGAGAAGATGGTTTTACCAAGTACAAAAGGAGTTCTTTAAAATAGTATTTAGTAATAAGTACAAAGTATTCAGTCTTTTAAGATTTGCTTTGTACTTAATACTAACTACTTAATACTAGTTTTAATGAAAATAGTCATCATAAATTACGGTGCAGGAAATATACAGAGTATTAAGTTTGCCATTAGGAGATTGGGTTATGAAGCGGTTTTAAGTAACGATGTATCGGAAATTCAAAATGCCGATAAAGTTATATTTCCTGGTGTGGGAGAGGCAAGTAGTGCAATGAAAAAACTGCGTGATAGTGGTTTGGATAAAATCATTCCAACTTTAAAACAGCCTGTTTTGGGTATTTGTTTGGGAATGCAATTAATGTGTCATTCATCTGAAGAAGGAGAAACTAAGGGTCTAGGCATCTTTGATGTTGATGTTGTTAAATTTGATGCTAAAGTAAAGGTTCCACAGATTGGATGGAATCAGATAACAAATTTGAAGTCACCCTTATTTATAGATGTTCAAGAAAAAGAGCATATTTATTTAGTGCATAGTTTTTACGCGCCGTTATGCAGTGAAACAATTGCTCAGTGTTTTTATGGAGTTGAATATAGCGCAGCCTTACAAAAGGATAATTTTTATGGAACTCAGTTTCACCCAGAAAAGAGTAGTTCAGTAGGTGAAACGATTCTTGATAATTTTTTAAGAATGTAATGGAACCCAACTATTTTATATCGACCGATAAAAGGTTATTGAATACGAATGAGATTCAAAAGTTCATTGCCAAAACTTATTGGGGAAAAGGAAGAACGTTAACGGAAATAGAACAGACCATTGAAAATTCGTATTGCTTTGGTATGTATACCTTGGATAACGAACAAATTGGTTATGCCAGGGTCGTTACGGATTATACTTATTTTGGATATTTTATGGATGTTATTATCCTTGACAAATTTCAAGGACAGGGATTTGGCAAATTACTTGTTGAACATATGTTGGCCGATTCAGTTATAAAAAACCTAAAGACATTGGCGCTAAAGACGAAAGATGCACACCAATTGTATGAGAGATATGGATTTAAAAAAATAGCCGATTCACCATTATGGATGTCGGTAGATAAACAAATATTAGAGTAAAAAAACATGAGAATTATTCCTGCAATTGATATTATTGATGGTAAATGTGTCCGTCTTTCCAAAGGCGATTACGATACTAAAAAAATATATAATGAAAGTCCTTTAGAAGTTGCTAAAGAGTTTGAAGCCCATGGCATAAACTATTTGCATTTGGTAGATTTGGACGGAGCAAAATCGAAGCATATTGTAAACCATAAGGTATTGGAACAAATAGCTTCCCAGACTAGTTTGCAAATAGATTTTGGTGGCGGATTAAAGACGGATAATGATTTGCGGATTGCTTTTGAAAGTGGGGCCAAACAAATTACCGGTGGCAGTATTGCCGTTAAAGACTCTGATACTTTTCTTGGTTGGATTGAAAAACATGGTGCAGGGAAGATAATTTTAGGCGCAGATGCTATGGATGAAAAAGTAGCCGTTTCTGGATGGCAAGAGGAATCTAAAGAGGAACTTATTCCGTTTATTAAGTCATATCTATCAAAAGGAATTCAATATGTTATTTGTACCGATATCAGTAAAGACGGTATGTTAGAAGGTCCGTCGTTTGATTTGTATCGGAAAATAATAGAAAATATAAATGTCAGTCTGAGCGCAGTCGAAGACCAAACTGTTCGTGCACTAAAATTAATTGCCTCCGGTGGTATTTCTACTTTTAATGAACTGCCCAAATTGGCAGAAATGGGCTGTGAAGGTACCATTATAGGTAAAGCCATTTATGAGAATAGAATCAGTTTAAAGCAGTTAGAATCTTATATTTTAAGTAATGGATAAAGAATCTCAATTAATTGAAGAATTGGTAAAGAATGCCCTGTACCGTATGGATGAAAGTACCCGAATGATAAAGAAAAGTCTTTCGGATATTTCAGATGAAGAGGTGTGGCAAAAACCGAATTCTTCATTAAACAGTATTGCGAATTTAATGCTTCATTTGTGTGGAAATATTTCACAGTACATTATTTCATCTTTGGGTGAAAATGAAGACAAAAGAAATCGTGACGCCGAATTTTCTGCCACTGGCGGACTCACCAAAGCAGAATTGTTGAAAAAATTGGAAGATGTTGTAGATACAGCGAAACGCGTAATTTTTGATGCAACGCCCAACCAATTGGTAAGAATGAGGTCTGTACAGGGGTTTACATTTTCTGGGGTAGGTATTATTCTTCATGCCGTGGAACATTATTCATATCATACCGGGCAAATTGCCTTTTGGGTAAAGCAATTAAAGAATACCGATTTAGGCTTTTATGATGGGGTAGATTTGAATGTAAAAAATGAATAACGTCACACTGAACTGGTTTCAGGGTCACACATCTTATGCAACAAAGCTTTGTAAATATTAAGACAAATAAGTACCGAATTACTTTTTATATTGGAGTAACTTCCAGTTTATCAAAAAGAATTTTGGAACATGCATTGGGTGAGGGTTCAAAATTCACTAAAAAATATAGTCTAGTGGATTTAGTTTATTTTGAAGAGTTTACAGATATTAATAGGGCCATTTCAAGGGAAAAACATTTGAAAAATTGTCATCTTGATTGGAAATTAAATTTTATCAAACAGAAAAATCCAACTATTCAGACCTTGGATTACTAAATAATGAGATCCTGAAACAAGTTCAGGGTGATGAAAAACTATGCTAGCAAAAAGAATAATTCCCTGTTTGGATATAAAGGATGGAAGAACCGTAAAAGGTGTCAATTTTGTTGATTTGCGCGATGCCGGTGATCCAGTAGAATTAGCGGAAATCTATAGTAAAGAAGGTGCTGATGAATTGGTTTTCCTGGATATTTCGGCAACGGAACAGAAACGAAAAACATTGGCCGAGTTGGTGTATCGTGTAGCGGAGAAAGTAAACATCCCTTTTACTGTTGGTGGCGGTATATCTTCAGTAGAGGATGTGGATATTTTACTTCAAAATGGCGCGGATAAAGTTTCTATAAATTCTTCTGCCGTAAAAAATCCGCAATTGATCAATGATTTGTCCGCAAAATTTGGCTCACAATGTATCGTTGTTGCCATTGATGCCAAACAGATTGCTGGAGAATGGATCGTTCACTTAGTGGGTGGTAAAGTACCAACGGAACGTAAATTGTTCGAGTGGGCAAAGGAAGTGGAGGAACGTGGTGCAGGAGAAATTTTATTCACTTCTATGGACCATGATGGGACTAAAGACGGATTTGCAAATGAGGCTTTGGCTAAATTATCGACGGAATTGAATATTCCCATCATCGCCTCTGGAGGAGCAGGAAACAAACAACATTTTACCGATACTTTTATTGAAGGAAAAGCGGATGCCGCCTTGGCAGCAAGTGTTTTTCACTTTAAGGAAATTGGAATTCAAGAATTGAAGATGGAGTTACGAGATAATGGTATTCCGGTACGTATTTAGTTTTCTGTTTGGCAAAATGTCATACAGCGTTTAGTCATAAAGATTGAAACATGAAAAGTCACATTGTTTATGCTTAGACAGAAAATAGTAATGAATAAGGCTTAAGAAATGAAAAAAATAGGTTTAATTGGAGGTATAACTTGGCAGTCTACACAGTTGTACTACCAATTGTTGAATTCTAAAGTTGCTGAAAAACTTGGCGGACAAAGCTCTTGCAAATGCATACTAGAGTCGGTAAATTTTGCTGATATTTCAACAAAACAAGCAGCAGGTGATTGGGATACTTTACATACCGAAATGACCGATATTGCAGTACGTTTACAAAATGCCGGTGCTAAAATTATTTTAATTTGTGCCAATACCATGCATTTAAGCGTGCCAGCCATTAAAGAAAAAATCACCGTTCCTCTATTGCACATAGCAGAAGTAGCGGGTAAAGTAGTTAAGGACAAAGGCTGTCAGAAAGTGTTGTTATTGGGAACCAAATATACAATGGAACTCGATTTTTATAAGGATGTTTTAAAGCATCAGTTTGGAATTGAAGTGCTGATACCGAATAAAGAAGACCGAGAAATAGTGCATACTATTATCTATTCCGAATTATCTAAAGGCATTATAACCAACGCGTCTAAAAAACAATATTTGGACATCATTAAAAAATCTAAAAAAGAAGGGGCTGAAGGTGTTATTTTAGGTTGTACCGAAATACCTTTGCTAATTCAGCAAGAAGATTGTGATATTGTGGTTATTGATACCACCAAAGAGCATGCGCATGCAGCTGTTGAATTCGCGCTTCAATAATTGTAGGTTGTTAAAAAAATAATTGGAGTTACCTTAAACTAGATTCAGAGTTAAATAAAAATTGAGCTCATCATAATGTGATTCTGAAATATATGCAGAATAACGGGCATGATTAAATTAAGAATGAAATATAAGTACAGATATGAAATTTAATACACCAAACTGGGATAAAATGAGTGACGGACTGGTACCTGCTATCATACAAGATGCACACACTAAAAATGTACTGATGCTGGGGTATATGAATGAAGATTCATTGGAGAAAACGATACAAACCGGTAAGGTTACTTTTTTTAGCAGGACTAAAAAACGACTTTGGACCAAGGGTGAAGAAAGTGGAAATTTCTTGAACCTTGTTTCCATTAAGAACGATTGTGATAACGATTCATTACTTATTTCAGTAAACCCAGTAGGCCCAACGTGCCATAAAGGAACCGATACTTGTTGGGAAGAAGAAAACAACTCTCAGTTCGGGTTTTTCTCTGAATTGGAAGTAACAATAGAACAAAGGCGTACGGCTGCGGATGATGAAAAATCTTATGTAGCATCTTTATTCAAAAAAGGGATCAATAAAATAGCCCAAAAAGTAGGGGAGGAAGCGGTAGAAACCGTTATTGAAGCAATGGATGATAATGACGCGCTTTTCCTTTATGAAAGTGCAGATTTGCTTTTTCACTATCTAATGCTTTTACAAGCTAAGGGTTTTACCTTAAAAGATATTGAGGCGGAGTTGATGAAGCGGAAAAAATAACTTGCAACTACTTTCAGATTATTTTATCACTTCATAAGAAGTCATGTAAGTCGTTGCATTCAATGAAATCTTTTCATTTGTGAAAATAGCCTGTAACTGCTTTACCGTTTTATCATAAATAGTAGTAATGCCAAACTTGTGAACCAATCTCGCATAGTTATTTTTTGAGGACAAAAGTAAATGGGCTAGGTCCGAAGGTTCGATATCTAGCTTAACTTGATTTATTTGTTCAATAATCAGCTTTATAAACTGTTCATTAAGCCCAGAAAAGTTTATCTGGTGGTCATAATTAGATGATGGTGTTGGTTCATTTTCAAGTCCTAATTGTTTGCAAACCGGTTCTAGAACTATTTCAAAATCATAGATAATTATTTTACATTTATTCTTAGCCACCCTTATAGTTTCATTAAGCACAGCTTGTGATTTGGCATAGAATAGAGAACCCGCAAAGGTTATGATATCAAATTCATCATTATCAAAATTGAGTGCATTAGAATCGGCTAGTTTATAGGTAATTCGAGAATGGTTTAGCGATTTATCTAACATTTCTTTGCTAGGATCTACACCAATTACTTTTTTACAAAAATTTGACAATGAAATAGAGGATCGTCCGGTACCACAACCAATATCCAATCCCAAAGTATAGGAGGGTTTAGAACTTAGATGTGATTTTAAAATCTCGGTATGTAAAGAAGGCCTGTAAGCGGCGTAATGCAAAGCTGTGATATGGTCGTATTCCATTGTCATAGGTGGTTTTAAAGTATTTTTTCCATTACTATATAATCAAAACCCTCTTTACTAAATGTTATCGCTGTTTCTTTTAAACCAAATTTGGCGTAGTAATTCGTTTTTTCTTTTCGGGCATTGCACCAAATTTTTAGTACTCTTTCCTTTTCGGCTACTTGCATAATTTCTGTAAGTAATTGGCTCCCTATACCTTGACCTTGGTATTCTTGTAGGGTAGCAAATTTTCGAAACTGGGCTATACTATTTTCAGTGAACAAAGAAATTACCGATACCAAGGTTTCATCCAAAAACAACCCAAAATGTCTTCCCTCAAAATCACTATTTAGTTTTATAAAATTCAAAGGTTTATTGGGCCACATAACTATTTGGCGAATAGGCCAAGTTTCTTCAGCGGTTATTTCTTGTACTTTTCGCACCATCTAACTTGTTTTATAGTGACAAAACTAAATATTCTGAATAAATTAAAATATCAATTTAATACCCCACCGCAGCGCCATCTGGGCTAGAAGAATCGGATGCGCCAATTAGAATTTTGTTTTCGGTATCTATTTGAATCCCCATCAGTTCCCCTAGTACATTGGTGGCTTCCAGGGTATGCCCCATGGCTTGTAAGTTCTTTATGGTGTCTGGTGAAAGAAGTCCGTTCTCATATTCTATGGTATTTGGTAACCACTGGTGGTGAATTTTCATTGCCTCAATGGCCTTGTCTACCCGCATATCATAAGCTAAAACATTGAGTACCGTCTGAAAAACGGTGTTTATAATGGTCCGCCCACCCGGACTGCCGATAATTAAATACGGTTTGCCATCTTTAGCCACAATAGTAGGCGTCATGCTGGATAGCATTCGTTTTTCAGGCTGAATTAAATTAGGGTCCGTACCAATGAGTCCGTCCGTAGTGGTTACGCCTGGTATTGGGTTAAAATCGCCCATTTCGTTATTGAAAATAAAGCCCAATTTTTTGGAACCCATCCCAGAACCATAGCTATGTTCCAACGTGTATGTAACGGATACCGCATTGCCTTGTGCATCCGCAACCGAAAAGTGTGTGGTGCTGCTACCATCGTATAGTTGCCCAAATTTGGTGGAATCACTGACCGATGCCTTGGTCATATCAATATTTTCGAATCGTTTATTCGCAAATGCTTTGGAGGTGAGTTTATCTAACGGAAGGTTTTCGTTAAAATCGGCATCGCCCATAAATTCTGCACGGTCCGCAAAAGCCCTGCGCATCACTTCGGCAACTAGATGCACGTATTCTGTAGAATTGAATTCAATGGTTTTTAAATCGGCCAATTCCATAAGGTTCATCATTTCCACTAAAGCCACACCGCCAGAACTGGGCGGTGGCATGGAGTAAATATCATAACCATTAAAAGTGCCTTTTATGGGATTACGTTCCACTGCATTATATTTTTTTAGGTCATCCATGGTGATGATACCCCCTTTCTCCTTCATGTACCGTACAATTTCTTTGGCGACTTTTCCTTTATAGAATCCATCCTGACCGTAATCACGAATTTCAATTAAGGTCTGGGCCAGTTCCGGTTGTTTCCAAAGTTCCCCAAACTCGGTAAAATCCCCATTATCCTTTTTAAAATACTCCTGTAGAAATGGAATAGGGGAGTTGGCGCTAAAAAAGGTCTCTGCTTCATAAAGGCTGTATGTCAATGGAAATCCGTTAGTAGCAATATCTATGGCCGGTTGTACCAAATCGGCCCAGGGTAACAAGCCATATTTTTGATGTGCCATATACATACCCGCAACGGTTCCTGGCACGCCAACAGACTTCGCTCCAATGTGGTTTGCGGTAGATTCCATTCCGTATAGATTCTTACCCTCGGGTAGGTTGCCTGCGCCATCTAAAAATAGGGTCGGCGATGACGCTAGCGGTGCCTTTTCCCGAAAGTCGATCGTGGTGGCATTTCCACTGGCATCCATAAAGACCAAAAAACCGCCACCGCCAATATTTCCTGCGGAAGGGTGTGTTACCGCCAAAACAAATGCCGTAGCCACGGAGGCATCAATGGCGTTACCACCTTTTTCAAGTATATCAACGCCTACCTCCGAAGCAATTTCACTGCTCGATACTACCATACCATTACGGCCATAGATTTGTCCATTTGCAATAGTGGTGATTAGTAAAATGAAAAGATAACTGAGTTGATATAGTTTTTTGGTTTTCATGGCGGTTAATTTATAGGGATTTGAATGGTTTTTAAACGGTTAATATATGGCTCCGTTGTGGAAAATGTCCAACGGACTTTTCCACTGTAGCCCTAAGTTACCAAATCAGGCTAGAATTTTCATATCGAAATTTCGACCGCCATGAGCTATACGTTGTAACCATTTCGTTGTTTATACTTGGTTTTAATTTTTTATTACGCTTTATTCTTCTATTTAATGCTATCCTAATAAATTATTTTGTAAAGGATACCAAATGTTTTTATCCGTCTTGTTCAGTAATTTTCAGCTAAAATTTAAGTTTTCACAATTCTTTTTAACTTAATAATTTAGAAATTGAATTAAATCAGTACTTTTTTTCAAACCAATATAACTAGCGAAATTTATGACTGCAATCAGTAAAAATATCATTCTAGGATTGCGAATGTCAATTCGCAATCCTCTATAATTAAAAGGTTCTTAGTCCATGAGTAGTCCAGTAAATACGAATGTGGAAACAATTCCAAGAATCAAATTCAAGTTTTTACTTTCCATTTAAATTATTGGGTTTTTGACTTTTTCACAATGATTAACAACGTTTATCTATGATTTGTTGCGGTGTGAAATCCAACAGGATTTTGGCTCTCAAACTAAACATATTGGATATGCGTGGATTTTCCGAATGGAAAATCTGCCCGCAAGTAATTATAGGTGTTTTTAGCAAATGTTTTATTTATAATTACTTATTCTGTTCTGATGTTTCTTAATATCATTTATCATAAATTCTAACATTTCACTTCTTTTTAAGTTGGTCTTTTTCGAGTATAAATCTTTTCTGATGTTAAGTAGCAAGTCGGAAAGGTGGGTTAACATGATTACTGCATATTCCTTGTTATCATTTTCGAAATCCTCTGGCTTAACATTAAAAAAGGCTTGCATTATAGCATCTAAAGCTAATTTAACCACAACAGCAATTATGGTTAGAATGATTTTCGAGGAATATGGATTTTCGGTTAAGGATTCCATGTGAATTGAGGTTTTAATGTTTGCTAACAAAGGGATATCAACAAATGCTATATCCAGCTTATATGTTTTCATCAAAAGCAACCTATTCATACCCGTAGAAAAAATCTGCTTTTTAGCAGTTATCAACCAAAAAAATATAATCTATTTCTTTTATTTTAAAATTTTTATACTTTTCCATCACCACCACACCATAAAAAACTTTTCAAACTCGGTGTCACTTCTTTTCATCCAAACCATAGGTGAATTTTGTTTAAGTAGCTGTTGTTCTATATATAATAACGTATTCGCATGCGAAGTCCATTCAGAAGTAGAAATGGGGTTTAAAACCCATTGCCTTTTATTGGGTATATAAAATTGGTAGGCTGTAAATGCTTCGGTTGTAAAGTCGGGTAATCGTAACCAATACCCAACAACACATTTTTCGTTTAGCGGGTCCATTTGTAGCGTCTTGACTGTATAAGGTTTAAAGAGTTGTGCCTTAAAACAGGTTTGATGTACTAAGCCGGTAATAGATATGCCCTTATCGGCCAATGCTTTTATACCAGCGGTGGAATGTAATAAAGTAAATTGCCTGTTCTTTATTTTTTCCATTTTCATGAAAAATGAATCACGTTTGTTGGGGCCTATCAATTGGTGCAAGGGTTCAACAATATCCGTATTTATAATATAGAATTTAAAGGTGAGTTCTACATGTATAATTTGTTCGGTAACAACATCCTTCAGTATAAAATCTATTTCACCTAAAGTCTGCTTTTCTTCACGAATAGGTAGGTTATAAACAAGCACTTTATACTGTTCCGAAATTTCTAATAGTTGCTTACAGGCATATTCTATTTGATGCCCCAGGCGCAAATTTTCTGGAATGGGAATGGTTGTGAAGTCGGACAAATCGATTATTGGAAATTTAAACTGCTCTATTCCATACTGCGTTTGCTCCCAAATCGGTGGCGTATCTATAAACCCTTTTATTTGTTTGATTGTTAATGGCTGTTCGTTGATGGCTCTTTTTTTTATAATGTTCAATTCGGCCATTTTAGGTAGCCATTTATTAGTTAGAATAGGTTTATTTCTTCTTTGCGTGTTTACCGATTTATATATAATTTAAATCTACCTAAAATATTAAACAATAACGTTAACATTTTATAAATACGACGGGCATCCAATTGAAATGTGTTAATTTTATAGTATGACTATGAATGTAAGAAAAGGGTATCGATTTCAAAAATATGAAGCTCCCGAACAATCTATTTTTGATAAGCTTTTTGATATTTTTCAAGAACTGATTATACATACTTCTGGCGATTTTGACGAAGCCATTGATTGGCTACAAGAATTGGACAAGGAATATGAACTAACCACCGAAGATTATACGATTGAAGATTTTATTGAGGAATTAAAGCAGAAAGGTTATATACGTGAAGAGTATGAAGATGGCGGTGGTGACGGCGATAAAGGTGAAGAAGGTAAGGGCGGTGATATTTCGATTACGGCTAAAATGGAACGTATTATTCGTCAGCGTGCATTAGACCAAATTTTCGGTAAACTGAAACGCAGCGGTACCGGCAACCATAAAACAGGTAAATCTGGACAGAGTGATGAACATACTGGCGATTTTAGAGAATACCGTTATGGTGATGGCCTTGATAACATTTCTATGACCGAGAGCCTTAAAAATGCCCAAATAAATCATGGTATGGGCAGTTTTCAGCTTAGCGAAGAAGATTTGGTTGTTGAAGACACGCAATATAAAGCGCAGATGAGCACCGTGCTAATGATCGATATTAGCCATAGTATGATATTATATGGTGAAGATCGTATTACACCAGCAAAAAAAGTGGCGATGGCATTGGCAGAACTTATTACTACCCGTTACCCTAAAGACACTTTAGATATATTGGTTTTTGGTAACGATGCATGGCCAATTCCTATTAAAGATCTGCCCTATTTAAAAGTGGGACCTTACCATACCAATACCGTTTCCGGTTTACAGTTAGCAATGGACATGTTGCGTAGAAAAAGAAATACCAATAAACAGATTTTTATGATTACCGATGGTAAGCCTAGTTGCCTGCGCATGCCCGATGGTACGTATTATAAGAACAGTGTGGGGCTTGATGATTTTATTGTAGAAAAATGTTATAATAAAGCGAGGGAGGCGCGAAAGTTGCATATACCCATTACAACCTTTATGATTGCACAAGATCCTTATTTAATGCAATTTATACGTCATTTTACGGAAGCCAATAAAGGCAAGGCTTTTTTCACCGGACTTAAAGGTTTAGGGGAAATGATTTTTGAAGATTATGAGGCGAACAGAAAGAAGCGGCTTAAATAGTATTTATTATTTATTACAAAGTATTGGCTATTTAGAAATATTTCAATTTTAAAACCAAAATAGAAAGCTAGTACAGATTATAGAATAGCAATTATAAACCGCTAATGAATACACATTACAACTTAAATGATTTAGAATTTGAAGAGCAGTTTAAAACGGGGGTTTTTAATGCAGCATTGTTCGATCATGAAGCGCATTTGAGACTTGCCTGGCTACAAATAAATAGATACGGTGTTGCAAAGGCAGAGGAGCATATTCACAATCAGTTGTTGGCATTTGTAAAACTTTTAGGAGCTGGCCATAAATACAATAAGACATTGACCATAGCTGGCATAAAAACAGTATATCATTTTATGTTAAGATCTGAATCGGATACTTTTAAGGATTTTATTCTTGAATTCCCAAGATTGAAACATAACTTTAAAGATTTGATGAATACGCACTATGGGTTTGATATTTTTAATTCGGAAAAAGCCAAAATAGAATATCAAGAACCAGATTTATTACCATTTGATTAAAAAAATATATGAAATTGAAGCATACAGAAATAAAAACATTAGGTCAGTTAGTAAAGGCCGGATATCAAACAAAAAAAATTAAGGATGAACTTCGCGATAATCTTCGCGATAATATAAAAGCCGGTAAAGATAGTTTTATAGGTGTTTGGGGGTATGAAGATTCGGTAATTCCAGAATTGGAACGTGCAATTCTTTCGCGACATAATATCAATCTTTTAGGCTTGAGAGGACAGGCAAAAACACGTCTAGCCAGATTGATGGTGAATCTGTTGGATGAATGGATACCTGTTGTCGATGGTTCAGAAATTAATGATGATCCGTTATTACCTATGTCGCGATATGCCTTAGAGCTTATTGCGGAAAAGGGGGAAGATACTCCGATTTCATGGTTACATAGAGATGACCGATTCTATGAAAAATTGGCCACACCAGATGTTACTGTTGCCGATTTAATTGGAGATGTAGACCCTATTAAAGCTGCAAATTTAAGATTATCATATGCCGATGATAGAGTGATTCACTTTGGAATGATACCGCGTGCAAACCGCTGTATTTTTGTTATTAACGAACTACCTGATTTGCAGGCCAGAATACAAGTTTCACTCTTTAATATTTTACAAGAGGGTGATATTCAAATTCGTGGTTTTAAACTTCGGTTGCCTTTAGACCTTCAATTCATTTTTACGGCAAACCCTGAAGACTATACGAATAGGGGAAGTATTGTAACGCCATTGAAAGATAGAATAGGGTCGCAAATTTTAACACATTACCCAGACGATATCGAAACGGCACGCAAAATTACCGAGCAAGAAGCTAAATTAGATGCCAGACAATTAGAAAGTATATATGTACCCGATTTGGCCAAGGATTTATTGGAACAAGTAAGTTTCGAAGCACGCGAGAGCGAATATGTCGATGCAAAAAGTGGAGTGAGTGCGCGCACCAGTATAACAGCATTTGAAAATTTATTAAGCACAGCAGAACGTAGGACATTATTAAACGGTGCAGATAAAACTATGGTTCGTTTAAGTGATTTTGCGGGAATTATACCAGCAATAACCGGTAAAATAGAATTGGTGTATGAAGGAGAGCAGGAGGGAGCTGACGGTGTTGCAGAAATCTTAATCGATGATGCCGTAAAATCATTGTTTCCAAAGTACTTTCCGAAAATCAATAAATTAGAACGTAAAGACGAAGAAACCGTGTATGACGAGTTATTGCATTGGTTTTTTCAAGGTGAGGGATTTGAGTTGTTGGATGATTTCACTGATGAAGAATACAAACGTGCTTTAGACAGTATACCTGCTTTAAATCAATTGATCAAGGACCATCAGCCAGAGTACCCAGAAAAAGATGTTTATTTCTTGAAAGAATTGTTATTGTGGGGCTTGGTATCCTACAAAAAGTTGAACAAGCAACGTTTTACTGATGGTTATGAATTTAAAGACCTATACAGTAGCTTCTTAAATGGTATTTAATACATCATATTTGTATATAAACAAAAAGCCCTCTCAATTATGAAAGGGCTTTTGTTTATTGGATTATTTCCAATGATCAACATGCTGATTCATATCATCAAAAAGATATGTTCCTACTATTTTTTTTCTGTAATCTATAGCTAAGTATGTAACGATTAAGAGTGAAATGTAAAGTAGTAATATAAAATATCCTAATGGTAAAAAAGTGCTGGGTATTAAGTGATTGTCGAAGCTATTGTAACTTAATAGAATGATTATGGTTTCTACAAGTTTGTAAACATAAACCAACGAGATAATGTATAGTAAATACTCAAGTGTGCGCATTGGTGGATCGCTCAATTCATCTTCCTTTATCTTAAACCATAAAACGTATAGAAAAATAAAATGTACGATTGATAGTAAAGGAAATATGTAATTGTCAATTTTAAAGAAATAAAACTTGTTTGTGTAAAGCCCGTAAAAACTAAAAATGTTTAATAATGCCAATATACCAACAGATAAAATTAATGTGCGTTTCCATGTTAGTATATTTTTAATAAAATTCATATTAATTTAGATTTAATGGTCTT
>TARA_R110002051_G_scaffold2916_2_pt1 | contig 19389 bp, 15 predicted proteins | sample TARA_R110002051 | Tara Oceans TARA_R110002051 (sample SAMEA4397023) | marine metagenome | biome: Polar Biome; feature: [MES] marine water layer (ENVO:01000295) within the mesopelagic zone...; material: water (ENVO:00002006), including particulate matter (ENVO:01000060) such as......
TTGCCCAGTGGCGTGATTCAGACTCCCTGGATGGATGAGGAACTGGTCTGCTTGGCCGCTACCCATAATGGCCGCGTGGGCGAAGGGCTGAATATTGGTCAGTTTGCGGATGCGCTCCATGTGGAGCTGGCGGATATTAGCGGGCTGCGCCCTAGTAATATCGATAGCTGCCTGGTTCAACACGGCTTAACCCGCCGGATAATCTCTAAAAATCTCAACTACATCGCCGCAGCGCGGGTAGTGGCGCTGACGGAAGCGATCATGACGCTGCCACGTCAGATGGCTGAGCGCTTTGTCATGATGCTGCCAGTGCGTATGGTGGAGCCGCCCAAAGAGCTCCCAACGCTGCAAATGACGCTGATTCAGCATGGGCTGTTTGCCAATGAACCTGCGCTCATCTGGCTAACTCAATCACTGGTTGAGTTCGCCGGCACCTTCCGACAGCAAGCCTCTTCAGGGGCACTGCGACCCGCTTGATGGTTGGAAGTTGCTTCAATAAAGGCGGGTGACTTAGTAGAGTGTCAGCAAAGAGGCAGTAAGCGGGATTTAGCTAAACCACAGGCAACCATAATAATGACAGCAACGTATAAACTCCTGATTGCCGACGATCACCCTCTGGTACGTGACGCTATGGCGCGCGTGATCCGTGAAGCTTACGCAGGTGCTGAGGTTATCGAGGTGGAAGATTTTGCAGCGGCTTTCGCTCATGCCCAGCAGGATCCTGATCTTGACTTGATAGTGCTGGATTTAAATATGCCTGGCATGAACGGGTTAACGGGGCTTTTGCAGCTGCGTAATGAGCATCCTACGATTCCGGTGGTGATTGTTTCTGCGGAAGAGAATAAGCAGATTATTCTTCAGGCGGTCTCTTGTGGTGCAGCGGGGTTTATCCCCAAATCATTGTCCCGTGATCAGATGCGCCACGCCATTGCCCAGGTACTGGAAGGCAATATCTTTCTACCCGCCGATGCGATGCGCGCGCCGGACAGTATTCGTAAGCGTCGCCACCAGGAGCAGGGTTTTAAGGCGGAACAGCTGCGCCAACTGACCCGCAAACAGCTACAGGTGTTGGAACACATGACCCGCGGTGAGTCTAACAAGATGATTGCCTATCACCTCAATATCGCGGAAACCACAGTGAAAGCCCATGTGTCGGCGATCTTGCGCAAGCTGGGGGTGACCAGCCGCGTACAAGCTATTTTATCGGCCAACGATATCGATTTTTCTCAGTTCCTCAAACGCTGACTCGCCTCAATCGTTAATGCGATAGTGGCCAGCACTATCCAACCAGTGGGTTTGCCAGTGACCGTGGGTGTTTATCAGAGCGGGCAAATCGGTCAGCGCCTGTGAATGGATGCTGTGCTGCCCAAGCCGATGCAGTGGCTGATCAGTGCCTGACAAGAGGCTTTGCCACTGGATGATCAGCGCGGCCAGGGGCGTTTCAGGCGGTGTGAGCGAGCGTTTAAGGGCGTTTGGCGTCTTTAGGGCATCTTCCGCCGCTTGCCACAGGGCATTGGTGATGGCTAGTAGCTTTTCGCCTACTGGTTCAGTGTCTTCGCTGGTTTGCACCACATAGCCAAGTGAGCAGGGCGCACCGTCGCTTCTGCGTACCGCCGCGACATACCCCAAGTGATGGTCATATCGCGCCTGCTGAAAAAAGGCCGCGCTGTGGTGCTGCTCAACCAGCGCTAATAGCCAGCGCTGGGTGGGCGTGCCCGGTAAGCTCAGTGTGCGCATGATGGCTGTGCTGGCCGGCGCATTGGTAGCAGGCGTCTGCACAGAGCGTGTTGCCATGCGGCTGGCCAACCCTGCCAGCGCGTGGCAAACGACCTCTGCCTCTGCTTCATGGGAAACCCATACCGCCGGTGTGGTAGGCAGCGGTGTCAGGCGCTGGATCAACCGCTGAGCCAGGAGTCCTTGGGGAACAATGGCCGTATTGACATGCGCTTCTTGCAGTAAGGTTTGCATGGCAACGGCCGCTCCCTCCCCCACGGTTATCACCCAACTGCCCTGCGCAAGTTGCATGTGCTGACATATCACGCCGCGGCGGGCGCACCGTTTGGCAGCCAGGGGGGCGGGAAGGAACATTGCGTTGGGAATAAAACAGGCTGCCCAGGTGGTGTCGGCAAGGGAGGCGAAATCATCGCTGACACCATACTGGCCGCACCAACGCTGCACATGAGGGCTGGCCGCCAATTGTGCTGCATCGTCAGCATGCTGGAACGTTGTAGGCGCGTTATAAACAAGCCAGCGGGGAACTGGCCTGGGATCTCTGGTGGGAAAATATGGCCGAGCCGCTGTATTGGCAGCAAGCCGCCGTGCCAATGTTTGCTGGCGCGCATAGACAAACCACGCCGACGCTAGTTGCACGGTACCGGCAGGGGGCTGCCAAACGGTGCGGTGATCGATAGGGGCCGTCGCGAGCGGGGCTGCTAGACGTTCGCTGAGGGAAGCCGCCAGCACGTCCAGCCGCTCCTGCGATGCGGTACCGGTTAGTGCCAAGCTGAAAGCGTCTGAAGCCCCGGTTGGGGCGGCAGTCGCGTGGTAGTCGATAATCGAGTCAGCTAACTGATCCACCAGGTGGCCTTGGTTTAACGAATCGGCAGTGTCGCTAAGGGCGTTAAACTGATGACGCGAAACGGACGAGGGTAGCGGCCACAATAGCTCAACGGCGTTGGCCGTCCCGACCACCTTAGCGCGGGGCAGACTGCCCCAGCGGGGTGTAATAGCAAGCGCCGGAGCGTTGGGCGGTAGCGGGTTGAACAGCGTTGCCATACGTTGAATAAGGCGGGTCACCGCTTCTGTGGTCCTGGGGCTGATAATTGCAATGCTAACGCGGCCGCCGTGGTAGTGGTCGTGGTGAAACGCGGTCAGCGCCTCATGAAGTAACCCAGTGTGATGGCCCAGCGTTTGTGCGTTGCCGTGGCGGCAGCCTGCACCGATATGCTGCGGGTCACTGAGTGTGGCGATGGCTGATAGCCGTTGCATCGCCGAGCTGTGCTGGCGGGCCTGCCATTCGGCGTCAATAGCGGCGACTTCAGTGTGAATGGTCGGCGACGAAAGAGTGGGCGTGGCGAGCTGGCTGGTAACAGTGAGAGCCGCCGTTTCCAGGCTGTCTGCCGGTATCGAGAAATGCACATCGGTGACGTAGTCATCGGTGTGGGCGTTCAGCCCGCCCTGGTGCTGGGCAAGCCACGTGAGCAGGCTGGTGCTAGAGGAGGTTGTCAGTGGTGCGGTGGTGAGCACGTGCTCCAGTAAGTGGGCTAGGCCTGGCAGGGTGGAGGGCTCATCCAAATAGCCCGCTGCAATAGTGATGCTAACGTGAGCATGGGTTAAATGGGGTGCGTGGGCCAGCATGCCCTGCACGCCGTTAGGCAGGGAGATACAGGACTGTGGGAAGCGTGGGTTAGCCATTGAGCAGGCTACGTAGTAGTGCGCGCAGTTTGCCGGGGCGTACCGGCTTGTTTAACTGCGGCACGCCGGCATTACGTAACCGCCTTTGCCAGTGGTCAGAGCGGTCGGCACTGATAATGGCGGCAGGTAACTGCGGGTCATGCCAGTGGTGTCGAAGTTGTCGAATGGCCTCCAGCCCAGTCACGCTATCGTCTAAGTGCAAGTCGACTAGCAGCATATCCGGCGCCTCCGAGCAGGCTTTGGCGGCCGTCACATCCAGCGCGGTATCGCAACTGACCTGCCATTCACTGAGCAACAGCGCCATGCCTTCAAGAATGGCTGGTTCGTTATCCAGGATCAGTACGCGCACCCCTTCGAACTCGGCGTCAGCGGAAAACGGCGCGCTGGGGGTGGGAGCTTGGCTAAAGGAAATACCGCTGGCACGGGGCACCCTAACCGCAAAACAGGAGCCTTGGCCGGGGGCAGAACGCACAGAAAGCGGGTGCTCAAGGCGCTGGCTAATCCGTTCCACAATCGCAAGCCCTAGGCCAACGCCCTGGCGATCGCGCGCGCGAGTGGCGTTGAGTTGATGAAACTCGCGGAAAATAAGCTGGTAGTCGCTTTCGGGAATACCAATACCGCTATCGACGACGTTTATGGTCAGGCTGGTGTCACTGTGACGTCGCACGCCTAGGCAAATGCCGCCATGCTGGGTATAGCGGCAAGCGTTAGCCAGAAAGTTGCGCACAATACGACTGAGTAGATGAGGGTCGCTGGTCACCGCTTGATGGCAGGGCACATAGCGCAGCGTTAACCCTTTTCGTTGCGCCACGGGGGCAAACTCGTCAGCGAGATTGCTAAGAATATCGTCGAGATTAAAGTGGCGTAGTTGCGGCTGTACTTGGCCGTGATCCAGTTTTGAAATATCCAAGAGGTCGGAAAGAATCGCTTCGGCGCTTTCCAGCGAGTTTTGCACCCTCTCAACCAGGACTAGATTATCGCTGTCGTTCAACCGCTCCTGTAGTGAGGCCACCAATAAGCGTGCAGCGTTCATGGGTTGCAGCAGATCATGGCTAGCGGCGGCCAGGTAGCGGTCTTTACTGTGGTTGGCAAACTCGGCAGCATCGCGCGCGTTTCTAAGCGCCTCGTTGAGACGTTCCAGTGCCTGGGTGCGGTCAGCTACCCGGGCTTCCAAGTGGGCGTTGAGTGTTTCTAAGTGTTGGCGGGCGCGCTCACGCTCAGTAATATCTGCCACAAAGCCTTCGATCAGGTCTTCGTCTCCGGCAAGCTCGGCGGGCTTTTTGATCAGCGTAATGGCGACGGGAACTTGGTGACCAGAAGCTCCTTGCAACAAGGTGGTTTGGCCTGTTACGTGCCCTTGAATGAGCAGCAGGTCGCGCAGCTGTTGCCCAGTGGTAGCGTTAACAAAGAGCGCGTCAAAGCGGGCACAGCGCTCCAGGGTATGCGCTACGCTGCTATCGTCGAGCATGGCGGCAAGTGCCGGGTTGGCGGCGCGCAGTTTGCCGGAGAGCGATGCCTGAAAAATACCGTGTAGCGCGTTTTCAAACAGCCATTTATAGCGATTGCGCTCAACTTCAAGCTCTTCTAAGCGCACTGACAGCTCGCGATAATAGCTTTTGCGCGCCGACTGTTGGCCAAGCCCGAGCAGATCGCTGACCGAAAAGCCCGAAGGATCGTTGGCTTTTTTCATAGCGCCTCTTCGTACACCACCGCTACATCCCTTGAGTTGGAACGGCGCGGGTTGGTCAAAATGCAGGGGTCGCCCAGCGCGTGGTTGGTGAGAAACGGCACATCGCTGCGTGAGACGCCCATCTTGCCAAGCGTGCCTCCCAGGCCAACCGCATGTTTTAAATCGACTAAATACCGGAACAGCGCTTTTTTGATCTGCTGCTGTGACAGCCCCCGGCAGTCGATACCGACGGCTTCGGCGACCCGCTTAAAACGATCGGGGACGGCATCATAATTATAGGCCACCACATGCTCTAACAGCATAGCGTTGCACAAACCGTGGGGTAGATCCAAGAAGCCGCCCAAACTATGCGACATAGCGTGTACGGCGCCCAAAATAGCGTTTGAGAACGCCAAGCCCGCTTGCATGCTGCCTAGCATTACCTGAGCGCGCAGCTCTCCATCGGTAGGATTCGCCACCAGCGCCTCAAGATGGCTGCTGATCAAACGCATGGCTTCCAAGGCGTGGGTATCGGTGAGCGGGCCGCTGCCGGTTGAAACGAACGCTTCAATGGCATGCACTAACGCGTCGACCCCGGTACAAGCGGTCAGGTAGGGCGACATGGTCATGGTGACTTCAGGATCGATCAGCGAGACATCCGGCACGACGGCCTTGCTGATAATCGAGAATTTCATGCGCCGCTGCTGGTCAGAAATAATCGCAAACTGGGAAATATCCGCCGAGGTGCCCGCCGTTGAAGGAATAAAAATCAGCGGAGGAATCGGCACGCGAATCGTATCAACGCCTTCAAAATCGAGAATATGCCCGCCGTGGGCCGTGACGATACCAATCCCCTTGGCGCAGTCCATCGGGCTGCCACCGCCTATCGCCACAATCGCCTTGCAGCCGGTTTCACGGTAGATCTCGGCACCGGCCATAATCTCATCTACCCGGGGGTTGGGGGAGACGGCGGTAAAACGCTCAACGGCAATGTTGGCTTCCAGCAGTTTGGCTTCAATATCGGTCACCCAGCCCGCCAGGAGTACACCAGGATCAGAGACCAGCAGTACCTTTTCTGCCCCAAAAGTAGAGACGTAATTGCCTGCCGCGTGGCGCGCACCGTCGCCAAAAATAATTTCAGGCGCGACAAACTTACGAAGTTGCGTGAGCGGCGAAGTCATGGGGCGGTCTCGTTTATAATTGTTAACCATTATCTTAAGCACCTTAGGAGATTGTTGCTTTACGACCTTGGTGCCGTCGTTAGGGGGCAAGTCATCTTATTGATAAAAGGCCAGCTCGCGAGCCAGCATGGTTTGGCGCGCTTGGGGGTGGCGAATGCCGTGGTATTCGTTATCGAATAGCAGTGTTTGCGCCTCTCCACCTTGCTGTTCGATATGCCGCGCCATGGCGTGGGTCTGCTCCGGTACTACCACGGCATCGTTGCCACCCTGGATAAACAGGGCTCGTAATGGTCGCTGGCAACGGGTGACGTGGTAAGCAGGGCTGCGCTGGGCGAGCTGGGTTTCGTCTCCGATTAGCCAGGCCAAGTAGCCGGATTCAAAGCGGTGTGTTTTTGCTGATAACGATAACGCATCAGTTACCCCGTACAGGCTAGTGGCCGCAGCAAACAGGGGCGTGGTGGCCAGGGCATTGAGGGCGGTAAACCCGCCAGCGCTTTGGCCACGGATAAAGCAGCGCGCTGTATCTATTGCAAAGCGTGCGCAGGCGGCGTTAACCAGGGCGATCACATCGTCAGTATCGCTAATGCCCCACAGGCCCGCTAAACACTCGCGGTAGTGGCGGCCAAAGTTGCCGCTGCCCCGTGGGTTGATATCTAGTACATGAAAGCCCTGCTGCTGCCAGTAGGCTACCAGCGGGTCGTAAATAGGATAGGTGGCGGCGGTAGGTCCGCCGTGAACGCGGACAATCAGTGGTGCAGTGCGGTTGGCTAAGGCTGAGTAGAAAAAGCCGTGCACCGTTTCGCCTGCGTTGCCAACGCGTGTTTCCAACCATTGTGCCGTGGCGGGAGGTTCAGTCACTAGATTTTTCGTTACGTTACTCACGACCTTACCCACTAGGCATTTGCGTGAGCCATTTTCGTTGAAGCGTATCAGCCGGGCGCCGCAGCAGGCGTTTTGCACTATGGCGTAATCACCGTGTTCTGCCAGCGTAATGCTTACCACGCGGCCGGGGGCTGATAGCAGTGCTTCGACCTGCTCGCCGGAGCGTCGGTAAAGCTGAGCCGCCCCCTGGTGGAGTTGGCAGTAAACCTGCCGATTGTCTCGCCAGGCGTGCTGGCGCTCACCCAGTTGCCACGGTGTGGTGATGTGATCAACCGGAGCGCTGCTCAGGCAAAGGGGGGTGGCCAAGCTAACCTGCCAGGGCTGCCACCAGCCAGCGTGGTCGCTCATGCAGATCAGCGCGTTATGAGGGCCAAACTGCGGCTGGCTAATCGCTGCGCCGAAGTCCCAGCGCTCAAAGGCGGTAAGCCTACCGTTAGCCGTCACCTGTGCGAGGTGCAACAGGCTACGCTGCCAAGGCATATCAGGCAGTGACCAGCTCACCCACGCTAAATAGTTACCGTCGTCGCTTAATATCGGCGCGCCGTAGAAATCGCGGCCTTCTGCCAATACGTACCGATGGCTGGCAGTAATGGCGATAAGACGCTGACCATGGGTATCTTCCTCAACCGCGAATACACGCTGGCGCTTAGAATCTGCGCACAGCCCACCGTAGGCTGTTTGTGGCCGCTTCTGCCAGCAGTGGCTGGCGCCGTGGTGGTCGCGGTGCATAATCGCCTGGTCGTGCTGGCGGACCCACACGATGCCCTCCAGCAGTGGCGTATAGCTGCCGCCGCCGTACTGGTTCACGCGGCTGCCCACAGCGTCCTCTATCAAACATTGCGGCGCCTCGTTGCTGTCAGCCGCCCATCGCCAAAGCTGCATGTCGCCCGTTTGCGGGCAGCGAGCCAGCCAGTAAACGGCCTGGGTGTCGCTGTGCAATTCGCCCAGGGTATCGATAGGTTCGGCGGCATCTGCCAGGGTAAGCCGCATAGGTGTGTGCTCCTTATTGTGGGGTACCCCACAGCAGCCGTGCTTCATAGCGAGGATAAAGCTGCATCACGCTACGGGTAAACTCGTATTCAGTGAGCGCTATGGTGTTAAAGGCGTCAGGAATCTCGACGGCCAAGATATGGTTGGCCCCCAGCCCTTCGCTAGCCGCGTTACCGAGGCGCTGGTCTAGCCATGCGAGGTAGTGAGCGGTTTGCTCTAACACCGTGTTGGACGGCGCGCTGGGGCCATGGCCGGGCACGGCGATGCGGGCGTTGAGACCAAGTAGATCGTTAAGTTCTTCCTGCCACTGTTGCAAGCCAGGGCTGTGAGCAGTAGCGGCAGCACGTTGGTAGAAGCCCATATCGCCCAAAAACAGAACCTCGGTGGCGTGATCCATAATGACTAGGTCACCACCACTGTGGCCGCGCATGGCGTATAGCGTGAGTGGGTAGCTTCCCAGCGTTACCTCGCCTGCCTCAATCGTGTCGGGCAGGGCAATATGCGAGCGCGCCAAGCTGCGCCCGGTCAGCCGCTCTACGTTATCGATCAGTGCTTCTCGGTCGCGGGCCATCAGCGCACGAGTGCTGGCTAAGGTGAGGTGCTCTGCCTCGTCGAAGGCGGCATTACCGAAAAAGTGATCGGGGTGGTGGTGGGTATTCAAAACCCAGCGTACGGGGTGGGAGGTGTGCTGCGCAATCAGTGTTTTGAGTGTTTCGCCAAAGCGTGGGCTGCTGCCGCTGTCAATGAGAATGGTACCGTTGGGTGTGGCAATAAATGCTTGGTTGCCGATATGGCCGCAGTTGCTGGTGGAAAGCTCTTCTCTTAAGCCTTCCACCATCCAGGTGTTCTCTGCAATCGGCTGGGCCGTTAGCGGACGTTCGCAGAACATGACCGGCTCGCTGGCTGCTAGCGGTGTGCTCAGCAGCGCCGCTATGCTCGCAAATAAGCGCGTTTTCATGGTTGCAGCCCAATAGAAAAGCGGTTGCCGTTGTTGTCCCGGGCGCCAATCACATAGCCCTCCGCAGAGGGACGCATATGAAGCCCCAGGGTGGGGTTGGCGCTCACCGAGGCTTCGATATCCAGCGCGGCCACTTTCTGACCCTGCTGATCCAGCAGCTCAAACGACTGTACGTAAAAGGCGGGCAGGCTGGGAATTAAACCGCTGTCCATGGGGTGAGAGAGACGCACCCGTAGGCGCTGTTCGCTTTCAGTGGCAAACAGCCGTCCCTGCAGCTCGCCGAAGGTGTTTTCCCAGTCGTTGTCAGCGCCGGCAATACCCGGCGTGGTACAGCCGCCGCCTTCTGCTTCAATGTAGGTGCCGCCCACGTGCCAAGTATCCCCCTGTTTCACTGCTACGCGTACCGCAGAGGCTTGTTCCAAGCGAATATTTAACGAAAGCTTGGCGAGACCATGGCTCATCGGTGAGTAGTGAAACAGGCGGGGAATAGGATTGAGATCCACCCAGGCGATGATGTCGGTTATCGGCTCGCCGTTGGCTGCTAATCCGCGGGCGTCTAACTCAATGGGTACTTGGCCTGAGTCTTCGGCGAAACTTGGCGCGCTAACAATGACCCGCTCATCAAACACCACCGGGGCGTCGCCCAAAAAGCGCTCGCGGTACACAGGCCACATAAAGGAATCAAGCGGATCCTGTTCAGCGGTGTTCACGGTGGCCAAGGCGGGGGAGGGCAACATAACTATTAGCCAGATAAACGCTGCGAGGAATGCAGGAAGAGCCGCGGCGAGCCGTGGTAACGTGATGATGGGCGTTGGGGTTGCCATAGTACCTCCCAGCTTAGCGATTACTGTCCGGTCGTTTCTATGCTGACCGTTTCTAACCAGGTGCGGATGGCCCACAGTGCTTCTTGGCTGACGTAGTCGGACATACGCGGCATTAGCACACGGCCATTGCGCTCGGCACCGTTCGTGACCAGCTCTTTGAACCACTCATCGCCCCACGGGCCATTCTCCAGCTCGCGTAGGTCGGGGGCGATGCCGCCGGATTTTGCTTCCAGGCCGTGGCAAGCGGCGCAGTTGCTGTTATAAGCGCGGGCGCCAATGTCCACGGCTAGATCATGTTGGGGGTGATCACGGTAAGGATTCTCTTCCCGCCATTCGTCACCTAAGCGCTCAAGATCTTTAGTATCAACGGCTTGCGGGGTTACGCTGCCATGGGACCATGCCATTGGTGCAGCCAGCAAAGCCACAAGGGCGATAGCCCCCGCTTGGCCTATGGGTGTTTTGGTAGCGGCCGTTTTTGAGATTGCCGTTGTGATTGTTTTTGAGATTGTTTTTGAGATTGTTTTTGTAAGCGTTGTCATGGAATAGCTCCTCAGGGGCTCAATGTATCGTTACTTGAGTGAGCATAGGCAGGTAATCTTGCCGAACCTATAGCACCTTAGGCATCGCTAGCCTCCTCCTTTGGAAGTAGTGCTAATTTAGGATGAGAACGCGACTGGAGAGGTAGGTTGGTTTTTGATCTGGGCTTCTAAGCTGAGCTTAGTCTTGCTGGCACCACGCAAGCAGCAGCTTGGCCGCTTTGCAGCCATTGCATTGTGATCATTACTCGGATGGAAAAACCATGACATACGCTATCAATAACAACACGTCAGCCCGCAAAATTTCGTGGCCCTTTCGCCTGCGTACTCTCACCGCCGCCGTTGCTTACGCCTCTGCCCTAGGTGTTGGGGGCGTTGCATTGACAGCCCACGCCAGCGAGGTGACCTGGGACGATATTCTCAATGACCATAACAACACTGAAACGGTGCTGATGTACGGCATGGGCGTGAAAGCCCAACGCTACAGCCCGCTGGATCAAATTAACGCAGACAATGTAGAGATGCTAACCCCTGCATGGTCTCACTCCTTTGGCGATGAAATGCAGCGTGGCCAGGAGTCACAGGCGCTGATCCATGAAGGCGTTATCTATGTTACCGGCTCCTATTCACGTATTTTTGCCATTGATGCACGTACTGGAAAGAGGTTGTGGTCTTATAACCATCGACTGCCCAGCGATATTCGCCCTTGCTGTGACGTAGTGAACCGCGGCGCGGCCATTTACGGCGACAAGGTGTTCTTCGGTACGTTGGATGCGGGAATTGTGGCGCTAAATAAAGATACTGGCGAAGTGGTGTGGCGCGAACGCTTTGGTGACCACCGCGCGGGTTACACCATGACGGGCGCACCAACGATTGTAGAAGATAGCGAAACGGGTCGCGTATTGCTGATTCATGGCTCTTCAGGGGATGAGTTCGGCATTGTGGGTAAGCTCTATGCCCGTGACCCTGATACCGGTGAAGAGATTTGGATGCGCCCCTTTGTTGAAGGTCATATGGGGCGTTTGAACGGTGAGGAGAGCACCCCAACGGGTGATGCCAGCGCACCCTCCTGGCCCGATGACCCAGACAGCGACACCGGCAAAGTACCAGCCTGGAGCCAAGGCGGCGGTGCGCCATGGCAGAGCGCCAGCTTCGACCCTGACACCAATACCATTATCATTGGTGCGGGTAACCCGGCCCCCTGGAACGGCTGGGCACGCACCTCGGAAGACGGCGACCCGGCTGACTATGATAGCCTCTATACCTCTGGTCAACTGGGTATCGACCCCTCGACCGGCGAAGTGAAGTGGTTCTATCAGCACACGCCCAACGACACCTGGGACTTTTCAGGCAATAACGAAATCGTATTGTTCGAATACGAAGATGAGAATGGCCAAACGGTGAATGCGGGCGCCCACGCTGACCGTAATGGCTTCTTCTATGTCACTGACCGCACTAACGGCGAGCTCATCAACGCTTTTCCCTTTGTCGATAACATCTCTTGGGCGACCCATATCGATCTGGAAACCGGCCGCCCGGTTGAGGCTGAAGGCCAGCGTCCACCGCGTTTGGAAGAAGGCCAAACCCGCTCGGAGCCTGTTGAAGTATCGCCTCCGTTCCTGGGCGGTAAAAATTGGAACCCCATGGCGTATAGCGAAGATACCGGGCTGTTCTACGTGCCGGGTAATCACTGGAAAGAGGATTACTGGACTGAGGAAGTCGAGTATGTAGAAGGCGCCGCTTACTTGGGTATGGGCTTCCGTATTAAGCGTATGTACGACGACCATGTGGGTATTCTGCGCGCTGTAGACCCGGTTACCGGCGAGTATGCTTGGGAGCATAAAGAGCCTATGCCGCTATGGGCAGGCGTGCTAGCCACCCACGGTGATTTGGTGTTTACCGGTACGGGGGATGGCTACTTCAAGGCATTCCATGCTGAAACTGGGGAAGAGCTTTGGAAGTTTCAGGTAGGCACCGGCATCATTTCACCACCGGTTACCTGGGAAATGGACGGTGAGCAGTACATCGGTGTCACTGCAGGTTATGGTGGTGCAGTTCCGCTGTGGGGCGGTGATATGGCGGAACTTACGCGACCGATTGCCCAGGGCGGCTCGTTCTGGGTCTTCAAATTGCCGTCCTTCGTTAAAGATCTGGCTAACCGTTAATTTATTAACACCTCTTGGGCGGCCTTTGCCGCCCTTTTTTGAAGGAAGATAACGGTAGTGGAGAGAACAATAATGATAACGCCTAATACTGTGCCTTTATGGCGACGCCAAACAACAGCGATTTTTCTCTGCCTTAGCGCGATAGGCAGTGTCGTTGCCGACGATTATGTTGAAGAGTATCAACCGCCAGTGCATAACGGCTGCGAGTTGGTGCCAGGCGCCCAGTGCGCCAATAGGGACTTATCCGGCGGTGACTTTTCTAACCTTGATTTGCAAGGCGCTAACTTTGCGGGCAGCAACTTAGATGGCTCGGATTTCCGCCATAGCAATCTACGCAGCGTCGATTTTGAAGGTGCATCGCTACGCAACGCTAACCTTAATCGCGCGCGTATGCCCAACACCCACCTGCGTGGTGCCGATCTTTCCCATGCCAGTCTGGTTGGGTTGGATAGCTGGAGTATTTATGCCCAGGGGGCGACGTTTGATCATGCTGACCTGACGGGGGCCAATTTGGCGTTCGCCCGACTGTCTGGGGCCAGTATGCAGGGAGCGAAGCTGATGGGCAGCAACCTGGAAATGGCCTGGATGAATAAGGTCAACCTGATAGGGGCGGATCTGCGTGATGCTAACCTGCAAGAAGTCAAAATGAACATTGCCCGTCTTAACGATGCTGATATGACCGGTGCACGTATCCACTACGGTAACTTCCAAATGGCCCAAATGGAGGGATGTACCGCCTGCCCGTTTGATTGGGAGTAATGCCATCATGTCGACGCAACACTCGGCGCACTCTGTGCGCCGTTATACCATTTGTTTGGCGTGGATAAGTGGGATAGTTAGCGGAGTGGCGGGTGCTGACGTACCTGCAGCGGCGTTTAACCAACAAGGCTATCGGTTACCGCCATTTAAAGCACCCGTCACTGCACCGTTACCCGGGGTGACCACGTTAGATGACGATACTTTTCAAGTATTGCTGGAATCGCCGTCGGTCATTCTGGTGGATGTCTACGCGCTAACTTGGCATAACGGCCTTTTTCTGCAGGATAGTCCTCACTTAACGATCCCCGGCAGTATTTGGCTGCCTAACGTGGGCGCCCCTACTTTGGAAGATGAATGGCGTGATTACTTCACACAAACACTCGATGCGCAGCGTGAGAACGCGGAGGCAGCGCCGTTGGTGTTCTTTTGCCGCACCGACTGCTGGCTTTCCTGGAATGCTGCCCGACGCGCTGAGGCAATGGGCTATGAAGAGCTATATTGGTACCCCGATGGGGTGGATGGCTGGCAAGCGAACGGTCATTCATTAGCAGCTGTTTGCCCGCAGTTGCCTGCCCATGCTGAGCGAGCCACCTGCGAGCCTTAATGAGTGTATTACTGATAAATAGATTTATTGCCGATAAATCAGCTCGGGCGTTTGGCGGGGAGAAGGCTCCGCTGAACCATCCTGGCTCTGTAACTGCTTTGTTTGCAACTGCTTTGATTGGCGGGCATTGCGGGGAATCAGGGACGCTTGCTCAGGCGTGCTTTGGGCGTTTTCTGCGATCAGGCTCTCTAGCAACCCATGCTGGGGAGAGTGCTGGCACACCGGGTCAGTGGCGTTGATATCGCCGGTTAACAAATAAGCTTGGCAACGGCAGCCGCCATGGTCTTTATCGCGCTCGTCACACTGCTGGCAGAGTGTTGGCATCCACTGGGTGCCGCGAAAACGGTTAAAGGCATCGCTTTGGTACCAAATGTCCTTTAGCGACGTCTCTTTTACGTTGGGAAACGCCATCGGCAGTTCCCTAGCGCTATGGCAGGGCAACACGGCGCCATCCGGGGCGACGGTCATAAAAATGCTCCCCCAGCCGCCCATGCACGCTTTAGGCGCTTGTTCAAAGTAGTCCGGTACCACAAACAACAACGACATATCGCGGCCCCTTGCCGCCAGTGTTTCCCGCCAGCGGTTGGTTTCCGCTTCGGCACGTACCAGTTGTTCACGGGTAGGCATCAACGCTTGGCGGTTCAAAAACGCCCAGCCGTAATACTGGCAGTTGGCCAGTTCAACCGCATCCGCGCCTAGCTCATCGCAGAGGGCAATCAGATCGCCAACTTGATCGATATTGTGCCGATGCAGCACCACGTTCAATACCATGGGGTAGCCAGCGGCCTTGACGGCTTTTGCCATAGCTAGCTTGTTGGCATGGGCCTTGGCGGAGCCTGCCAGCGCCTGAGCCAGTTCGGGGTCGGCAGCCTGCAGGCTAATCTGGATATGATCCAGGCCCGCTTCTGCCAGGGCGTCTACCCGCTGGGCAGTAAGGCCCACGCCAGAGGTCAGCAGGTTGGTATAAAAGCCCAGCGTGCGTGCTTCGCTGACCAGCGCTTCGAGGTCCTGGCGAATCAGCGGCTCGCCGCCGGAAAAGCCCAACTGAGCCGACCCCATGGCCCGCGCCTGACGCAGTACACTAAACCAAGCTTCGGTATCCAGCTCGTTTTGGTAGCGGGTAAATGCCAGCGGGTTAGAACAGTAGGCACACTGCAGCGGGCAGCGGTAGGTAAGTTCTGCCAGCAGCCATAAGGGCGGTGAGATAGCTTCGGCGGTTGGACTCGCTCTGTTTTGATTAACCGTATTACCATTAACCACAGTGCACCTCCTTCACGGTCAGCCAGCCGTTGCTGCGGGCTTCTTCAATAAACTGCACGACATCGTCTGTTAAGGTCTCTGCGCCTGGGTAGCGCCGCTGTAGGGTGGCGATAATGTCGGCGACGGATTGGCGACCATCGACCTGTTCAAGAATCGCCCCGGCAGTCGTGCTGAGCTTGACCATACCTTCGGGGTAAAGAATGACGTGGCAGCCCTGAATGGCCTCCCACTGTAACCGCCAGCCGCGTCGCAGTTGGTAAATGTCTTGCTGTGCCATGTTGAACTCCCCGGCGCTAGTCAATCAAGGTCTAGTAAAGTGAGTGCTCAAGCCCACGGTGATACACCGCTTCACGGGTGACGGTGTGGTAAGGCGGGCGGTCTAACTGATAGGCCATGGTCATGGCATCCAACATGCTCCACAGCACATCGAGCTTGAATTGCAGGATGTCCAGCGCACGCTGCTGCAGCGCCACCGTTGTACACACGCTTAAGGCGATTTCCAGCCCGTGCTCAACGTCTCGGCGGGCTTCGCTGAGGCGCTTACGAAAGTAGCGATAGCCCTGCTCGTTAATCCACGGATAGTGCTGGGGCCAGGTGTCCAGGCGGTTTTGGTGGGCTAGCGGAGCAAACAGCTCGGTAAGCGATGAGATTGCTGCCTCCTGCCAGGGGGCTTGGGCTACAAAGTGGCGGTAAGCATCCACCGCAAAGCGCACGCCGGGTAACACGCGCTCCTGGGACAGCAGCGTATGGCGGTGCAATCCCACGGCTTCACCGAGGGCCAGCCAGGCTTCAATCCCACCCTCATCGCCAGCGTGTCCGTCGTGGTCTAGCAGGCGCTGCACCCATCGTCTGCGGGTGGCTACATCCGTGCAGTTGGCCAGTAGCGCGGCATCTTTTTGGGGAATCATCAGTTGGTAGTAAAAGCGGTTAGCCACCCAGCCCTGCAACTGTTCTCGGCTAAGTTCGCCGTTGGCCATCGCCTGCTGAAAGGGGTGGTTAAGGTGGTAGTACTGCCCTTTATTCATCAGCGCTTCACGGAACGCCTCCCGATTGAGCGGGGTGGCAGCAGCGCAGGGGGTAATCGCTGTTAGCGCCATGATCAATCTCCTAATATTGGCGATAGGGCTATAGCGTGAGTTTCATACCGTCGTAGGCTGTTTCGATGCCTGCGCCCTGAAGTGTTTTTGCCGCCTCGCTGGTGCGGTCTAAAATCGGGTTGGTGTTGTTGATATGAATCAAAATGCGCCGCGTACTGCAGGGCAATTCGTTAAGTAACTCATACATGCCGCCGCTGCCATTGAGCGCGAGGTGCCCCATCTGTTGACCTGTTGAGGTGCCAACGCCTAGTGCCTGCATTTCGTCGTCTTCCCACAGGGTGCCGTCTACCATCACCACATCGGCGGCGTGTAAGAAGCGCATGGCCAGTGGTGTGGGGTTGCCAAGTCCTGGGGCGTAGCACAGCGACTTACCGCTGCGGCGGTCGACCATATACAGCCCTAGATTATCGCCACAGGAAGTCGCTCCACGCCGTGGTGAGTAGGGCGGGGCATTGCTGTGTAGCGCAAAGGCGGTAAGCGCGATATCCGGCAGGAAGGGAATCGAAAACTCGACAACCTCCTGATGCTCTTTCAAGCCAAGCGGCTGCCAGCGCAGCCCGCCCCAGTGCTCCAACATCGTGAACAGTGGAAACCCAGTAGATAAATCGTTATGTACATTGGGCGTGCACCATACATCCAGCGGGCAGCCCTCTCTTAGGGAAAGTAGCCCGGTGACGTGGTCGATCTGGGCATCCACCAGCAGCACGCCACGAATACCGCTGCCCCGCAGTTCGCTTGGCCATAATTCCGGGTTGGCGTTGAGCTGGGCGCGAATGTCAGGGGAGGCATTGCATAGCAGCCACTGTTTGCCATCAACGCTTAACGCAATGGATGACTGAGTGCGTGGTTGATGGTCGCCGCTGCCTTGGCGAGCGTGAAAGCAGTTCGGGCAGTTGCAATTCCACTGAGGAAAACCGCCCCCTGCGGCAGCCCCAAGAACTAGAACCTGCATAGGCTGGCCTCTTAAGTCGGTGCTGCGATGTAAATAAAGCCCCTACCTGCTATAAACCTAATAAAGGCAGGGGCGGCGTCTTAGCGAGTAGAGATATAAAGTGTTACTTCAAAGCCAAGGCGCATATCTTGATAGGTCGGTTTCGTCCACATAAGGAACTCTCCTGCGTTGGTAAGCATATTGTCGTGAGTGGTGTTGCAACTGTCGTTACAAGTGTTACTACACATGTTGGTGCGGGCACTGTCAGCGGTTAAGCATCACTGCCATGGCCGCTTCTTCAGTTAAGCACCGGTAGGGCCAACTGCCTGTGGTACTTTGGGAGTAATTTCCTCGCTCTTTTGTTGGGGCTTGAAGCCTCAACCAAGCCGTGTTGTAGTTAAACAACCCTGTTGTATCAAAGGTTGAATAGCATCTGGCAGCCGCTCCGTTAGATCCTAGATAGCTAACAGGTGTATGACTAACGTCGAAAATGGGCAGTGCCTAATCGCTGTACGGCGGCGCTGTAGGAAGGTAACCGCAGCAGAAAAAACAAAGGAGAACGCGAGTGAAAATAGGTGCACCGAAGGAGAGTGCCCGGGGGGAAGCGCGTGTCGCGCTGACCCCAGAGAGCGCCAAACAGATTCAGAAGCTAGGCCACGAGTGTGTAGTGGAAACCGGCGCTGGCTTGGCCGCGGGCTTTAATGACGACACTTATCGCGATGCTGGCGTTACCGTGGTGGACGGGGCTGACGCGCTCTGGCGCGACGCTGAGGTGGTCATTAAAGTCCGCGAGCCCTCTGATGAAGAGGCCGAGCGGCTGCGGGAAGGCCAAACCTTGATAGCCTTCTTCTGGCCCGCGCAAAACGAAGCGCTGTTGGAGAAGTGTAAGTCCCAGGGTGCTACCGTTATTGCCATGGATATGGTGCCGCGGATTTCGCGGGCACAGAAGATGGACGCGCTCTCCTCCATGGCCAACATCGCTGGCTACCGCGCGGTGATTGAGGCGGGCAATAACTTTGGTCGCTTCTTCACTGGGCAGGTAACGGCAGCAGGTAAAGTGCCCCCCGCCAAAGTGCTGGTGATTGGTGCCGGTGTGGCCGGTTTATCGGCGATCGGTACCGCCACCAGCCTGGGCGCCGTGGTACGTGCCTTTGACGTGCGCCCCGAGGTTTCTGAGCAGATCGAATCCATGGGCGCCGAATTCCTGTTCCTCGATTTCGAGGATAGCCAGGACGGTTCTGAAAGCGGTGGCTACGCCTCGCCCTCAAGCCCTGAGTTCCGCGAGAAACAGCTGGAGTGCTTCCGCGAGCAGGCGCCCGATGTGGATATCGTGATTACCACCGCGCTGATTCCCGGCAAGCCTGCGCCCAAGCTGTGGCTGGAAGATATGGTCGCGGCGATGAAGCCGGGCTCGGTGATTATTGATCTGGCCGCCGAGAAGGGCGGTAATTGTGACCTGACCAAGCCAGATGAGCGCGTGGTCTCGGATAATGGTGTCGTAGTAATCGGCTACACCGACTTTCCTTCGCGCATGGCAACGCAGTCATCGCTGCTCTACGCCACCAATATCCGCCATATGTTGACCGATCTTACGCCTGAGAAAGACGGCGTGATCAATCATAATATGGACGACGACGTTATTCGTGGCGCTACGGTGACTCACGATGGCGAAATCACCTTCCCGCCGCCGCCCCCTAAAGTGAAAGCGATTGGCGCTTCAAAACCCAAGAAAAAAGAAAAAGAGCCCACGCCGGAAGAGAAAAAGGCCACTGAGCTAGCCGCCTTTAAAGCGCAAACCAAGCGCCAGGTGAGCCTATTGGCTGTTGGCGGCGTACTGATGTTGCTGCTGGGCCAAGTGGCGCCAGCGTCCTTTATGCAGCACTTTATTGTCTTTGTACTGGCCTGCTTTATCGGCTTCCAGGTGATTTGGAAAGTGAGTCACTCGCTGCATACGCCGCTAATGGCGGTAACCAATGCGATCTCAGGCATCATTATTTTGGGGGCGATTCTGCAGATTGGCTCCGGCAGCGCAGTGGTTAGCGTACTGGCGGCGATCTCAATACTTATCGCGTCAATCAATATCGTGGGTGGCTTCCTGGTGACACGCCGGATGCTGGCC
>TARA_R110002051_G_scaffold238991_3_pt1 | contig 19364 bp, 12 predicted proteins | sample TARA_R110002051 | Tara Oceans TARA_R110002051 (sample SAMEA4397023) | marine metagenome | biome: Polar Biome; feature: [MES] marine water layer (ENVO:01000295) within the mesopelagic zone...; material: water (ENVO:00002006), including particulate matter (ENVO:01000060) such...
GACTATCCCGATAGCTATCGGGACGCCTCAATCCAAAAAGTTTAAACCACTTCTATATGAAATTCAGAATAACGATTCCATAAAGTTTACTCCCAAGAATATTTTTTCTTTTTTGCCTGTTCCTTTATAGCTTTCGTCATGGCATTTTCCAAACCATTTTTATTTTCGGTTTTTTGCTCAGAAATATAAACTTTACGTTTGGTGTTTAATTCTTGAATTTTATCTTGAATCGCTTCGCGTGCTTTCTTTTTTTCTGCAACGTATTTTTTAATGTCTTCAGTAGATTTTCCTTGTAATTCCTGTGGTAAAGCATCATCTTTAATGTCTTCAACTGATACTTCTTCTAAATCAACAGCATCTACCAGATCCCAACTTTTATTTTTATATAAATGCGAACTTTTACTTACTGTTCTACTTACAGCATTAGCTTTACTTAAATATCCCGCATTTGTGTCTTGCTCCGCCTGTAAAGCTATTTTCTCTCTTCCTCTTGCTCCATAAATAACATAAGTTTTGTTTAGTTTTTGGTTTAAAATAAGAATTTCATCATCATAAGGAGAAGCAATATGTACTGTTTTATTATTTTGGTTTATAGCCATATAATTCCCACTCGTTAATTGCGCGCCGTCTTTCCAATAGCTTGAAATACCTTGGTTATAATCCCCACAAAAAATGGTATTTATGGTAACGTCTTTTTCTTTTGCATGGGTAGAAGCATCTTTGTAATTTACTTTGCCTTGTGTAAAAGGTTCGTTTCCGGCAATAAAGATAAGCTTCAAATCGTCTGGATTTTTACCCCAGTTTAATTGATTTAATGAAGTCTGGATTACTTGTCCGCAATACTCTTTACCACCATTTGTAGTTAATGAAAAGAGTTCTTTTGAGATTTCATCTAAGTCACCACTAAAAGCCAAAACTTGCCTAATATAACCTTCACGTCCATTTAATCTATCGTTTCCGTATTCGTATAAAGCAATTTGTAAATTAGGTTTTTCGTTATTACATTTTGCATAAGATAATTCGTTTACAATATCCCAAAGTTGTGCTTTTGCTTGGTCTATCAATCCATCCATACTATTACTGGTGTCCAATAAAAGAGCGACTTTAATAAATTGTTTTTCGGGGTTGTGATTAACTGTTTTTAATTCAGCCAAACCCTGATTTTTTTGTTTGTTTTTTGCGTTGCACGCCGTAAAACTGATTAGGGCAATACAAAATAAGAATGTTTTAAAATGTGTTTTCATGATATGAGGTGTTTAATGATTAACACTGTAAACCTAAAACCAACTTTTTTCATAAAAAACCTAGAATGCGTGAATGGGTTAATTCAATGAGTAAACCAAACTTTTGAATGTGTAAACCATTCTTTTTTGACTGAAATGAGGCTGATTACACAAAATCTTCATTTTAATATACCAAGTAAAGTACGTAAGTTTAACATTGAACTCGTCTTGACTTTTTGTTTTTAACCGAAAATCAGTTGAAATTTGTTCAGATTAGACACTTTTTGAAAGGCATAGCCCCGACGCTTCGGGCTACGCATAAAAAAAGTAACGAAATATGAGCGAATTTCAGCTATTTTTTAGGAAATAGAAAAAGTCAAGATGAGTTCATTATAAATTTGTAGATGAAATCTGTTTTAAAACATATATTCTTTTTAATTATAGTGTTGTGCGCCTTTAATACGGTAGCACAGAATAATGATGTGTTTGGAAATAACGCTAGATTTACTGTACGAGGTTCTGTGATTGAAAGTGATACCAGACACCCCATACGCGATGTAAATATAGAGGTGAATGGTGGCGGATATACCACTACGGATTTTTCGGGAAATTTTAGAATTGAAGTCAGCAAAGGAGACCAGCTAACTATTAGGCATAAAGATTTTCAAACGGTTTATTATACTATAAAAGATAACGAACGTATTGAGGTTAGGGTAGAGCCCAATGATGAAGACACAGCGTATTCCAAAAATAAATCCTTTTCTAGAAAAAGTTTACAATCTTTTAAATCACTTGTTGATTCTGCCGAAACCTATTTAAAAAAGGATGCGCAAAATAGTATTCAATTTATAACAGATGCGATATCAGAAAGTAGTTCCAAAAAAGAAAATAGCGAAGCTTATGAGGTTTTAGGCGATATTAATCTGTATTGGAAGCAATACGATTTAGCTGTTTCAAACTATAGAATAAGTCTTCAAAGTATTAAAACAAACGAAACAACGTTGAAGTTGGCGAAAGCCTACAAATTGAATAAAAACTACCAGGAAAGTTTACAAACCTATAACAGTATAAACAAAAAAGAACTTTCTAATTGGCAATTGGTGAGTTTGTATGAGGGCCTTGGAGATGTTTATCTATTGACAAAAGCGTATGATGCTTCGATAGATGCCTATAAAACAGGATTAAATGAGGCGCAAACACATTTAATTACGCCTAAAATAACCGATTTAAATTCTAAAATAGCTCAGGTTTATGGTGCAAAAGGAGAAACTCAACAGGCAAAAGGTTATTTTGATGAGTCTCTAAAACTAGCAAATACCCAAAATAAAAAACGGGCGGTTGAAGAAAAGATAAAAGTAGCGGATTTTCAAAATAATATTAATGATTATTCCAGTGAAATATCTTTACGAAAAGAAGCTCTAGATGATATAACTGAAATAGAAAACGATTCAGTAATCAGTAACGAGAGTCCTTTAACGCTTCAAAAACAAAACTATAAAATAGGAAATGCCTATGCATCCCAAGGCGATTTTACCAGAGCTATACCTTATCTTGAAAAGAGTATAAAGGAGGCAGATAACAAAGAAGATTTAACGGTTAAAAAAGACGCCACCAGGAAACTCTCGGAGGTTTACAGAGATGCCGAAGATTATAAAAAAGCCTATAGTATTTATCAAGATTATGTAGATTTGGTAGACCAAGTTTATGCCAAAAGAGAGCAAGAAATATCTCAGGCAGCAAGGTTTAGACGCGAACTCACTTCAAAGCAAAACAGGATTTTAAGCTTGGAAACCGATAGAGCACTTTCTGAAAGTAAATATGAGCTTACTGTTGAACAATCTAAACGCCAAAAGCTGATTATCTATTCATTAATAGGCGGCTTAATATTATTATTGCTCACAGCTTTTTTAATGTTTAAATATATAAAGCAACAACGTTTAGCTAACAACTTATTGGCATTGAAAAGTTTGCGAAGTCAGATGAATCCGCACTTTATTTTCAATGCGCTAAACTCAGTTAATAGCTTTATTGCTTCAAATGATGAGCGAACAGCCAATAAATATTTAACAGATTTTTCATTATTAATGCGAGCGGTTTTAGAAAATAGCGAAGAAGATTTTATTCCTTTGGAAAAGGAAATTGAACTCTTACAATTATACACGAAATTAGAACATTTCAGGTTTCAGGATAAGTTTGATTACAATATTCATGTCGATAAAAATATTAAAGTTGATGATTTTGTAATACCACCTATGTTATTGCAACCTTATATTGAAAATGCGGTATGGCACGGACTCAGATACAAGAAAACAAAAGGATATTTAGAAATAAACATACAGCAATCTAAACAAGATGAAATAACCATTACTATAGCTGATGATGGTATTGGTAGAGAAAAATCGAAAGCACTAAAAACCAAAAATCAGCAAAAGCAGAACTCAAAAGGCATGGGCAATATCAAAAAAAGAGTGTCTATTTTAAATGCGATGTATAAAGATAAGGTTGATGTATCGGTTGCTAATTTTCAAGAAGAAGAAGAAGAAGAAGATACAGGAACGAAGGTTGTTGTAACGCTTAAAAAGGATTAAAATGAGTTAGAAGTTAGGAGATTGAAGCACGAAGTTTGCTTCTCACTTCCAACTTCGAGCTTCAAACTTATAAATATGAAACTTAACTCAATCATTGTCGAAGACGAAGAAACCAGCAGAGAAATTTTAAAAAATTACCTCAAAAAATATTGCCCAAATGTTACTGTTTTAGGCGAAGCTGCAAATATTGAAGAGGCCCTAATTTTAATACGAAATAACGATTTGGATCTGGTATTTCTAGATGTAGAAATGCCTTATGGCAACGCCTTCGATTTATTGGAAAAGGTAGGCGACATAAACTTCGAAACTATTTTTGTAACCGCTTATAATCATTATGCTATTGAGGCACTAAACGCACATGCCAGCTATTATTTGATGAAACCTATTTCTATAGAGGAGTTAATAAAAGCAGTAGATTATGTAACCGAAATTAAAACAAAAGAAGATGCACTGCAAGATGAGGTTTTGGTCCCTAAAACAAATAGTGTAAACGGAAAAATAACCATTCCGCAACAATCAGGATTTGAAGTTATTGAAACCGCCAATATTTTGTATTGTAAGGCTGATGATAATTACACCGAAATTTATTTGAATAACAACAAGAAGAAACTGGTTAGTAAAACGCTAAAATATTTTGAAGAAGCTTTGGGAAGTTCTAGTTTTGCACGGGTACATAAATCGTATCTCGTAAATGTAAACGAAGTAGTAAGATACCAAAAAGGAAAAGGAGGAAGTGTTGTGCTTAGTAGCGGAAAAGAAATTATGGTATCGGCTTCAAAAAAATCAGAATTATTATCGTATTTTAAATAACAAATTCCTGCGAAGGCAGGAATCTCATTAATCGAAACTTTTATTTGCAACTTTTCTAAAATCAAAACGATTTCGAGCGAAGCAAGAAAAAAAATAATAACTTAAAGGAATACTCAATTAAAGATCATGAGATTCCTTTTTTCAAAGGAATTCATTATGCCAATAATAAAACCAGTAAACGGAAAATCACCACAAATCCCAGACGATTGTTATATAGCCGAAAACGCTACAATAGTGGGTGATGTAATTATGGGAACCCAATGCAGCGTTTGGTTTAGTGCCGTAATTCGAGGTGATGTACATTACATAAAAATGGGTGACAAAGTAAATGTGCAAGACGGCGCGGTTATTCATGCTACCTATCAAAAATCGCCCACAAACATTGGTAATAATGTGTCTATTGGTCACAATGCCATTGTGCACGGGTGCACCATTCATGATAATGTTTTGGTTGGTATGGGCAGTATTATTATGGACGATTGCGTGGTGGAAAGCAACAGCATTATTGCAGCAGGCGCGGTAGTTACAAAAAACACAAGAGTTGAATCAGGTAGTATTTATGCGGGTGTTCCCGCTAAAAAAGTAAAAGATATTAGCGAAGAATTAATTTCTGGCGAAATAGACAGAATTGCGAATAACTATATAAAATATTCAGGCTGGTTTAAGGAGTAGGCAGGTTACCACAATCCCGATAGCTATCCTTTTTTATCAAAAATACGTAGAAGTACTTATTGAACTGGTTTAAACTTTTATGATTGACTAAAAAATGATCCCCGTTCTTCAACGGGGAAGGCTCTTTTGCACTCATTTTTCGCCTTTTTTTAGTTTTGTAGCCCCGAAGCGTCGGGGCTATGCAACAAATAAAAGCCCTCAACCGGTCACAACCTGCCTGCCGGCAGGAATGTCTATCCCGATAGCTCGGGACGCTATAATCCAAAAAGTTTAAACCAGTTCATTACTTGTGCTGTTTCTTTTCTTACATTTAAAATGAAATTTTAATAGTTATGAAAAAATTACTGAATCATTACCTCAAAGGCACTATCTTTTTTGTGTTTTTTATTTCTATTTTTGATATTAAGGCGCAAACAGTAAATACATCTGTAGCCTCAGATATGAACATAGTTTTTAGTTTGTTGGAAAAGAATCGAATACCCTACAATATTCTAATCGATTACGGTTATGATTTTATTGATGTAAATCAGTTCAATGGCACTTTACAGACTAATAATTATTTAACTATTGGCAAAAAGTAAATAAACTATATTATTAGCAGATACCTTATTTATTTAAAAAGGCTTTTAATTTTTTATTACCAAATAGTTTATTTTTTATTATTGGTTTTATCAATATCTGCCATAAAACCACTTGGATCTATTTCAACAGATTTTATAACCTTTTCAGTTTCAAATGTGTATGTAGGATATGCCCAAGCCCAATCTTTAATTATAGTTGCTGCCGTTGGTTTTTCGCCTCGCATCATTTGTAATGGTATGTAAAAGTCTTCGGTACTATTATCAGTGTATGTAACCGTTAAATCTATAGGCATCGGCATTAACCCAATACGCTCTAAAGTTATTGAGTTTCCTTCAATGGTTTTAACGCCATAATCAATGGTGTTTATGGTTCTGGTCCAATCGTTTAAATACCAATCCAACTCTAAACCAGAAATTTTTTCAGCAACTCGAATAAAATCATTTCGGGTTGGATGTTTAAATGCCCAATCATTGAAATATTGTTTGATGGTTTCTTTCTGATTTTCTTCACCAATAATATAGGTTAACTGTGTTAAAAAGAGGTAACCTTTATAATAAGCTGAAATAGCGGACGCTTGATTAAAGTTAAAGCGGTCTGCATGGGTGGTTTGTGGTTGCTCTTTACCAGATTTCACATAATAATTATAAATACCATAAACACGTTGCGTTGGTTTTTCAAAAGAAGTATTAAAAATATGGCTTCCGGCTAATTCACCAAAATACTCTGTAAAGCCTTCGTCCATCCAATAATTTGTTAATTCGTTTGTTGCTAATAAAAACTGAAACCATGTATGGGCCATTTCATGGGCCGTAACACCAAACAAACCATCAAACTCGCCTTCACCTGAAATAAGTGTACACATGCCATATTCCATACCACCATCCCCCCCTTGAATTATAGAATATTGCTTGTACGGATAGTTGCCTATATTAGCACTATAAAACTGCATCAACTCCACAGCTTTTGGTTGTAATTTTTTCCAATTATCTAACTTTTCTTTTTGCATTGTTTTTTTGTACAAAAAATGAAGTAATGGCCCGTTAGGCACTTGCATGATATCATGATTATATTCGGGGTCTGCAGCCCAAGTAAAATCATGTACATTAGGTGCTACAAAATGCCAGGTTAATTTATCGGTATTAGGGCGAGTTACCGTTCCAGTTTCATAACCATATCCAATCTGATTTGGGTTTTGTAAGTACCCTGTTCCACCAATAATATAATTTTTATCGATAGTAATTTTAACATCAAAATCGCCCCAAACGCCATGGAATTCTCGACCAATATATGGGTCGGCATGCCACCCTTCAAAATCATATTCTGCCAATTTTGGATACCATTGCGCCATTGATAATGCCACGCCTTCTTTATTATTTCTACCAGATCGACGGATTTGAACAGGAACTTGTGCATCAAAATCCATGGTAAATGTTACTTTTTCACCTGGGTTAATAGGTTTTGCTAAATCAACTTCTAAAACAGTGCCTACGGTTTCGTGATTTAATACAGTACCGTTTTGTTTTAAAGAATTTACTTTAATGTATCCAATTTCATCGGGTTGTAATTTGCTTATTCTATCGCCAACTCTTGGATCTGGATCTGCTATAGTTCGTGAACGCACATCCATTTCGCTATCGGGTTGAAAGGCATTAAAATACAAATGGTAAAACACCTTATTTAAAACATCAGGCGAATTATTGGTATACACTAGAGTTTGTTTGCCTTTATATTGATAGGTGTTTACATCCATATCAATGGCCATTTTATAATCTACGTGTTGTTGCCAGTAATTTGAATTTACTAAAATATTTGGAGGCAAAGGAACAGCAGGAACCCCAGGTTGTCCTGAAGCTGCTTGCTTTGAGCTGGAACAAGATAATAAAACAGATAAGAAAAGTAATGGAAGAATAAAACGTTTCATAAATTAAATAATTAAAAAAGAGGCTTTATCGCCTCTTTTAATTTTGAAAATTAAACATTAGTTTATTTTTGATGCCATAATTAAGGCGTTGTATGCGTTAACTATTTTTCCAGATTTCACTAAATCTGAAAAGGGTTTAATATTGTCGGTATTGCCACCAACAATAACTTTTGTTTTAATTGCTAAACCAGAATCCATAAGTATTTGTTTTACTTGAGCGGCGTTTAATTTAGGATAATACGAACGAATTAAAGCAGCAACACCGGCAACAGCTGGAGCCGCCATAGAAGTACCGCCTTTAGTATCGTATTCGTTTTCAGGTGTTGTAGAATATATCTTGTCTCCTGGAGCAAATACATCTACATTTACCTTTCCGTAATTTGAAGACCCAGCAACCATTCCAGAGCCGTATTTAGGTGCTAAGGAACCGACAGAAATAAACGTATCAGATACTTCAGGGCCTACACCAACGGCATCATTAGGGTAAACCTCTTTTTTATCCAAATCTTGAGCGTCATTCCCCGATGCGTTTACAATTAAAACATCTTTTTTTCCAGCATAAGCAATGGCCTCACGAACCCAATCACTGTGAGGTGAGTAATATTTACCAAAACTGGTATTTATAATGGAAGCTCCGTTATCAACAGCATAACGTATGGCTAATGCAACATCTTTATCATATTCATCGCCTCTTGGAGTAGATCTAACAGGCATAATTTTAACGTTGTTAGCCACGCCATTTGCGCCTTTTCCGTTGTTGCGTTCCGCAGCAATTATGCCTGCTACATGCGTACCATGACTTTCGCTTTTCATCATGGGTTTTACATTACCATTACCATAGTATTTAGTGCTCATATCATCTGGATTATCTCCGTTAAGACGCCCCTTAAATGTTTTATTTAGATTGTAATTTAACCGATCGTTGACTTGACCCAGTACTTCATTAAACTCTTTTTTAAACTCAGCAACCGATTCCATATCAACACTGTAAATATATTTTATTACACTTACTGCTTGTTGTAATGCCTGGTCTTCAGTTTTAATACTGTTTACATCTGCTTTGGTGTAATCCTTTTTGTTTAAATGTGCAGAAACCTTGTTATCAGCCTCTGTAACTTGTTGTAAGATTTGTTCGTAGTTTGTCTTGTAGCTTGTGTATTTTTGATATTCTCTATCGTATTCAGCCTGCGCTCTGTTATAATCAGGATTACTGGTATCTCCACTTGCCAAAACTCGAACAAACTCTAATTGTTCGTAATACCCATCACCTAAAAAATTCCAACCATGCACATCATCAACATAGCCGTTTTTATCATCATCTTTTCCGTTATTGGGAATTTCATCTTCATTTGTCCAAATAACATCGTCTAAATCTTCATGGTCTATATCAATTCCAGAATCAACAACTGCCACAATAACGGTGTTTCCTTTTTTATTTTTAATAATTTCAGAGTAAGCTTTATCAACACTCATTCCTGGTATGGTATCTTTTATTAAATCAAGGTGGCTCCAGTTTTTTTTCTCGGCTTCTGTTAACTCTAAAACCTTTAAAGGCATATTGTCAATATTTTCAACAGGAGTTAATAAAATAGGTGCAGCTCCACCACAGCTTGAAATTAGTATGGCCGTAAAAGCAGATAATGTTATTGATTTAATCGTTTTCATTTTTATAATTTAATTTAGTCTTTTTTTTAATTTAAGATATCTTGAGTGGTATATATATTTTCTAATCGAACGCCTTTTTCTGTATGTTTAACAGTTATAATTTCGTTATGGGCATCATGTTCTAAAAAAAGATAAAAATTATCATTAGCAGCCAAGTTGAGGAACTTTTCTTTTTCGTTCAGGGTTAAAAGCGGTCTTGTGTCATAGCCCATAACATAAGGCAAAGGTAAATGACCAACAGTAGGCAATAAATCGGCCATAAATGCTATGGTTTTGCCGTTGTATTGTATTAACGGAATCATTTGTTTGTCCGTGTGTCCGTTGGCAAAAAAGATGTCAAAACCTAGTTCGGAGTTTTTAAGTAAATCTCCATCAGGAAGTTTTGTTAATTTCAACTGTCCACTTTCTTCCATGGGTATAATATTTTCTTTTAAAAAAGAGGCTTTTTCACGCCTGTTTGGTTGCGTTGCCCATTGCCAGTGGTCTGCATTGCTCCAAAAACGGGCGTTTTTAAAAGCAGTTTCGTAACCGGTTTTGTCTTTATTCCATTGAATACTGCCTCCGCAATGGTCAAAATGTAAATGTGTTAAAAAAACATCGGTAATGTCATCACGATGAAACCCATAAGTTTTTAGTGAGCTATCCAAAGAATAATTTCCCCAAGGGTGGTAATAGCCATAAAATTTTTCAGACTGTTTGCTCCCCATGCCGTTATCTATTAAAATAAGACGATTACCATCTTCAATTAACAAACAACGCGCTGTTAGGTCAATCATATTATTGGCATCAGCGGGATTGGTCCGTTGCCATAACGATTTAGGCACCACACCAAACATGGCACCGCCATCTAGCTTAAAATTACCGGCATTAATTGGGTATAAGTTCATAGGGATGTAAAATTAAGAAATCTATACGTAATGCTAAGAAATGTTAAGAATATATTAAGAATTGATGCATATAAAATTAAACAACTTCGTTTAATCGCTTTCCAAAATCGAAAAGTGCTTTTATTTCCTTTATACCAGCAATACGTTCGTTTCCAAAAATCAGCAATGAATTTCCGTTAGATTCAACATAGTAATACGGGTTGCTTTCAAAGAAACGCGTAATATCGTCGTTAAAAAATGTCATGATTTCAGCTTCGTTATCACCTAATAAATAGAAACGATCAGAGAAATCATCATGATTTTCGATATTAATATCTTTAAACCCAGCAAATGCTGATAATTTTTCTAAAAACCCTTCCCTATCTAAAGTAAACTCAGGGATGTTGTGCTTTAAATTTATGTGAAGCATGGTTTTTCGAATGACTTCTTTAGCAATAAATTCACCTTCAGAAAACTCAATATCAAATAACTTTATGGTTTCCTCTTTATTAGATAATTGGTTATAAATATGATTGATGTGTTTTGTGTTGAAAAACGAAAAGGCGTTTAAAAAAGACACATCTCTTTCCTTTTTTGAGCTATAATTAAAATCGTAGTCTTTAGCAAGAGCTTCGATACTTGTTTGACGACGTGTTAGATTGTTTTTTATAATTTTTGGCACAGGAAGCATACGCCTTAATGCAAATGGATGTTTAGAATCAGTATCGTGCATATCCAAACCAATAACATCAAAATGGCCTCCACGTTTTGCAAATAATTCTTGGTACCTGTTAATGTTTTCCATTACCGTATCATCAACAAATTCGCACAAGGAAAAATCCACAATAACATCCTGGTTTTCGGGAACTGCGTCAAGGTGTTTTTTTAATCTGAAATAGTTTAAAAAACTACAAAAATGTTTAACGCTTACGTAAAAGTTGAGCTGATTTCCTGATTCTTTATACATCAAAACGTTTGGTTTTAAAATATTTCGCAAAAATAAACCAACACTTTTATTTATTACAATATGAATAATTAAAGTAGCAATTACACCTGCAATTATACCTGTGATTAAACCTATTTTTAAAGTAACAATAAGCGTTGTAAAGAAGATGATAAGTTGTTCCTTTCCTATAGAAAATATCTTTGTTATAACATTTGGTGAAGCTAATTTATAGCCCGTGTAAACCAAGATAGCCATTAATGCTGGAAGCGGAATCCGTGTTAATTGGGTGCTAAATAAACCAATAAAAAGCACTAAAAAAACAGCATGAAAAAAGTTTGAAGCCCTATTGGTTGCGCCATTATTTACGTTTACAGAACTTCTAGCAATAACGGTAACGACATTTAAACCACCTAAAAAACCGCTACCAATGGTAGCTAATCCCAATGCTTTTAAATCTTTATTAACATTGGATCGTCTTTTTTCAGGGTCTAGTTTATCAACTGCTTTAATGCTTAAAAGCGACTCTATACTGGCGATAAGAGTAAGTGATAAAACACTACCCCAAAATGATAAACTACCAATAGCGCTAAAATTAGGAGTTGGAATATCTGATATAATATTTTGAATGGTTGGAATTCCAGAAATCATATATTCTGGTGCAATCGGGTTAGGCTCGTGCAACCCCATCTCAAAATAATAACTAAACCCTATGGATAGAATAACAATCCACATAGGCGCAGGTATAAGCTGCAAGTATTTATTTCTAATTTTTGAATAAAATAACATAATGGCTAAACTTACAACACCTGCCAAAGCAGCATAAATTAAGCCTTTGTTTTCGTAATGAATAGCATCGTTTATGGTAAAAGGAATTTCAAATAAATAATCAATAGTGTCCTCGCGTTTTATTTTATGGGCAAACATAATATGAAATTGTTTTCCTAAAATAATAAGACCTATGGCTGCCAACATACCTTGAATTGCTGAAGACGGAAAAAAATCGGCGAGCGCGCCCATTCTTAAAAAGCCAAGAATCATTAAAAGAACACCCGAAAAAATTATGGCAATATATGCACTTTCTATCCCTAAGGCCGTTATCGCGATGAGTAAAACACCAACCAACCCGTTTCCTGGACCCACTATTGTAATATGGCTCCCCCCAATAATTGAAACCATAATTCCGCCAACAACTGCAGCTATAATGCCTGCAATGGGTGGCGCATCACTAGCCATGGCTAATCCCAATCCTAAGGGTAAAGCAATAAGACTTACCACAAAACCAGAAAATATGTTTTTAGGTAATACTTTAAAAAAATCTTTTATGTTATTCTTTTTCGGGCTCATTGTAAAATTAGAACATCTGTTGGTAGTTCGGTTAAAATATGTTCTATATCATGTGGAAACAAACGGTCCCAAAAGGTCATTTTTGATGGCGCATTCATCACTAACAAATCCGCACGGGATACTAGTGCATAATGCCCGATAGAATATCCTTTTTTTCCAAAAATAGGCTGTAATTTTATAGTTATATTTTGAGTATAATTTTCAGGGATATGACTAATAATTTCTTTAATTCGTGAGTTTTCCCTTAGTTTAATACGTTCTTTAATAATGTTGGCACGCCTTAAGGATTTATCATCTTCTACCTTTACAGCAATTTGGTCTTGCCTGATTTCTTCAACTATGGTTATTTTTTTTGCATTCAACTGTTTAGCAACATAAAAAGCAGATGTAATGGTTTGTTCCGTTTTCGGGTCTTTTAAACCGTTTACCACAATATGCTCACACGGAACGCGTTCAACCGAAGGTTTAATAAGCAATAAAACGGAGCATTTAGCTTGTCTTGTAATTTTTCTTGCTATGGAGCCCACGTAGTATTTTAAAAAACGCTCACGTTGAACTGCGCCAAGAATCAATAGGTCGATTTTCTCTTCTTTTACTGTCGATAAAATGACATCAACAGGGTCTCCAACTTTAAAAACGACTTCGTACTCTAGTTTGTGTTTTTCAAAACTTTTAAGGATTATTTTCAACATATCAAGCTTTTCTTCTGAAGGGTCTCCAACATGAATTAAAAATAATTTACAGTTAAAAAAAACAGATAATCTTGCAGCTTCAAAAAGATTCGCTTTTAAGTTAGGCGAATACGCAACTCCAATACCAATACTCTTAAAGGGTTTTAAAGGCACTATTTGTTTGATTTTTTAGTTGAATGGGTAATATAGCATTTTTTAAAAGAAAACTTCAAACATAAAATCATCTGTTTTACCTAAATTAGTGTTTTTTTAAAACAATTTTAAATCATGTTAGAATTAGCAGGTATTATTATTTTGGGGATATTGGCACAATGGGTTGCTTGGAAATTTAAAATTCCTGCCATTTTACCATTAATTTTAATTGGCTTACTTGTGGGTCCTATAGCCGCAGAGTTTTTAAGTGAAGATGGAACAAAATGGATTGAACCCATTTGGAACGGAGAAAAGGGATTGTTTCCTGATAAAAGCCTCTTTTATTTTGTATCGTTGGCCATTAGTATTATTCTTTTTGAAGGTGGGTTAACTTTAAGAACGGGAGAAATTAAAAATGTTGGACCAATAATAACTAAGTTAATTACAGTCGGCGTTTTAGTAACATTTTTTGGTGCAGCTTTGGCGGCGCATTTTGTATTTTATTTAAGTTGGGAGATATCGTTTTTGTTTTCAGCATTAATTATTGTTACTGGGCCTACAGTTATAACGCCAATTTTAAGAAACATCCCTTTAAAAAAAGATGTTTCAGCAGTTTTAAAATGGGAAGGTATTTTAATAGATCCCATTGGGGCTTTAGTTGCAGTACTTGTTTTTGAGTTTATTAGTGTTGGCCAAGGAGAAGAATTTACTAAAACAGCACTAATAGAGTTTGGAAAAATTGTTTTATTTGGGTCTACATTTGGGTTTACATTTGCTCATGCCCTAAATTTTTCTATAAACAAAAGATGGATTCCTCATTACCTACTAAACGTTTTTGCGTTAGCAGCAGTATTGGGCGTTTTTGTTTTGTCAGATACTTTTGCACATGAGTCTGGTTTACTTGCAGTTGTAGTAATGGGTATGGTATTAGGAAATTCTAAATCACCTTATCTAAAAGAACTTCTTTATTTTAAGGAATCTTTGAGCGTTTTACTTATCTCAATTTTATTCATTTTACTTGCCGCAAATATTAATATAGAGGATTTACTATTAATTTATAACTGGAATTCTGCGGTGCTTTTTGCATTAGTGGTTTTTGTTATCAGACCAATAGGTGTTTTCTTAAGTACCCAAGGATCTAAATTAAAACTAAATGAAAAACTTTTTATTAGTTGGGTTGGGCCTAGAGGTATAGTCGCTGCTGGTATAGCGTCGTTATTTGGTTTAACGCTTGCTGATAAGGGTGTAGAAGGTGCGGAATATATTACGCCTTTAGTTTTTATGATAGTTTTGGGTACCGTGTTATTAAATGCAACTACAGCAAGATTATTTGCTAAATTAGTAGGTGTTTTTCTTAACAAATCTGGAGGGATTCTAATAATAGGTGCGTCTAAAATCTCAAGACTACTAGGGCACTATCTTGAAACTAATGGAAGACACGTTGTGCTTATTGATAGTAATGAAACAAATATTAAAAAAGCAAAAGAATTAGGTTTAGAGGCTATGACCACCAATATTTATTCTGATACACTAATGGATAATATTGAATTGAGCGATGTGGGATATTTAATGGCGTTAACAGGTAACTCTGACATTAATAAATATGCAATAAACAAATTTGGTAAACAGTTTGGTGAAAATGGCTCTTTTAGATTGGTTTCAACTCAAGAAATGTTAGACGATAACAACAACCCAAAGGAAGGTTTGTTTTCACATAAAGATGATTTTAACTCTTTAATGGACTTAACAAGACGACATCCTTCCATTCAGGAAATTGATCTAGAAGACAAGGAGCACTATGAGAGTTTGATTAAAATAACGAACCAAGACAAAGACATCATTCCTTTATTTATAAAAGATTTAGAAGGTGAACTTCATATAATTTCTTCATATAATTTAGAAGTAGATAAGATTGAAAAAGATTATCAATTAGTATATTTTGGAAAGCCCTTTGATGTTGAGGAGGTTTGAGTTGATTATATTTTTAAAGGACTAATAATTGTGATTTTTTAAAAGGTTCGTTTAATGGTCTTTTCGGATATAAATTGTATTGATATCGTTTATGTACCACATTAAACAAAGTCAAGTCAAAAAAACAAAAAGCCTCTTCGTTTTCACAAAAAGGCTTTTATTTTCAATAGTGTTGTTCTCTATCCTATAATTTGAAGATTTGTAAATTCTTTGGTAACAACCAATGTATTGTTTTCAAATTCAACATCTTTAAGATTTACATCTTCGTTATCAATTTTTATAGACTTCACCTTAAAAGGAAGGCCTATTAAGTTAATTTTAAAAGTACTGTAAGGCGTTATATAATTACCTCTTTTATGAATTCTAATAATAAGTTTTTTACAGTTACCAGCTAAATTGAATTTCTTTAAGCTATAGCGCCCTTTTTTGTAATCATATCCATCATCAGCATCCTCATATAGTTCAGAGTCCTCTTTACCGATTTTATAATATACATCAAGGGCAAGCTGTTCAATTTCTTTTTCGCCAACATACTGTTGTACAGGGTACTTGGGTATTATAGCTCCTGCTTTAATAAACAATGGCATACTATCTAAATCTGCATCTACCCAGGTTTCTTTACCTCCAATAATAATTTCATTGGTCCAATAGTTATACCAATTACCTCTTGGGATGTACATACGCCTACCTTTAGAATTAGGCTCATTTATAGGGCAAACCAAGATTTGGTTACCAAAAATAAACTCATCTGTTCTATAATGTGTTTGTGCGTCATCTTGATCAAAAAGCACTAAAGATTTTAGCATGGGCACGTTATCCTGTGAATATTGATAAAATGCGGTATATAAATACGGTAATAATTGATATCTAATTTCAATAAATTTACGAACAACATTTATTATTTCATTATCAAAAGCCCAAGGTTCTTGCTCCCCGTGGTCTCCAGAAGAGTGGGTTCTACAAAATGGGTGAAATACACCTAATTGAATCCAACGTGCATACAATTCGCCATTTGGTTGTTCAGCAAAACCACCAATATCAGACCCCGCAAAGGAGAATCCAGATAAGGCTAAACGTTGTGCTTGTATATTCGCTATTTGTAAATGTTCCCAGGTTGCCACATTATCGCCCATCCAAGTTGAGGTATAACGTTGTGTTCCAGAATATGCAGAACGCGTAATTACAAATGGGCGTTTAGGATAATTATAACGTTTTAAACCATGGTACGTGGCTCTGGCCATTTGCATGCCATAAATATTGTGTGCTTTATTATGGCTACATGGATTGCCATCGTAATCATGACGAACATCTGGTGGAAATGTTTTTCCCGGAACATCCATTACAGCGGGTTCGTTCATATCGTTCCAAACGCCTTTTACACCAATATCCTCTATAAGTTCTTTAAATAAACCTGCCCACCATTCTCTTACTTCTGGTCTTGTAAAGTCTGGGAAATAACACTCCCCAGGCCAAACTTTACCTTTCATGTAAGGGCCATCGGCACGCTTACAGAAATAATCTTTCTCTAAGCCTTCTTTAAATACACTGTACTCTTTATCAATTTTTATACCTGGATCGATGATCACAACGGTTTTAAAACCATCGTCAGCCAGTTCTTTTACCATGCGTTTTGGATCTGGGAAATAATCTTTGTTCCAAGTAAAACATCGAAAGCCATCCATATAATCGATATCTAAATAAATAGCATCACATGGTATTTTTAGTTCCCTAAACTTTGCTGCTACTTCTTTTACATTTGATTCTGGATAATAACTCCATTTACACTGGTGATACCCTAAGGCCCATAATGGTGGTAGTTCGGGAGTTCCTGTTAAATCAGTGTAGCTAGCAACAACATCTTGCATTTTAGGGCCGTAAATGAAGTAATAATTCATTTCACCACCTTGCGCCCAAAAACTAGTTACATTTCTACGCTCACTACAAAAATCAAAATACGTTCTAAATGTATTATCGAAGAAAATACCATAAGACTTTCCATTGTGTAAACCCGTGTAAAAAGGAATAGCTTTGTATATTGGGTCCGTATTCTTACCAAAAGCATAAGAATCAGTCGCCCAATTTTCAAATCGGCGCCCTTTCAGGTTTAAATGTTCTGGTTTATCTCCAAGACCATAGTAACTTTCACCACTTTGAGCGGCCTTACTCATTTTAACAATATCACCTCCTAATTCATAACTTTCTTCCCAATGAAAACCAAGTTCGTCTTCACAAATAATTTTGTTATCCAATGCATCATAAAGGGATACTCTTAAATCTGATTTATGGATATGGCAAATTAGTTTTGAAGTGGTTATTATATATTTTTCATCATCACCATTAGAAATTTCTAAATGATTATAGCCTCTACTAGCCTCTTTATCTATAGCATAAGAGAAGTCTCTTTCAAATTTGCCAACCGTTGCATAAGTGAAACGAAACACACTATCCCGTAATACTGTAAGTTTTAGAATTACATGGTTTGAAGTTGAAAAATGTAGTACGTCTACGTCCTTTTTATAATCTGTTATATTTGATGGGAATAGATTCCCTTTATATTCTAATTCTGTATTTAATATCATAAATCACAAATAAATAATAATTGACGAAAATACTAAATTAAATGTATCTTGTACGGTTGTTTTTATCAAAAAAACAAATGAAACGTTATTTAAAATTCAAATAATATGGCATATAATTATATAAAATATAACGGCTCACAGGTCAACTGTTTTAAATTACTTTAAACGATTTAAAATTAATATCCAAATTTTAAGATGAAGTTTTGAGATAACGCTAAAGATTAAACCAGTTCATAATAAAAAGAAGGATATTTAGAATAAAGCACTTCAAAAAATGTTGGATTAAAGGTTAAGGTTTAAATTCGAAAATGGTTACTGCCAAAGGGCCTAAAGTAACATTTGCGGAAAAATCCTTACCGTTCCAAGGTTTTTTATTTATAGGTATTAATTTTTTGTTTACAACATCACTACCTCCAAATGCTGCAGAGTCGCTATTGAAGATTTCTTTAAGTTTACCTTTTACTGGCACCCCAATTTTGTAGTTTTCTCTAACGGTTGGTGTTAAATTACAAACAACAGCAACATTGTTTTCAGGTTTTTTTCCTTTTCTTATATAGGAGATCACACAGTTTTCATGGTCGTCATAACTAATCCATTCAAAACCTTCATTAGAAAATCCTTTTTCAAAAAGAGCAGGAGTAGATTTATAAAAAGTATTTAAGGCTTTGTAATAGTTTTGAAAGTCTTTATGGGGTTTAAACTCCAATAAGTTCCAATCTAAACTCTCCTGGAAATTCCATTCGTTATATTGCCCAAACTCAGTACCCATAAAGGCGAGTTTGGTACCTGGATGTGTAAACATATAACCAAACAACAAACGTAAATTCGCAAACCGCTGCCACTCATCACCTGGCATTCTACCCAAAATGGAGTTTTTACCATAAACCACTTCATCATGCGAAAGCGGAAGCATAAAATTCTCAGTAAATGCATAGGCTAAGCTGAAAGTGATATCGTTTTGATGAAATTTTCTGTAAATAGGATCTTTTCCAAAATACTCTAAAGTATCGTGCATCCAACCCATCATCCATTTCATACCGAAACCTAACCCACCTAAAAACACGGGTTTTGAAACCCCTGGAAAAGCTGTTGATTCTTCAGCAATGGTTTGTACATCAGGAAAAGACGCATATATTTCTTCATTAAGCTCTTTTAAAAAAGCTATGGCATCTAAGTTTTCTCTTCCACCGAATTCGTTTGGTTCCCATTCGCCATCTTCTCTAGAATAATCTAAAAATAACATAGACGCTACGGCATCAACACGCAAGCCATCGGCATGGTATTGATCCATCCAAAAAACAGCATTGCTTATTAAAAAGGATTTTACCTCGTTTCTACCATAATTAAAAATTAAACTTTTCCAATCTTGGTGA
>TARA_R110002051_G_scaffold262306_2_pt1 | contig 19356 bp, 17 predicted proteins | sample TARA_R110002051 | Tara Oceans TARA_R110002051 (sample SAMEA4397023) | marine metagenome | biome: Polar Biome; feature: [MES] marine water layer (ENVO:01000295) within the mesopelagic zone...; material: water (ENVO:00002006), including particulate matter (ENVO:01000060) such...
TTTGATAAGGCTTTTTTTGTTTTTAATCCTAACCCTTTAATCTAAAAAAAGGCCTTTGATATATCAAAGACCTTCAAATAGTTAAGTATTTAGTAAATTTATTTATTCGCTTTGTCTACTATAAGACGATCATTTCTGTTTGCTACTTCCCATCCTGTATAAAAAACTAGTCGTGCTCTATTTTCTAAAAGGTCATAATTTATTTTATCAGGTGTATCACTTGGTCTATGATAATCATCATGAGTACCATTAAAATAGAAAATAATTGGAATATTATTTTTCACAAAGTTGTAATGATCACTTCTATAATAGAATCTGTTTGGATCATTTTCATCGTTATAAGTATAATCCAACTCCATATTCATATACTTTTTATTTGCAGCTTCAGATATGTTGTGTAAGTCAGTACTTAGTTTGTCAGAACCAATTAAGTAGACATAGTTACGATCTCCTTCTCTTTTTGGGTCAATACGACCAACCATATCAATATTTAAATCGGCAACAGTTTGTGCTAATGGAAAAATAGGATCAAAATCAGTATAGTATTGAGAACCTAATAATCCTTTTTCTTCACCAGTTACATGTAAGAAAAGAATCGATCTTTTTGGTCCATGACCATCATCGGCAGCTTTTTTAAATGCCTCAGCAATTTCTAAAAGAGAAACAGTACCTGAGCCATCATCATCAGCACCATTATTAATTTCTCCGTCTTTAGAAATACCAATATGGTCTAAGTGAGAAGAAATTATTAAATATTCATTTGGTTTTTCTGAACCTTTTAAAACTGCAGCTACATTCTCTGATGAAACATCTTCATTTGAACTTTGTATTGCTAAATCAATTTTTGTGGTAACATTTTTTGGGGTATTCTCTGTTTCTATTTTTGAATATATTGCTTTAGCTAAACTTTCATCTATAAAAAAAGTAAAAAAAGTATCTTTTTTATCTTCTTTGATTCCCATTCTACCGCTATCGTTTTGTTTCATATAATCAAAACGTTTTTTATAACGTTCAAAATTACTTGTATCATAATACAAAACTCCTTTTGCGCCTTTACTTTTGGCTAAATCAAAACGTTTCCCTATCGATTCAGACATATTACTCCAAACAGATTTTTCTGAGTCTCCAGAAATTAAATAGGTACCATCAGCATTCATTGGCTCACCAGCTTTTACCAAAATAATTTTTCCATTAACATCAATATCTTTGAAATCTGAATAATTATCATCTTCAATACCATATCCAGCATAAATTATTTCATTAAAACTTCCATCAGCAGCCGAAAATGTTAACAAATCTTCTCCATTTTCATAGGTTTTACCATTAATAGTAACAGAACCTATTGGTAATTTACTTAATTCTAAAGGGACATGTTGAAAATAGTCACCATTAGCTTGCGCAGCAGGAATACCTAATTTTTTGTATTCATTCGCCAAATATTCTACGGCCTTTTTTTGACCTGGCTGACCAGTCTCTCTTCCTTCAAATTCATCAGAAGCATATGTATACAAATGTTCTTTTAATTCACCTTCAGTAATAGTTTCTGCGTAAGGTTTAGGCCCCAAATCGGGTTTTAATTCTGTAGCTGAGTCCGATACAGTTTTTTGTGAAGAATTACATGCCATGGCAAGTATTGACACAAACAGTAGTGTTTTTTTCATTTCAATATTGAATTATGTATTAGTCTTTTCAAATGTAACGAAAACAAAATACTTTTTACTCTTGTAAACTAAATTCTATATAAGATTGGTTATTTTTATAGAATAATGAACAGCAAGAATTTTTAAGTATTTTATAATTTAAATACATTTTGTAAAATAAAAAGCTATAGCATAATATTTTCTAAGAATTAAATCTAGTTAAAAATAAAATAATGGTTACGGGAAAAAATTATATTGGTACTACTTTATCCGCAGAAAGCACAAAAACATATAAAACATTTAATCCTATAAAAAACACACCTAATGAGACGATTTTTTTTGAAGCGACATCAAAAGAAATAGAAAAAGCAGTATTATTAGCAAATAAGGCACATGAAACTTTCAAAATGGTTTCTGGTATAAAAAAGGCTGAGTTTCTAAATGCTATAGCTGATGAGATTTTAGCATTAGATACAGATTTGATACAAATGTATACTTTAGAGTCTGGGCTACCAGAGGATAGAGCTATTGGAGAACGAACCAGAACAGTGGGACAATTACGTATGTTTGCGAATTTAGTTGCTGATGGATCTTGGGTAGATGCAACAATAGATACAGGCGATCCTGATAGAAAACCTAATGCAAAACCTGATTTACGTAAAATGATGATTCCTTTGGGACCAGTTGTAGTTTTTGGCGCCAGTAATTTTCCTTTAGCGTATTCTACTGCTGGTGGTGACACTGCTGCTGCATTAGCTGCTGGGTGTCCAGTAATTGTAAAGAGTCATCCAATGCATTCAGGAACAGGAGAATTAGTTGCTAAAGCAGTAATTAAAGCCGCAGAACATACAGGAATGCCAAATGGAGTTTTTTCTAATTTAAACAGTAGCGGTATCGAAGTTGGTGTGCAATTGGTAAAAAGTCCAAAAATAAAAGCAGTTGGGTTTACAGGCAGTATAAAAGGCGGTAGAGCGCTATTTGATTTGGCTTCTAAAAGAGAAGAACCTATTCCAGTTTTTGCTGAAATGGGAAGTATTAACCCTGTTGTAATTTTACCAAAAACAGCAAAACATGATGGAGAGTATTGGGCGAAAACCTATGCTAGTTCCATTACTTTAGGCTCAGGGCAATTTTGTACAAATCCAGGATTATTATTAGGGATAAAGAGCAAAGAACTCACAACATTTATCCAAATTTTGGCTAAAGAAATTCTAAAGATTGATCCAACTTGTATGTTGCATCCAAATATATATCAATCATTTAATAAAAATAAAGATACTGCCATTTTGCAATCAAATGTGCACGTAGCTGCATCATATACTTCAAACGTTAATAAAAATTTTGCGAGACAAACTATTATAACTGTTGATGGTGCTACATTTTTAGAAAATCCAATTTTGCATCAAGAGGTTTTTGGACCTTATTCTATAGTCGTAGAATGTGAAAATACTGAAGAGTTAGGACTTATTGTTTCAAAATTAGAAGGACAATTAACAGGTACAATTCTTGCTACAGATGATGATGCTAAAAAGCATATTAATATAATTAATTTGTTAAAAAATAGAGTAGGGAGACTCATTTTTAATGGAGTACCTACTGGTGTAGAAGTTTGTCCTGCAATGCAACATGGCGGGCCATATCCTGCTTCAACCGATAGTCGTTTTACTGCTGTAGGTATTCATTCTATTAAAAGATGGATACGACCTTTTACATATCAAGATTGGCCAGATCATTTATTGCCTGAAGAATTACAGAATATTAATAAATTAGGAATTGTTAGATTGATAAATGGGATTCAAACTACAAAAAATATTTAATCAATTTTGATGATAAACTTATGTTTATATTAGTTTCAAGAAGTATATTATGTCAAAAAACATTTTAATTATTGGAGGCGGAATTGTTGGATTGAGTACAGCTTATTTTTTACAAAAAGCCGGACATCAAGTTACTGTAATTGATAAATCTAATATAACGGCTGGAGCATCTTTTGTGAATGCAGGTTATATAACACCAAGTCATATAATACCTTTAGCTTCCCCAGGAATGATTGCTAAAGGAATAAAATGGATGTTCAATTCTGCTAGTCCGTTTTATATGAAACCTCGTTGGGATATCGATTTTTTTAAATGGTCTTGGTATTTTCATAAATCATCAACATACCAAAAAGTAGAAAAAGCAATTCCTTTTATAAAGGATATTAATCTTTTAAGTCAAGAATTATTTAATGAAATAAAAAGCTCTGGTAATTTAGGTGATTTTCAATTAGAAAAGAAAGGATTGTTAATGCTATACCAAACTCAAGCAGCTTATAATCATGAAATTGAAGTGGCGAAAAAAGCGAGTTCTTTAGGTCTTGAAGTAAAAGAATTGAATAAGGAAGAATTAGCTGTATTAGAACCAAATATAAAAATTAATTCAGAAGGTGCAATTCATTATGAATGTGATGGACATACTACTCCATCTGAAATTATGCCAAAACTGATCAATTATTTAAAATCGGTAGGAGTGGCTATTAAGACTAATGAAGAAGTGATTGATATCATCATTTCAAATAATAAAATTAAAGAGGTGAAAACTTCAAAAGATAACTATTCACTAGACGAAGTTGTTCTAGCTGCTGGTTCTTGGAGTAGTCATATTGCAAAAAAACTGAACATAAACCTCCCTTTACAGGCAGGTAAAGGATATAGTATAAATGTAGAACGACCTATAGGAATTACAATTCCTGCAATTTTAATGGAAACAAAAATGGCAGTAACTCCTATGCAAGGCTTTACCCGTTTTGCTGGGACAATGGAGTTTTCAGGAATTAATGAGACTATTAGAAAAGAGCGTGTAGAGGCGATAGCAAATGGGGCAAAGCGTTTTTATCCAAATTTAGAGATTAATAAAGAAGAGCGCGATTTAGTTAAAACTGGTTTACGTCCCGTCAGCCCAGATGGTTTGCCATATATTGGAAAATCAAAAGAGTATATAAACTTAACATTTGCAACCGGTCATGCAATGATGGGTTGGAGTTTAGGACCAGCAACAGGTAAGTTGGTTACTGAAATTATAGACGATAAAAAGCCTTCTATGGATGTTTCTGCTTTTAATCCAAATCGTAAATTTTAATTATTTAGACGTACAATCTATTAGATTGATTAGGTTTTAATTTAAGTATTATATTCAAATGAATGAAAATCAATTATTAATTGAAACAATTGAAAGTAATAATCTGTGGGAAAAAGAGATAGAAATTAGTAGAAATGAATATTTAAAGGTAAAGGGTAGTATAGATACAAATTTGTATTTTGTAAAGAATGGAAGTTTACGAATTTTTATAGTAGATGAATACGAAGAACATACAATTCGTTTTGGCTACAAAGACAATTTGATAGTTTCACTCGATAGTTTTTTAAATGAAAAACCTTCAGATTTTTATATTCAAGCATTGAAAAAATCGACTATTAAAGTAATGTCTAAAACTAGCTTTTTCGATCTATTAAACTCTTCTAATAAGTTTCATAGTTGTTGGCCAAAATTAGTAGAGCAATTAATTCTACAACAAATAGAAAGAGAGAAAGATATTTTAACTAGCTCACCTATTGAAAGGTATAAAAGAGTTCTTAAACGAAGTCCTCAGCTATTTCAAGAAATCCCAAACAAACACATTGCCAATTATCTCCGTATGACTCCTGAGACTTTATCGAGAATTAAAAAATCTTAATTTGAATCAATATTCTTCCATAAGAAATAGTCCATCTTTACGGAAATTTAATATTATGGTTATTACGACAGTAGATTTAGAAGCAGATTTAATTGAAAGAACAAGAGTTAACTTAAATAAAGTTGAGAAAATTAAAACTCTATCTAAAAAGGAGATAGAATTTAAAGAAAACTCAGATAAATGGAGTGCTTTAGAATGTATAGCACATTTAAACCTGTATGCAGATTTCTACAATCCTGTAATTAAAAAAAGCATTGAAAATAGTAATACAAAACCAAATGAAAAATTCAAAAGTGGGATGATTGGTAATTATTTTGTTAAAACAATTGAGCCAAAGAAAAAACTGAATAAGATGAAAACCCCTAAAGATAAAGATCCATCTAATCTTTCTTTTGATCTAAATCAAATAGAAAAATTTATATCACAACAAAAAGAGTTTTTAGAATTTATTGAATTATCAAAGAATATTGATCTTACTAAAACCAAAACAGCAATAAGTTTAACCAAACTTTTTAAAATGCGATTAGGTGATACCTTCAGATTTTTAGTCGCTCATAATGAACGACATTTAATGCAAGCTGAAAATGCAATAAAAGTCTACAACCAGTAAATGCAGGATTGTTCTTTTACTTTGTTTTAATTTTAGTATTATTTATAAGTATTACATGATTAACAATAGCAATTTCTATTTAGATAAACTAGAACCAAATAAGAGTTGTTTATTGGCTATGCGAAGTATTGTGCTTAAACTTGACGAACATATTATTGAAACCACTAAATACGGAATGCCATGTTTTTGTTATAAAACAAAAGCTTTCTGCTATTTATGGATCGATAAAAAGAGTAATGATCCTTATTTTTTGATAGTTGAAGGAAATCACCTCCATCATCCTGAATTAGAAACTGGAGACCGATCACGAATGAAAATTTTAAGAGTAAATTCCAATAAAGATCTGCCTATTGCAAAAATCAATTTAATACTTAATGAAGCCCTGGATCTTTATAGAGACGGAATCATCAAATTAAAATAATAAATATGGAACCTATTTAATGCTCACCATATCCGACATCATCCATTTTACCCTTAAAAACGCGATATTGAATGATCATATAAATAGCAACAAGTACCACGGCAATAACAAACCAATAGACGCCAACAGTTAATCCGTATGCATCAGCAGCAACATTATATATGGTTAAACTTGGATTGATTGTATTTGTAGAAGGCAGGACTTTCGGAAATATTGAAGCTACTGTAGTACTAAGTCCTCCAAATAAAAATAATGAAGAAAATAAGAATCCAAGGCCATCTTTTTTAAATGATTTAATCTTAAACAAACCAAATAACCCTGAGAATGTTATAATCGGAAATAGCCAAAGCCATGGGTTTTCAATGAAATTATGAAAAGGTTGAGGCTCTATAACATGCCACACCAAAAGTGAAATAACAATAAGAGCCAATAGTACAAAATTGAGTCTAAAAATGACACGCTTTAATTTTTGATTTAAATCTGAATTGGTTTTAAAAATTATCCAATTGGCACCATGTATTGTTAATGAAATCACCCCGATAACACCTAACAGTATGGTAAACCAATCTAAAATACCTAAATGTTCAGCCTGTGGGCTAAAACTTGGATTCCATAACGGTAAAAAAAAGTAGTGTGCTTCTTGAGTAGAAACACCTTCTGTAACAATTCCTAAATTAACTCCTCGTACTACATTACCAAGGGCGACTCCAAAAAATAAAGCTAATAATAAACTCGAAATACCAAAAGCTTTATCCCATATAGTTTCCCAAATGCTATTATGTATTTGCCCTCGTAGTTCTAAACCTATGGCTCTAAAAATAAGTAACCATAAAATCATGATTAAAGGCAAATAAAAACCACTAAATGATGAAGCGTAAAGTGTTGGGAATGCAAAAAATAATACACCACCAGATGCGATTAACCATACTTCATTTGCATCCCAAAAAGGACCAATGGCATTGGTAATTGCTTTTTTATCTTTTTCTGTTTTAGCAAAAAATAAATGAATAATTCCTGCACCAAAATCGTAGCCGTCTAAGATTACATAAACAGCCAGCATAATCATTAAAACAAGATACCAAAATAGTTCCATAATTAGTGTTTAATAAGTTGAGGTCCTTTATGAATAATTTTTCCAGCTAATATTAAAAATAATAACCCTAATAATAGATAAAGACCTATGAATCCTAAAAGAGTAAATAGTGTGTTTCCAGAAGATACAGTAGGTGAGGCACCATTTACTGTTCGCAAAAGATTATATACAAGCCATGGTTGTCTGCCTAATTCTGCTGTATACCAACCCATTGTATTTGCAATATAAGGGAAAGGCAACAAAAAAAGTAAAGACCATAATATCCACTTTGTTTGGTATAATTTTTTTCTAAATAATTGTATAATGGCAAAAAATAATAAACCAATAAAAATAGTTCCTAAGCCAACCATAATATGATATGCATAATAAAGCCCTGGAATATTTTTTGGATGGATATTTTCGTCAAACTCATTCAATCCTTTAATTTCAGCATCCCATTCTTGATACGTTAAAAAGCTTAAAATATTAGGGACAGCAATTTTATTGTCTAATTTTTTATCTTGAATATTCGGTTGTCCAATCAACACAATTTCAGATCCTCCATCTTCTGTTTCAAAAATACCTTCCATAGCTGCGAAAGTTACAGGTTGGTATTTTACCACATTTTTAGCAGTTAAATCGCCTGTTGGGAAAGCAACAAGAATACTTGAAATAAATCCAAAAACAACGCCAGTTTTTATGAATATTTTACCAAATTCATGGTGTTTATCATTTAGAATATAAAAAGCACCAATAGCAGCGACTACAAAAGATGCCGTCACTAAAGATGCCAATTGATTATGGAGATAAGAAGGTAATAACCATGGGTTTGAAAATAAAGCCCTAAAATTAGTCAATACAAATTTTCCGCTTTCAAGTATTTCATAACCCACAGGATGTTGCATCCAAGAATGGGTTGCAATAATTAAATAACCACTTGCCCAAGAACCTAAAAAAACAAGAAAACCAGTTACAAAATGCAATTTATGACCAAGTAATTTTTCTCCAAATATGAAAAGGCCTAAAAATGAAGATTCCAAAAAAAATGAGAACATGCCTTCCATGGCTAATGTTTGTCCAATAATGCCACCTGTTAGTTCAGAAAATTTCGCCCAATTTGTTCCAAATTGAAATTCCATAGGAATACCCGTAACGACACCCATAGCAAAATTAAGAGCAAAAATTTTCATCCAAAATTTTGCTGCATCATTATACTTTTCAATTTTATTGTATAGGAATTTTCCTTTGAAATAAACAATCAATAAAGAAAGACCCATTGTCAATTGTGGAAATAAATAATGGAAAGTGATGGTAAATGCGAATTGCATTCTATCATAGAAAAGCATATCTTCCATACGGCTAAATTATAAATGAAAATCGTATACAAAAGTAACCCTCAAAACTGTGAAATAGGGTAATATGAATTACTTAATTTTTGTTTTTTTTGTGATACATAAATTTTCGAGAAAAATATCATTTTTACTAGTTGATCTAATTAAAAAAAATGAAGATTAAACATTTTTTTGTTGCCATATTTATTATAGTTTCTTTTTCAAGAATTATAGGTCAAGAATATAAAGTCTTAGATTCTGTTTATAGAAAAACATTTTCAGATAAAATAATCGTAAAGGCAAATATTGATACCCAAACAGATTTCTACTCGTTTAAGAGCAAAGAAGATACAAGTACTTTTAAGATCAGATCAAACAATGACTTTAGATTATTTTTATCATTAGATTATGAATTTATTGGTGTTAGTATTGGTTTTGCACCAGATTTTATTTCAAATAATAAAGATGATTTTTTGAAAGGAGAATCTTCATTCACAGATTATAAGTTCCGCTTTTTTTTAGGTAATTGGGTACAAGGTTTACAATATTCTAAAATAAAAGGGTTTTACGTTGAAAATACAAATGATTACTTAGAAGAATGGAAAAAAGGAGTTGATCCATATATTCAATTTTCTAATTTAACAGCCACTACCTGGGGAATGTCTACTTCCTATATTTTTAATCCAAAATTTTCATATAGAAATATAGTATATCAAACAGAATGGCAAAAAAAAAGTGCGGGAAGTTTAATTCCTACTTTGTTTTATGACTATAACAAACTTTCTTTTAATGCTGAGAACACATCAAGTATAGAACACTTTTTTAATATTAGACTGGCTTTAAGCTATTATTACACATTGGTATTACATGAAAATTGGTTTTTTTCTTCATCTGTGTCCCCTGCAGTAGGTATTCGATTCTCTAAAGACATAAATATAAATGATGCAATAAAAACAACTACTAATGACAACTATTTTTCTCAATTTTTAGATGGAGGAATACAATTAGGTTATAGTTCTGATAAAATAATTTTTGGTTGTAATTTTAATTTCAATATTAATTCGTATAAAGAAGACAGTAAAACAATTGTAATGGAAAATAAGTACTACGGATTACTTTACATCGGGTATCGTTTTAACGCTCCAAAAATTAAATTTTAAAATGAAGTACATATGACAAATGATAGTAAGTACATTTAGGTAACTTTTGTTACAAATACCATCATATAAAAATGCTACTTTTAGAGTCGAAATTATTTTATTAGCTAATGGAAAGACGAAAATTTATTACAAAAGCCTCTTTATCAGCTGTTGTTGGTCTGCTAGGAATGGATATTGTTTTTGGAGAATTAATTCCAAATAAATATACTCTTCTTGCTTTTCAAGATACAAATCCATATCAACTTTTCAATAAAAATAAAGAGATGGTGGTTTTAAATGATAAGCCCTGGAATATGGAAGCTCAAGCACATTTATTGGATGATAATATAACACCAAATTCTACGATGTTTATTAGGAATAATGGCAATGTTCCAGAAATAATCGATGTAAATAATTGGAAAATATTGGTAGATGGAGAAGCTGTAAATAAACAAAAGAGCTACACTTTAAACGAATTGAAATCAAAATTTAAACACTACACCTATCAATTAACATTAGAATGTGGAGGAAATGGAAGAAGCGAATTCAACCCACCTGCAAAAGGGAATCAATGGACCATTGGTGCTGTTTCTTGCGCTAGTTGGACAGGTGTTCGTCTTAAAGATGTTTTGACTGATGTTGGTATAAAAGATACCGCTGTTTATATTGGATATCACGCTGCAGATACCCATTTAAGCGGTGATACGGCAAAAGAGCCAATTTCTCGTGGTGTTCCTATCGATAAGGCATTACAAGATGAAACTTTATTAGCTTTTCAGATGAATGGAGATGAAATCCCTTTGGCTCATGGCTATCCATTACGTTTGATAGCAGGTGGATATCCAGCTTCTGCTTCAGGTAAATGGCTGAATAGAATTAGTGTTCGAAATATTGTACATGATGGTGAAAAAATGACTGGAAGTTCATATCGTGTGCCCAAAAATCCAGTTGCGCCGGGTGATAAGGTCAAGGATGAAGATATGGTAATTATAGAATCGATGCCCGTAAAATCATTACTTACGTATCCAAAATCTGGTGCCACTTTTAGCATAAATAAAAAATTAAACATTAGAGGTCATGCTTGGGCAGGAGAGTTAGCTGTTGCCAAAGTTGAGTATTCTATAGATTTTGGTAGCACTTGGAAATTATGTGATTTAAAAAAACCAGTAAACAGATTAGCTTGGCAACATTTTTCAGCACTAATTAAATTTCCAAAAACCGGATATTATGAAGTTTGGGTAAAAGCGACCGATTCTAATAATATATCACAACCCATGCTTGTTCCAGGATGGAATCCAAAAGGATATTTGAATAATGCCTGTCATAGAATAGCTGTAAAAGTAATTGAATGAGTCCTAAACATAATTTTCAGGAAAGTGTTAAAGAGTTCTATAAACTTTTAGTTATACTTTTTATTGGCTTGATTGTATGCATTGGATTATTGTTATATACCATTAATAACCCAAAAAATAATACTAGCGTAGACGTTACGAATACTACAGAGTATGTTGAAGTTCCAGAAATTGAAGAAGATTACGACAAAATTGAAAATGGAATTCATGTACGCACGGGCTTTGTTGACGGTGAAGGTTTAATGCTTGTAGTACAGAATTGTACGAATTGTCATTCTGCCAAACTAGTTACTCAAAATAGAATGTCAAAAGAAAAATGGTTAGCGACTATTCGTTGGATGCAAAAGACTCAAAATTTATGGGATTTGGGAACTAATGAAGAGCCTATACTGAATTATTTGAGTACTTATTATGCTCCAAACCAAATTGGAAGAAGAGAAAATTTGAAAGATATAGAATGGTATGAACTTGAAAACTAAATATCAATCTAGGTAAGTAAAGAAGTTTTAATTAAAGATGAACGAATATTTTGACGCATTTATAAATGGTTTCTCTGGAACAATAAATTGGACTTGGAGGTCTATATTGTTCGAAGTTCCATGGTATACAAATTATTTTTGGGGATTAATTGTAATTTCGCTTGTAGTTTGGGTTTTAGAAATCATATTTCCTTGGAGAAAAAATCAAGCTATAATTCGTAAAGATTTTTGGTTAGATGCTTTTTATATGTTCTTCAATTTTTTCCTCTTTGCTATTATCATTAGTGGATTTTATAGAGTTTTAGAATTGCTATTTTCTAATTTGGGCATAACTTCAAAAAGTATTGCAATTATAGATTTTTCTTCGTGGCCTGTTTGGTCTCAGTTAATTGTATTCTTTATTGTATTAGATTTTGTTCAATGGTTTACCCATATATTACTTCATAAATATAGTTTTCTATGGCAATTCCATAAAGTGCATCATAGTGTTAAAGAAATGGGTTTTGCTGCACATTTGAGATACCATTGGATGGAAAATATATTGTATAAACCGCTAAAGACTTTTGGCGTAATGATTTTGGGTGGTTTTGAACCAGAACAAGCTTATATCGTTCATTTTATAGCCATTAGTATTGGGCATACTAATCATTCAAATATTAAGATTACCTGGGGTCCTTTAAAGTACGTCTTCAACAATCCAGTAATGCACTTATACCATCATGCCTATGAGTTACCAAAGAAATCATATGGAGTAAATTTTGGAATTAGTTTAAGCGCATGGGATTATATTTTTAAAACCAACTATATTCCTGAAGATTCTGGGACGGTACAATTAGGTTTTAAAGGAGATGAAAATTTCCCTACTGATTTTTCAAGGCAGAATTTATATGGTTTTAAAAAGACTGTTGACAGTGTTGGCAGTGATTAATAAAAAAATGTCTTTACGGATATAAAAAAGGAAGTAGTCATAACCACATAACTACTTCCAAACAACAACCAACCAATAAACTTAAAACCTTTGACTGAATCAAAGAATTTATAGTACAAAATTAGCTCATAGTTGTGTTATTAAAAGTAACCTAGGTTACATAAACTATAAATTTATGATTTTTATAAAATTACGGTGTAATTCAATTTTGCCCATATCCTCTAGTTTTTTTAATAATCGTGAAATTACAACACGAGAACTGTGAAGATCATAAGCAATTTCTTGATGGGTATTATGAATGGTACTTTCATTATTGATTCTCATTTTTTCCTTTAAATATCCAACAATTCGTTCATCCATATTTTGGAATGCAATGTTATCGATTGTTGTTAAAAGTTCTTTCAGTCTATTATGGTAGCTCTCAAACACAAAAGTTCTCCAAGATTTATATTTTGCCGTCCATTCTTCCATTTTTTGAATCGGAACCATAATCAGTTTCGTATCATTTTCAGCAATTGCTCTTATTTCGCTTTTTGATTGTGCCATACAACAACTCAATGTCATTGAGCATGTATCGCCTTTTTCTAAATAATACAAAAGCAATTCGTCACCTTCTTTATCTTCACTTAAAATTTTTACCGCTCCAGATAATAATAATGGCATTCCTTTTATATACTCACCAATTTCTATAAGTTTAAAGCCCTCAGGAACTTCTTTTATAGTTCCAACACTTACAATTTCGTCTATTAAATCTTTCTCAAATATAGATCCGTAATTTTCTTGAAGTTCTTTTAGCATATTGTGCTTTTTTAATTGAAGTATTTCAAATTTATAACTATTTGTTCATATTTATAGTTGTCTTAAAATATAAATAAGCTAATAATTGATTGACATATAGTAAATACTTTACAAGTACGTATCTTTACGATTAATTAAATTTCTAATGAGTTTTACGCTGTTATCATCACCTTTGCAAGGGTTTACCGATTTTCGTTTTAGAAATGCGTTTCATCATTATTTTGGAGGAATTGATACTTTTTATGCTCCCTATATTCGTTTAGATGGAAAACTAGTTATTAAGTCTTCTTATCAAAGAGATTTACAATTAGAAAATAATAACGCATTAAACTTGATTCCTCAAGTGATGACAAATGATGCAGAGGAATTTTTATTTGTAGTAAAATATATTCAAGATTTAGGATACAAAGAGTTAAATTGGAATTTAGGTTGTCCTTATCCAATGGTTACAAAACGCGGAATGGGATCAGGCTTAGTAAAAGAATTTGATAAAATTGATTATATCCTAGATCGTGTTCATACGGAAACAGATGTTATTGTTTCAATGAAAATGAGAATGGGTTATGAAAGTAGTAGCGAAATTTTAGAGACACTTCCAGTTTTAGAAAAATATCCAATTAAAAATATTGCTATACACGCACGTATTGGAAAACAATTATATAAAGGTGGGGTAGATTTAGATGCTTTTCAACGTTGTATAGAAAATACAAATCATAAAATATATTATAACGGTGATATAACTACAGTCGCTAAGTTCAAAGAAATGCAAGAACGCTTTCCAAGCATTGATCATTGGATGATAGGCCGTGGTTTAATTGCCGACCCATTTTTACCAAATATGATTAAGTCTAACTCATTTGACTATCCAGAAAATAGAGTAGAAGTATTTAGAGAATTTCATGATACTATTTACAAGCAATACGATGAATTTTTATCTGGACCTACACCCATAAAAATGAAGATGCTTGGTTTTTGGGAATTTTTCTCACAGTCCTTTTCTGATCCACAAAAAGCCTATAAAGCTATTAAAAAGGCAAATAATCCAATTGCATACCAACAGGCAGTCAACGAAATACTTAAAAAAGAAATGAGTTTAACATAGCTTTCTTTTACCTTTACGATTCTAGTTCTATTTTATCTTGAAAGATCTTTTACTCATAACTCCACCATTTACACAATTAAATACGCCGTACCCAGCTACTGCATATTTAAAAGGTTTTTTGAATATCAAAAATATTTCTAGTTTTCAAATAGATCTTGGAATAGAAGTTATACATGAAATTTTCTCAAAAAAAGAGTTTCAGAAGATATTCAATATAGCCTATGAGGATCAAACAATAAGTTCAGATAATTGTAAACGAATATATTCATTAAAAGATGATTATTTAGCAACTATAAATAATGTTATTTCTTTTTTACAAGGAAAAAATCAGACTTTTGCACGCCAAATTTGTACAGATGGGTTTTTGCCAGAAGCCTCTCGATTTCAGCAATTAGATGATATGGAATGGGCATTCGGAACTATGGGTTTACAAGATAAAGCCAAACATCTTGCAACATTATATTTAGAGGATCTTTCCGATTTTATTGTAGAATGTATCGATCCAAATTTTGGTTTTAGTAGGTATGCAGAACGTTTAGGAAGAAGTGCCAATTCTTTTGATGAATTATATGATTATCTGCAAAAAGATCATACATATATAGATGATATAAGTCTGAGAATTTTAAAGATTCATTTAGATAAAGTACAACCAAAATTAGTCTGTTTTTCTATTCCATTTCCAGGAAATTTATATAGTGCTTTTCGTTGTGCTCAATTTATTAAAGAAAATCATCCTGAGATTAAAATTGCAATGGGTGGTGGTTTTCCAAATACCGAATTGCGATCTGTTTCAGATACAAGAGTCTTTAATTTTTTTGATTTTATTACCTTAGATGATGGAGAATTGCCTATTGAATTACTAGCAAATAACGTTCTTAAGACATCTTTAAATGAAAAAGAATATAAAAGAACTTTTCTACTTGAAAATGATACAGTTGTCTATAAAAATAATAGTATTAAAATAGATTACAAACAAAATCAACTTGGCACCCCCGATTATACAGATTTAAAATTAGACACTTATATTTCTGTCATAGAGATTGCAAATCCTATGCACAGTTTATGGAGTGATGGGCGTTGGAATAAATTGACTATGGCGCATGGCTGCTATTGGGGAAAATGTACTTTTTGTGATATTTCATTAGATTATATAAAAGTTTATGAACCAGTAGCAGCAAGTTTATTAGTAGACCGTATGGAGCAGTTGATTGCACAAACGGGAGAAAACGGATTCCATTTTGTAGATGAAGCTGCTCCACCTTCATTAATGAAAGCGTTAGCTATAGAAATTGTCAAAAGAAAGCTAACGGTAACTTGGTGGACAAATATTAGGTTTGAGAAAAATTTCACAAAAGATCTTTGTCAGTTATTAAAAGCTTCTGGTTGTATTGCTGTTTCTGGCGGCTTAGAAGTAGCATCCGACCGATTATTAAAATTAATAGATAAAGGAGTTACAGTCGAACAAGTTGCACAAGTAACTCATAATTTTACGAATGCTAGTATCATGGTGCATTCTTATTTAATGTACGGATATCCAACACAAACGATACAGGAAACTGTTGACAGTTTAGAAATGGTGCGTCAGCTTTTTGAAATAGGTGCTTTACAATCCGGATTTTGGCATCAATTTGCTTTAACTGCTCATAGTCCCGTAGGATTAAATCCTTCAGAATATGGAATTCTTCCTGAGTATAAGAAAATTACTTTTGCAAACAACGATATAGATTTTAAAGATACCACAGGCGTCGATCATAGTCAATTTAGTTTTGGGTTAAAAAAGTCACTATTTAATTTCATGCATGGTATAGGGTTTGAATTGCCATTACAAAGTTGGTTCGATTTTAAGATACCTAAACCCCTTATAAAAAATAATTTTATTGAAAATTGTATAAATACTGATACTGATTTTATAACACGACCTGCCTCAAAAATAATTTGGTTAGGTAATTTACCTTTAGTTGAAGAGGAAACAAAATCAAAAAGAGGCCAAACTTGGAAACTACTAAAAATGACATTTCATGATAAAAAGAAAATAATATCAATCTCTTTAGATAAAGAAAAAGGAGAGTGGCTTTTGGAGAAATTAGAACAATTAAAAACAAGTAATAGTGTACTTTATACTTTCAAAGATTTAAAAGCAGATTATGAAACTACTTTTGAAAATTTTGAATTATTCTGGTTTTCAAAACCAATAAACGCTCTAAAATCAATAGGATTACTAGCAGTATAAGTAAATTTTATAGTATAAAAATGAATATTAAGCAGGCTTTAGGATATATGGTTTTAAGTACCTTGTCGTTCACCTTTATGAATTCCATTGTAAAATATTTATTATATATTCCAGCTTCCGAAATCGTATTTTTTAGATCATTAGGATCTTTGTTTTTTACGGTACCTTTTTTATTACGTCATAAAATTCCAATTTTAGGTAATAAACGAAAACTTTTAATTTTAAGAGGTATTGTTGGTGTTACTTCGATGTCATTATATTTTATGTCACTCAAATATTTGACTATGGGTACTGCTGTATCACTTAGGTATACTGCTCCAATTTTCGCTGCTATTTTCGCTATTTTTCTTTTAAATGAAAAAATAAAACCAATACAATGGTTATTTTTTTTTATAGCTTTTAGTGGCGTGCTAATTTTAAAAGGCCTTGATGGTGAGATGAATAGTTTTGGTTTATTATTAGTTATTTGTGCAGCATTTTTTAGTGGGTTAGTGTATGTTACATTAAGTAAAATTGGTAAGCAAGATCATCCTGTTGTAGTCGTAAATTATTTTATGGTTATTGCCACTTTAGTGGGAGGATTTTTAATGATTTTTGATTGGGTTACTCCAAAAGGAATGGAATGGGTCTTATTATCCTTTTTAGGAGTTTTTGGTTTCTTTGGGCAATTGTATATGACCAAAGCTTTCCAAGCAGCATCTACAACTCAAGTTGCTCCATTAAAATATATTGAAGTTATTTTTACAGCTACCGTCGGTTTCTTTTTGTTTAAAGAAATATATACACTTTGGAGTATTTTAGGGATTTTTATGATCATTGGTGGGCTAGTTTTAAATGCACTTTACAAATCCAAATAATCCCAAAGTGTAATTTTATTAATTAATCTTTCGTTTTCTAAACCATAAATCTTCTAAGCTCATATTTAAGGTAATCAAATGATAATCTTCTTTAATTAATATATTTTCTATATGACCTTTAGAACCATAACTATACGATAGGTTTATTATAGAATTTGTATTCAGACTTATTGGGAGTCCAACTCCGGCAGTAATATTAAATCCATCTATTTTTTTATGATTTACTTCTAAATAGCCATTATCGTAATTATAACCCAATCGATAATTTATTCGATCTGTATATTTAAAACTTTTAGAATCTTTTATATATTCAATTCCTAATCCAAAAATATCTTGATCTAAATAAGATCCCGCATTATCAGTTTGGTTTGTAGCTGTCCAATAATTTTTCTTGTAATCTCCACTTACAGTAAAAGAGTTATATAATTTACTGCTAAAACCAATTCCTAATTCCAGTGGCATATCAAAATTATCAGCATTATCGGTTTCATTATCTTCAACAGTAATAGAAGTTCCATCAAGGTTTTTAATTACTGAACGTTCTAAATTTGCATTTAAAGTTGTTGGTAGTTGAATAGTACTTCCTAAAGTAATACGATCAGTAATGTCAAACTGTAAGCCTAATCCTAATCTAAAACCGCTATAGTTTGTTTTTTCACTTAATTGAAAAGCACTACTTTTTAAAACTAGCGTTTCATTCTCCTCAATATTTCCAAATAAAAATGAACCACTTAAACCTAATCGCAATTTATTAACTATCGAATAACCAATATTAAATTTAAGATCACTAAGAGCACCAATTCCTGTAATTGAACTTTCAAAAGTTTCAGTGCTTCCTTCAATATTAGATTTTATTCCTATTAACGAATACCCCACATCACTATAGGGAACCATGCTTATTCCTGCACCAAGTCCTTCTGTAATTCGAAAGGCAAAGGCTAAATTTGAAAAATTCACATTAGACTTATCTTCACTATATGATTTGTTAGTATAATTATTAATTTCTCCTGTTATCCCAATATCATAAAAAAAAGAGTTTTGCGGAATTAAAGCAAAATTTGCCGGATTTAAATTATTTATTTCGGTTTTTGTTTTTAATCCAATACCAGTATAGCCTAAACCATTTGATTTACCAATGCTTGTTTGATTAATTACTCCTAATCCATATAAAGAATAAGGAGAACTAGTTAATGCTTCAGATTGTGAAAAACAATTAGCATTAAAAAGTAAAAAGTAAAAACTAAATCCTATAAAATGGTTATTAATTATCTTCATCATAAATCGCATAAGTAAGTTCGAGTATTGTTTTGTAATTAGAAATGTTATTACCATTTAATATAAATCTGTCAACAGTATCTGAATAATCACTAGGTAGTAATAGCAAGGATTCATCACTATTTCTTTCTGTTGTTACTATATTTTCAAGGTAACTTGCTAATGGAATTTTATAATACACATCATTAAATTCTTCATCATCTTTATTAAGAATAGCAGTTACCGCAGTACCATCAGCAAGGTATAACTGTGCCGTTAAATTGTTATTTTTATCGACTTGATAAACAGAAAGCTGCTCTCTTAATTGTAAATAATCATTATAAGAACCAATAGCAGGCCTTATTTTTAAAACAGCATCTAAAAGCGTTCCTTGTCCGTTTAAATTGTTTATCGTTTTGATAAATGGAAAT
>TARA_R110002051_G_scaffold1515_1_pt1 | contig 19341 bp, 22 predicted proteins | sample TARA_R110002051 | Tara Oceans TARA_R110002051 (sample SAMEA4397023) | marine metagenome | biome: Polar Biome; feature: [MES] marine water layer (ENVO:01000295) within the mesopelagic zone...; material: water (ENVO:00002006), including particulate matter (ENVO:01000060) such as......
TAATGATATGACAATCTTACGCAGTTTTTGGAAAAAACTTTAGTAGGTGATATTTTCTGTAAGCTTTTGCTTTCTTCTTTCTTTATAGACAACACTCTGAGCTTGTCTTTCTGAGATTTCATATTTAATAGATAAATCCATAAATGTATGAGTTCTGTTGCCTTCATTAAATCTTAACATGCAATCAAAATCATATATTATCATGTAGTTTCTCAGAATTTTTGGGGCTATTATTCCCTTCTCAATCAAATGTCTTATAGTGTCTTTTGATGTAGGGCTGCTAAACCTTAAAGAAACCTCTTTGTTTAGCAACTCTAAATATTCTTCAACAACCTTTATATCGTTTTGTTTTTTAGCCATATACTAGTTTCGTACTCCTGTAGGAGATAAAGCCCCTGTTCTTGTTGTGTGCTTTTTAACTCTCTTGGTTTTCTTAGCTTTTTTATTAACCGACTTGACAACCTCAGCAGTTTCAACAGCTTTTAATTTCTCACTAGAAATAAAGTCAGCAACATTATGAAAGAACAAGCAAACAGCCTTTCTGCATCCTTTGCAAGATTTCGTCTGTTTAACATTTGGAAAATGGTCGTGCCACAAATTAAAAAATACATTAAGAGCCTGGTTGTTGTATAAATTATTTAAACCCATTTCTGATTTATTAACCTTGGCTAAGTTAACTATCTCCTCTTTTTTTTCTTCGCTGTAGTTTTTGATTATTGAATTATAATCCATATTTATAAAGTTTAATTATTACTCTACCCATTTACCTAAAGGACACTCTCCAAAATACTCTTTTGTAAGAGTTGTTTTTGCATCTAAGAAGCAACTGCATTTTCCACACCTAGCCCCTTTAGTCCATTTAGGAAGCTTTAACATTAAGAAGTTTCTGTAAAAGTCGCACTTTTTACAGACACCTATCCTATCTTTCTTTATTTTTTTACTAACAAACATTTGTTTATATTAAAAAGCTGCGTTTGCCTGAATCACACTAACTGAGGATTGACTGTCAGTTATATCTGCCTCAACTACAACCACCTTATTCCTTCCTTGCATAGCCCCCATCATTTGTCCTTGATTTTGAGCATTAAATTGCGCTTCAGTAAATGCAGGAGAACTCATTAGCCCTCCATCAGCAAACTTAACACCACCACCTGCTTGATTCATAGATGATAATTGATTTCTAAACATTGCTGTACTTCTTTTATTTATAACAGCTTCTCCACCTTCTAATTCATTCACCCTGCCTCCTACTGCAAACTTAACGCCACCCTGTGCGTGGCTAGGGCCATGAACCATTCCTCCCTCAGCAAATTCCTCTATCACCCCTCCCTCTCCAAAAGAATTTTTTAATGCTTTAATATTAGCTATTAAGGAGAATACTGTTGCTAGTGTAGTTGCCATTGCTATTAAGTTGTAAGGAAAAATTAATGTTGATTGCCTTGCAACTCCCTTAGCAGCTAAAGATAGCGCTTCAAGATTATTTGCGATTGCAGCAGCAGCAGATAATTGAATACCAACTTTTTTAATGGCTTGCATCTTCTCATCTTCTCCCGCAAGGTTTATAAGTTGACTTCCTAATGCAGCAACACCATCTATCTGCACCTGTCTTGCTACTTTTTCTTTTTCAGCATTATCTAGTTTTAATTTAGTTAATTGTGTTTCTAATTTCACTCTCTGCTCGTAAGACAACATTTCATCTTGCAGTACATTATCTATTAATTCTATCTGAAAATCAGCTAAATCTTGCTCGGCATTTTTAATTGTTGATGTTCCGTTTAATACATCCCCAACTAATGCATTCCAATATTCATCAGAAGCAGATGATATAAATGAAGAATCAAATTCTTCTCTTGCTTTTGTGGTTTTCTCTAACCCTTTATTAATCTTATCCTGTGCTTTAATTCTTAAATCTAGTATCTTGTTTTCTATAGCACTAACATCTTCTGAGTAGCTAGATAAGATTATTTTCATTTTTTCAAAATGCGTTATTTCTTTTTGTAGCATATTGTCATCAAACTGCTCTTTTGTTGTTTCACTTTTAAGATATTTATTTTGTTCAGCTAATATTGATTGTCTGTATCTAATATCTTCAGAATCTTTCGCCTCTTTAAATAATTTCTCTAGCTTATCTTTTCTTAATTCCCCTTCACGACCAGTAATTCTCGTCTTTTTTTGTTCAAATTCATCAATAAGTCTAATTAACTCCTTTTTTTGCTCCTTAAATATCATTGCTTCTTCATGATATAAATCTTGGGTTGCTTTATCTTCCTTCATATATGATTCTGCTGTAATATGACCCCATCTTTTCTGAAACGCAAGATGTCCAGCTAATTGTTTGTCTTGTATCTTAGTAATGTATTGATTTTGTCTATCCAAAGCAGGCTGCACTTCTTCTAATGATGTTGGGAGTCCCTCCCCAAGAGCCTTATTTAATTTATCTTGAGCCTCTGTTGTTTTTTCTATTTCTCCTCTATACTTATCCATTTCCCTAGACGCGTCACCCGCCTTATCGCCTGCAAACAGGAACTTCTCTGCTAAGACACCTAACCCAACCACTAGAACACCAACACCTGTTTTCATCATACGAGCCCTAGTAATTACTAGACTACGATTAAAAAGAGCAGTAGCAGTAGTAGCTATTCTTATAGCAGTAGTATATGCGATTGTGCCTAACTTGTAAAGACCTATCCATTTAACTGCACTTACTAAAAGTGTAATCATTTTCGCAATCTGCTCTGAATTTTCTGTCATTCTATTAAGAGCTAAAGCTACTTTATCAGTAAAATCTTGCAATCCGCCCCCTAATTTATCAACAAGCTCTATAGATAGCCCTTGTGATGCTGATGTTAGTCTTAAAAAAGCACCTTCAAGAGTGTCTCCAATAATACTTGCTGCTTTTTTTGCTGCTCCTTCCGCTTCTCTTAATTCTTCTGTTAATTTCTTAACTCTTTCACTACCCTTGACCATTACATTGAATGCAGCAACTTGCCTTATGTTCACAAGGCCGTCTAATGTATCGCTACTAGCAGTATTTAATTTTACCAATGCCTTCTCTAAATCATCAGAACTACGAACTGTAAACCCTAGAAACTTAGATAAATCAGATGAGGAATCTTTCATCTTTAAGAATATATTTCTCATAGATGTACCTGCGATAGAAGCCTCAATACCTGCGTCAGTAAGTGTCCCCATAATAGCAGCAGTATCTTCTATTTCTATATTCATCCCTGCTGCAATAGGTGCAACTTTAGTCATAGATGTTTGCCATTTCTCAATATCTAGCGCAGATGAGTTAAATGCAAGTGTCATTACATCAACCACCCTTGTAGTTTCACTAGCGTGCAGCCCAAAACCTCTTACTGCAGCACCTGCTACTACTGCTGCCCTTGCTAAATCACTCCCTGTTGCTGTTGCTAGCAATAGCGTTGCTTCTTGTGCATTTAATATTTCACTTGTTGTAAATCCTAATTTAGCATAATTAGTTTGTAACTCTGCAACTTGCTGTGCAGTAAAGAATGTTGTACGACCTAAATCTTGGGCGGTTTGAGATAGTTCTTTAAACTCTTTATCGGTGGCGCCTGATATTGCTTTAACTTTAGCCATCTGAAATTCAAACTCAGTAAAAGTAGTTATTACAGAGCTTATAACTCTATTTACAGCTCTAAAAGCCCCAACAATAATACCAATAGCAGCAGCACCCTTGACAAAGGACTTAGCCATTCCATTAGATGACTTTGTTGCGTCTTTTTGATTCCTATTAAGATTTCTTAAAGATTTAGAGTTAGTGTCTATTGCTTTTGCATTATCCTTATATCTTTTACTAGATACATTTTGACTCTTATTGCCGTCTTTAGTTGCTTTCTCTATATCTCTTTGTTCTTTTCTTAATGCCTTTAGACTATTCTTTAAATCTGTAATCTTTTGTACATTCTTTATCTGAACATCTATCGCTACTTTACTATTTAATGCCATATACCTTTATTATCCTATTGTTAATGTTATTTCTTCTTTAAGAAGCGTTTTATTTATTTCTGACTCTACTTGTTTTGCTATACCATCTCTTATCCTTACATCCATATCACTAGCTGCTATTTTATTCTTAGTAATATCAATAAAGAAGTATCTTCTTTGGGCTACAGCTTCACCTCCTTTAGTTAGATATTTCTTTTCTAAACTTACTTTAAGCCTATTTATAAAATTGTTCCTGTCATGCTCACTTGAAAAACTTAATTCACCTCTCCTTTCTTTATCAAAAGTCCAATCACTTAAAGCCTGATAGCCTGCTTGCACTCCTCCACTCTTACCGTCATTGACAAGCCACATATATGGAGTGTCGTTGGTAATCAAAAGAGATATACTGTCAGAGCCTACCTGAATAGTATCTTTAAATCCATTATATAAATCACCTGAAGCTATATGCTTTTGGCTTTCTAATTCTTTCCTAAGCTCTTTTATAATATAAGGGGCTTGTGACCTTAGAGCATCTTCTATGAATTTATATTGAGCCATAATCTCTATACTATTTCGTCATCAACTATATATTCCTGAATCTTCTGCCTTAAAACTTTACATATTCCACTCTCCGTTAGTTCAGCTATAACATCTACTTGATATTCGTCTTTCTTTTGAATTTGAATAGAAGAAATAATAGAGGTGGAAGATAATTCCTCAGTGCTAAAATCAAAAAACACTACATCATTAGTGCTTGAAGCAACAAAAGTAAAGACAACCTGTTTAGATGGCAGCAAAGCAGTAGTCACCCCTGTTTGTATGGCAGTCGTAGTATTTTGGTTAGCATAATAAAATCTACTAAAAGTAATAGTTCCTGTTAATGATGTATAATGAAAATTAATAGTAACCTCATACTCAAACCCTACAAGCAATCCTGATAATTGTTGATATATGCCCCCATGACTGGAAAGAGGAGCTAGAGAATTTACTCCAAACATTGTTAGCATATTTGTTACTGTTGAAGGGGCTGTAGTTATAGGATAAGCAGTACCCTCAGAATGATATGCGTACCAAATATTTGCAGTATAAGCAGGTGCATTGGATATAACCTCAGCAGCGTAATCTGCGGTAGAACTTGCGTAATCAGGAGCACCCGAAAGAGTTTGTAATAAAAACGAATCCCCATACGCTAAGTATTCTCCTGAATACACAGGTATAGATATAAACACATCTACTCCATTTGCCAATGCCTGCCCCTCACTATTTATTTGATTTGTCTGTCTTTCCATAATTTAAAATCCTGGAGCATATGTAGCGGGGAAGCTACCCACATCCTCCCATAACAATAACTCTACTTTTGTTAATTCATTATTATTTGGTTTAAAATCTATAATTTTATTTATTCTGTAATAATACCCATTTATAGCAACTAGTCTACGTAAGTCCAAGCTTTGTATATCTGATATTTTTAGGTTTAGATAAGCCTCTTTCATTCTAGTAGTCTTTTTTAACATTTCTATCATAATTTGATAATAAGTCTGATACAATCCCTTATCAAAACGGAGAGCATAACTAGTAGTGGGTAATGCAGGATTAAATCTGCTATTATTAGTACTCGCATAGGTTAAAACAGGAGGGGGATTAGTATAATTAGGGAATTTATCATGACTCATAGCCCTAGTTAAAATTGGATATATAATAGTTCCTGGATATGAAGTAGGAATACCTGCGGCTATCGTATATGTACTATTTCCCCAAACTTCTATCTCTGTTTTATACGAATTAAAGACGGAGGTTGGCCTTACATCATATCCATCTTTCACATAATTCACAATTCTAGGAAGAAAATCATATCCTTTAGGTGGTCTACAGCCACTACAATATGTAGGTTCGGAGGGCGGGGTAGTGTCACACTCTCCCCAAAGAAGTGAGGAGTATGGAACCCATGAACAGCCCCCTGGAGAGCAGAAGGGGTCTCCCGAAATAGTCCCATCTTTTCCGTTATAGCATCCTGCAAAAAATGGGTTTTCATAAGTAGTTGTCCCTACTTTTGATTCGCCTCCTATAATTTCTTTATAAGGGAATTCATCTAGTATTCCATCCCAATATTGTATCCCTCTACTTTCTACTTTTTTATCATTAGAGTCGGTTTTATATTTAAAGATAAGCTCATTACTTAATTTACTTTCAATAAATTTATCCTCTTGAGCTCTACTCAAGTCTAGTTTACTCGTCCAATCTAAAGCTGTATTTTGATTATAGAAAAAATTACTAATTGCGGCCTTTAAGATTGCGTCATCCCCACTATAAAAGAACGGCTCTATAGTTACAAGCTTATTGCTAACATCTGTAGTTAAATAAAGGTTAAAGGCGTGTATAACTCCTCTTAAAAAATCAAGTTGTGTGCTTTCGCTATCTATAACATTTTTTAAATCATAGGTCTGTCCCCATTCAGCATTAATAGACTGATGTTCGCAAGTTATTTTTCCTGATGCATCATTAGTCACAAACCCTGTTCCAGTATCTAAATAAGGATTCCCTCCCCACATTCTTATGTTTATACCTATATCTTGATTCCCAACATCAAAATGCGATATCTTTGCTCTCATCAGCCATCTCACTTGGTCTCCCTTATTAAGATATTGAGTAACTTCTATGTTTGGAAAGGCACCCATAATATCAGTAGTTAGAGGTGGAGCAGGACATCCTGCATTATAAGTCAGATTTGTGAATCCTGAATCAACACTTGCTATACCATTCCAACTAGTCTCTCCAACTGTTTTAACCTGAAGATATAGCCTAATATAGTGCATCTTCATTTTACTAGTCGTTGAGCCTGCAACGCAAAAACTATCTACATTCATCCCTATATTACTTGATGATAAATCATAAAATCCCGCTTCTTCAATTGCAAATACTCCATTATTTGAAGAATAAATACTATTACTATACGCTAGTGACTCCGCATAGTTACCATCATTATCAAAGTCTACTATCCAACCAGGCCACGAAGCATTTACAGATGGGTTTGCAGAATATGGGCCTACATTTAACTTTAAACTAACCACACTCTCTATTTGTGCTATAGGTGACCCTGAATTTATAAAGCTTCCTGCCGCACTATAGTCATACCTCCTATCATCACTATTATTATATTTAAAATTAGGCAAAAGCATAATAAGCTTCTTGAACATGTCGGTCTCTATAAATGTAGAAGATACTCTATACCCCACCTGAGCAAATATTTGCTTGATAATATCATATATAAATATTCCTGGTCTCCAATCACAACTAGGCAATGGGGTGCCGTAAGAATTGTTATTACTATCCCAACCAAAACACCCTGTCTTTGTTGAGCTCCACCCATTTTGAGTGGTCGCAGTCCTTAGTAATTGTTGTGTAACACACTTACCCCCTGTATTTCTTTCCCCATATCCAACATTAGTGTAAACTACAGGCGAAGTATTTGGAACTGTTGCTCCATTGTAAGGGGTGGCCTCTGAAACATTATCAATATTCCAAGTGTCTACTATACCTACAACAGGTGGCACAGGAACCGTCCCTGTATTTGAAGCTGTAGCGGCATATTGGTCAGTTGCTCCATGAAGAATGTTCAGTCCTACCCCTGTACCAACTCCTTTTCCATTTAGATTATCCCATCCACTCCCAGGAGCTCCCTGAACTATCTCCCCTGCGTTAGCGCCTGACAGGCTTATATGAGAAGAAACTCTTAAATCTTTTAGAAGTTGATTTTCTATAAGTGCCGTCCATCCAATATTATTCCCATAAAAAACGCAAGAATAATACAAAGGGGCATCTGATTGACCTATTACAGTTACTTCTAAAAGTCCTGGAATTGAGTAAACACCATCCACCACTATATTGCAAGGTTTTTTCCCACTCACCGTATTGCCATTCACTATAGCCCCGATATTATAACAGGATTTTAAAATTATATTGTTGTTTTTAGTGGCAGGGATTTTAAATGTTTTACTATAAGTTCCTGTTCTTGCGTTTAAATTTCTTATATCTGCTATAGAAAAATTTAATGCTAAGGGGAAATCCTCTGAATTACCAACCTCTAATACCCCTTTAATACTTGTGTCCTCAAGTATTGTATTCCTTCGCACTAACTTTGCCGTAATACTTCCTGATGTGTTTGCATCACAAAATAACCTTGGAGCTCCTGTTGATGTGTGACAAGTAAATGCGCTGCCTACTGTCGTTCCATTTGAGCTTCTCCTAGCATCTGCAGGAATATCAACCGTTGTATCTGTTAGTATAGGTGAAAAGCCTATATCCCCTACCCCCGCATAATTAGAAACAGTTAGTTCTAGCTCATATTGTGAGCCATTAGATAAAATCCCTGCTACAGGATATATATATGAGTTCACCCCTAGTGAGCTCCATGTTATTTCGCTTATATTTTCTATTTTACAATTTGAAGGAAGCGTCGTAACATTATTAAAATTTATAAGATTATTTTCGTCCAAGTCTGTGTTATTTTTCCTGTACTTGTAATCTAATAATTGAATTGTAATCATTTTTAATTAGTATTAATTAGACTGCCCTACAACTCCATAAGAGTCAGTATACTCTATGTTATACATTACCAATCCTTCTTTTTGGTCTAAAGAAACAATCTCTGTATTATTTATTATTACAGGGGCATATATTATAGGCTGAGGCCGTAAGTCAGGATTTACCTCATTCATTAGATAAGGAAAGTCTTGTTTATATTCAGTTTGGTCACTTTCTGCATCTTTCTTTTCTATCCAAACATTTGGAGAGGAAAACATCTCTCTTAGCCATGTTGCCGTTACTTTATTTAATGGCTCTGTATAAACAGTATTATTGATATTAGTGTTTACATTTAAAACCTCTAAGCCCCCTTTATAGGTATCATAACCTCTCATTGTATCACTATAGTAATCTTTAATTGTCAAAGCTCCTGCTATACTGGCCTCATCCTGCGGATATCTTTTATTTGCCCTTGCATTTTTCATGAGGGTTTTCTCTAGTGATATAGACTCTAATACATCTCTCCTAGCTGTGTAAGAATCTATCCCCCCAAGAGAATTAAGCCAATGGAACCTCACATTTTCATATGGAAGTTGGTCGTCTTCTCTATTTATTTTATAATAATAAAGATTACTTTTTCTCATAGTCCTCCAAATGACACCAGGATTATCATAAAAAACCGCTCTAATATAAACACAATAATAAGCAACATCATCATCTATTGGAGATAACGGAGCACCAGTATAAGGATAAACAGCTAGTTGAGGTGGATAAGCGTGGGCGTTTATATATCCTGGCGACACATTTTGAACAGTAGTCTGATTTTGGTAGTCATTTAATTGAGTATCGTTTGTAGTGGAGCCCATAGCGGGGTCTGAATTATATGCGAAGTTATGAGATATATCTGACTGTATTCTCTCTCCTATATTTGTAGGGTCATTATTAATAGGATAAGGCCATGTAGAGCCTAAAACAAATTCATCTTGCAATACTCCTGCATCATTATAGGTTTCTCCAAACATTTCGTAAACATTCATAGGCTCTAGAGGGTAAGAACCATTACCCGACCTTCTTACAAAGAATTGCAGAAATTCAGCTTGGTCGTCTATAGAAACTTCTTTTTTTATTACGCCACCCCCCAGTCCTGTAGTGTAAGCTGTATTAGGACACCTTGTAAGAGCTCTGTATTGCCTCGTCTGCGAAACACTCCATCTGCTTAGATTGTATGAATAGTAATAATAATTTGATTGACTTAAATTATTTACAGAATTTATAGCTACAACCTTTGATGCGGCACTAGTAGTTGTTGAAGAGTCCACTATTTGTAGATTCACATCTAAAACCTCATACCCAACAGTAACGGCTATCGCTCTATATGAGCCGTTTCTAGTAACATTATAAGGACTTACATTTTCAGTTATATTATCTTGTTTTCTAGGCCCTCCATTCATTCCGCCATAAGCTTGGCTCTGCCAACTCCCCTTCCCTATAGGGCATAACGAATAAGACAATTGGTCTGCAACTAATCTTGATACATCAATAGTAAATCTTTGGGTATTAGGGACTGTAGAAGTTACTATATCAGTATTAGGCAAGTCTCTTGATTTTTTAATCGTTCCAATTAAATCCCAATCACTAAAAAGTGCAGGGCGAGGATAGTCTGTTGTTGCAAAAACATTAAAAATAGCATTTACAATATCTCCCTCCACATGAGGAATGTACATCTCGTTAGCACTTGTTGCCGTCCATATAATTTGGTACCTCATTTCACTATTAGCGCTCACTATATAATTAGCCCCATAACTGGGCTGTTGTGTTGCCATTTCCGAACCCGCAAACCATAACGGGACTTGTCCCCACGCTACACTTCCTCTTACTACTGTCATATCTTAATATATTTTATATTTTTTATTTAAATAATCTACTACTGTTGCTGTTTCTGCGTCTGATAATTTTCTATCATATATAATAAGCTCTTGGAAATTCCCTTCTAAGTGTTTAGTGTTAATTGCTGCAGGTGGTATAAGCCCATCAGATATTTGAGTACACCCAATTCTAAAATTTTCATTTTGAAAAGATGTTGCGCTAACAAATGCCCCATTCGTATCTGAAGATGCTATAGAGTTTAAAGAATCATAGTAATTAAAATCAATAGTTGTCCCTGCTTTTCTTAAAGAAGCTATGTGATATATTCCTGTATTAACAGTTCCTGTATTCTTTGTTAATAGTGTTGTCCCATCACTTACAGATACCTCATAATTACCTCCTGCATTAGTTCCCATCTCTATATAAGAGCCATCAGTTAAATGAAAATAACCAAATACAGCATTACTTACATTAGTTATCGTGCTAACTTCAAATATTGAAAACTGCTCATCTGCAAGAGTTGTAACAAAATTATTATCTGAATTTAAAACATTTAGCTTTAAAGTCCGAAAGCGAAACTGTGTTTTATCTAATGTTCCCCCTCCATAAGTATATCTTAATGGCTGCAGCGTACCACTTGATTGAGCAACTCCATTGGCATTCCCCGAACCATCTCCAACAGCACTTACCTTTTTAGTAGGAATGCTAAATGTAACATTACTATCTACTCTTAACCAAGACGAAAGTCCACTTATTTCGGTAGGGTAATTAGATACAGGAATAAAGCACTTGCTAAACACCTTCCAATTAAAATTCATCTTTATTTGAAGTACTTGGTCATTCGCAACTTCTTTTTTTCTTTCAATAGCTAAACTGCCATCAGTTAGGTAGGATATAGTTGTTTTACCTTCTTGAATACCAATATATGATTTTAAAAACATATCTAACCATTCGTTAGCTAAATCTTGTAGGTTATCCCATCTCTGCTCTATAGTTTCATTCGCTTGTTGTGTCCTGTTGTATAAATCTGAAAAATAAACCTCAAAAGCATATTCTTCCCACCCATTTCTAGGCGTTGCTTCAGGGTATAGCGAATCAGGAGGGGTTATAAGTAGGGAGGGATATTGAATGCTGTGATTATCATTAAACTCCTCTGTATATCCAAAGAACTTATCTCCATAAGTCCACTTGCTTTTCATTGTCGCCACTACATCTGTTAGTCTTATTATTGCCATATTACATTATTTTGTTTGGATTATGTATTTTTTCTTGAACTTTACTCTCATAAGTATTTTTTGCAGTAATCCAACTAAGATATGTAAGAACATTATATAAATTAGTTTCCCTAACGCTATCTATACCATTTTTACTTGGAATTTTGAATATTCCCTTCTCAGCAATCATATACAGACTGTTAAGCCACCCAAAAGGATAGATATATGTTTTATATAGCCCTTTCGTGTTCACAGTTCCTGTACTTGTTGTTTTTTCTCCAAATACAAAGGGAAAAGTTTGCTCAATCTTGCGGCTTGCTGAGTCAAAAAAAAACTGAACTCCCAAATTATTTCCATTGTAAGTTCTCTAAATTTTTCTGCTTTTTCAGGTATAGCCTCATCATCATACTCCTCGTCAATCCTCCTACACAGGATAGCCATTTGTTCAGGGAGCACATCAAATCTTCCATTCTCCATATCTTGTATATACATATTAAGCTGTGTGGATTCTATAAAATCCCCATAAGTTTCTTTTTTCAAAAACTCAGAAGGAAAGTGATAGGTTTCTCCTTTAAATTCAAATGATTTTAGCCCTTTAGGCTTGTATTCTTCCGTTAAGGTGTTAATGGTAGATATAACTTTTTCTATCTGAGCCGTATCTACAAGAGCCACCTCATCTTTTGTTAACCCTGTAATATAAGCAAATATATCGGCATTCATTTTAGCAGCTTGAATATCATTAAGCTCTGTTTTGCTTTCTTCTCCCAAATATTGCTCTAATAGGGGGCTTTTTTCTTTTTCTTCATCTTTATTGTTTGCAGAATCATAATGCCCTTTAATTATAGTCGCTAATTCCCCCCAATATTTAACAGTTATGTCTTTCCATTCAACAGGGATAACAATGTCCCTCTCTATATTATGACCTTTAATATTAATTGTTATACTCATTTTTGTTTTTTATTGTAGTTAGTATTTTTTCCTGCATCATTTCTTTTGTGTTTATGTCCTCTAATATATCTGTAGTTTCTCCAATAAAGTCTACTGTAATTTCAAACAGTTCTTCACTCAGGTCGTTTATAATATCCTTATTAGATTTCGTTTTAATTCCTGACAAAAACCCCATTGTAGCGTACAACATTAAATTTGGAGTCATATATGCCCATTCAGCCCGTCTATTTGATGATTTAACAATTTTATTAAAAGCGTTTGTATAGTTTGCAATATTATTTAAAATCTCATTAAAATCTGAAAATTTACTACTAGCATATTCTTCTGTTGCTGTAAACACAGTCCCTTGCACAAACTTTACATATTTATGTAAAATTTCTTCGTGTTTTTTATTTAGACTACTCAGTTCCATGTTTTTTTTCTTACTATTTCGCAATTATATGATTTTTTTTTATATTAGATTGGAAGTTTTTAGAAATCAAGCAAAATAAACCACTTTACTTCCACTCCACATATTTTTAGTTATAGCCATAACTAAGCAATCCACCATATCATCATGTTTTGCAGATGGGAATTTAACTAATTGTTGCACAAATTCCTCATTCCATTTTCCATTCAATAGACTCACTCTACCTGACTCTAAAGAAGCGGAAATATCTTGAACTCTAGCTACTTTATCTTTAGATGGCGGCTTATCTTCTCTTACATTTAGTCCTGTTTCTTTCTTTAATGTTTGAACTATTGACTTCCCTGACGCTTTTGGTTCTACATAAATCCTACTCCTATTGCTATATCCATTTTTCTGCACCCATTGAGGAATAAATTTAACTAAGTCAGGAAATTCTTTATAAACATTCACGCAATCTATTATCTGCCATTTATTATCTTTAAAGATATATGCTAATAATGCAGAGGGGTCATTCTTTTCGTTTGATGTATATGCAGGGTCAATAACAAAATCAATTGTTACTTGCTCTCCAATATCTATCATTTTGAATTTATCAATTTTCAACCACTCTGCTTTTATCATTCCAGAGTTTAGGGGTGTTGGTGTTTGCATAAGTTGTCCTGCATAACCATAACTACCCAAAGCCTGTTTATAATCATCTAAAATATCTCTACTAAATCTATCTGACCAAAACAATCCATTTTCATCATAGTTTGATTGTAATTTTTTCGGCTTAACATCATCTGAAAGCTCTGCAGGTATGCAGATATGCTGATATTTCAATCTGCTTTGTCCACCATACAATAAAAATCCACTTAAATCGTTATCGTGTATTCTTTGCATAATTATTATTCGGATTCCCGTCAGAGGATTGTTTAATCTTGAATAGAATGTTGTTCTATACCATTCATTAGCATTTTCTCTTTCTATCTCTGATGCGGCATGTTGAGGTGATACGGGGTCATCCACTAATAAGAAATCTCCTCCCTGCCCTGTAACCGTACCCCCAACAGATGTTGCTCTCCTCACCCCAAGAAAATTATTTTCGTATCTTGATTTTAGATTTTGGTCTTTTTTAATATGAAATAACTCGCCCCATCTTGCCTTAAACCATTCTGAGTTTATTATATCTCTACTTCTTGTTGAATGTTCTATTGAAAGTTCTGCGGAGTAAGATGCCGTTATGAATCTAAACTTTGGATTTTTTATCCAAGCCCATACGGGAAACATAACGGTAACTAGAAGTGATTTTGTAGAACGAAAGGGAATGTTAATTACAATATCTCTCGTTTTTGGTTTATTGGCTATTATTCTCTCTGCTTCCTCTTGTAAAATATCACATAGATATTTATGATGCCAATTAGTAGACAGTTCAATACTAGGCTCAACAATATGCCAAGCCTGTTGGAAAAATTCGTAGAATGATAATTCGCATAACTTTTTTTCTAATGCAAATCTAAGTACTTCATCAGTTGTTGATTTCATCAAGTTTAGCTCTTAGCTCCTCAATGCTTACATCATCATTTAATTCTATTTTGACTTTTTTTGTTGTATTGTCATTTATTTCAGAAGATGTTAATTTTGGAACTGTATAGTTAAGTAGTTTTGAAACTGCGTTTATGTACGCTTCAGGATTTTGGTCAAATAATTTATCTAAGGCCATTCGTATTTTAGTAGAGTGTCCTTCTAAAGCCCAAGTCAAAGCATTCCTGCTAATTTTCGTAGCAGTTACATTATTTTTCTCTCCTGGCTTTCTTCCTTCTGTATTTATCTTCCCTCCATTTGGAAAGAACTTTTCTGCAGTTTCTTTATATGGATTTAATTTGTTGATATTACTTTCTCTTAGTTTATATCTTTTATCTTCTTCTCCCATATTTTTTATAATTTTTTTATAGCACTTGTTATTCTATCTATATATTCATCAAGTTCATCATCTAGCATTGATTTAGTAAGTTTAGAATAAGCATTTTCTAATTCATCATCCTCCTCTTTATCTATCATTTCTATCAGCTTTCCTGCGGCTTCAAAAACATCATCATATCCAAACTGACCTGCTCTTTGTCTTATTGCTGACAATGCACTTCTATATATTTTCCCTTCCTTTCCAAAAGGAAACTTATATCTATCTTTAGTTTCTTCACTAGCATCTTCATTTTCTAGTAAAAACCATTTAGCATAATTTTCCCAATCGTCTCCATCTTCTCCAAGTAAGGCATTTCCATCTTCCGAGCTAAAGCTCCAATCAGAATCCTTATTTACATTATCGCTTTCAACTAGAGATGCGGCATTATCATATCCTTTACTATTTAACTTTGATTTAGCATAAATTTCCTCCTCTTCTTCTTTTTCTTCTTCTATATCTTCTTCTAATTCTTTTTCTTCTTCTTCTTTTTCATAAGTAAATAAAAGAGTTAGCGAATCTTCATCTTCTCTTTCCACTTCAACTAAAAGTTCTCCATCATCATGTAGTTCTTCCATTTGGTCTTTAGTAAAGTTATAAGTCCAATCTACAGGTTTATCTGATTTTGGTTTTAAAGTTTCTTCAAGGTATTCTCCCTGATTTGCTAATTGACAATCTTCTAGGGTTTCGTATAGACATTCGCCTGTTTCTCCCCATTTATATAATCCTTCTTCGCATTCTTCGCAAGGCATAATTTCTATTTTTTATTTTTTTATATTTTTTTTAATTTTTTTTATGATTGGTCGCAATCTCTATATAGTATCACAGTCCCCGTTACAATACGGAAATAAGTAAAGTCAGCCAGTATTTCTGACCCTACTTTAAAGCTAAAGACTGTTATTAATGCATTAACACTTGCAACACTTAAATTAGTAGCTACACACCCCCTAATAACAGAATCTTCTAGGGCCACCGCTTTCCAAACATGACTAGAATCAGTACACCCTTCTACTTCAGTCCCAGGATTATCGGAATCCCAAATTGTTAATCCACCCGCCTTACTGCAAAGTATTACGGTTTCACATCCGCACTTACCATGAGCCTCATAAGCTAAATCTGCAGCTATTGGAGGAGCAGCATTATTAGTAATTATTTTAGGCGGGAAGTATGTCATAATATTCTTTTCCACAAATAAAGCAAAATATTTTATATATCCTAAGAAACTTTTGGAAATTTTATTAACCTCTCTTTATTAATATCTTTAGCCATACCTTTATCTTGTTCTTTATCTTTAATGGTATAGCATACCCTTAACATACCCTATCTATAAAACCCATTTCAAATTTTTTTATAATTTTTTTTACTTCCAAAAACTGCTGAATAATTAGTTTTTTTTCTTATAACTTTGAATCCTATAGAATATACTGTTGCTCATATCGCAACTAGCATATTTGATAACCTTCTCACCAAAATTATACACTATGTTTAAATTTAGAATTTGGAAATTAACTATACAATTATTACCTCCTAAAATAACTTTTAATCTTTAACTACAGAACAAGAAGTTCTAATTATGAAATTGGATTTAGAATACTTGCTTGGGTGTGTATGTGGTTAAAGAGTATAATAGTTACAATATACGGAATTTTTTTAAAAGCTCTTTTTTATCTCTTTTAGCGCATTTTTTAAAGAAAATAATCCTTTTTTATCATTATTTACTGAAATAAAAACAAAATAATAACTTTTTACATCTTTTTAGCTTAGAATTTGCATAAGTAAAGAAAAAAAGCAGATAATTAAAAGACTTATTTATAAATCATTTTAACTAACTGCAATTTTTTTTGATTAGCAACCTAAGAAAAGAAACAACAGAAATAAAATAGTAATTGTTGTATCGCTTAAAGGTATTTTATCAAACTGATTAAAAATAATTTGTTTGCTTCATAACTTTGTTTTTTTGTTAGTCGCTGAATCTTTAAAGGCGTCAGCGTTTGCCTATGTTAGCATATAAAGGAGCTACTGCTCTGTTCATTCTCTGTTAGTTCTTGATTAATAGCACCTTTAACAGTTATAAACTCTCTGTTTGTTAGTTCTATTATAATACTTTCAAACTCTGATAAATCTTTAATTGTTTTGTCCTTTTCCCATTGATTAAAATAATCTTTGTACATCTTAATCAAATCATTTGTTTTTAAATCTTCCATTTGTTTAATGTTTTTAATTGGTGCTTACTCTTTAAGGTGGTAAGCGTTAAACCTTTTTAACATTCTTCTAAATCTCTGCTATAATAATACTCACTTGAATAGGCGTTATAAGTTGCGTTCTCCCTTCTGCAGGTATCTTCTCTTTCTTCTATGTAAATAGCACAATCGTCGCAAAGATATTCGCCTTCTATATCTGAATAATGTATCTCATCTTCGTGAATCCTGTCCGAACAACATTCGCAACAAGTACCCGAATCGTTTTCATCTTCTCCTTCTGTACTTCTTAAACATACAAAGTTAGTATCGCCTGAATTATCATCTAAAAACCATTTGCCCGAATTTCTGCCAATACTTTTAAAGGTGTCCGAATAAGGAAACGAATCAAAATCCTCAGAATCAAAATCTTTAATTAAAGGCTTCAACAAAATTCTTTCTTTGCTCGCTTGCGTTTCTTGTTCTGCATATATTGTTTCTCCCTTCTTATCTTCTTTGCCTGTGTTTATTGTTTCAGTTGTTATCTTTCGCTTAACACTTTTGAAAATCTTAATAGTATATTCTTTTTCTATTTCTTGCACTACTTCAGAATCTAAAGAAGATGCAAAATTACAACCGAATCCAGCAAAGTTTTTTAATTTACTTTCATATTTTGAATCTACTTTTTTAATATGCTCTATCACTTGACAAATCAATTTCTTTTGATAATCTTTGCGTACTTCATTATCTCCATTAATTGCACTTTGCTCATAACTATTATCAAGCCAATAATTGTTAGTTTCTTTGTCGTACCATAACAAAGAACGCATTAATATAGTTTCGCCATCTGTTAGCGTTGCTAATTGTAGCCCCTCAGTCTTTGCGTAAACTCTAAACCAATTCTCCGAACATCTAGCCATACAACCAACCACACCCGCCTGATTATAAATTTCGCTTATTTCATCACCAGAATAAAGTGTTAATTTACTTTTTATATTATTAATAAAGTCTTTATTAAATTGTTCTGATATGTTAGAAAATAATGTTGTTTTGTCATTATCTTGTAAAATCATAGAATTTAAAAATTTGCTGGGCTTTACTGCTGTAAAATATTTTTCTCTTTGCTCTGTGTCGTTAGGCTTCAATTTAAAATCAGGAACATTTTTTTGCAGTCCTTCAATTTTATCTTTTTTAATAAATGATATTTTTGTACTATTGCTTTGCATTCTTTTTATGTGTAGAAAATCTTTTTTAAAATCTTCATTAAGTTTAAATCCTAAATTAGTGAAAATTAATTGATAATCTTTTATAAGTTTGTTAAGTGTTTTTGTTTTCATTGTTAGTAGATTAAGTTAGTGAAAATTATTATTATTGTTGTTGCAATTAATAGAATTTTAATTGTCTTATTTTCTTTTTTAAGTTTTTCTATTTCTTTTAAATATTCTATTAATTTATTTGTCTTGTATGTTTCGTGATATGGTGTTTTTGTTTTCATTTTTAGGAATTTAAAAGATTAATAAATGCGATTAATAGACCTGCCGTAAGTGTTAAGGCTGTTACCGTACCCATTGCAAATAGTACGCCCTCTACCAATACCTCTGTAAAAGTTTTGTTTCCTTCAAAAATTGTTTTCTCGTTTTTCATTTTCTTCTTTTTAGTTAATTAGTTATTATTGTTTTTTTAAATGCCTTTTTATTGCTTCCTGAAATTTAATTTGATTAGTGTACCACTTAGTCCCCATCTCATAACTATTACTTGAGCGACTTATTTTTCCTACATATACATTACCAATAAAACTTTTTATTTGCATATCTGTATAGTCTGTGAAGTAATAGGTTAAAGAGTTTTTTAATTCTACTTTTTGCACATCAAATGTTTCAAATCCTTTCTGTATGTCTTTCAGTGTTTTCATTTTTTTTGTTTTTAATTATAGCGTAAAGATACAAATTTTTTGCAAGTAATACCATTAATTGTAATTAATTTGTATATTGTTAATAACTTTTTTTATGCTCTTTTTGTATATATAGAACGCAAATAACAAAATTTTTGAATTGACAAAACAAAAAAGTAATTATTTTTTATTATGTTAAATTGTGGGAGCTCTGAAAAAATTCCATTTTTTTTGCCTATACCCTTATATAGACAGACCTAGCAGTTTCAACAGGCCTGGCAGTTTCAACGGCCTTGGCAGTTTCAGGATGAAAAATAAAAAACTGAAACATTTTTTAAAAAAAATCGTATAAAAAAATAGCCAACAGGATTTCCGCACCTATTGACTATTCTTTGACTAACTAAAACAAGCGTTATGAAGTCGCT
>TARA_R110002051_G_scaffold15110_6_pt1 | contig 19274 bp, 21 predicted proteins | sample TARA_R110002051 | Tara Oceans TARA_R110002051 (sample SAMEA4397023) | marine metagenome | biome: Polar Biome; feature: [MES] marine water layer (ENVO:01000295) within the mesopelagic zone...; material: water (ENVO:00002006), including particulate matter (ENVO:01000060) such as......
TTAGAATCCTTAGGGTTGGCCTTTAGCCCTCTTGCAATATTCATGTGAGTAGAAGACGTGCTATCGTTCATCGCGTTAAAAAGAGTCCTAGGCTCCTTAACCCGAGGGGTGGCTGGACCCCCGCTCACTCGGCGAATAGCTCGCTGTGGTTTACGACCAGGGAATAGGCGCTTCAGGTTCTGGCCAATAGCAGCCTGACCAGCACCAGAAGCCTGACCGCTTAGGGTTGCAGCCCTCATTCTATTATAAGCGTTCATCGAAAGATCTGTTGCGTCTTCGCGTTGAAGCATCGTTTCTGCACCTGACGCTAATTCATATCCCGCTCTAGCTGATCGGGGATCAAGAGCAGCTTCTTCAATTGACTTAGCTCGAGACAGAGCAGCTTGCTGTCGGGCATACTCAAGCTCCGAAGCGTCATGCCCAACAAGATTACCAGCACCACTAATAAGACGATCTAGTGGGCCGCCTGCTCTTTCTTGGAGTGTGCCATACTGAGCTATTTGAGCCTCTGTCAGGTTTAATCTTTTTGCTTGTCGGGCTCTGTAGCTATCAAAGGCATCAGAAGTTTCAGGGCCCATCAGCCCATCAAACTTACCACCAGTTAGTGTTGACTTGTGTAACTCATAGCCCTCACTGCTAAGTAGCTTCTGTAATTTTTGAACAGAAGCCAGGTCACCTTTTTCTGCTGCTAAAGCAGCTCGACCAAGCTGGATGTTCTTACCGGTAACATCAATCTCATTAAGGATCTTCTGCTTGCCCCTCTTCTCTTGGACAGCAGCGTTGATTACACCACCAATACTATCAGTTAGTTTCCAGGCTGCCGTAACGCCCTCAGGAGAGGACCACTGATCTGCCGTCCGCTGACCAGGGCTTCGTTTATATGCAGTCGGGCGATAGCCTCGACGGAATACTGAATCAGGTACAATCCTAGCCATCGTCTAATCCTAGTCGTTAATCTGCTGATAACCTTCGCCGCCAGCCTTAAGGTATTTCCGTTCAAGCTCTCTAGCTGCATCAGGATTCTGAAGTCTGAGCTTAGCAATCTCAGATCGAACAGCACTATTCATTGCTTCTTCATCATCATTGAGCCAGCCACGATTCTCGCTAATGGCTCCCTCGATAGCAGACTCAGCGTCAGCAAGAGCAGCAACGTAGTCTTCTTCTTTGTTTCCTGCCTGTGCAGCGTACTCAGCAGCAGAGACCTCAGCCTGAGCAGCTCCCTGTCTTAGACCAAAGCGTGTCTGCTCATCAGATTGAGCCTGACGAATACCCGCCATTTCTGAGTCGAGACCAGCTTGGCCAGCGGCACCGAGGAACCCTCCTCCTGCGGCCATCCGCCCTGTAGGGGCGGCTGCCGCAAGGCCTCTTGCTGCACCAAAACGTATCTGCCTTTGTCTGTCTTCGGCAGACGCATCAAACCTTTGAAGGCCTTCTCGGGCACCAGCAACGAGATCTTCCTGCCCGGCAAGACCCCGTTCTCTTAGCGCTGCGCGCTTGCGATAGGCCTCATCTGCCGTGCGGATTGATCTGTTTTCTGGGGTATTTGTAGCCATGAGTCACCTCAAATTAAATGCTTCTTACCAATAATATAAACCCAATGCCCCGGCCAGCCAACAACTACTCCATTGACTGTTGCCACATTTCCCGCATCAGAAATCTTCCATCGAATATCTAGCGCCTGCTCACACCCCTCAGTGACAGGTGGTGCTCCGCCTATGTTCGTTCTTGCAGTTGTCCCTGTTTGCCCTTGGGCTGCATAGACCGGATGGCCCTGTGGTTTATAGCCCTGACCGCCAGCCCCAACTAAGGGGCATGATAGAATGTCCCACATATAAGTATAGGCTGGCTTGCCTTCTCCGCCTGAAGAAAACTGATCTACAAGATCAGTGGCAATGTTAGGGGGTTCCCATTTCAAATGAGCAACTTGCTGTACGGAATAATCTTCCGCCCTAATTCCCTGCATAAGCCCGACACCAACCTCATTAGTAAAGCTAGCCTGGGTGGGTCGTACACCCGTAACAGAGCGAACACCATGAGTATAGTTTACTGCGATCAAGACATGATGAATGGTCATGGGATACTGAAGAGGGATAACTGCTCGATCCATTGTCCTTAAGCCACCAACAGCTAGAGAGGACCAAGGAAGATCATAAGCATGTGACCAAATATCATTAGCAGGATTGCCTACCGTGGGACCAGGTTGAGAAGAAAACCAGCTACCAAACATAGGGACAGCAATTACTTCATAACCTGCATCAGATTTCAGATTCTCTTTATAGCGCCTGCTTCCGTCTTTCTTATACCCGCCAGCTAGACCGCGATTGATGATGTTATCAATGAGAGCAAAGCCCGTATTAACACCGGAAGCGCTATCAGCAGAGATAGCTGAATCACCAGCAGGAATGGTAACGGCAGTAGCTGAATTATTAAAGGCACCAAGATGGGAAGGCATATTCTGAATGCTCGCCCCAACATCCCTAGCTGCCAGCTTATGCTTCAGCTTTAGGCTTAGGGTCACCGAGAAGAAAGGCTGAAGCGCTTTCTCTGGGGTAAACTCAATAAGATAAGAACGATCATGCCTAAGCTGTGTAGAGATGCCTGTTTGAACGTAGGGGTTTGCGCGGGAAAAGGAATCAAGTAGCGCAACTTCAGGAATATTTATCTTATAGATTTCCTTCTCTACTCGCCCTCCTCCTATACTTGTAGAATCAAGCTCCTTCTCCATGAGGTGGAAGGTATAAGCATTACCTTCACCGTGGACCTGGCTGCCCTCTTCGTTGACAGCATTACTTGTCTTGATCCCAAGAAGCCGACTTGCTTCACTCCGCGTATCCTGACTTACCGATACCTCGATCAGCTCATAGTCATTGATCTCAGAGTTGTCGTTATTCCAAACATCCTGATAGGCAGGAAGGATAAAAGGAACTGTGATCGTTCCGTTGCGGCTTTCATCCTGCATCTTATTAGTAAGATTCACATAAGGAATATTAATATTAACACGGAAGGTGCCATATTCCTTCTCGTAATCATCAGCCGTAACACCATCTAAAGTAAGAAGGTTTAAGACGCTGGAGATCGGGGTGAAGACATGAGAAAATAAAAGCTTCACTCCTCTTGTCAGGCGCGTGAACTTAGCCATGTACTGTTCTCTCAAGCAGGGTGAGAGTCATTGTTGGGATAGCGTTCTTCCAGGGCTTATCCCCCCAAGGCTCAGCGCCTGCCTCCAAAGGGAGAATCAAAGAGAATCTCAGTCTAGTGAATGGAGGGATAGGGATATTCATATTCCCCATCTTCATCGCAATAGATGTCTCATGCGTTGGATTCATTCCTGTCACACTATTAAGCTTTGGGTTCATATCGCTAACAAGAGCAGCAATAGCCTGTAGGGAAAAGAATGATGCATCAGCTATCGACTGAAACTTATGGAAGATAACAGTATTCTTTATCTGTACGTTCGGAAGAAATGGATTGTCTGCCGTTATTTCGAGGTGGATATCATTCGAATAAGTAGGGGCAGCTCCGTTATATGCCTGTGAAGCTGAATCGTATTTCCAGTCCGTTTTATATTCATCATCATAGGTGAGCATAACCAGGTCTACTGAATCTATAATTGCGGGATCTTCCCCGATAGCTAGGCTCGCAGTCCAAACACACTGATCCTTGTAAATAAGATCTGGAGTTGCTGGAATGATACCAGGTACAAACTGCTCCGTTGGAGATGAATAACCCTCTTTCCACCAAAGCCGATTACCCTTTACCCGGAAGGCATTCTCATCTGCCGGCCAATTATAAACAGGGAGAAAAGGTGCATGCCTGTAATTGCCTACTAGGCCAGTGGTTGTTGCAAGTGTATCATCTGAGGCTGTCGTGGGGGGAAGGTACTTGAGAACATATTGAGATTGTAGCCAGCGGTTTAGGAACTGGCTGTCCTCAATATTATTACTCCAGTCTTCTAGGTCTTGAAGGGCTTTCTCGAGACGGTTCCCGTCAATCGTTGTGCCATCAGCAAACTGCTCAGAGGTGAAATGACGAAGAGAAGTCATCAGATTTCAGGCCCAATAATCGTTACGTTATTATGTGTATGCGTTGTGAGGTTTACACCCGAAGTAATATAAACAGATGTAGCAGCAGTATTGAGACTCTGAACCGTTGTGCCTGTACCGTTCATAGCGCCGCTATCTAGATTTGACCGGAAGACACACCCGGTAAAGATTGCCCTAGAGAAGTTATCAGCAACCACAAACGCTGTCGTGTTAGCAGCCCCTGTTCCTACTGAGGCATTATACTTTCGCTCAAAGATACACTGGCGGAAGAGGACTCGAATAGGAGCTGCGGCTGTTGCCCCTTCATGGGGCACCAGACGCACAAGATGGTTCTCATTTGAAGGGTCATCAGTTTGCTTGAAGTGGATATTACTGATTAGAGCATGATGGTGAATAGCCGCATAGCGATCAACAATAGTCCCGGTTTCTCCCTGCATTACAGTGTGGGGTTTCTCGATCTTGAATCCGTGATGAGACCCACGACCTAATATAAAGTTATTTCCTGATGGGGAGTTCTCTTTGATGAAGGTACCTGGAGAGATTCGAACCATTGTATCGGAAGAGAAGATATCTCCGATAAAGTTATCAACGGCTTCGGTACCCAATCGGGTTAGGGTGTTCTTATCTATCTCTAGTGGCCTGAAGGAAGCGTTGCTCATCGACCAACCCTTCGTCTTCCGCCTGCTCGCCTAAAGACACCACGCAAGCTTTCGATAGCGAGCGAAGAAGCCCGGTTCCGAATAAACCCAAAGACCATATAGCTAATCGTTTCACCCTTGACGCTATCAGAAATAGCAATCGTATCTGTCTGGGTATCATCAATCAGATAATCACCCTCAGTAGGATGTAAGATGCTTCCCCATTTTGGGGTGTCCACTACACTGGTACCAAACAGCCGACCAACCATGTTAGCCGTTGAGTTCTGGAACCGGCTTCGGATGGTTGATTTATTTTCAATCTTAGTGATGTCGTTATTGTAATCAACGATCTGGGTTGTGTATTCCTTATTGTCTGACCCTAGAACGATATTATAAACACCCCATATCCAGTTAGGGACAATAAGAGTTGAACCAATACCTGTGCCCTGCATTCGAGCGTAGATGCCTCTAGCCCTCATCTGTATGCCCGGATTAACAATCTGCCTGCTCTTATAGGCCCAATCGACAGCCTGAACCTTAGCATTAGATATGTGCTTATTATCTGTACCGAGAACCATTCCACACCAAGCAAGCGTGGCTAGTGTTGAATCTGCATTTCCTGCTGAATCTATAACGACAGATGACATCATCAAGATACCAAGGCCGCCTTCAGTCTTGGTTGTCGTCAGGGGCGTGAACGGTAAATCAATAAGCGGGTTTGAGTTTCTTGGCGTGAGATTAAGGCTCGGTTGATTGACGTAGCTTCCAGGGGCGATACCTGCTCCCGCCCAGGTGACGGTGATATGCCCACCTCCAGGGAGCACCGCTCCAGCACCATCTGTTTCGGCAACAAGGGTGAACCCAGTTGAGCTCTTGGTTCTCTCGTTGGGGATTCTTGGTGTGATCAACCCCGCAGCATCAGAGTTGCAATCCCAGACAATATTATCGAACTTGAAGGTCATCGCATAAGAGACGATGTTACCCGTCCAAGCAGCAGAAGGTGTCAGGGGCACAATCTCAATAGGCGCCCAGTAGATTGATCCAGTTACTGATTCCTCAAGCTCTAGCGGCCTGAAGTAAATCCGAGAAGTGACTGTTGGGCCCGCCTTAGATACGGAAATATACTTAGAGGACCCAAGGCGCTGGTCCTCGCTAACGCAAGACCGATCTAGCGCTCCACCATACCCAAGCTTAGTGAGGACAAAGTTCGATCCCTTGGTGAGGGCAGCATAGCCTACGGGGTTTCCATCGAGATGAGCATAAGCATCATTTTGAATTGAATCTAAGTTGATACCGCAGACAGTAAAGAAATCTGTATCAGATGAAATAACCCAAGGATTGATTAGGTTCTGAACAGTGTTGACCTCAGGTGCTCCGCCCGCTGTTTCACTGGCAATGCTTTCATAGGGCCACCAGGACCACATATTAGAAGTCAAACACCATGACCCATTGAGATGCGGCGCATTCATAATAAGAGCTTGCTTCCCCTCATTATAAGCGAGGGTTACATTCTCAGGCTCGAACTGAAGCAGCGTTCTTGGTGGTGTTACTGCCGAGATATCAACATAGCCATTATTTGCTGTCTCAAAGTAGCTTGTTGTTGGGTTGGTCATTAGACCGCCAACCTTCCAGAAGCTTCTAATATCACCACTAATCTCTACGATCGAAGATCCGTCTGAAGTAGAATGAATTCCCGTATGGGAAACCCACATAAGCTTGTTATCGGCAGATGTAAGAGCAGATGGGCCAACACACCCAATATTACTGCTAAGACTAACAGGCGGCCTTCCCCTCGAAACGATTGTTCCTTCCGACGGAATATAAAGATAAGTCTCTCGGCTAGTGAAGATGAGGAGGTTGCCTCTCAACTCACCAAGGGCTGTAATCTTATTTGCTGAAGGGCACTGGATAAAGTTAACAGCAATTACATTAGATGGCCGACCCGGATCAGAGAAGAAGACCTCGTGCTCTGTTGCGTAAGCCATGCGGTCACGGAAAACAGAGGAAGACTGTATCTTTGTAAGCCCGCTGCTTTCAGCGTAAACAAAACCATCTTGATAGATGCCAGGAGTGAAACTCAGGCGCTTGATCAGGGGGCTTTCCGAGTAACCACTAGCCCAATCAAACTCTTCTGATGTTTCAATCTGCTGGTAGCGAAGGTCTTTGAAGTCAACAGGCTGATACATGAAGACGCCCTGAGATGGGGCTCCGAAGTACAGACTATCCTGATAGACCTGGAAGAACCATTCAGGTTCCTCTCGCCCAGGAATGAAGGTACTATTATCTAAGTCATAAGCTGATTCATAGCAGCCCTGCCATGTGCTCGGAAGGGCAGGCGTTATCTGGGCGCTAAATCCGGTAGTGCTAAACTGCTCAGAAAGGTTTCGCTCTGACGTATGCTGATGAAAGACTTCTTCCCAGTGCCGTCGAGTGGTTAGATCGAAAATACGGGCGACTAAATAAAAGTCCCATCTAAATGCTTTGTCTTCACCGAAGGTATTGCCTGAGTTGCACCGGGCAAGGAAAAGTGAAACGATCTGTTCGTTACCAAAGCTTGTCTTGATGTATTCAGCACCAAGCATTTTCGTATAGCCAAAGTCCACTGAGTCAAATTTAGCGGGGTTAGAAGACTTCTTGATGTCCAGGCCAAGGGTTGTGTCTAGTTCGGCGACCTGGCCCCAGCCAGGGCGCACAGAGACAGTCCCTCGTATCTTCCATAGGTTCTGAGCCCAACCAACTCGACGCTGGTCATCCTGCTCGGTTCCACCTGCAAGTAATTCGATCTCTTTTCCTGGAGCGGCCATACGTCACCAAGCCCAATTGACGTATTGAGAGCCCTCATGATTCCGGCCTTGCTCGAGATAGGTCTGGAGATTGGTCACCTTCCTAGCAAGCTCCTGGTTTACCTGAGGTAAATCAGCAGCATCCCGAACAGCATACCGGAGGTATGCATAGAGAGGGATCATGTCATGGAAGCCGTCAAGCTCATCAATATAAGAAGAAGTACCGCCAGTGAAATCAATATTATGATAGGGAACGTACTCAATTCTAAAAGCCTGAGTGCCAGAAGACGTGCCCCCGAAAATGAGCGTTGTGTTATTAAGGGTATAACCATCAAAGGGCAGGCTCCTTTCCGAGGGAGCGCCCGGAAGATACCTAATGACACTATTGCCAGCAATGGTATTGATCCGGGCTAGGCGCAGAAGCCGCTCAAGCTTTCTGCCTGCGGTAGCAGTTGGCCCACACAGAGTAGCAACAGGTGTTCCACTTGGTACGGTCAGGTCAATTGAGGATCCCGTTGCAGTGAGCAGGTGCTGAGAAGCATAGATGAATGGGTCGATATTGCAGACAGCCTGGCGAAAGTCATTATAACCCTGACTCAGATAAAGCTCCACTTGAGGGGTGGTAATGAAGGTTGTGTCTGCTTCATCCATATAAGACTTGAACATGTCGTATACCTGGACAGGCGTCATGACACACCCCCCATCTTAGGCGCACGAGACAGTTCCGGCTTAGCATCATCAGTGACAGCTCGTCGGTCATCTAGATTCGAGAACTGATCAGCTAATTGCCCAGCAGCTCCGGCGCTTGATACTGATCCCATCATTCCGGCTGCATTATCTGGCTTCTTAGGCATTCTCGGGAAGACAGTCTCTTCTAGTTCCTGTCGCATAAAGTCAGCATCCTCCTTGCCGAAGGTAGCAACCGCAACCAGGACATCGCGAATGTAATCCTGAGTTTCATCGGGGAGAGCATAATATGGCTCAGTACGCATGAAGCCCTCGAAGACTTCCTGGAAAGCTTCCAGGTCATCAGTCGGAAGAATTTCAATCTCACGCCCAGCCTTGATTGCCTCAAGCATATCATGAGCGTGGCTAAATCCAGCCATGCGCCTCGTGACGCGAGCATTACCTGTGCGGTAATCAAGAGCCCTGAGCGCTTCATTCTTATCGAGAAGACCGAGCTTCACCATCTCAAGGATGCGCTGATCACGATCCTTCTTCTCATCTCGGAACATTGACCCTGCCTCGAGGTAGATTTCAGCGTCATGACATAGATCAGTATTACGCAGGGTCTTATGGATGATACGACCTGTATCATCCATCATCCTAATCATTCGGTCTCTAGTGTAGAACTTACGGGCCATCTCAAGGACGCAAAGAGCAACGTCCTTAACACCCTCTTCAACATTGTTCTGTGTCACCATAAGCTGCTGAGAATCGCGATCTGAAAGTGAGTCAATAGCTGCGCCGGATTCGATGCCAATAGCTCGCTTGCCGAGAGAAGTGCTATGGACTCCCGCCACATCATGCATCTCAGATGATAGCTGTCTAATGTTATCGAGTACATAACTAGGTAAAGCAGCAGCAGTAATCTGCTGAGGGGGTGGTCCTGAACTAGAGTTGTAAACAACTTTCTCGCCTGGCCTTGAATCCGAGAGCGCATCTTTAGCTACTCCAGATGATTTAGGCACGAGCCACTTAGGGTTCCCCATTAGCTCAGAGTTTTGAATAACCTGAGATCTTCCCCGGTTATACATCGTCTGCAACTCGAGCAGGGGTTCAATCATGCCCATTCCGAATAACCGGCCTGGCATCTTGGTGTACTGAATAATTGTAATCGGGCTTTTGCCAATAGGCCATTTGGATTTATAAATCCAATTAGAGCCTAGGAGCATCCCCATCTCACCAGTCTTCATATAGACCTCAAAGACCTCTAGGCGATCCCTGAGTTCATTTGAGTCTGTTCCACTGGCAGTCTGGAAGAAGGTTCTAAAGGTTCGCTGAGGCTTATCGCCAGACTTATTAATAAGCTCCCTCTTATCAGGATATGCTTTTATAAGATCGTCCTTATGGACAATGTGACGCACAGCGCAGAATCGGGACTCGCTTACCTTAGTGGCTCCCGGCTCGAGATAAAGATCATAAGGGCTAATCACCTTAGTATGGATCTTCTCGTCTTCGGGGTCATAAAAGGTATGAAGACCGGCATTGCCGGTAATCAGTAACCACTCGAGTAAGGTGGTAAGAACCTCTTTCATATCTTCTGCATGCCAATAATAGCGAAGAAAAGTTTCAGAGGCTTCGGACTTCATAATGTCTTCAGTCGAAGGGCTGGAAGGCATCACAGTCATTGATGGATAGGCAAGGCTTAGCCGAGCCAAAAGGTTTCGATAGATATTGATGATCAGGTTAAAGGTAACCCGAGATTGCCTGCGGTCCATCGGAATGCCGATGAAGTTATTTAGGTTCTTATCCCAGCGAACATGCTGCTTTCCCTGGAGAAATAAGCTGCACATATCCCAGACACGCGTGAACCTCTGTCTCTGGGTGTCATAGTTATCAAGCTGGCTTCTAAGTACGCCACCCTTAGGAAGCTCGACTTCCTTATCCTGAGGGATAACGTCTTCATCAATTAGCACAACACCAGACTTCATTTAGCGGCCGCCTTCGCAATGAATTGACCTGCTTTTAGGAATCCGTCCTTGCTACCTTTAGCCGCTAATTTAGCTGCCTTGGCTTTAGCAAGAGCCGCAGCAGAACGAAGAGCAGCTTTATCATAGCCCTCCTTAGCACCTGCAACATCACTAACACTGCCAGGAGAGCCAGACCCAGCATACCCCCCGATGATGCCGCCGATGACAGCACCAGCTCCTGTGCCCCAAGGGCCAAGAGTTGATCCCATCTCAGCACCAGTAAAAGCGCCCGAAGCTGCTCCAGTAGCAATGCCGCCGACGTTTACTTCTTTATCTTTTTTTTTGGGTGCGTGCCGAGTAATAACCGCTGGCGCACCAAACGCTGAATCTCTCATAAGCTTTCCTTCGCTGGACCCCCCCCTTAAGGGGGGGGCCAGCTTGAAAGGACTACATGCCCGAGAATTTAATCCCGCACAGAATAGCGTTACGATTCGGTTCCTTGCAAACCAGATCGTAGTACCAGCGCACAAAGCCTTCCCACTCATCGCGGTTGGCTAAGCGGCTGAGGACGTTGCCATCCAGATCAGCCATGCCGAAGCTTTGAAGCTCAGCAATAGACCAGGTATTCGTCTTCAAGTAGACAACGATACCCTTCCCACAGTGACGACTCACCTTCACCGGAATACCGGCGAAAGCGTAAGCACTGAAGCCTGCTTCAGCCGTACCAGCACCACCCTGAGAATCCTTCGAGAAGGCCGTCACGGCTGCGTTGGTAAAGGTGAGGAGGCCCGCATACTCCTGGCGGAAGATCGGATGCACATAAAGGCAATCCGGATTATCTCCACCAAGGATTTGGATCTCATCCAGGATGCCCTGCATGCGACCGAAGTCCAGAGCATCGTTTGTTGCAGCAGCCTTGGCATCAATCGCTTGAACCGTCGAACGCAAGGGTGCGTTAGCCGTCGTGTTACGATCATTACCAAAGTGGCTCTGAAGACCCAGGTTGGCGTAAACACCGTGGGACTCAGAAGCTACAGCATTCGCGCAGGCCGGCAAAAGCAGGCCAGGGGGAACTACTGCATCAGCCGTATAGGTAATCACACCGGCTGGCGCCGTGCGCTGGCCCGAAGTAAGAACCTGAATCATGGCAGCATATTCGCCAGTCATCGTGCTCAGGACCAAGCTGTTAGCAGGCGCTACACCATCAATACATTCGAGGTTGATGTTACCCGGAGTAAGGGCAGCGGCATCAAGCATGACAACACCAGTGTTGGCGTTACTGTAATCATCCAGACGCACAACATTAACACTCAAGCGAGCAGTAGCAGGAGCCGGAACACCCGCAACGCCGCTATCGAGAAGCTGCAAGTCTAGAGCAACATTCTTATTACCCGTGAACGCGTAATTCTGGTTAAGACCAGGAGCCGCAGAAGCAATATCAGTGCGGCCATGAATGAAGCCAACACAGCCACCACCGGTCCACATGGCCTGGTTAGCCCTGATTTTCACATCAGTGACAAGACCATCCATTTCCGTTTGGACATAAGTAGCAAAGCTATTGGCAGTTGTTTTAGCCGATGCAATCGCGGGACCAGTGAGCGAGAAACGACCGTACAGATACTTTGCAGTAACTGTCAGATCGATATGACCCTGGCCACCGGCATCAGGAATCGTGGTACGCTCTTGGCGGAAGCCAGTACCCGTGTTGCGAGAGACGTGGACCGGGATAATTACTTTCTTACCCGACCAATCGACAGTGATCTTCTTAAAGAGCTCAACCATTTCAAGCTGATTATTGAGTGCTTCAATAATCGGCCCAAGGTAGAAGTCTTTAAGGATCGCTTCTAGATCCGAAATACTTACGGAAGCCATTCTATTTTCCTATTCTGCATTCAGATACATAATCATAGCTTCTCTGGCCTCATCCATACTTTGAGGCGCTAATGGTTCAGCTAATTGACTCGTACCCGTAGTTTGTTTTGTTGAAGGTCGGGGTGGAGCACTAGGTGCATCCTCGGCCTTCTGCGTACTCAAATACCGGGCAATGGCAGCTTCTTCGACTTCAGAGACGAAGGAGTTATATTGCTCGGCTGCTTGCTGGGCACTCATGTTTCCGTTTTGAGCAATCATATCCCACATGTATGACTCAGGAACATTAGGAAATTCTTTTACTGTTTCTGCAATTTCCTTCTGTAGATCCATATGAGCAAGCCTGACCTGCATATCCCGGTTCTGCTTCTCCACCTTAGTGAAGCGGCTCGTCCAGTTATCCGGATCATCATCTTCCTCTTCTTCGATATCAAACTCTTCGCGGGGGCGTTCGGCTTGTTGATACCTTTGGTTCAACTGCGCCTGAAGTTCTTCGAGTCGACGGTCTCGGGTTTCAATCTCTGATTGAAGATTTTTACGTCGTTCATTGACCTTGCGGAATCGTGAGTAGGGAACCGCGTGTCCACTCTCCTCTTCCTCGTCCTCAACTTCTGATGCCTCTACGGAGGGTTCTTCCTCTACAGTCTCTTCTGCTTCGGGTTCAGAGGCCTCGACCTGAACTTCAGGTTCCACTTCCTCAGAATTACCTTGCAGACGAGATAGCATTTGCTCCTGCTGCTCTTCAGTTAACATGCCCATTCTCCCTTACTTACGAGGTTTTACGTCCCAAGTGACGATTATTATACATCTTGGAAAAGACTCTGAACCTCAAATTGGCTGTCGTTAGCGAACTTTCGGTTATCAACATCTTTCCACAGCTTCCCAGTATGCGCTTCCCACTCCAGAATCTCTCGAATGGATCGCGGTTTATAGGATTTCTCAACTTCTTCTGTGATCTCATCTACTTGGTCAAGGCCCATCAACGCAAGACCTGTTGCCATGACCATATCATCATGCTGCCCCGAGGAAGCTTCCACTTTACCCCTGCTGTTATAGTGAAGGCGGTTAGCTTCGGCCTGAAACCGGGGGCAATCAGGCTTTACCCAGCCGCGACTCACGTATTCGTACAGCCTTGAGAACAACAGCGGCCTTGTTTTCACTGTTGTCTGGAATCCAAGCTGATTTCGCCACCCGTTGGTCACTTTATCGAAGCTCGTTGTCCGATAATGGCTGTGATAGCCCTCTTGTTGGAGGTGCTCATGAATACTAAGCCCATAACTGTTGGTTTCTACCACCGCCAGCGCATGATACCGCTTAGCTGCGGTTAAAACGTGCTTAGAAAACAGACTCGGCGGTATTCGCTCGTAAAAACTAGCCACCATTCGGATACTCTTGGGCTCCGTCGCATCTAAAATCATAAATGCGCTGTAATCACCGCCCGGTGAACCGGATGCGGTATCAACACCCATGAGATAGATGCCAAACTTCTTTGGCTTCTGGAATTCTTCGTAACCTGGAGTCGCATTGATGACATCAAACTTCATCGGGAAGAATGGGGAGCCCGATTGAATGAATGCATCCTCAGGTCTTGCTGGAAACTCCTGATTGAAGATGTTCCAGTTGTTAGCGCACTTGGTTCTTAGGGTTTTGACAGCCCAGTTTAGCTGGCGCTGATTCAGCTTGTTCTCGTAGCTGTACTCTAGCTCCTCCTCGGTCGGATCCGAGAAGGATGCATCATCGAGCGCGTAGTCTCGATCCATCTTCCAGCTAAGGAAAAGCTTCGTAAAGCCATTATCCCTGCTCCACATGTCATAAGCTTCATTCATTCCGTTAGCTGTAGACTCAAGAACAATCTTGGCTGTCTCGGTCGCTGTAGAGAACAAAGAAGCGATGGTCTCTTCCATGTTGCCCCAGAAGGCATACTCGGAAGCGTGAATCAGTTGGTAGGTACCACCACGAAAGCTCTGGCTTGATGCAGACCCAATTCGGATACTGCTACCCGTCACGAACTTAAGTTGATTCTCTCGGGCTCGCACCGTCTCAAGCTTTAGAAATTCAGGCAGCTCATCATAGAACATCCGGTAGATCTCGAAGATCTTCTTCACCGCTTCATCCGTATGGGCCACAACCGCAACATTGATATGCGGATTGAACAAAGCCTTCCAAAAGAAATACGCCGCAATACCCGTCGTGCTTCCTAGCTGGCGAGCCTTGAGCATCATCAGGTTATCATTACGGCTTATTGATTTGATTAGATCCTTCTGAGCATCATTGGGCCTAAAAGACTCAAGCTTTGATCGCTTGGTAACAATCTTAAAATACTGAGCACAGTGCCCGAAATCCTTAGCGCATCGAAGAATCTCTTCTCTAGCGTCCGTCATTATTAAGCAGTTCCAAAATTAGTTTAAGGTTTCCCTCGATGTCTTCCATCTCTTTCTCCATGACATCAAGCTTTGTCCCGATGCCCTGAATAACCGAAAGACGTTCATCATTATAGGTAGCTATCACCTTATCGTATCTGTCTCGGAGCGATGTCTCCCTTTCTGTGTGGCCCTGAGACTGCTCCCGAAGCTGAGCCTGGAAGCTATCTGTCATCTTATCCATGCGCTTGCTCATCTGAATATACATCCAAAAGATAGCACCGCTGGCTAGACCAAGAGCCCCAAAGTCTCCGAGTATCTGAAGTATATTATTTTCCATGGTCGGCTTTTATATCGCCGGATCGGTCTGCCGCAAGAGCTTGTCGCTCTACTTTCTCCCCCATGGTACTCAAGACATCGAAAATTTGCGTTGTGGTTTTCGTTTTGTTTTCGTCAAAACCCCAGGTCTTACGATCCATAGACTGAATATTCTTAGCGACCTCAGACGCCACCTTGATCGCCAGTAGCTGCCGGAACGGATCCTTATGCGGATATGCCAGAGCCCGGCTTGTAGCCTCATGCAAAAGAGACTTGAGGACGTGGCTCGTACCCTTATGCTCAGAGAGAACATCCTCGATAGCAGCGGTCGCCTCGACGCGAGCTGTCTCGACCTTGCGCTGGATCTCCCGTCTCGCATGCTGGAGAATGGCGCTCGGAGCATCATCAGCACTCCGTTCCCATTCCTCCCTGGCAATCCAACGGGAAATACTCCGAGAGCTAATGCCATGGCGCTTGGCAAGCAGTGAGGAAGATTCGCCGCTTTCCCACTCCGCACGAATAATAGAACGAACCGTCTTATGGACGCGGCCATGAGCTTCTTTGGGAACGCGCCTGAGCGCCCCTTCAGGGGGGCGCTCGAGGCTATCTACAGCGTAGCGGTCACGACGCTGGGTAACCTCTCGCTCGCCCTCAAGCTCGTCGATCGCATCTTCCTCAGCTTCTTTCTCGTAGATCTTACTGGATGCCCGGTACCCTGTTTTCGATCCCATCTAACGTCTCCTTATCAGAACAACTCTTATCCGCGACATAGACCCTGGCCTCGTTCGGAGTGTCTTCATGCAAAATCAAATGAGCATCCTGGAGCCACTGGGTGATCTCACGAAGAGGACCAGCCCTGTCCTCACTGTCGGCAGCATCGAAGGCAATCAGCTTATTGTAGCAAGCCCTGGCCCGCTTCACCCACAAGGAGTGCTTGAGGACCATGGTCGCTGAATGGCGATCATCAGTAATCATAAGAGCCGTAGCAATCTCGGATCCTGTGATGTTCATCAGAGCCTTCACATGATCGTCCAGAGTCATCTTCGTATGCTTGTGTTGCTGGCAAGCGTGAAGACTCTCCAGGACCTGATGCATGCACTGGGAGAAAGCTCCCTCGAGCAAATGCTTATTTAGAACAGGTGTATACTTTACGTCCGCGACTTTCTTTCTTCCCATGTCACCCCCAGGTCATCCAGTTGTCCTTTATACGAATTTTGTTCCACTTGGAAAGAGTAATGAGAGGGGTGAGAGCGGAAGGCAAGAGGAGGGTTGGGCAGGAAACCTCAGGTGCTGTGGGTCGGAGGGAACAGCGAGACCGCAGAACCGCAGGACCGCAGGACCGCAAGCAACAGGACCGCAAGACCGCAGGACAAAACAAAAGACCGCACCTGCCTGGTGGATAGGGCAGGACCGCATCCCACTCGCTTGCAGTTGCCGGCTCACCAGCGGCGATGCTACGGAGGGCTGGATGTGCCGGCCTGTCTTAATACGAAGGGGACGATCATGTCTCAAGAGAATCAATACGCGGCTAACGCCAAAACAATCACACCTCGCCCCAAAGAGGATATCCCGAAGGGCTACGTGGGGCCACTACTACCTTTCGGGAACGGCTTTACCCCCTGCAAGACCGGGAACGGCGTCTACTGCCTCGTCGAAACCCCGGAAGGCGCCACTGGGATGCTCTTCTGCTTTGGTGCCGATCAACAGGCCGAAGCGGAAATCGCTCTGGCAGAACAGAAGGCGGGGAATAAATTCTCATGCGTGATCGCAGGGAAGAGGGGCGACACCTGGAACGACATGGCAACCGTATGTTCCGTAGATGAGGACGGGCGTGCATTTGCTTTCTAGCTGAGAGGGGTAGGGGAGCTTCGGCTCCCCTATTCCCGTGCCTTGCAAAGGCAAGCTGCAAACCCCAAGCAACAGCACGCACACGCTCACTTCGTTCGCTTATCATACCCTTTTATAAGACGGCAGAACGAAACAAGACGAAACAAAACGAAACAAAACGAAACCGCAAACCGCAGCTCGCTGGGAGCCTCAGCACTGCGTGAGTGATAGGTGTCGTAAGCCCGTGGAGACAGGCGTTAGTATACCTCAGTCACACGGCAGACGTAGCGGTTGAAGACTACATGTCCCTAAACAAAAGCAACAGGGGACATTGGGTCTTCCTGCTAAGACTGAAAGGGAATTCGTTATGTTAGAGTTAACCGAAGACACGGAGTTGTTCGCAACCTTGGTGCTAGGAGGAGAGATACAGGAGGGTAAGGACTATGAGCTTGGCAGCCTAAGATTACGAGACGTACCGGAGCTTATGGTAGTAGCCGTAGCCCACCTCGAAGAGAACGTGGACATGCACGACAACTACGAAGACAACTACCTCGAGATCACGATGAAGGGGATGCTTAGCTGTCACAAGTGTCAGACTCACGACGATGTACTGATGCGAGGTAGTAACCCAAGCGGCTCGGTGCTGAAGCCAACGTGTGGTCAGTGCCTAGCTAAGAAGGAAACGTATCGGCTTAGGGATTACTTTGTTCCGTCCCTTGGTAGGCAGCATGAGATCCGTAACGGCTACTGCGTAATGGGTTACATCGAAGGGGTGAAGGGTAAGACAGAGGTGTGGGTTGAAGGCATGGACTTAGATATTCAATTAGCCCTGATTCAGGGCGGGAAGGCGTACTAATGACTAGTAAGAATCCTGAAGTCGCTCGTAGGCAGGCGAATCGACTGCACTCCGGACTAGAGGTAGCACACTTAGGGATGCTGTTCTTAGATCCTGTGCCGGAAGAGGAGCACATGCTTCGGTATGTAAGGAGGTGTAGGGATGCGGGCTGTGTCTTGCGCCTTAGTATGCTGGCCTATGTCTGGAGCGTCGCGAATGTGCTGATGCTTGAGAGGAAGATGAAGGATGCGGAAGCAAGCATGCTCCGGAGGCAGTCGATCCTGAAGGAAAGGTTCGCTCAGGAGAGAGCACCTAAGCCTGAGCCTGAGCCTTGTGCTGATGGGTGTAACTGGAGGTTGATCGATACCCCGTGCCCTATCTGTGAGCCTGAAGAGGAAGAGGAGCCGCCGGTAACACTCGGTGAGGCATTCGCTTTCATGGACCTGGAACGTGACCAGTATAGCCCCACGATAGGGGAACACGAATGGACGAAAGACTAATGTTAGTTAGGAGTTGGATCAAGATAGATGGTGCTCAGATCAGCTTCGTAGAGGAGGTGGTAGAGTATTGTGATCAGTGTGGTGAGAAGCCTGAAGAGGGGGAGGAGTTAGTAAGGACATCCGACTATGAAGGAGCTGATGCGATGAATGTAATCTGCGTAGCGTGCGAGGAAGAGGGAGGAAGGTCGTACTAAATTTATAGGATAGGGATAGGGATTGAGTTGGTTCATGGGCAACCTCGGCGACGCTCGATGAGCGCCGAGGTGGCCTGAAGAAATAGTAAGTTAGTTGAAAGGAACTACTATGAAAGAATGGAACGTTGGATCTGAGCAGTGCGAAGTAAACACGGATGAGCTTGATGGTTGTATCATCGAGGCAACACCGGAGGATGCAGCCTTTACGGTAGTGAAGATTGTAACGAGCGCTAGTACGGGGAACCCTAAGTACGCAGCGACTTACGGTATTGAGAGTACCGTAGGGGATGCTGGTCGTTTGCTTGTTGGTCGTAAGTACCGAAACTTTAAGCAGACGTTTGATGATGCATTCGTGAGTCAGAAGACAGTCCCGGTGATCGTGTTCGGTGAGAAGGGGTTGGCCCGTCCGTTCACTAAGGCAGATAAGCTGGACTTCATTGCTAAGCTGGAAGGTGAGAAGAAAGCGTAGGCTCTGTAATAGGGCGTGCTTGAGTAAGACCTCGGGGCTACGGACTTTACGGTTTGTGGCTCCGGGGTTTTCTCGCGGGTCGCTTCGTTAGATGTGAGACGTGTCGAGACTGGTTGCCTTGTTAGAGGTAGCCGGAGGGCGTGGCCCTAAAAACTTAGTACTGCGGATGATCTCGGTACTGCACTGGAGATAGCATGAGAGTTGATACATTGATTACTCGCCTGACTGAAGACCCTGATGACCTGATGCGTGAGCTTATTGCTAAGCGTGAGGTAATGATCCTGGCGCACAAGGAACAATCGAATGCCATTACTAATATCGGTAAGGTTATTCGTGTTGCTCGTGACTCAGCAGCTAGACAGAGACGTAATGATACTGAGATCGAAGCACTAGAGGATGCATTGATTGGTCAAGGTGAGACGATTGACTTGAGCAATCTCTATCTCGATAACCTTGAGAGTCTTGCCCAACCTTACTAGCCCTATCCCCACACCCCCCCTTTAGGGGGGGGGTGAGGGATAGGTATAATGTCAGTTTATTTGAACATGCAATGAAGGAGACCGAGCATGAAGAATGAAAGCACTAAGCGTGCAGAAGCTGAGCAGCGTCAAGCTGACCGTGCATCACGCACGAATCAAGAACAACTAACCAAGCTGGATGCTGGTGGGCATGTAGCTAAGAAGGAAAGGGCACGTCTGTATGAGTGAAGAGAAGAAGTATGGAAGGTACCGTTGGGGGTCGTATGATTGAAGACAAGCAGTACATGTTCGTCATCACTGCATGTGATGGCAGGCATGAGCATAAA
>TARA_R110002051_G_scaffold11808_2_pt1 | contig 19200 bp, 24 predicted proteins | sample TARA_R110002051 | Tara Oceans TARA_R110002051 (sample SAMEA4397023) | marine metagenome | biome: Polar Biome; feature: [MES] marine water layer (ENVO:01000295) within the mesopelagic zone...; material: water (ENVO:00002006), including particulate matter (ENVO:01000060) such as......
TCTAACTCAGACTTCCTCAAGAAGTTCTATCAAATTCCCGAAGGCAGTAATGCCGTTCGTATCCTCCCTTGGAAGGACGAAGAGAGGGAGTTCTACGCGGAGACTAAGATTCACCGTATCACAGGCCCTGATGGTAATGTAAAAAACCATCACTGCCGTAAGATCCATGGGGAGAAATGCCCCATTTGCGATGTCTACTACGCTCTGTGGAAAACTGGTCGCAAGGAGGACGAGGATCTGGCTCGTCAAATTAAGCCTCGCGCTAGGTATTACATGAATGTTCTCGATAGAGAGAGCGGAGATGTTAAGATTCTCTCAGTAGGGGTTATCCTTTTCAAGAAGATTATCGGAGCCATGCTCGATGAGGACTTCGGGGATATTACCGATACCGCAGGAGGGCATGATTTTAAGATCGTGAAAGAGATGGACGGGCAATGGCCGAAGTACGACCAGTCTCAACCTCGACCTAAAGCATCGCCTTTAGGATCGAATTCAGAGATCGCGCAAATCATGGAAAGCGTCCATGAGATCCACGATCTAGTTAAATTGGAGGACTATGAGGATTTCAAGCAGGTAGCTGACAGTCTCATTAGTCCCACTCAAGGGGTATCGCTAAATGCACCTGAGGCCGAGGAGACCTCAGACAATGACTACCTCTCCAAACTTCAGAGTTAAGTTATGAAAAATATTATTACTACACTTGTTTTTACCGTTCTTTTAGGAGCAGGCTTGATGTCCTGTTCTGTTGTTGAGAATTTCCTAGGAGGGGCTGAAGGTGAGGCTTCCTCCTTTGGGGGCCTCGTTGATTCTTTGTGGGGTCTTATTGTGGGATTCCTCCCAAGCCTAGCAGCTTGGGAAGGTTTTGGTTCCGTCTTTAGCTCTAGGAAGCGACAGCATTACACTAAGATGGTGATGGCAGTCGTTCCCATGAATAAGAATGTTGAGTTCGGTGAAGCTGTGAAAGCTTTAGGCTCTGGTTTAGGTCTTTCTCATTCATCCGAAGCCTCTGCTGACGCACACGCCAAGGCAGAAGAAGTTCAGAAAAAAGCCTAACAAAACAGAGCACTAGCTATAATAGAGGGACATCATAATAGATGTCTCTCTATTTTTATAATATGACTGATAAATTAAAAATCCTAGCGTGTCCTGCAAATGAGGGGGGTTGTGCGTACTACCGCATCATAGCCCCATACCGAAAGTTAGAAGAGCTATACCCTGATCAGGTTGAGATCAGGTGGGACAAGAATCCCCTCGGCCTAGATGAAGAGACTGGTCGTTGGAAAGAAAACTTTGATTATGAAAACTTGAAGTGGTGTGATGTTATGGTTACTGGAAATCTAAGTAACTTTGGCGGTAACTACACAGCGAGGATGGTTGGTAAGGCCAAAGAATTTGATAAGTTTGTTCACTTTGATACAGACGATCTTCTTACAGACTTATACGAAGGACACAGGCTTTACGGAGTGTACAAAGATAAGGGTTTGTCGGACATCACTAAGTTCATTTACAGCCACTCTGACCTCGTTACGGTAACGCAGAAAAAGTTTGCTGAGAGGATTAAGCCATTCTGTACACATACACTAGCCATAATCAAAAATGCCGTAGACTACGAGCTACCTGCATGGAACATGCAACCTACTAGGGCCAAAAAGAATTATTGTAGATTTGGTTGGGCGGGGGGAATTCATCATGAGCAGGATGTGAAGTATTTTTCAGGTGTTCCTCATATGGTAAACCAAAGAGCGGGTCGAGAGAATGTAAGGTGGGATTTCTATGGAGCACCACCTCCGAACACTCCTAAAGATGACTGGCAGATTGATGTGTGGAAAAATTATCAAAAGATTATTTTGCGAGGATTCAAAGGCCAACCCAACCATACAATAAATTACGCCCTTCCCGCTGATAGGTACGGACAGTTTTTTACTAACATGGATGTAGCTATTGCACCTTTAGAGATGAACGCATTCAATGACTCAAAATCTGAGATAAAGATTGCCGAATGCGGTAGGTATGGTGTTCCTTTGGTAGCTTCTAATGTTGGGTGCTATGACGAGTGGATTGTAAACGGAGAAACAGGTTTTCTTATTGATCCCGACGCAGGAGTAACCGAATGGGTTAAGATTTTGAGCAAGGTAGCTAAGGATAAGAAGTTGCGCGAGAGGATGGGCCGTAATCTTAAAGAGATAACAGATGAGAATTTTGATCTCAATAAGAATGTTGGAGATCGTCTGAAGTTGTATAAGGAGTTAATTAATGACTAGTGTTAAATTGTTGAGTGGTTGGTCCAATCCTGGCGGCTCGACCCATCACCATATAGCTCTAACTAATTTACTAAACTCTAAGGGTGTGGAGTGTGTATTTTACGGTCCTCATGATTATCACTTAGATAAGTGTAAATCTGACACTTTGGATAAGTTACAGATTGGCCCAGAACATATACTTATATCTCATTTCCTTCATGTTCCAAATGACCCCACATGGAAGAAGCACATTTTAAGTTGTCACGAAACTAACATTTTTCCTTTGTCTGAGGTAAACCTAGAGGTTTATGATACCATACAATATGTGAGCCAGTCTCAAAAAGATTGGCACGGGGTAGACCACTCCTCTGTAATTATTCCTCCTATGGTAGAGAAGGTGAAGTGGAAGAATCCAGAGAATAAGTGTGCTGGAGTAATCGGGAGCATTGACCCCCACAAAAGGCCACACTTGTCTATTCAAGCTGCTTTAGATGATGGCTACGACAAAGTGTTCCTTTTTGGAGACATTACGGATAGGGAGTATTTCAACAAAGAGGTAGCTCCGTATGTTAATCGAGGCGAGGCTGTTATGCAAGCTCATGAGAGCGACCGTAAGGCTCTGTACGGCCAGATCGAAGCTGTGTACCACTCATCCCTCCGAGAGACTTACGGGCTCGTAGAGGCTGAATGTAGGCTTGCTGGCATCCCCTTCCGAGGAGAGAGCAATAATCAAGTAATCCTTACTGAGGATGAAATTTGGGAAAGGTGGGAAGATTGTCTGAATCAATAACTGTAATCCTAAACTGCTACAAGCGACCTGAGTACTTAGAAGAGCAGATAAAAGCGATACGAGACCAAAGTATCCCCCCAGAGAATATTTGGTTATGGGTTAACTGGTCTAAAGAGAATAGAAAGACTAAGACTTATAGCTTAGGTTTAGATAAAGTGTTTAAGTCTGATAGTAACTGCAAATATCACGCAAGATTCGCTATTGGTCTTTTAGCTAGAACCAAGTATGTGGCTTACTTTGATGATGACACTATTCCTGGAAGGGAGTGGTTCGAGAATTGTCTCTACACTATGAAAGAAACACCTGGTATTTTAGGTGGTGCAGGTTGTGTGCTAAAAAGCAGGTATTATGTAGATCATGATCGTCAAGGATGGCCTAAACTTAATGAAAAAACAGAGGCAGTCGATCTTGTGGGTCACGCATGGTTTATGCGTAGAGAGGATTTAAATTACATGTGGCGCGAAACTCCTTATACCTTCGAAAATGGAGAGGATATTCAGCTTGCTTATCTAGCGAAGAAATATGGTGGAGTGCAATGTTACTGCCCTCCTCACCCAATGGGTATGCCAGAACTTTACAGTTCCTTAAAAGGTGTTCAGTACGGAGATGACAACAAAGCTTCTTCAAATGGATCACTAATGTCCATACCCGATTTCTACGAGCAAAGAGATATGTGTATCTCTCATGGGCTTGATAACGGATGGGAAACCGTCTTAGGTATAAAATGATTTTATTAACATACGGAACCAGACCTGAGTATATTAAACTTCGCCCTCTTATTGAGGAATTCAAGAGGGAGAGTGTTGACTGTAAAGTAGTTCAAATTGGACAACACACAAGCCTATTGAACGATGACTACGACGATAGAATTCAAATATTTAATAGAGATAATAGGTTGGACTCTATTGTAACATCCGTGCTAACACATAGCAACCACTTGTATAAAGACATACTTAAAGTTATAGTCCAAGGAGACACCTCTAGTGCCATGGCAGTAGCATTAGGCGCATTCCATAGAGGTATTCCTGTATATCATATTGAAGCTGGGTTGAGAACGGGAGATAAAGCGAACCCATGCCCAGAGGAAGTAAATAGAAGAATTATCTCATCTATAGCTTCAGTTCACTTTTGTCCCACGAAGAAGGATAAGATTAATCTTCTTGTTGAAGGATTTGAGAAAGACACTATTTTGGTTACAGGCAACACCGCTATTGATAATCTTAAAGATATCCAAGTAGGAACTAGTAAAGAGATCCTTGTAACCATGCATAGAAGAGAGAATTTAGACAATCTCCAAGATTGGTTTGAAGCAGTAGAAGTCCTGGCTGATCTCTATCCTGGATATAGCTTTGTCTGTCCTGCTCACCCAAACCCCGTAGTCCAGGAAGCAGCTAAGGAATACTTCACCAAGGTAAAGGTTATAGACCCTCTACCTCACTCTGAGATGCTAGAGAGAATCGCTAACTGTCATTTAGTAATCACAGATAGCGGAGGAATTCAAGAAGAGTGTAGTTGGTTCAAAAAGCTATGTCTTGTTTGTAGATCAGTAACGGAAAGACCGTCTCAGTCAAGTATTTTGTGTAGGCATTCCCATACCCTCGTAGATACGTTTAAGCTAAATCATAAAAGACTAGTAACTCAAGAATGCCCCTTTGGAGATGGCAATGCAGCAAAAAAAATCACAGAGCACTTCTGTAAAGGATTTTAAAGGTGAATTCGACAAGCTTTTCCAAAAGCTTAAAGATGGTGAGAACTTTGCGTTTAGCAGATTCTCAGATGGTGAAGTTTATATACTGAAAGGGGAGAAGCTAGTTCTTGCTGATGATCATTATATTACAGGAGAACGCTCAGGTGGTGGAGTCTATACTAAAGAGGAGCATAAGAGCTTCGACCCCGAGAAGGATTCGTTCTTCCAGGAAAAGCTCATTGAAGCTCTACAGCACAGACAAGAGAATTACTTTAAGGGGTTGACGGGAGTATCTGACGAGGATATAGCAGGGAAAGACGCATTCCAGTTCCAACTAGATCTTTGTGGTGAGGGAGACGAGGAGCATCTCACATACTCCAACCTGTTTATCAATAATAATTATCCACGATTCATGCAGGAGATGCTGCCTGTAATTTGTGAAAAAGAGATTGTTTTTGTTGCAAACGAAGCTGCTAAGTTTGACGAGCTACCTCTTAAAATTATTAAGCACTTCCCAGTAGGAACTAACTGTATCATAAATGATTACCACTTAGTTGAAGAGATTAAGAATTGGATCAAATCAAACAATATTGAAAACACCATATTCCTGTTCTCTGCCTCTACCCTCAGCAACTATATTATACATGAGTGCTTCAAAGAACACAGTAATAACACCTATTTAGATGTAGGAACCTGTTTAAGTCCTTGGATGGGGCTGGAGGGGTGGAAGCACAGCCGAGCCTACTTACAGCATTGGATATTAAAGATGCACAATAAGTACGGAACACAGGAAGACTCATGGATCTAGTTCAGATAACCCCTGAGTACTACGAATTTGTAAGAGTACTAAGAACCCACCCTGAAACGCAAAGTGGTTTTTTGGTAAGTGCGACCATAACCCCAGAGGATCAAAGTGTTTATATGAAAAAGCACTCATTAAATTATTATTTATGTCTATTATATGGTAGCCCCGCAGGTTATATCGGTGTAGTTGATGGGGATATTAGGTTCTGCACCGACCCAGACCTTCAAGGTATGGGAGTAGGATCGTTCATGCTATCAAAGATAAAGAAATTATATCCAGAGGCAACAGGTCGAATCTTTAAAGACAATATAGGTAGCCAAAAAGCGTTTGATAAATGTGGTATTAAGTATACAATATTATGAAAATACATCCTGTTAACCATGCTTGCCTTTTAATTGAATCTAACGGGAAGTATATCCTAACCGACCCTTGGCCTATATCTCCCGCTTTTGGAGGCTGGCATCAAAGCCCGTCCCCTGCGTATGCTGATATCCAAAAAATCATAAATATAAATCCTGAAGATTTGGTGGTGGTTATTAGCCATGGTCATGATGATCACTTTGATGATTATTTTTGTAAGAGGTACTTATCTAAATCTACAGTAGTAATCCCTCAGCATATAAACCCTGGTCTTAGGAGTAGGGCTTCTAAAAGTTTTAATAATGTGGTTGAGGTAGGTATGCGTGGATCTCAAGTGGGAGAAGCCTACTATAGAGCGTTCATTAATTCGGACTACACTAATCATGATGCTATTGTTACTATTGAAGTAGGAGATTCGGTGGTTATTCACGCTAACGATAATTGGCATCCACAAGAAAAAGAACACTTAAAAACAATAAAGAGTCTGTGTAAAGACAAAAACAGTAGCTATTACTCACAAATAGGAATAGCTGACTGCTTCCCCTCGCATTACCCAGAGATCCCAGAAGAAGATAAATTATCTATTATTAGAAACAGGCTTGCAACACAGATAACATCTGTTAAAAATAATTTCAGGACCGTTGGAGCAGACAGCCTTTTTTGCTACGCTAACCAAGCTAAAATTTTGGGATCTTCGATAAGTCCGTATGAGATTCTTCAAGAACTATTGGAACACGAAGAATCAATTACACAGATCCGACCCTCTGAGGGGGTAGGTTACTTATCTGCTCTGGTCAAGGAGCAGGAGAGTGTGGTAGCTTCTAAAGTGTCAGGAGACCTGCAAGTAAGATTTTTTATTGGCCTTCCCAGTAGTAAACCCGAAAAGAATGAAGTATATTATTGTGCTGATGAAGTAGTATGGAGAAGAATATTTAGTGGACAATTAACGCTGGAATCTTTAGGGATCGGAGGGATGGGAACTATAATTAGTAATCCTACCCTTAATATTAGAGAAGCGCACTACATTATCTCCAAATATGCTTACCAACTTCAAAATAAAATAACATGACCTTTAAAAGCCAAAAACATAATCCATACAAGATCGTACAAATGTTCGAAGAAGAGGTTGCAACCTACACAGGCGCTCCCTTCGCAGTCTCCGTCGATAGCTGTACCAACGCTATATTTTTGTGTTGCAAGTATAGAAATGTTACAGAGGTTACTATCCCCAAGAATACCTACTTATCTGTCCCCATGTCAATTATTCATGCTGGAGCAGAGGTAGTATTTGAGGACAGAGAGTGGAGCGGTGCGTACAAGTTAGAACCGTATCCCATATTTGATGCTGCTAAAAGGTTTACCTCCGATATGTACATCCCAGGATCTATGATGTGCCTGTCTTTTCACATAAAGAAAATGCTCCCTTTAGGGAAGGGCGGCATGATCCTAACTGACAGCAGACATGCAGTTGAGTGGTTAAAGAAAGCGAGATATGAGGGTAGGAGTGAAAAGAACTATCATGAGGATGATATTGATATGTTAGGTTGGAATATGTACATGACCCCCCAGCAGGCAGCGCATGGGTTAGCCTTAATGCAGAATTACCCAGAGCATGTAAAAGATCTTGGTGAAAATAATGGATATCGAGATCTCACAGAACTTTCCATTTTTAAAAAGTAATATGATAGATGTAGATAAATTACGAGAGCAATTCAATAACGCAAAACCTTATCCTCATATCGTCTTAGACGATTTTCTTAATAAAGATTTAGCTTTGAAAGTAGTGGATGAATTCCCAGAACACGATCAGTGGCATCCAGAGAACTGGGGAAAAGTTAATAAGGGAGTGCAGCACAAATACGCTTATAATGTTCGAAGTTTAATTCATGAAGCTCCTCCTGCTGTTCAAGAATCTTTGCTAGTTCTATTGTCTGACGATTTCGTAAGATTCTTAGAAGAATTAACGGGGATAAAGAAGCTATACGCAGACGATCAATTCCATGGAGGAGGAATTCATCAAATTCCAACAGGGGGGAAATTAGGAGTACATATAGATTTTACAAGATGGACCCGTAATCCTCAGATGTTTCGTAGAGTTAATATTTTACTATACCTGAATAAGGACTGGAAAGAAGAGTACGGAGGACACTTGGAGCTTTGGGACGGTCCTAAAGGTAAGGGAAAGTGTCGTAAAAAAGTCTTACCTATACTGAATAGGGCAGTTATCTTTGGGACTGGTAAAGACTCATGGCATGGACACCCCGATCCTTTGAACACCCCTGAGGGAGTATATAGGAATTCGTTAGCTGCGTACTACTATTCAGAGGAGCCAGGAGAAGATTTAAGAGTTCATAGCACGGAGTTTGATTATGAATAGATGGGATATAGTTAACACCTTTATTAAGAAAAATAACTACAAGCGTTATTTAGAGATAGGCTACGGAACGGGGATTAATTTTCATAAAATTTTATTGGAAGATAAGACCGCTGTAGATCGAGGGGATGGAGTATCTGCTGGGGACCCTTTTTGTAAGTACTTGATGCCTTCCTCTGAGTTTTTTGCCATGGCAAAAAGTATAGGATTGCAAAAGTATGATATAGTGTTTATTGATGGGTCACATTATTGCGAGGATGTGATACAGGATATAAAAGGTTCTTTAGACCTCTTAGAAGAGGGGGGAGCCATCGTTATGCACGACTGCAATCCTGAGGAGGAAGCTCATCAAGTGGTTCCAGACCCTAGAAGTGGGAAATGGAATGGGGATGTATGGAAAGCTTTCGCTCACTATAGAATGACGAGAGAAGATTTGAATATGTATGTTGTTGATACTGATGAGGGCTGCGGGGTAATCCAGCAAGGTTCACAGAAGCTTTACTCTGAGATATCGGAAGAGTCCATTAATTATGAATTCTTTGAGAAAAATAGGAAGGGGCTTTTGAATCTTCTTACCGTAGAGGAATTTGAGGCTATATGATTCATATCGCAACCGTTCATCATGAAACTCCTAAGTTTATGAAACCTCAAAAGGAGTATTTGGAAAAATACACACCTGAAGATTTTAAGGTTTATTGCGGAATATCTAATCTATCCCCTACGGTAGAGCATTACAAGTTTTTAGATTTTTCTAACGATACTGTTCAGCACGGGGAAAGGTTAGACCGCTTGGCCTCCGTTATTTGCGACGAGGCTCAAGACGATGATTTTTTAGTTTTTATAGATAGTGATGCTTTTCCTATAGTTAAATGGGTTGATTTTATAAAAAGTAGTCTACAAGATCGCCCCATAGCGGCTATTGTACGTCGAGAAAATCCCACACCCTTAATTTCAGAGGAAGATAGCAATTTTCCTCATCCTTGTTTTTTTGCTACGACCGTAGGATTCTGGAAGAAACACGCTTTGAGTTGGGAATTAGACCCTCATACAGGGGCTCAAAGTGCGGGGGTTGTTCTTCATAGAAAGTTGAAAGAGTTAAATGTAACGTGGACAGCTTTGGTGAGGAGTAATGCAATTAACATTCATCCTCTTTATTTTGGTATTTATGGGGGTATGATTTATCACCATGGAGCAGGCAATAGGGGCGTGTATGATTCCATAGACATATGGAATAGACCTCTTTTAGGGAATACTGTAGACCTAGATTTGCGTTATCCTTCAATTCCTCAATTTAATGGAAAGCTTTCTAACTTAGTATTCTCTGAAATAGAAAGAGATGAAAATTTTATTAGGACATTTTTAGGAGGAACTCCATGATTAAAGAATTAGCAATTGTAACTAACACACACTCCAAAAATAGCATTCTGTGGGAAGCATATATCGGACAAGTTCAGAAATATATGGAGGAGCCATTATACTTATTTACCGACCAACATCCTGCCTTCGATACTTCAGGAGTTATCTCTCTATTGTATGATGCCACACACAATTTTAGGACACAATTCCTTACGGGACTCATGCAGGTTAATCATAAGTATTGCCTCTATATGAATGAAGATTATCTACTATATGATGCGCCTAACAGAGATAAGCTTCAGGAGTACATTGATATGTTTGAGGAGAATGAGGAGCTTTCGTTTATTCGATTGCAAAAAGGTATAGATCCTTTTGATATAAAAGTCTCTGACACCCTCCGATACCTAGATGTTAGGATTCCCTACTTCTATTCTCAAACAGCAACTCTTTGGAGAACTAACCACTTGAAAGCCATACATGCTAATGGTCCCGATCTGCATATAGGAGGGGAGGATATGTCTCAACAATTCGAGGTTGCAGCGCATGAGACTTGTTACAAGTTAGGGATTCAAGGATTTTATCATTATGATAATGAGCCTAAACGTGGAGAGCATCACTATGATAGTAGTGTGTTCCCTTATACTGCATCAGCATTGGTAAAAGGTAAATGGTGCTCGGAATACAAAGAAGAACTTCTCCCTATATTTAAGGAGTATAATATAGACGCATCGCAGCGCGAATGGACTTGATATGAAAATTTTACAAAACAATAAGAATAATGTTACTGGATTTTTCCAAAAAGAAGACACTGATTTTGGTGTAGACGAAAACAATCAGACTGCGCTAGGGTATCAACATCACGATGCCCTGTGGTGGGATGGCGAGACTAAAGTGCTTACTGATCGGCCTGCGATGGACTTTAAGCAAACGATTGATTTTTTCAAAGAGTGTTTTGCTTATATTTCCTCCAACGTAATGTATTTGTACGCACCTAAGAAAGTTTTAGAGTTCGGATCAGGTAGCGGGATGCTTTCTGAAATGTTTAGGGAGAAAGGAGTTACTACTGTTACAGTAGATGCTAATGAGGTTGTAAAAGATAGAAGCCCTCATATAGATGAGAATCACTTTTGGGCGAGGACAGACAAGCCTTTAGATTTTACTGATGAAGAAGGGGATAAGGTTTTCTTTGATGTAGTGGTTTCTTTGGAGCATTTCGAACATATCCCTGTTGAGTCGTGTGACGTAATGATGGAAAATATCCAGAATCATACCAAGCCAGGGGCTGCTTTAGTTTTTACAGCAGCAGCATGGGAGTACCAAGGCGACCAGCATCACGTTCATTGTAATGTTCAAAACAAAGCCTACTGGGAACAATATATAAGTCGCTTTGATTTTGAGGTTATAAGCCCACCCTTTATCTTAGGGCGAGCATCTGATACTTGGGAGATTTTCGCCAAGAGAGTGTAATGTTTGTTTGTAAGAATTTATCATCAGAGGTTCCAGGTACTAATGCGTTTTCGTTCGGTTTAGAGCAGCATCACTCGGAAGATTCAAAAGATAACCTGTATTATGGGTACGACTCAATCACAAATCTTAGAGAAGGTAATCGCCAAGTACTTATTAATCAATGGTCTCCTACTGAATTCGCACAACCAATAGACCATCACGGCTTTACACCAATTCAACACGCAGCAAATGCTACCGAAGTTTACAATATATGTCCTTACACCGTAGAGTGGTTGAATAGGCAGGATTCTCCTAAATACAAGTACATTTTTTATCCTTTTAATAAGAGAGATATTCCTCCTGTAGCGAAAAAAGATACGGATGTTTGCTATTTTGGTGGCATTCACTCAGAAGAGCATGAGAAGATGCTGCGGGTTATGAGAAATTTTTGTTATTGCTATATGACCATGACTCAAGGAATCAACGCTCAGACAGCACATTATTTGCCTTGGGCGACTCATAAAGATTTATCACATCGTGATAAGATCATTCAAGTAAGTAAGTGTAAGATTTCAGTGTGTTATAATGTAGTTCCACTAGGAGACCAGCACATAAAAACCATTAAGAACTATGAAGGTTGGGACTCATGTGCCGCTTTCTCTCAGTTAGATAAGAAGATTCTCCCACAGTTCAAGTCTAGAATGCATGAAGCTGCTATGGCTCGGACTCTGAATTTGGTGTACAGAGATCCTTGGGGTATATCGGAAGATTATTATACACCTGACGAGGATTTTGTTTATTTTGATTCGATGGATGAGCTAGAGAGTAAAATAGATCATATCTTAAAGAATTGGAAAGACTACGAAAGAATGGTGGAGAGTGCCTATAATAAATCGTTGAACTACACAACTGATAAGATGTTCGACCTAATAAAACAAGGAAAATCATGGAAACCAAAGAGTGCAGATCGTGCGGATCAAGCCATTTAATTTCAGTCTTAGATTTAGGAGATCAACCTTGGTGCAATGATCTAGTCACCCCTGAGAATAATGATAGTGTAAAGACTTACCCTCTTCATCTTGTTTCTTGCAGACATTGCGACCTCTTACAGTTAAACTATACTGTACCTAAAGAGGTGATGTTTAAGAATCATGGGTATCTTTCTGGGATGACCGATACTTTAAAGAAGCATTTTTACGATATTGCTAAAGAGAATATTGAGCAGTTCGGATTAGTGTCTTCAGACCTTATTGTTGATATTGGAGGTAACGATGGCACTCAACTGCTTCAGTATAAAGAGCAAGGACTTGAGAATGTTATTAATGTAGAGTCCGCTGAGAATATTGCCAAACTGTCGAGCGATGCAGGAGTCCTTACTATAAACGGATTCTTTAATGAGGCTCTGGTTAAGGGTGCATTTATAGAGAGCAGCGCAAAGATTATTAATGCTGCGGGAGTCTTCTTCCACTTAGAGGAGCTTCACAGCGTCATCAAAGGGATTAAGTATTTATTAGCTGAGGATGGGGTATTTACTGTTCAATGTATGTACGCTGGAGAGTTAGTTAAGAATCAGAGCTTTGACATGATCTACCATGAGCATCTCTGCTACTATACATTAAATAGCCTAGCTAATTTGCTAAAGCCATACGGGTTAAATATCTTTGACGCATACCACTCACCTATACATAGCGGCTCTTTAGTTGTTAAAGTATGTCACGGCACAGAATATCCTCAGACAATAAGGTATTTCCAAACAGAAGAGGTGGACAGTCTGTTTACATTGACAGATTTCCTAAGGTTCGCTGATAAGATCCGAGATAAGAAAGATATTCTGTATGCCTTTCTCAATAACTTAAAAAGACAAGGCAACACGGTGTACGCTTATGGAGCCCCTGCAAAAGGAAATACTCTTTTAAACTATGAGGGGATTGATAGTACTATAATTGAAAAGGCTGTAGAGATTAACGATCTTAAGATAGGTAGTATGCTTCCAGTATCAAACATTCCTATCGAGAAAGAATCCCCAGACGATCTACCTGACTACTACTTGCTCTTGTCTCATAACTTCCAAGAAGAGATCCTGAAGAAGAACAAAGGAAATGGCGTTAAGTTTATTATCCCTTTCCCCGAAATTAAGGTAATAGAAGCATGAGGGCATTAGTTACAGGAGGAACAGGCTTCATGGGCAGAAGCCTAGTGAAGAAGCTAGAATCCATGGGTTGGGACATTCATATCTGCAATACGAATACTGCCAATCTATCCGAATATAAAAACTTACTAGTTTTTGATTATGATCTAAGAAAACCTTTTGATGTAATTTTTCACTTAGCTGCTAACACAAAGGCAGGAGATTGGTGCATTCATAACTCAGGGACTCAATGGATTACTAATCAGCAAATTAATACGAACATCCTTAAGTTTTGGGCTGAGAGACATCCGAAGGCTAAGATGGTTGCGATGGGAACTAGCTGTAGTTATGACCCCAATCTTCCATTGCGCGAGGACTTCTATGAGAAGGGAAAGCCCGAAGAAAACCTCTACTATTATGCCCAAACAAAAAGGATGCTCCTGACGGGATTGAGGGCCATAGAGAAGCAGCATGGGTTAGAGTGGGTTTATATTGTTCCTTCCACTCTATACGGGCCAGGGTATGACGAGGACGATAACCATTTCATTTTTGATCTAGTTAGGAAGATTCATAAGAGTAGCCGTGACGGAAGTGAAGTAGAGCTATGGGGAGACGGTCTTCAAGAGCGAGAGCTTATTTATATTGATGATTTTATAGAATTACTTATGAAAGTTATTTTTAGAAAGTACGGGACCGCAAATGAAGTTATTAACATTGGTCGAGGTGAGGAGTATAGTATTCAGCACTACGCCAACACAATTTCGGATATATTATCCTATGATAATAAAACCATAGTCTATAATACTAGCAAGTTCGTAGGTGTCAAGTCCAAATGCTTAGACATCGGAAAATTAAAAACTTATGTCCCAGAGTTTACCTATACCACCTTAGACAAAGGACTAAGGGAGTTAATTAATTGGGAGGATCAACAAAATGAAACGGAAATATTTACCCACGATATCGGAACTGATTGATAGGCTGTCCATAGTACAGTTAAAGGAAGTGTTTATTCCCGAACACAAAGAAGAGTATGCCGCAGAGATTAAGGATATCATGCATGATATTTCTGAACTCGGAATGGACGGGGACTTAGTAAGATCAATTGTGGTTCTTGCTCAGACGAACCTACACATTTGGCATAACGAGTCTAACTACCGTAAAGGGATTAAGGACGGAAATAATCTAGAACTTACTCACGGTATTAACGGAATTCGCAACACAGCTAAGAATAAAGTTCAGGAGAAATTTGGAGGCAGGAAAGATTACAAAATCGACTGCCTAGCAGCAGACTTTAAAGACTGGGAGATTAGCTGGTAATGGGACAATACTCTTCAGACTCTGACACAAAACCAGGGTACGAAAACCTTTCGAAGGAAAATTGGGAAAAGTGTACCCATCCTACGATTCTAATTACAGGAGGAGCAGGTTACATTGGGTCAGTATTAGTTCAAAAGTTAATGGAGTCTAAAAAAATGTGGGGCCTCAAGGACTTTAACATGAAAAGCCTTGATGGGGGTTGGTGGAAAGACACTTATCCTAACCTACAGTCGTTCAAGAAGATTATTGTTTATGATAATCTAATGTACCAACAAACTCCTCTAACCCAGTACTGCTACAGGCCTGAGTTTGAGTTTGTAAGAGGTGATGTTCGTGATCAAGAGAAGCTAAAGAAGTATGTGGAAGAAGCAGATGTTATCATTCCTTTGGCAGCTATTGTGGGAGCCCCTGCATGTGAAAGAGATAAGGAGTTAGCTACGGCTGTAAACTATGAGCATGTTAAGTTTATATGTGAAAATGCCAAGCCAAGAGCAAAGATTGTCTACCCCAACACAAATAGCGGTTACGGTATAGGTGAGAAGGGAGTGCCTTGCACAGAGGATATGCCTCTTACCCCAATCAGCCACTACGGCAAAACCAAGTGTGATGCAGAGAAGGTTGTTCTTGAGCATGGGGGTATAGTTCTTAGACTAGCAACCGTGTTTGGTGTATCTCCTAGACAACGATTAGATCTGTTAGTTAATGATTTTACATATAAAGCCTATAAGGATGGGTATATTGTTTTATTCGAGCAAGACTTTGTAAGGAATTATATCCATGTTCAAGATGTTGCACTGGCGTTTATGCGGGGAATACATTACTACACACATCCTGAAAAGATGATGGCGGGAGTGTACAATGTCGGATTGTCATCAGCCAACCTGAGTAAGTTAGAGTTAGCTAAAAAGATTCAAGAACAGGTTCCTGGATTTTCTATTCAATGCGACGAGATCGCAGAAGATCCTGATAAGAGAGATTATGTGGTGTCTAATGCTAAATTCGAGAAGCAGGGGTGGAGACCCCGTTACACGTTAGAGAGAGGAATCACAGAGTTATTAAAAGCCTTTGAGATATTAGGCCCCTCACTTAACCAATATACCAATTTATAATATGAAACAGACAATTTGTTTATGCATGATCGTTAAGAACGAAATTGAAGTTCTAAAGAAAGCACTAGATAGTGTTGTATCCACACTAGACTATTGGGTTATCGGAGATACTGGATCCAATGACGGAACTCAAGAGTTTATTGAGAAGTATTTTGAAGACAAAGGAATTCCAGGAGAGCTTCATGAGGATGAGTGGGTAAACTTTGCACAAAATAGAGAGTTAGTCTTTACTAGAGCAAAGGGTAAAGCTGATTACTTACTAACTCTAGATGCTGATGAAGTGATAATTCCTTTCAACGGAAAAGAGCCTCTTAACAAAAAGAAGTTTAGAAAGTTTCCTGTCTTTAAGAAAGATTTAGTAAGAGCGTATACTCACCTGTCCCCTTGGGTATACAAAAGGGCTCAATTATTTCGTGGAGATTTAGTTTGGAAGTGGGCTGAAGGGTTACACGAATACCCGTACTGCGAAGAGGAAACAACAGAAGAGTTTTTTAGTAACTTTGGAGTGTATACAACAGGGGGCGGTTCTAGACATGCACAAAACGATAGCCTCCAGAAGGACATTGCAGCCTTAGAGAGCACGTTAGAGGATACTCCTAGTGCTCGTAATTATTATAATCTTGGAATGACCCACCAAGCCAGCCACAATTACAGCCCAGCAATCGAGGCCTACAAGCAATGTATCAAATTATCCACATGGGAAGAGGAGCTATATTTGGCACATATTTCACTGGGGTTGTGTCAGAGTTATAGTGGTCTGCGAGCCCCAGCCATAAGAACTTTCGCAAAGGGAGTTGAGATAATTCCACACCGCGCCGAGTCCCTCTACTACCTAGCTGAACAATTTTTCCATGAAGGGGCATTTGAGGTGTCTAGGATTATTTTAGAGAAGGCAACGACTATGAAGTTCCCCAAAGATGAGCTTAGTTTAGTAGATACTGATGTATATAATTGGAAAATACCTGATGTTTTAAGTTTGTGTATGTATGAGATATTGGACTACGAAGGTGCTTATAAATTGATAAAGAAAGCGTTGAATAGTGGTGGGACTGACCGACTAAACCCTCCCGATAGAAAGAGATTAGAAGAGAATTTTGCTTTGTTTAAGCGAATGATGAAGGTCCCTAAGAAAATGAGACTAACAGGAAAACAAAGAAAGGAAAGAGATGCCCGTATATAACTGGGAATGTACCCAATGTGAAACTGTCTGGGAAGTGTTCCAATCCATGACTGAGAGAGATCAAGATCCCCCCAAATATTGTAAAAAATGTAACCCTGAGTTTGTAGGAGAGGGAACTCTAAAACAAGTTCATTTTCCTGAAGGCTTACCTAAGTTTAAAATTACAGGTGAGGGTGCGTACTACCCTGATAAGTGGCAATGAGTGAACCCACTCCGATGAGGGCAGCGATAAGCGAGTCCAAAAAGTCAAAACATAGGTTTCAGATTGGTGCTGCTATCGCCAAAGGGCGCAAGGTATTGGTTAAGGCATGCAATACCCGTAAGACTCACCCACGTTTTGGGGCTGGAGAGTACTCTACACTACATGCAGAAAGCCATGCTATATGCAAGGCTGTTCGCCAAGGAATTAGATTGGAAGGCACTACTATTTATATCTACAGGCATAACAATAACTTAGCTAAACCTTGTCCTTGTTGTATGGGTCTAATTCACAAATATGGTATAAAAGAGGTGGTCTATAGTGGGTAAGTGTTGTCCAAGTAAGGAGGAACTATCATTTAAGCCAACCTTGAGCTTGCAGTTCAGTCCGAAGTCTTCACAGTATGCGCTGAGGAAGGGAGTTTTTAGTGAATTTAAGTGTTGGTCGTTAGTAAGAGCGTCACGAAAATACGAAACACATGAGGCACTAGTAGAGCATCAATTTTCTGATTACGGAGTTTCGGGACATAGAGACTCTCACATCACCTGGCTTCCTCAAGATTTGAGTAACCACACTTTAAGGTATATGTGGTATACTCTCTTGGGCTTGGTAAAAGAGGTTAATGATGATATGTGGAGATTTGATCTTGAGACGTTTGCAGGAAAAGCACAGTTCACTAGGTATGATTTAAGTGGTCACTTTAATTATCATATGGACTTGGGAGACGATGCCCTTTCAGATAGAAAAGTTAGCGTAGTAGTCCTCCTTTCTGATCCTGCCGATTTTGAAGGAGGCGAGCTTCAATTGTTTCCTGATACAACTATTCCCATGGAGCAGGGAGATGTTGTTATGTTTCCATCTTATATGGTGCATCGGCTCACTCCTGTAACAAAGGGCCAGCGTTTCAGTCTTGTTGCGTGGTGCGGAGGAGTACCCTTTCGCTAAAGAAACTAAAGAAGAGCATTACTAAAAAGTCAAATTGTCTATAATATAGTATGGATCAAACAGTATTAAAACGACTAAAGAATGCAGGATTATTATCAGAGCAGACCCGTGATTTGGGTTTTGTTTCAACAGGAAGCTTCGCGCTTAACAAGGTAATCTCAGGTGATTATCAGAAGGGCATCCCCATAGGGATGATTACCCAATTTCATGGTGAGGCTTCTACTGCCAAAACTGTGTTTGCTACTCATGCATTAAAGGAGGCCCAATCAATGGGGTACTATGCGATGCTTGTCGATAGTGAGAATGCTTATAATGCCGAGTTTGCATCTCATCTTGGAATTGATCCTAGCAAGTTGATTTATGCTGCTCCTGAAACTTTAGAAGACTGCTTTCAAGTTATAGAAGACACAATACTTGCAATTAGAGAGACAGACACCGAAACTCCTATTGTTGTAGCATACGATAGTATTGCTGTCTCACCCTCAAAAGTAGAGTATGAAGCTGAGGGGTACGAGGCACATAATATGCAGGGAGCTATTCGAGCTAAGTCTACTGGTGCTTGTTTAAGAAAGATCAACCCCCTCATGCGTAAGCATAAAGTGGCTCTAATCATCATTAACCAAATTAGAAATAAGGTAGGAGTGATGTATGGGAGCCCCGATACTATGGCTGCTGGAGGTAAGTCGTTAGAGTACTACTTAGGCGTAAATTTGAAATGTATTTCGAATAAAACTAGTGACCTCCTCAAAGATGAGCATAAAAGCGTGATAGGAATCAAGGGAAGTGTACGGAACACAAAGAACAAAGTGTCCATTCCTTTTGGTGAGTGTGAATTCGAGTTAATGTATAATGAGGGTCTGGATCCTTTTGCGGGTGTGCTAAAGCAGTTGGAATCTCAGAATCATATTCAGAGGAGTGGTGCATGGTACTCTGTAGAAGGAACTGAGAAGAAGTTTCAATCAAAAGACTTCTTGAGCCTCCTTAAAGACCCAACAGAGGAAGGCTTCGCCCCTCTTAGAAAACTTTTAGGATTTTAGTCTTGCAATCCCTAACAGATTCGCTATAATAGGCGTACACAAGGAGAATAACCATGACCGATGATTCAGCACTAGATACCCTGTCCAACCTTATTGACGATGCGTTCAATAAGGTGTTTGGAAGGCAGCCCGCAGACAACACCCTTTCCGCTCCCGACAAGGAGCATTTCCCCAACCTTTATGAGTCCATTGAGGACTATACTGCCCAGACTGGTAAGCGATTCCGC